>OKRX01000699.1_pt1 | contig 26241 bp, 25 predicted proteins | sample 1601241 | NCBI WGS metagenome assembly OKRX01 (sample SAMEA3541500, study PRJEB24748) | human gut metagenome | biome: human gut; feature: human-associated habitat; material: faeces | place: China | collected 2012
AACCGCAAACAAGGGTCCCTATCTGATGGTCAATGCAGAAATTAACAATGTAACGGGCTGTCTTGCGGAGGATGTCCTGCATCCGGAAATGGCGTTTCTTCGCTAACTGACAGAGCTAGAAACTGTGATAAACAAAAAAATGCCGATAGTTATTACAACTATCGACATCTTTCGTCTACATCTCTTCGCTATATAGTTATGACTTCACAATGCAAAAAGTCTGGAATGTTTTCCAGTGTTTAACCAATAATATCATGAATTGGGATTTCATTCCAAAGTTAAGTTCAGTTTTCTTCCTTCTCTTCATCCTCATCGACAATGACGCTGAGGATGTTGGCTTTGGTATCGATGATGCGGCTCAGGGAGCGGTCGTATTTCCGGACGGCCAGAGCCGAGACGATGAGTCCGGCGATGCCGCCGACGACGGCACCGGCAGTATGGCCTATGATGAGATAGCCTAAAAGGGCCGTGATGAGCAGCATGGCGACGGGCAGGATGAAGCAGACAAAGGCACCGGAAATGAGGTGCGAGTCATCGACTTCATAGCGGACGTGGTCGCCTTCGGCAGCGCCGATGGAATTATAGGCCAGAAGCTTGACGTGATCCGCTGCGGCGCAGACACTGCAGGCCACATAAAGCGAATCGCGACTGACCCGTACTTTCGCCAAGCCATTATCCTTGATTTCTTCGACAAAACCTTCACCAAAACGCATATCTTATGCCCCCTTCCGAATTAGTAATCAATAATAATTATTTGTTAATTTGATTATATCATAATATACGTTATTAATCAAGTGTAGGCTGATTGCATCTCATCACTTGAGGAGTTAGCAGTTAGTGGTTCGTAGCTAGGGGCTAGGGGTTAGGGGTTAGGGGGTAGGGGTTAGAGGCTAGCGGCTAGCGGCTGGAGGCTAGTAGCTGGCGGCTAGTAGCTGGCGGCTGGTGGCTAACGGCTACCGCTCACTCAGCAGGCCCCGGACGATGTGCTTGCGGCAGGACTGGTAGACGAAGGTCAGGACAATGGCCGTGACCAGCCAGCTGGCCGGGTAGGCCGCCATGAGGACCAGGAAGTCGCGGTGAGCGGCAAATACGGTGTACAGCCAGGTGATGCGGACGCCGCAGATACCGACCAGGACGACGACAGCCGGCGGCAGGGAATAGCCATAGCCGCGCAGGGATCCGGAGATGATGTCGATGATGCCATTGAGGTAGAACGTCCCGGCTACGTAAAAGAGGCGCTTCGTCCCCAAGGCGACGACGTTCGGGTCGCCGTTGAACAGGCGGATGAGTTCCGGCGAAAAGAAGAGGACCGGCACGGTGACGACCAGGAGGAACGCCGCTTCGACGCCAAAGGCGATTTTGGTGATGCGGAAGCAGCGGCGCAGGTTGCGGGCGCCGTAGTTCTGGCCGACGAAGGTCGTCGTCGCCTGGCTGAAGCCGTTGACGAAACAGTAGATATTGCCTTCGATGATGAAGGCCGCAGCCGACGCTGCCATGGCTTCCGTCCCCAGGCTGTTCAGGGCCGACTGGATGAGGACATTGGACAAGGCAAAGACCATGCCCTGGATGCCGGCAGGCAGACCGATGCGGATGATGTGATGCAGTTCTTCCCGGGAAAAGCGCATGTGATGGCGTTCCAGGCGGATGCGGTCCGTCGTCCGGCACAGCAGGGCCAGGAGGATGAGTGAATTGACGGCAAAGGCAATGACTGTCGCCCAGACGACGCCGGCCAGGCCGAAATCGAAAACCAGGACCGACAGCAGGTCGAGGACGATATTGACCATATTGGCTGCGACCAGGCTGTACAGCGGCGTCTTGCCATCGCCGCAGCTGCGGAAGATGGCTGCTTCGAAGTTATACAGTGACAAAAAAGGCAGTCCCAGCAGGAAGATGCGCAGATACTGTTCGGCCATATCGTAGACGTCTGGCGGCACTTCCAGGACCCAGAAGGCCGGATAGACGATGAGTTCGCCGATGACGGCCAGCAAGGCCCCCAGTCCAAAAGACATCAAAATAGCCGTCTGGACCGTCCGTTCCACTTTATCGTCGCGGCGGGCACCGAGATACTGGGCAATGGTGACATTAGCCCCCAGGGAAATCCCCATGAGCAGCATGACCAGGATGCCGATGACAGGCATATTGTTGCCGACAGCGGCCATGGCGCTCTTGCCGACAAAACGTCCCAAAATAAAGACGTCGGCACTGTTGAAGAGCTGTTCAAATAAGCCCATGAGGCCGATCGGCATGGCAAAAAAGAACAACTTGTCGGCAATAGAGCCGTGCAGCATATCCATGCCGCGGCGGCCCTTATTTTGTGTATTTTCCATAATTATGATTACCTCTCGTTCTCGTGAATGATGCTTTCTTCCCTTAGTATAGCATAAAAGAGCTTGCCGCACATGCGACAAGCCCTTTTAAGTGGTTAGTGGCTAGTGGTTAGTGGTTAGCGGATGGCTAAAAATTTGAAATCATCTTCTACAAACTCCGTACTACAAACTATATATGTCAATCGTGGCGGATGAGGAGCTGGATGTTTTCTTTTTTATAGGTCGTATAGATGCTTTTGATGAACTGGTGCTTGAGGACGGCTTCGTCGACGATGTTGCGGATACGCAGGACGACTTTGAAGGAAATGCCGTATTCCCCCATCTGGTCATAGCGGACGAGGGGCTCGAAGCCGGTGACGCCGTATTCACTGTGGTCGAGGATGTGCCGGGCCACGCCGAGGGTGACGTCTTCGACACGCTGCAGGTCATTGTCATAGGTAATGGTCAAGGGAATGGAAATGGTACATTCTGCCAAAGGCTGTTCGTAGTTGGTCAGCGTCGCCGTGGCAATGCTCTTGTTGGGGACGATGACCATATTCCCCGTCGCCGTGCGAATCGTCGTATTACGCCAGTTCATATCGACGACGCGGCCGGCTTCGCCGCTGGACAGGCGGATGTAATCGCCCATGTGGACCTGTTTCGATACCAGCGTCGTAATGCCGGAAAAGAGGTTGGCCAGTGTATCCTGCAAGGCCAGGGCCGATGCCAGGCCGCCAGGGCCGATGCCAGGCCGCCGGCGCCGAGAGCTGTCAGGAGCGGCGAAATGGAAATGCCATAGGAACTGAGGATGAAAAGGATGCCCATCAGAGTCGGCATGAAACGGAAGATATTGCGCCAGCTGTCGCGCGGGATTTTCGTCACGCGGCTCAGCACTTCGATGACGATCCGGAAGACGCCGTGCAGGATGACAATGCCAATGAAGATGAATAAAAAAAAGCTAGGAAATGAACGTGCGGCCCGCCATATTCCATTTCATAGGAAAAAGTATTCACAATGGATTCCATAAAAAAAGCCTCCTCCGAAGCAATAAATCTAAAATAATAATGATTTATTATACTCCGGAGAAGGTACTACCACAATATGGCAACGGTTACAGTTTCATGTCATTTTGGGCATGAAACCTTTGTTGTAAGGCCCTTTCAAAAGTCGTATACTAAAGAAAATCCATACCCTAGGAGGAAACCCATGGAAATACGGACACTGCAATACTTCCTGGCCGTCGCCAGGGAACAGAATATGACCGGTGCAGCCAATATGCTGCATATCACACAGCCGACGTTGTCCCGGCAGATGGCCGATCTGGAAAAGGAATTGGGCAAGCAGCTTTTCATCCGGACCAACCGCAGTACACTGCTCACGGAAGAAGGCATCCGCCTGCGCCAGCGGGCCGAGGAAATCGTGTCCCTCGTCCAGCAGACGAAAGCTGAAATCAGCGACGACCAGCCGGAACTGACGGGCTGTATCCGCATCGGTGCCGGCGAAACACCAGTCATGCACTTCCTAACCGACACCTTTGCCAAACTGCAGCGGAAACATCCGGGCATTACGTGTGAACTCTTTACGGGTAACGCCGATACGGTCGAAGAGAAACTCTCCCGCGGCCTCATCGACTTCGCCCTCTTCATCGAGCCTTTCAATCCGGAAAAATACGAATTCCTGCGTCTGCCTGAAAGCAACCGGGTCGGCATCATCACCCGCAGCGATACGCCCTGGGCCCGGCTGCCAGCCATCACGGCCGACACTCTGAGCCAGATTCCCCTGCTCGTCTCGTCACGGACTGCTACGGCAACCTTCGATATCCGTCAGTGGTCGCAAGGAAGCGTAACGGCCGAAGACTTGAAGGTCGTCGGAAAATTCGACCTCATCGCCAATGCGGCCCAGCTCATCCGGACGGGCATTACCAGTGCCCTCGGCATCGACGAGCTCTTCCAGCTCCATACGCCGGACCTGGCCTTCGTCCCCCTGAAACCAGCCGTCACCTTCTCGTGTCTCGTGGCCTGGAAAAAATACCAACTCCTGTCACCGGCGTGCGAAGCCTTTTTGAAGGGCCTGAAAGAAGAAATCCATTGGCAAGGAAAGGACTGATTCGTATGTTAGATTTACGGGTACTCCATTATTTCCTCACCGTCGCCCGCGAAGAAAGTATCACCCATGCTGCCGAGGCACTGCACCTATCCCAGCCGACGCTGTCGCGGCAGCTGCGCGACATGGAAGAGATGCTGGGAAAAGAACTGATGATTCGCGGCCCCCGGCGCATTACGCTCACCGAAGAAGGCTTATTCCTGAAAAAGCGGGCTGAAGAAATCCTCTCCCTGGCCAGTCATACGGAAGAGGAACTGCGCAGCGACGACACCGAACTGAACGGGACCATCCGCATCGGCTCGGCCGAATCGGACAGCGTCCGCTTCCTCATGCACGCCGCCCATGACATCCAGGCCAGGTATCCCCACCTGCATTTCCATATCACCAGCGGCGATGGTCAGCAGATGATGGAACTCCTCGACAAGAGCCTCATCGACATGGCTGTCGTCTATGGCCACGTCGATATGGATAAATACGAAGTCCTCCCCTGCCCAACTGTCGACCGCTGGGGCCTCCTCCTGCGCCGCGATAACCCGCTCTCGCAAAAAGAAAAAATCACCCCGCAGGACCTGTGGGATGAAAAACTCATCGTATCCAATCAGGTCCTGCAGGATGACAATCAGGCAGACAGGCTGCGAGTCTGGCTGAAAAAGCCCTTCGCTGACCTGCATATCAGCGCCACGTACAACCTGGCCTATAATGCGTCCCTCATGGTCCGCGAAGGGCTGGGGTCCTGCATCATGCTGGAAAAGATCATCCGTGTCCCGGAAGACGATGATACCCTCTGTTTCCGCCTCCTGGACCCGCCCCTTTCGGACAGGCTGCTCATCGCCTGGAAGCGTTTTCAGCTGTTCCCCAAAGGGACGCAGCAATTCATCCAGCTTTTAAAGCAGGAAAAGGATGCGCTGGAACCTATAGATTGAGGCTCTGGACCCACTGCTGGACCGTACTTTCCGACACATTGGACGGGAAGCGTTTACCTTCCAGCCAGTTGCCCGTACCAGCCATCTGCTGCAGCTGTCTGCCGCTGTCGCCGAGGCCGGAGCTGGCCGACGTGGCAAAGGGGATGACCGTCTTGCCACTGAAGTCATTGTGTTTGACGAAAGTATCTACCGGCCAGGCAGCGATCCCCCACCAGATAGGATATCCGATGAAGACCGTATCGTAGCCTTCCCAGTTGTCTGCCTTATCCTTGACCAGAGGGATGTCGCGCAGGCTGGCATCATCGTGTTCGCGATAGACGCGGCTGTCCCGGTTATTGTAGTCCAGATCCGCTTCCGTATAGTCCTGGGCCGGTTTCAGTTCCATAACGTCGCCGTTGGTCGCTTTGGCAATGTAATTGGCTACATTCTTGGTATGACCGCCAGCCGAATAATAGACGACCAGCGTCTTGCCATTGCCCTTGGCCGGGGCCTGGGCCGCCGCATCCGCCTTTTTTGAGGCGCTGGAAGACGCATCGGCGCCGTTCGTATTGCCACAGGCAGCCAGGCCCAGGACCATGAGACTGCTCAGGGCAAGCATTAAAACTTTCTTCATCATCTGCTTTTTACCTCCTGATTATTTCAAATAGAGACATTTACTCCCCGTAGACTTCCTTGGCATAGACGAAGGCCGCCCAGGCCTTGGGCCAGCCGCTGTAAAAGGGGAGAAATCCGATTCCCGCCAGGACCATGAGCCCGGCCGCTAAGAAGTGCTTACGGAAGGGCATCATAATCGGCCTCCGCTACGGCTTCACACCATTCCGTACTCGTATCAGTCCCGTCGACTTCAATGGCCAGATGCTGGAAGGCACTGTCCTTGGCAGCACCGTGCCAATGCTTGACGTTGGCCGGGATGTGGACGACATCACCGGCGAGGAGGGCCTGGGCCGGTTTCCCCCATTCCTGATACCAGCCACGGCCGGCCGTGACTAACAGCATCTGACCGCCGCCCTGGCTGGCATGGTGGATGTGCCAATGATTGCGGCAGGCCGGTTCAAAAGTGACATTGCCGACGACGACCTGTTTTAGGGACAACATGTTCAAATAACTGGTGCCATCAAAATACTGGGCATAGTCGACGTTTTCTCCGCCCATGGCAAAGGGGCTCGTCTGCTTGATTTCTTCTAAAGTCATTTTCTTTCGTCTCCTCTTTTTCGTAACACATATAAGAAATAATCCAGCCGGTCCAGCTGAAGCTGTTTGTCATGAATAGCATCGAGCAAGTACCGGCGATGGCGCTGCAGGCACGACAACTGCTCTTCCTCGGGCAGGGCCTCATACTGTTCGATAAAAGCCGCCGAACAACCGGCATCGATCAAATTCTGCCAAACCTTCCCTTCCATCATCGACCTCCTCTCTCCTTGCTTACTACGCCTTTATCTTAACAGACGGCCAGGGGAATGTAAAACGCTTATATTTCATGTCTGGATATGTGTTTTTCGTATGGCAATGTAGGGGCCGTCCCAAAGGGCGGCCCGCGTGACTCGTGGCTTGTGGCTCGTGGCTAGGGGCTAGTGGCTCCTCCACGAAGGTTTATGCCATCATGCGAGATTCCTTTGGCTCTATAGTTTGTAGTACGGAGTTTGTAGTTTGTAGATGATGGCTTTAAATTAAAAAACATTCACTAAAAACTACAAACTGCAAACTTAGTACTCAAAAAAGAGCTATCGCCTAAGCGATAGCTCTTTTTTATGTACAACTCTTATTCAGCTGTTGTGTTGTTGACAACCTGTTTGCCTTTATAGTAGCCGCAAGTCGGGCATACATGATGAGGCATCATTGCTTCGTGGCACTGCGGGCATTCTACGTAGCCCGGTGCGGTCAATTTCCAGTTTGCGCGACGCATCTTCTGACGAGTCTGGGATAATCTGTTCTTCGGTACTGCCATGTTCTGCACCTCCTTAAATCACATGGTACGTTATTTCTAGCGCTTTTCTTTGGATCGCAACAATTGAGCCAGGCCTTCGAGTCTTGGGTCAATCTTGTCGGTAGGACAACTACAGGGTCCGTCGTTCAGGTTTGCACCGCACTGCGGACAGAGTCCTTTGCAGTCTGGCCGGCACAAAACCCTCATTGGCTCGCTGAGGATCAACGTTTCTCTAATTGTCTCCGTCAAATCGATGTACTCCCCATTATAGGGCAATACGTCCTCGGGAAGCTCTGCTTCCGTACCATAGACTTCAGACAGTGTTTCCTTCCGATCCACCGATACCGGTGACAGGCAGCGGCTGCAGGTGTATTTGCCAGAGGTCTGTATGGTTCCCTGTACCACCATGTGGTTACCATCGAACCAATAAGCCCCATCCACAACTACTGTGGCGTCCTTCCAAGGAAGGTCCTCCACTTCACCTAGCTCGGCAGCCGGACATTCAAAAGAAAAGGGGAAAGACTTCCCGGCTTCTTTTAGTGCTTCTTCGACTTGTAGTTTCATATTTCTACCTCGACTATACTATTATATCTATCTACTTGGGCTTTGTCAATCATTTTTTCCGGTCTGGCCCGATGAATTCCCGCAACAGCGAATTGGGCGGTACGACGGACGAGTCGATGCCCTTGAAGGGCTTGAGGAACCGCAGGAGCCGCCGGGCTTCGGCGTAATGGACGCTGCCCTTGTCGATAGATTCCAGGAGCGGTTCGGCATAGGGCTTGAGGACAGACAGTTCATAAGGCAAAGCCGTGTTGAAAATCGTATCGGCATCTTCCTGATAGGGATAGATGTTCTTTTCTTCGCCGCGGCGGACGTCAGCCCAGATATCCATGGTCGCCATGGGCCCGCGGTCGCGGAACTGCTGGTCCCGGACCATGCGGCGGATGATGCGCGTATCCGACGTGGAAATGCGGTTGTGGTCGTTAATGCGTATCTGCGTCAGGACGCCCAGGGAAATCTTGACCTTTTCATAGCGCGGCAGCATGTAGGTCAGGGAATCGTTCAAGGCGTGGAGGCCTTCGACGACGATGGGCTGGCCTTTTTCCAGGACTGTCGGCTTGTCGTCGAAATGGCGGTGGCCTGTGACGAAATCGAAGCGGGCCAGGTGGACTTCCTTGCCCTGGTTGAGGTCATCGATCTGCTGGTTGAAGAGCGGTACGTCGATAGCCCGCAGGGACTCGAAGTCATAGCTGCCGTCGGGATTCTTCGGCGTATCTTCGCGGTTATAGAAGTAATCGTCCAAGGAAATGCCGATAGGCCGCAGGCCGTTGACGCGGAGCTGCGTCGTCAGGCGCTTGCAGAACGTCGTCTTGCCTGCCGACGACGGGCCGGCGATGAGGACGACCTTGACCTTCGGCCGGCGGCTGACGATATAGTCGGCCAGCTGGCCCAGCTTCTTTTCCTGCAGGGCTTCGGCCATGTCGACCATATCCTGTATGGTCCCGTTCTCGATGTAATGATTCAAGTCATAGACGTATTCGCAGCGGACGATGCGCCCCCATTCTTCAGCATCCAGGAAGAGGCGGGCCATCTTGGGGATTTCCTTGTATTCCGGCAATTCATTGGGATTGTCGACGGTCGGCGTTTCCAGGATGACGCCGGGCGCATAGGACCGCAGGTTGAAGCAGGTCACATAGCCCATGCTGGGCAGGAGAGGCCCCATATAGTAGTCAAAGGTCTGGCCGCACTGATAGGCCATGATATGGGTGACGTCGACGTGGCGCAGGAGTTCCGCTTCCCGCATCATATGGCGGTTGCGGCACATTTCCATAGCCGTTTCGGCGCTGGCGATGACCTGGGAAATGGGTTCATCTTGTTCGACGATTTCGTGCATGCGCTTCTTGATGATGTCCACGTCGTGGACGGTGACGGTGTGGCCGATTTCCAGTTCGCAGTACAAGGCCTTGCGCAGGGCATGCTTGACCAGGACCTTGCCGTCGGGATAGAGGTCGCTGACGGCGCGGACCAGGAGGAAGATGGCCGTGCGGATGATGCACTGATTGCCTTCCATGGTATTGATGGGCAGCCAGTCTACGTCGCCGCTCTGGCCGACCTTGGTCTGGAGGCCGACACATTCGTTATTGTATAAGGCCGCTGCAATGGGCATGTCGTCGTGCTGGCAATACTGTTCACAGACCTGCTGCAGCGTCACTCCTTCCTTGACTTCATAGGAATTCCCTGATTTCACATCGTGTAAAGTAATCACAGGAATCACGCTCCTTTTCTTTCGGTAATAGCATATTCATTATACCATATTTTTGCAGCCTGCGGCAGATGCGCCGAAAGGCTGAACGCCTAACGCAGACTGTGGTATAATAAGAAAAATAGGATTTCGTGTAGTAAGGAAGGATAATCTATGAGAAAAAGAGTGCTTACCTTATGGGATGGCAAAGTCTTCCTGGCCCTGGTCGTCCTCATGGGCTGTATCCTAGCAGGGATTGCGTCATATCAGCACGTCTATATGAAAACGCCCGATTATGCCGTCTCCCAGGTCATCCGTGCCGCCCGGGACGGGGATATGGAGACCTTCAGCCGCCACGTCGATGAAGGGGCCCTGAGCGGCCAGTTCTTCGATGCCCTCGTGTCCCATACGTCGGACAGTACGGATGAATTCTTTTTGCTGAATATCATCCGCTCGCCGTTGCGGGCTTCTTTCATCACCACAGCCGACCTCTACCTGAACTGGACGCTGGCCGGGAGTACGGACAATGACGAATATCAGAAGACGGCCGATAACCTGCAGCGCACCTTGAAGAGTGCCGGCCTGGCCGTCCCCCTGGCGGGCTGGCACCTCGACGGCGCCGACTGGAGCCATGACAATACAGTGAAGCTCTACTTGTACAACGACCGCCTGGGCGCGACCGTCCCCTGTACGGTCACGCTGGAACAGACGCCGTCCCAGACCTGGATGATCACGGGCCTGGCCGACCCGGAAGCCTTCCTCAACGACTTGCGCGATGTCATGAAGAAAGAATTGGCAGCCTACAACAAGCCGGTCCAGCAAAAAATCGACGCCATCATGACTGTCCGCGACGTCTCTTCCAAAATCGTCACCGGCCAGGGCCGCACCTTCCTGCGCCTGAGCTATACGCCGGTCTTCCGCAAGGACCGCAATGACATCGCTTCTGTCAAAGCCGTCTACACCCTGCGCCGGGACAGCGATAAAGCCGTCCTCTATACGTCGCCCCTGCGCCTGTCGACATCGGCGGAAAAACGGACCCATGAGAGCCAGTTCCTGCTCAATCCCCTCATCCCGTCACAGTATAGCCTCATCCGTTCGCAGACCCTGGACGGCATGACCAGCGAACTCCACCTCACGGCCATCACCCTCAAAGACGGCACAGAATTGGCATTGGCCGACACGTTGCCGGAAAAATAAGAAAAGGGCCTGTCGCATGTGCGACAAGCCCTTTTTAGTGGCTAGTGGTTAGCTGTTAGTGGTTAGCGGATGGCTTTAAATTTACTGTAGGGTCGCCACGTGGGGCGCCCGCTCTGTGATATGTACGATTTTATTACCCAACCAGTTTGCTAGAAGAATCGTCCAAATCCCTAACGGGTCGCCCACGCGGCGACCCCTACAAACAAAGCCTTTATACACTAATTCCCGCCTGAACAGATTTCGATGATCTTCGGTTTGGAATTTTCGGCTTTCGACAGGGAACGGTCGAAGAGTTTGACGCCGACGGCGCCGATGAGGAAGCCGATGATGCCGCCGATGACAGCCGTCTGGACTGTATCGAAGCCCTGGGCCAGGGCCAGGAAGTGACCGGCAAAGGCGCCGGCGGCACAGACCAAGAGGGGCATGACGAAACAGATGAAAGCGCCGATGACGATGTTGACATCGCGGAATTCGAATTTGACGTGCTGGCCGACTTTGACGCCTAACGGGTCGACAGCCGTGACGACGATGTTTTCAGCCCCTTCGCAGGCGCCGCAGGCGATGCAGTCGGAATGGCGGCCGACCTTGATTTCGGCCGTGCCTTTTTCTTTTATAGAAATAATCGTACCTTCTTCAATTTTCATAGGAATCCCTTCTTTCTCTGCCTATTATAGCATGGCCTTTTCATTCAATCAATACTATTTTCGTGTAGTTTCAAACATAGCACCATCAGGAGATTCCCCCTTTATTCCATAGCGGGCGCCCCACGGGTCGCCCCTACAATGCGGCTTTGCCGCGTCAAATTCATCCCATTTGTCATAAATTCCGGCTGTCTACAGGATTCACAGCGGGACGCCTTAACAGGACGTCCCCTACGGTATCGCATAGAGGCGATGATAATAATAAGCAGGCCGCCGTTCACAGGTTCAGACCGCAAAAAAACACGGCCTGCGGCCGTTTCGTAGGGGCTTCCACGTGGGAAGCCCGCTGTGATATTTTGCCACAGCCTAGCCGAGTATGATGGCAGGTCTTTACGAACAACGAGCTACGCCTTTTCTCGGACTCAGATGCGGCTTCGCCGCTATAAACTCAAACTAACAACGACGCTTCGGAAAACCCTCTGCGCGTAGCGGGCGCCCCACGGGTCGCCCCTACTAGCCTTATGGCATACGCCTATTCCTTCAATCATTCTATTTTCGTGTAGTTTATAGTCGTCGTAAAAAAAGGTGCTGTCCCATGAAGACAGCGCTTTTTTTCTGTAGGGGCGCCCACGTGGGGCGCCCGCTCACGCAAATCATCCAGTTCACAAGTATCTCACATATACCTACAAACTCCGTACTACAAGCTTTAAAGAGAAAAGAGCCTTGCATGATGGCAAAAGCCTTCGTGCAACGGCCCTTTTTTAGCAGTCAGCTGTTGGTTTTAAATTTTTAGCCACCCACTACAAACGATAACGTCATACAAAAAATTCACGCGGTCCGCCCGTTGGGACGGCCCCTACGAGTCACGAGCTATAACGTTATTACACAGGATTCACGCGGGCCGCCTAGCCTCTGCTGTCCGTTCCAGCAACCATCTTGCGCCTTCCGTTGGTCGGCACCCGATGGGCTGGAAAGGCTTCAGGACGGCCCCTACGAACCACGAACAACTTCCTTCAGGAACTGGCGGAACGGGGCGGCCAGGTCCGGGCGGCGCAGGGCGTATTCGACGTTGGCTTTGAGGAAGCCCAGTTTGTCGCCTACGTCGTAGCGTTTGCCTTCAAAGCAGTAGGCATAGACGGCTTCGCGGCTGGCCATGGTCTGCAAGGCGTCGGTGAGCTGGATTTCCCCGCCCTTACCCGGCTGGGTATGGGCCAGGATTTCAAAGATGTCCGGCGTGACGATATAGCGGCCCAGGACGGCCGTCCGGCTCGGTGCTTCTTCGATGGCCGGCTTTTCGACGACGCGGTTGACTTTCAGGATGTCCTTCCCTTCGACAGGCGTCCCCTGGACGATGCCGTAAGACGACACTTTTTCTAAGGCCACTTCCTGGCAGCCCAGGATGGTCGCATCGAGGTCGTTGTACAAGTCGATCATCTGGCGCAGGGCCGGATTGGTTTCGTTATAGACGACGTCGTCGCCGAGGAGGATGGCAAAGGGTTCATCGGCAATGAAGGACTGGGCGCAGAGAATGGCGTCGCCCAGGCCCCGCATGTGTTTCTGCCGGATGTAGTGGATATTGATTTCAGAGATACTGCGGACCATGTTCAGAAGCCCCATCTTATGGCTTTCTTCCAGGTGCAGTTCCAGGCCCGGATTGGTATCGAAATGGTCTTCAATGGCCCGTTTGGCATGGCCGCTGATGATGAGGATTTCTTCGATGCCGCTCTGCAGAGCTTCTTCGACGATATACTGGATCGTCGGTTTATCGACGATAGGCAGCATTTCTTTCGGTGTCGCCTTCGTCGCCGGCAGGAAACGGGTGCCGAACCCGGCCGCCGGGATGACGGCTTTACGGATTTTTTTCACAACGATGCTCCTTATTCAAACCAGCGGGACAAATCGAATTCTTCGCCAATGATTTCCTTGACGAAGCCCTGAGCCAAGTACAGGCCCAGGAGCGACAGCGTCGATACGCGCAGCAGCGAGCTGTCCCAGATATCGCCCAGGTCGGCCAGGACCGGCGAAATATCTTCCATGATGTCCAGAGCTTCTTCGCCGCTGAAGTTGGCCGGACGTTTCTTGGCCAGGCGCAGGATGTGGTCCTGCATGTTGCGGTCGTTGATACCGGTCATGCGGAAGAAGCGTTTGGCCATGCTTTCATCGACCATGGCCAGTTTGACCAGGGGCGAATTGAAGGACGGGACGATGAATTCATCGGGGATGCGCTTGCCTTTGAGGGCTTTGCGCAATTCTTCTTCTGTGAAACCGCGGTAGCGGAACAAGAGCGGATACGAATCGGACAGGATTTCGGCAAAATGCGTTTCCTTGGCTTCAAAAGCCGTGCAGTGCAGGTAATCGAGCTGCTGGTAATAAGGCCGTTCCGTCGGGAAGCCATCCAGGAAGGGATAGACGTACTTGTCGATATAACGGCAGAACGAATCCTTGTCGACGTTATGGGAGTTGCGCGAATACAGGAACAATAAGAGGATCGCCAGAATCTGGTAATGGCCCTGGGTCAAATAGGGCATGACCTTCAAGGCATCGATGGCGACCAGGTGGCGCGTCGAAATGGGCGAGCAGTGGACGATATCGTAAAAGGCCTGCAGGGCAATGGTGCCGACGTAATCATCAGGATGAGCGGCATAGGCTTTCTGGACGTTCTGCAAAGCTTCCTGGACGATGAGCGGTGACAGGGCCTGCTGCCGTTCCGTATCGGTCTGGCAGCCGATCTGGTCAAAGGCCGCCGACGTGATATATTCCGTCTGCTGCTGCAGTTCCGGCGAAACGACGCCGTACTGGCGCAGGAAGTGAGAGACGCACTGGCGGACGACAGGCGAATCGACGGTGCTTTCCGATTCCCATACGGACGCATAGTGCGGCGCATTGCCCAGCGACGGGTTGCGCGTATCGGTCCCGGACGTATTGGAATCCCACGACGTCTGGGACGGTTTGACGACCGGTGCCGGCTTGACGACAGGTGTCGCCTTTTCCTGGGACTTGTGGGCCCGGACGGGCGGCATAACCATCGTTTCTTCCGGGACGGCTTTCTTCTTGGCCGTCATGGCCGAGTCGATGTGGATCGGTTCCATGCGCTGGGTCTGTTCCAGCTGGGAAGCGACGGCTTTCATGCCTTCGCTGACGACAGGTCCTTCCAGGACCTGTGTTGCTTCGGATACGGCCCGTTTCTTGGCGGCCGACGGTGCGTCGGTGACGGCTTTGGCTGTGCCGGCGGCTTTGGCCGTTTCGGCCATGACGTCGCGGAGAATGTGCTTGCGGTGCGTGTCTTTCGGCGCTTCTGTTTCAGATGCTGCCGGGGCAGCCTGTTTCCTGGCGGCCGGGGCGGCGCCGCCATCTTTAGCGGCCAGGTCAGCCGAGACGATGGCGGCCATATCAGCCAGGGGCGGCTTGTCTTCTTCGGTCTGGGCTACTTCTTCGGCCCAGCGTGCCCGTTCTTCCCGGCGGGCATTGGCTTCCTTGGCCGCAGCGGCTTCGCGGCGGGCCTGTTCGCGCCGTTCCCGGTTGCGGGCCAGCTGCTGTTCCTGGGCTTCTTTTTCCTGTTCGGCCTGGCGCTGACGGGCCAGTTTGGCTTCTTCCTCGTGGGCCTTATAGGCAGCGGCTTCTTCTTTGTCTACCTTTTCCATGGCTTCCAGGATTTCATCGCGGGACAGGACGCGCGTCGCATCGAGGTCATCCGCATTGGGGCCCTTGTGGACCGGAGGTTCCTGGGCTTTTGGAGCTTCTCTATAGACGATTCGGCCATTGCGGCGGACGGCTTCGCCTTTGGTCGTGACAAAGGACGTTTCTTCCGGATGTTCCCGCCGTTCGCCCAGCGTCATTTTCGGGACTTGCGGCAAGGGGGCTGTTTCTTCGTCGTCCGCTTCCTTCGGTAATTGTCTGGCATGCTTAACTGTTGCCGGGCTGCGGTGCTGGACCCTGCGCAGCGGCTGCGGCTCGCCGTCGTAGCGCGTCTTCGTCTTCGTGTTCCCTTTCTTCTCCGTTTGGGGACTACTCTCAGAGTGCCCTCCGCCGGAATACATAATATAACAAATTACAAAAAAGACGATTGCTATGCCCGCTATGATAGCGTACGGCAAAAAGTTTGTCATGTCATCCTCTCCTCTATTTTATCAAACTTCTTTTCCCATTGTAGCATAAGATGACGGCATGAGCTACTCCCTATTGCCGATTAATTCGCACTTTCGTATAATAAAAGAGTAAACTGATTTTTTGTCCTTCAAAGGAGTCTTTTTCATGGAAAAATATAAAGCCATCGTCTTCGACATGGACGGCACCGTCCTGGATACGCTGGACGAATTGACGAAAAGCCTGAACTATGTTTTTGCCCGTCACGGCCTGCCCGCCCTGACGCAGGATGCCATCCGTCCCTGCCTAGGCTTCGGCTACGACGGCTTCATCGACAAAGCCGCACCGGACGCGCCGGAATCCCTGCGGCGGACGATGACAGACGAATTCATCGCCTACTACAGCGCCCACTGCCAGACGACGACCTTTCCCTACGACGGCATCCCTCAGGTTCTGGGCCGGCTCAAGGCGGCCGGCTACCATATGGCTATCGTCTCCAACAAAGGCCAGGGTGCCGTATCGGAACTGCACGATGAATACTTCAAAGACTATGTCGATTTCTCCTTGGGTGAAACGCCGATGTACCGCAAAAAGCCGGCTCCGGACATGGTCTGGGAAGCCCTGAAGCGCCTGGGCTGTGCCAAAGACGACGCCATCTACGTCGGCGACTCGGAAGTCGACAAAGAAACGGCCGATAACGCCGGCCTCGACGCAGCCCTGGTCACCTGGGGCTTCCGCGACCGGGACTTCCTGGAATCCCTCCAGCCGACATACCTCATCGACACGCGGGAAGAATTGGGAGAACTCTTCGGAGTATGAGGTTCCGTGGCTCGTGGCTCGTAAGGGCCGTCCCAAAGGGCGGCCCGCCTTGGGGCTAGGGGTTAGGGGCTAGGAGTTAGTGGCTCGTGGCTCTGCACTAGTCAACAAAAACTGGACACAAAAAACAAATTTTTTTTCAGATTCAATCCTAAGTTTGGACAGCTCCGTATTGTTCACGATACTGTCGTGGTGTTAAGTACCCTAAGGAATAAGCTGGTCGCTCTTCATTGAAGAACTGGACGTATCGGGCTACGCTCTTGGGGACGTCTGTCTTATCTTCAAGATGGAAATCCACGGAGAGCTCAGTCTTGATCCAGCCATTGATGGACTCCATCGCTGCGTTATCTGTCGGCGTTCCGGCCCGTGACATGGAGTGCTGGATATTGTACATGGGAAGCAGCTCGTTAAAGGCCTTAGAGGCGTAGACAGAGCCTTGGTTCGTGTGCAGGACCATCTTGCAATCCGGGCATTTTGCTTTCAGCTCCAGGATGTCCCGCAGGCCGCTCAGATACGTTTCCCGGTCACCGCGTTTGCTTGAAAGGGAATACGCCAGAATCTCATTATTCCAAAGATCCATGTACAGCGTCAGTTCATAATATTCGTCCTTCACCCGGAAGGCTGTCATATCACTCACCACACACTGCAGTGGTCCGGTAATATTGAGTCCAGCCATTAACAGATTGGGGAATACGCGATTCCTGGCACCGGGTTTCCAGTAATGACAGCGCCGGCTTTCGCTCTTGATACCAACCGCCTTGCAGCATTTATGTGCATAGGGATTCGACATGACCCGACCTGTATCCAGGCGAATCTTAGCATTCAACCAACGATATCCATGTGACGGAAATTTCTTATGGTAACAGCAGTTTACAGCTTTTAAGCCGCTTGCGAATCGCCCCAAGCCAATGCTTTGCAAGGCTTTGAGCAATGCGCTTGAATTTATGTTACTTTGGGCTTTGGACACCAAAGTGGCGAAAAATACTTCCTTGTGGATCTGTCGACTCAGCGCGTGCCGCAGCTCTTGTGGGCTCTTGTCCTGGTAGGTGCTTAGTTTCTCGTCCTCGTACGGCAGGATCTTCATGAGAGCGTGCCCGGCATTCGTCAGGTTCAGCAGATGCTCAATCGCAGTCTTTGTGCGAACTTTGTAACTGCCAAGCTCCCAAAACATCTTCTGCTCGTAGTAATTCGTCTCAATGACCCAGCGAAGCTTGTAGAGCTTGAGCGGGTAAAACGTCATGAGCTTGGAGCTGGTGTCACGGAGGGTCTTGCTTTCCTGCCAAGCAATACTCATGTGCAGGGCCATCGGGTCCACGGTGCTGAAAAAGAGACGGCGAGAACCGCTCTTGCTCAGGGTCACATAGGCATGGACGGTTCGATCACCAAAGATGTGTGTCTTCACCAGCTGGTGGGAGACAAGATAACCATCCATTTTGTAAGGGTAGTTCTCGGGCGCAACGGGAATCTCGTCCAGCTTCAAGCGCCTGCAGTACTTTGGCGGACGGCCGCGGCGGCCTGCCGTCGAAGTTGGCAGCTCAAAGATGGCTGTATCGCGACGTGCATTGCAAATCACGTTGAGATTCGGGTAACTGAGCGCACGCGAGATCAGTTCACGCTTGGCGTACCAACTGTCAAAGAGCAGGATGACCTGGCGCTTTTCAAGGATTGGCATGACTTCATCGAGAAGTTGGCAGGCAAGTGTCAGCTTCGAGACCTCGCCGTTGCTCATGATGTAGCCAATCGGCACCGCTACATAGCGGATTTGCGACTTGCCTGCATTCTCATGAAGGACCGGCACGCTCATCGTCAGGCTGACGAAGGCATGTCCATTGAAATAGGACTTGCCTTCGTGCTTGGCGTGGTCGTACAGGATGCCCACTCCGTCGAAGTGCTTGCCCCACTTGGCAATAGTTGTGTCATCCACGCTGAGCAAGATAGGCTCCTGCCACAGCGCCCCAGGCACTATGGTAAGCGCCCGTAACGCCAAGGCTTGGCGAATGGACGCATCCGTAACAAGTCTGTTGCCAAGGGCGCGGTAATAGCTGTTGAGCGATGCGTCCGTCTGCTTCGACAGGAACTGCCGGAACAGGCAGCGCACCGACGGCGCCGACTCCAGAGCCAGTTGAGCAATGAGTAACCATGCCAGCAAATGGCGCGTCGGCCTCGTCGCAGCGGGAAACAAGGAAGAAAAAATCGTCAGGAGTTTGTCAACTGTCGACTGACTGGTGTATAATTGAGACATCACGTAGCACCTCTCGTGTTTGGTTTGTGGTGAATCTATTATACACCTGCAGGAGCTACGTGATTTTATTATGTCTTAAAAGCTGTAAACTGCTGTATTCATACAGATTTATCGTAGCGAGATGTAATGGTTTCGACAAAACATAGAGACAATGAAAGAAGCCGCTTATAAAGCGGCTTCTTTGAACATCAAGACAAATATTTCAGATATGAAAAACGCTCTTTTTTACTCAACACGATGATGATGTGGCTCGACAAAAAAGACAGAGATAACGCTATCAGGTAGATTCCCATCGACCCCAAATGAACAAAAGCATGCTTCGAACCGCCGAAAGCGATTCCAGCCAGGAAGAGCCACCATGCATGGATGTAAAAGACGAACATACTCTGCTTTCTAAGGTATCCAAAAATGGGAGAATCTTTTAGTTTGACAGCTTTTGTATACAAGAAGGTATAGTATGTAAGCGGCACTAAGAAAATGTAGCAATCATGAGAATAGCTGATTTTTGTCAGGCCGAAGAAACTACTCCCCATTGCCTCTATCATCAATAGGACAAAGAACACGGCAATGTACTGTTTCAGTCGCCGGATAGGGATATCACATGTCTTTTGTGACAGATATGCTCCCATAAAGAAGTACAGCGCACCGAAGCAGATACCATTGCGCGGCGTAACAAATATAAGCCGTAATGCCTTAAAGGCTTTATACCCCATACTACCTTCAGGGAAAATGCAGTCGAAAATTGTATAGTACTGAACACCTATGACTGCAATCATGTACCCGAACAAGGTCAGCATGAAGATTTTCCTGATACTGATCTTGAGGTACAGCAGTGTTGTCACTAGGATAGCTGCGACAAGCAACGCCTGTAAGAACCATAACTGCAAATAGGAGCCTACCATAATGGTGTCTCGAACCACCCTCACTGCTCCATGCAAGATTCCCCTATCAGGCTTCAAGACACCTGTATAGATAATAATAGGCAAATAGATGATTGTCCAAACTATATACAATCGGAAGATATGGATGAGATATTTCTTTATCCGCGGCATATCCAATTCGTGAAATGACATCTTACGGAAGAGAAGAAAGCCAGAGGCCATAAAAAAGTACGGTACTGCCACCCGTGTCAACCCGTTTGTTACAGCATAGTTCAGATTAAAGGATATATCTAAGAGTGGATGTGCATGTAGTGTCACTACAAAAATGGCCATGATGAACTTAGCGATATCAAAGCCGTTATAGCGAGTATTTACTTGTCCTATTGTATTCATTTGTCTTCCAGTACACTTCCTTACTATGAATTTGATTTCTGTGAAATTCATGTGAACATAAGAAAGTATAGCATATATGTCCCCCCCCCGCAAGACAAAACGAAGTGCACTAGTCAACAAAAACTGGACACAAAAAACAAAATTTTTTTCAGATTCAATCCTAAGTTTGGACAGCTCCGTATTGTTCACGATACTGTCGTGGTGTTAAGTACCCTAAGGAATAAGCTGGTCGCTCTTCATTGAAGAACTGGACGTATCGGGCTACGCTCTTGGGGACGTCTGTCTTATCTTCAAGATGGAAATCCACGGAGAGCTCAGTCTTGATCCAGCCATTGATGGACTCCATCGCTGCGTTATCTGTCGGCGTTCCGGCCCGTGACATGGAGTGCTGGATATTGTACATGGGAAGCAGCTCGTTAAAGGCCTTAGAGGCGTAGACAGAGCCTTGGTTCGTGTGCAGGACCATCTTGCAATCCGGGCATTTTGCTTTCAGCTCCAGGATGTCCCGCAGGCCGCTCAGATACGTTTCCCGGTCACCGCGTTTGCTTGAAAGGGAATACGCCAGAATCTCATTATTCCAAAGATCCATGTACAGCGTCAGTTCATAATATTCGTCCTTCACCCGGAAGGCTGTCATATCACTCACCACACACTGCAGTGGTCCGGTAATATTGAGTCCAGCCATTAACAGATTGGGGAATACGCGATTCCTGGCACCGGGTTTCCAGTAATGACAGCGCCGGCTTTCGCTCTTGATACCAACCGCCTTGCAGCATTTATGTGCATAGGGATTCGACATGACCCGACCTGTATCCAGGCGAATCTTAGCATTCAACCAACGATATCCATGTGACGGAAATTTCTTATGGTAACAGAGAAACAAGGTGATGTTCTGAAGGAATGCTGTCCTCCGCTTTGATGGGTGCATGCAGGAATGGCGCCAGTTGTAGAAGCTGCTCCGCTGAATCCCCATGATCCGGCAAAGCCGTTTTACTGGGACTTGTCCGGAAAGCTCCGCGATTATTTGGTATTCTTCTTGACGAGCCGAAAATATTCCTTGTGCGCACCACTCCCCTTCACGATGTACCCTTTTTTTAAGCGAGCCTCGTTGACTTTCGATTTGATTAACTCATCCAAGAGCTCATCTTTGGACATATTCTGATAACTTTCCCAGGATTCTGGCAAGACGGTTTCCGTGTGAATATGGCAGGGATGCTCGTGAGCTTTCTTTGGCGGCAAGTGAGACGTGTCACGATACTCTCGCATATAGCTTCTCGCGGTTTCTGCACTGATACCGTAGATGGAGGCAGCTTCGTAACGAGTGAGCTCGTTATGGTAGGTCTTACGGCCGATGTCCAGCCGCTCTTCCGGTGTGTATTTCATGGCAAACCTCCTGACTAAAAGGGAAAATGATTCAAAACGGACATTTCTTAGCATTCATGATACGCTTGTACATGTCCATTTTCTACCCCCTTAGTGTCCAGTTTTAGTTTACCACTTCACTCGTAGGGGCCGTCCCAAAGGGCGGCCCGCCTTGGGGCTAGGGGGTAGTGGCTCGTGGTTAGTGGCTCGTGGCTCGTGGCTAGCGTAAAAAAAAGCTGTCCTATGAGGACAGCTTTTTTTTTGCGGCCTGCGAACTGCGGCCTGCGGGACGCCCTTTGGGCGTCCCCTACAAATCACTTCATCACATCGTTCTGGACGGAGGTGATGGCGCTCGATGTGGCGTCGTCTAAGAGTTTGGAATAGAGTTGTTTCGTTTCTTTTTTCGTGTTTTCTGTCGTCACAGGGGCTTCTTCCGCTGTGTCTGTCTGTCCGGCTACCTGGACGATGGGAGCTTTCCCGGCGATAGGAGCCGTTTCCAGACGGACCCGGCCGGCGCCGACGCGTTTGGCCAGTTCAGCCAGCGTCGCCTTGCTGACGGGATGGCGGACAGTGAGGACGACTTGTTCATTGACGTAGTCCGGCAGGGCGCCGACGTAGTTCTGGACGCCTTCGTTGTCGACGACGCAATGGATGGCCTTATTCATGAGCTGGCTGTAATCGCTGTGGCTCAAGGATACGCGACGTATCTTGACGGCCTGCGGCTTGGCTACGTCCGTGTTGATGCGCTGCTGCAAGTATTTGCTGGGAGCGCCTTTGATGCCCAGGACCAGGGTATCGCCATCCCAGTACATCGTACCGCTGCGGAAGTAGATCGGCACTGAGCCGTATTCGGCATTGATGGCCTTGATGAGCTGCGATTCGACCTGGACATGAGACGTATAGTCCCCGTCGGAGTGCATGAGGCGGTAAAATACCTGGGCGGCATCGGCCCGGGTCATGCCTTCTTTGGGATGGAAATAGTTATCTGCCGGCACCATGATGTTCTTGCTGTGCAGGACGTCGATGGCCCTGGCGTAAGCCGGCGCAATCGACGCGGCATCGGCATAGGGCTTGACGGCCTGGTCCGGGTCGGCCAGCTGATTGTACTGCAAGTAGCGGTAGATGACGTCGGCAAATTCTTCGCGGCTCACCGGTTCTTCGGGATGGAAATTCCCATCCTGATAGCCTGCCAGGATACCCTGGGCGGCGACGCTGTTCATGGCATCACCAGCCGTGCCCGACGGCACATCGTGGGCACCGGCCGCTTCCACCGGTGCCAGGGGGATATTGGCTGCCGAATTATAGAGCAGCTGGGCCAGGTCGCCGCGGGTCAGGACCCGGTTTGGCTCAAAGGTATCCCCTGTGATGAAGGTCAGGCACTGCGTATCATAGAGGTAATCGACAGCCGCGCGGTCGGTCAGGCTGCCCAGGTCTGTATAAGGGGCATCGGCCGAAACGGCACTGACGGACAAGATGGCCGCAGCTGCCAGGATGGCAGCGATTTTATTCCGTACCATGGAAATCCTCCTCTGCTGCGATTACTGAATGACGATGCGAAGGGCACTGCCCAGGGCTTTATTGAGGTTGTTCTGTGTTTCTTTGGAAATGGAGCTGACTGTGAGGACGACTTTTTCATTGAGGTAATCCGGTTCCGTCGAAACGGTAGCATTCGTCGCTTCCGTAGCCTTGTAAATCTTTTCGGCCTGGGCCATGAGGTTCTTATAGTCGTCATAGCTGTACGTCGATTTCTGGACATAGACCGATTCGGCCGGGATATCCTTGTCGGCAGCAATGGCATCGGCCAGTTTCTGTTTGTTCTTCGGGTCTTTGACGCCGATGTGGAGCTTGTCGCCCTGCCAGTACATGATGCCGTCAGATGCAAAGGCTTTGATTGAGCCGTAGACGTCTTTGATATCCTTGAAGGCCTTGGATTCCAGGCCGTCCTGGCTCTGCGTCGTTTCCTTGACGCCGGTCAGGATGCGGTAGAGAACGTTGACGGCTTCACCGCGGGTGACATACTGTTTCGGGTTGAACATGTTGTAGTTACCGCCCTTCATGTAACCGGCAGCAGCCAGGGCGTCGACGGCCTGACGGGCCCAGCTGGAAATCTTGGCTTCGTCGGCATAGGGAGCGGCCCCTTCGAGGGTGCTCATGCCCTTGTAAGTCATGTAGTTGTAAGCGATGACAGCAAATTCTTCGCGGGTGATCTTCTGTTCCGGTTTGAACGTGCCGTTGCTGTAACCGCTCATGATCTGTTTGTCGACCAGCGAGGCGATGGCCCGTTCGGACCAGCGGCCTTTGACGTCGCTGAAGTTGGTCGTCTTGACTTTGGAATCTTCACCGATCATGTTGTTGATGATGGCAGCTGCGCCTTCACGGGTAATGTCTTCGTTCGGACGGAACTGGCCGTTCGTGCCGCTGATGTAGTGCTGGTTATAAAAATACTGGATAGCGTCTTTGCCCCAATAATTGCTGATATCCGTAATCCCCGTCGATGCGGCAAAAGCCGACGTGCCGAGGGCGGCTGTCAGGGCCGTAAGGACCATCAATTTTTTGTACTTGTTCATGATTCATTCGCTCCTATCTATGTCAGTGTCGTAAAGGATACATGGATTGCATACCTATGTTTCATATCTTATTTATTTTATCACACCCCGCCCTATTAGGGAAGGCATAGAGCCGTGATTTGCAGGCCTCAATAGGCGTCGAAGATGGCCTGTATTTTTTCCCGGTCCGTCGTGTGGGCCAGGGCCAGCTGCAAGAGGATCTTGGCCTTCTGCGGCGTCAGGGAATCGGCTGTGACCGTCCCGTCATAAGCCGGGACCTGGGTGACCATGCCGCCCAGGGCGCGGGCAGCCCGGACGACGACCAGCCCCTGTTCCATCAAGGGCTGCAAGGCCTGCCAGACCAGTTCGGGCATCTTGCCATGACCGAGACCCGTGATGACCAGTCCCGCTTTCCCCTGGGCCAGGCGGCGTACGTCGTCAGCGGTGAGGCCGACATAGGCATAGACGATGGCGACGGCTGGCAGTTCTTTAGGAGCGGCCAGGTCCGACGACCACGTATGCTTGCGCAGGGGCTGCTGGTACAGGCGGGGCCGGCCGTCCTGCATATAGCCCAGGCAGCCCATCTGGCGGCCTTTAAAAGTATCGGCATGGGTCGTATCGGTCTTTTCGACGAAGCGGGCGCTGTGGACGGTGCTGTTCATGACGATGACGACACCGTATTTTCCCAGGTCCGGCCAGGACGCGGCCTGGACCGCTTCCAGGAGGTTCAGCGGACCGTCGGCACTGATGGCCGTCGCCGGCCGCATGGAACCCGTAAGGACGACGGGCTTGATGGTGTGGACCGTGAGGTCGAGGAAATACGCCGTTTCCTCCATCGTATCCGTGCCGTGAGTGATGACGATACCGTCCACGTCTTCCCGGTCGGCTACTTCCTGGACCCGATTGGCCAGGGACAGCCATAAAGCTTCGGTCATATCCGAGCTGTCGATGTTGCAGAACTGTTCGCCCTGCACGTCGGCATAATCAGCCAGCTGGGGCACGGCTTCCAGCAGTTCATCTATCGACGTCTGACCGGCAGCATACCCCGTCAGGTCATCGGCCGACGCGGCCTTGCCGGCAATCGTCCCGCCACAGGCCAGTACATATATCTTCTTTTTTTCCATTCTCATAGCTCCCCTCTGCAATGATGATATGGTTCTACTTTACCACAAATGGGGGGTTAGTGGCTAGTAGGGGCCGTCCTGAAGTCTTTCCAGCCCATCGGGTGCCGACCAACGGAAGGCGCAAGATGGTTGCTGGAACGGACAGCAGAGGCTAGGCGGCCCGCCTTGTGACTAGTGGTTAGGGGCTAGGGGTTAGGGGCTAGCGGTTAGCGGTTGGCGGTTAGGGGTTAGGGACTCGTGGCTCGTGGTTCGTGGCCCGCGGCTCGTGGTTCGTGGCCCGGCTCCCCTGCTAGGGGAGCTGTCAGCGCAGCTGACTGAGAGGTTGCTTTTTAACAAGAAGCCTGCGGGCCGCCAGCCACGGCTGTCCGTTCTGGCCCCCTTCCCCTCCCGCTGGTCGGTACCTGGCGGGCTAGCTGGGGAAACCACACCTATCCTGAAACGGGCTGCCCTTTGGGACGGCCCCTACGAAATCGCATGCAGGCGATGGAAATGAGCGCAGGCCGCAGTCCGCAGATGGCAGGCCGCAAAAGACACACGGCCGGCGGCCTTGTGCGTAGGGGACGCCCAAAGGGCGGGCGGCTGGCAGCTGACGGCAAGAAAAAGACCCGGCCAGGGGAGAGGGCGGGTCTTTTTCTGTCGATATATAGAATGCGTCAGTGTTCAATAGTGGAGTGAGCGCCTTCGTGGACCGAAGGTACTCTGGCTGTTTCACCAGCAGCGGCCGCAGGGGCTGCGTTCAGCGTGCCTTTCTGGGCTTTGGTGATGATGCTGTGCTTATAGCCATAGCCGGCAGATTGATGAGGCCCCCTTCTTCCGGCGCCGTAATGAATTCTTTCGGCAGAGCCAATCCCAGATTGGTCAGGATATTGCCGAAATAGCCGGACCAGCCGATGGACACGGCGCTCAAGGCCAGGGTGTATTCCAAAATCAAATCCCAGCCGATGACCCAGGCCCAAAATTCGCCTAAGGCTACGTAGCCGTACGTATAGGCGCTGCCGGCTACGGGAATCATGGCGGCGAATTCAGAATAGCAAAGTGCAGCACAGCCGCAGGCCAGTGCGGCGATGATGAAGGAAATGACCAGGGCCGGGCCGGAGTAATTGGCGGCGGCAATGCCGGTCAGGACGAAGATCCCTGTGCCGACGATACAGCCGATGCCCAGCATGGTCAGGCCGAAAGTCCCCAGGACGCGGTTCATGCCGCCGTCCTGTTTCGTTTCCAACAGGAACTGGTTGATGCTTTTCGTTCGGAAAATATTCTTTGACATACCTATCCCCCCTGTTATACATCCCCTGATTATAAATGATAACTATAAAAACATAAAAACCGCCAAGGTGGAAAACGAATCATTTCTATCATAAAGATGACTGATTCTTAGCTTTTCGCACCTTTGCGGTTTCTGTTTATACGTATATTATACTCGTATTTGTGAACGTACTCCCGCCTATAGAGGCGGGA
>OKRX01000701.1_pt1 | contig 26226 bp, 27 predicted proteins | sample 1601241 | NCBI WGS metagenome assembly OKRX01 (sample SAMEA3541500, study PRJEB24748) | human gut metagenome | biome: human gut; feature: human-associated habitat; material: faeces | place: China | collected 2012
GACCGTTGAAATAGCGCATCGGGTTGTATGCGCCGGTCATGAAGGTGGAATGGCAGCCATCGTCGTCAAACAGATCATAGGACATCACATGCACCTCATCAATGGCACGCATCGCGCTTCGGCTAAAGCCTACGCCCCAGTTTGCCAGCGCCACGCCGATAGTCACGCTGTCGCCAAATGCGCGGTCAAAGGCCTTGTCGAGCTTTTTGATGAACTCGCCGTAAAGCCTCCACTGTGCATTCTGATCCGGGTATTCCCAGTCGAAATCCACGCCGTCCAGGCCAAATTCCTTCACAAAAGCAACGATATTCTCAACCAGCGTATCCATATGCTCCTCAAGGGATTTTGCCGTGATCTCGCTATTGCCCGGGCAAAGGATCGTAGCCGTGATGCGCACATCCGTTTTGATATCGCGCGCGTCGAACACCTCGTGCAGCGCCGCGATTTCACGCCGGAGATCGTCCGCACCGTCGCGGATGTGGATGATGCCATCCGTCGTCCAGTCCACGCCGTTGAAGAGAATCACCTCGTTGATGACCTCGAAATAGCGGGAATAGGTTTTCATTTCCCGATAAGCTTCCCTGTACTGCGCGCTATCCTCGCCATAGGCCTCTTTCATTTGCCGAACCTTGTCGGTGATCTTCCAGGTCTTATTAAAATCAATGCGCTTATAGGCCGCGACGCGCAGAGGCTCGTCAAGCTCTTTAGGCGCAATATTGTAGATCTCCATCTCCTGCAGGCGGAAGGTCCCCACTTGCCCACGCACGACAAGGCGCACCCGTTGCGTAGTGACAGGGTCAAAGGTACAGAATCGATAAGTTTCGATGCGGTCACTTTTGAAGAAATCGACCCACTGGCCGCTTTCATACTTCTGCAGGGCAAAAGCCTTCACGCTTGTGGTGAGTTCCCGCAGGACCACCGTATTAAAGGTGACCGGCTCCAGGAAGCGCAATTCCACATAGGCGCCCTCCTGCTGGCCCGAGGACCAGTAGGTTTCGACCTTGCCGTCCGTTAAAAATTTTGCATCCGCAATCTTAGACCCGCTCTGATCCGCAACAATGGCCTGGGGCGCGAGATTCGGCTCTTCGATCACATTCTTCATCGGGTTGACGCTCACGCCGAACAGTCCCAGTATAAACTGAACGGCGCATACCACCAGCGCAATGATACGCCGAATCATCAGATCACACTTCATCTCTTCTCCCCCTACTCATTCATGGGAAAGTCTCCTCCATCCAATCCCATCACAATGTCCAAAAGCTGATCCGGGGTATCCACCAGAAAGTCCGCCCCGGCCTCCTCCAGCACGCAGCGATCACGAAAGCCCCAGGTAACGCCCGCGCAGGGCAGACCCGCATTGTGGGCCGTCTGCACGTCCACATCCGAATCCCCGGTATACAGCGCCGTTTTTGCGTCTGCACCGAGAAAGCGCAGCGCCTCCAGCACACTGTCCGGAGCGGGCTTGCGGCGTACACCTGCACGCTCTCCGATGGCAACATCCATCCAAGCACCAAAATGTGCATCAGAAAGCTGTTTGACCGCGCCGTCATATTTATTCGAAACGACGGCGCACTGCACACCGTTTTTATGTAGGGCTTCCAAAAGCGGCAAGATCCCCTCATACGGTCGCGTTTTGCAGCACATCAGCTTCCCATAATACTCCTTGAATAATACAAAGCAGCGCTCAATCGCCGCTTCATCTGTCCCCGCAGGGACGGCCCGCTCAATGAGCAAATGCACTCCGTTTCCCACGAAACGGCGCACTTCCTCACGGGAGCGCTCCGGATACCCACAATCACGCAGGGCAGCGTTTGTACTGTCCGCCAGATCGTCGAGGGTATCGAGCAGAGTCCCGTCCATGTCAAAAACAACCGTTTGATAGCGCATTTTGATCGTCATTCCTTTATAAAAAGCGTTTTCTCAGAATTCACCCTCAAGGAGCTCACCGTCTGTAATATGGAACCGCAAGTGCTTCTCTGTCCCGTCCTCCAGGAAACGGATATCGATGATGTCCTTTTTCACATATTCCGCGCTGAGCACTTGGGTCTCACTCTCCTTCAGAGTATCCCGGAAGACCTCCATCTGCTCCGCGTCATAGCGATCAACATTGTCGGAGGTAAAGAGGAGATTGCCGAAAATCTTGTTGACCTTCGCGATCATTTTCCGCTGGGTCATGTTGAGATAGATATTGTAGTCGCGCAGCAGGAAAACATCAGGGTCGTTGCAGAAAGCGCGCCCGCCGAGCTGACGGCGGAAAATCGTATTATTGACCGCGTTCTTTGTTGTCGCGTCCTCACGGTGGGTCAGATAGCCGTGCAGGGTGGGCTTCCAGTCGAGGCAGACGTCCGCGCCGATACGGCAGAAATCCACCTTGCCATAGCACGGAGCGAGCGGTACGCCGCAGCCCAAAATGAGCTTATCGCCCACACAGTCGCGGATAAAATCCATCGCCTCGCACATGAGCTGCCCGCGGGATTTGTTATACTGCGGCAGGATGCATGCGGCATAGAGAAAATCGAGCTTGACCATATCGTATCCCCAGTCATTGAGGATCACGTTGAAACAATTGCGGATATACTGGGCCGCTTCCGGATTGTTAAAATCGATGGCATAGAAACCGCCCCAATTGCGGCCCGCGACCACTGGCTTGCCTTTTTCATTTTTGATCAGCCATTCCGGATGCTTCTCGGCAATGGTCGAATGGTATTCGCAGCTGAACGGCGCAAGCCAGAGGCCCGCGAGCATCCCCTTTTCGTGGATTCTGTCGGCAATATCCTTCATGCCATTCGGGAATTTCTCCGGATCTGTGCTCAGCCAGTCGCCCACAGCGGTCTGATAGCCGTCGTCAATCTGGAAAAGATCAATCTGCTCCGGCACCTTTGCCAGCGCTTCCAAATCGTCCATGACGACTATTTCATTGATATTCTGATAATATTGATACCATGTGGTATAGCCGCACTTATGCTGCACTTTAGGCTTTGGAATCTCCATGAGCTGGAAATAACGGTCAAAGACCTCATCGAAACCGCCGCGCAGGTGGACGATATCGATCGCGTCATACGGCTGCTCCATTACAACGCCTTCCAGATCCTTTTCTACGATGAGCAGATTGCGGTTGCAGTCGAAATTGAAAACCGTGTAGCCGCTGCGCTCGCTCATAGAGCCGAACAGGTCGACAATCTCCCCATTGCGCACATAGGAATAGGAATATCCATGGAAAACGCCGCTTTCCTTCGGATACTCGTGGAAGGTGTAGTCGCCGGACTTGTCAAGGCTCATCTCCTTGATCCACTGCCTGCTCAGCGGGCTCAGGTGTGCCATCCGATCCGTCACGAAATACTCCTTGCTGTCTGTCCAGGACTGATAGCCATTGACAAAGACGCGGCTGTCCGCCTGATACGGATAATGAAATACCATTTCAAACTGCGTAAAGGATACGGGCTCCTTCGGTAAAATCCGGACATGAACGCGCCCTTTGTCATATTGTGTCATGAGGGAAAAATACTCCGTTTCAAAGGGTTGCTGCGCTTGAGCTTTCCCGCACGTGCGGTGCAGTTGACCATCGGCGATATAGGTGAGCTGGAACCTGCATTCCTTCATTGCGAAAATCTCCCGTCTGGTTTATTCTATAATAGGCACTGCATTCGTAAATGCTACCTCTTTTAGTATTTCTATTATACCTTTTTTTCATGCCCTGTAAAGCATCATTCTACCGTAAAATCTTGAATCTTTATCGGAATTCGATTGAAAAAACGGAAGCATTCTTTTATAATAAAATGGAAAGTACGGGGCAGACCCGCCCTTTCCAGTTGAAAAGGAGGAATTGCACATGGACAATATGGAAAGCAGAGCATTTATCGTCAAATCGGAATCCAATCCACGCATTGAGATCAAAGCAGTTCCAGGTCATTTTGTCACCGGCCATTCCCACATCAATTATTATCTGAATATCACGAAAGTCAAGCATGAGCATGCGATGGCACGTGACGCGGCGGCGCTGCTCGCCGCTCCTTATCTCCATTTCGAAATTATTGACACGATTGTCTGTATGGAGGGCAGCGAGGTTCTTGGCGCTTTCCTAGCCAGGGAGCTTACGAAATCCGGCATGCGCTCCATTAATCAGGGCAGCAGCTTGTTTGTCATCTCCCCGGAATACGATGCCAACGGGCAGATGTTTTTTCGCGAGAATCTTCAGCCCATGGTTGCGGATAAAAGCGTCCTGCTGCTGATTTCCACTGTATCGACCGGCAAGACCATCCGGCGCGCGCTTGACTGCATCCGCTATTTTGGTGGGCGCACGTGCGGAATCGCCGCAGTTTTCAGCGCTATCCCATCAGTTGAAAATATTGAGATCCAGGCACTCTTTACGGCGAAGAATCTGCCGGACTATGAATCCCATTCCACTGGGGACTGCCCGGACTGCAAGGCCCACCGGCCGATCGACGCAATGGTCAATAGCTTCGGGTATTCGAAGCTATAGGCCCCTTTTCGATACACGTCAAAATCCCCGCACCGGAAAACCGGTGCGGGGATTTTGACGTGCGGTTTCCACTGGTGGCACGGTGGGCGCGGTTCCGGTCACAGCAGACCTTCGGCCTTTGCCGTTTGCATCAAAACCGGGGTGATCTCCGGGTATGTAAGCTCCGGCGGCAGCTGCTCAAAAAAGGCAATCTCTTTCATTTCGCTTTCCGGCAGTGCGCCGATCTCATCGATCTCAGCGATGAATACAACCCCGTTCCCCCAGGCATTCGCATCGCCTGCCCGGTAGTCGAAGGCCGGATGAATCCGATATTTCACAGCGCCCGATTCCTCATACAGCTCCCTTCCAGCGGCCTCCAGCGGCGTTTCTCCGCTCTCGATATGACCGCCCTGCGTTTCCCATGTGGCGCGCGCCTTATGGCGGCTCAGCATCAGCCTGCCGCCATAGACCGATAAAACCACAACGTATCGATAGGCACCCAGCGTATTGAGCGGATATGTTTCACAGCGCACTCACCTATCCCTTCTTTCAATGTATATGGATCTTCAAGAAAAAATCGGCGCAAATTTTTCGCAGTCCGCCATTGAAAAATACTCTCCGTCTGCCACAATGATATGGTCGTAAAGCTTGATGTCCATCGAACGCAGCAGCCGCGCCAGCGCGCGCGTCGTCTCCACGTCTGACTGGGACGGAACGGGGATGCCATTGGGGTGGTTATGCCCCAGGATGACACAGGAAGCGTTATGCCGCAGCGCCGTTTCGACAATCCTGCGGTTGCTGATATCCACCATCGACTGCGTCCCCTCGGAAATAACCGCGCAATGCTGCACTCTGCCCCTATTATCCATGCATAAAAGCAGGACCCGCTCCACGGTGACCCCATTGAATTTGGAAACCAGCAGTTCCCCGCAGGTTTGCGATGAGGTCACATCGATGCCTCTGCGTATACGGTCCTCCAGATAGCGGCGGTTGACCGCTGGAATCAGCTTGATCAGGGCGGCCGTATTCAGCCCAACGCCCTCCACCTTGACCAGGTCCTCGACCGACGCCTCAAACACGGCGGAAAGGGAACCAAACGTATCGATCAGGCGGTGCGCTGTTTCATTGGTGTCCTGCCGCGGAATGGAATAAAAAAGCAAAAGCTCCAATACGTTATGCGACTCAAACTGCTCCAGGCCCTCCCGCAGGAATCGTTTCCTCAGCCGCTCGCGGTGGCCTACATGCATCCCCTTCTCCATCGCGGGGGCTTACTTCTTCCGGCTGCCGGGCTTGACGGGTGCGCCCACGCCTTCCTTGCACAGCGGGCATTCATCCGCTTCCCAGGAGGTGACATCCGCCACATAGACCGCGCGGAACGGCACGCCAAAATCGATCTTCCCTCCGGTGCGGTCGACAATCGAGCCAACGCCCGCCACCACGCCGCCCGCGCGGCGCACGAGCTCCATCACCTCGCGCACGGAGCCGCCTGTGGTGACAACATCCTCCACGATGAGCACGCGCTGGCCCTCCTCCACGGCAAAGCCGCGGCGAAGCGCCATTTCGCCATTTTCATCGCGCTCTGCAAAGAAATTCTCGCAGCCGATATGGCGGCTCACCTCATACGCCATCTGCACAGCGCCCATGGCGGGACCAATGACCAGCTGGATATCGTCATCCTTGAATTGTTCGGCAAGCGCGCCGCAGAGCTCCTCGCTGTATTTGGTATTGCGGAAAATCTTTGCGCACTGTAAATAGCGGTTGCTGTGGCGGCCGGAAGTCAGAAGAAAATGACCCTCGAGCAGCACGCCCGCCTCCTTGAGAATCTCTGTTACACGGTCTCTGCTAATCATTCGGTAATACCTCCGCACTTTGATTGTGAAGTTATTATACCTTATTTTTTACCTTTTGAAAAGCCGTGAAATATGCTATACTAAGATAATTTGAGGATATCTTTTGCGGAAGGATGGCTATATTTGAAAAGTTTTACCATAACCAATAACGATGCAGACCAGCGCCTTGACAAATACCTTATGAAGTCCCTTCCAAGCCTGCCACAGTCCTTGCTCTATAAATACATCCGCAAAAAACGGATCAAGGTAAACGCAAAGCGCGCAGAAATCTCGACCCGTCTGCAGGAGGGAGATATTGTTGACCTTTATATCAACGATGAGTTTTTCGTACAGCCGGAAAAGCGCTATGATTTCATGGGTGCTTCGACCTGCCTTGATATTGTCTACGAGGATGAAAACCTGCTGCTGCTCGACAAAAAAGCGGGGCTTCTCTGCCATCCGGACGAGCACGAATACGTTGATACCCTCATCACCCGCGTCAAACGGTATCTGTATGAAAAAGGGGAATATGATCCCTCCGTCGAGCAATCGTTTACCCCCGCGCTCGTCAACCGCATCGATCGCAATACGGGCGGTATCGTCATCGCCGCCAAAAACGCGGCGACCCTGCGCGTATTGAATGCCAAGATGAAAAACCGCGAGCTGCATAAACGCTATCTCTGCCTTGTGCTCGGCAAACTGGACAGAGAGGAGGCTACGCTGGAGGGTTACCTGTTCAAGGACGAGAAGAAAAACCGCGTTTACGTGCGTGACAGGATGTGTCCAGGCGCCAAAACCATCCGTACGCGCTACCACGTGCTCGGATACCGCAACGGGCTGAGTCTGGTCGAGGTGGAGCTTCTAACTGGCCGCACGCACCAGATTCGCGCCCATTTCGCCTCCATCGGCCACCCTCTGCTCGGCGATGGGAAATATGGCACCAATGCGCAAAACAAAAAATACGGCGGTTACAAGAAGCAGTGCCTCTATTCCTATCAGCTTCAGTTTGATTTTCAGACGCAGGCGGAACATCTGGGATACCTCAACGGCAAAACATTCACCGTGCGGGACGTATGGTTCCGCACGGCGTTTGAGGAAGGGACGCTTTAACTTCATATCTCTCAGGGATATATGAAAAAACACCTCCCGGTAACCCGGAAGGTGTTTTTGATTGCTAAAAAGGATTTGCTTACGCTTCCTTCTTGCGGGCGCAGACAAATGCCGCAGCAGCCGCAACGGAAACAACACCAAGCACCGCGATGCCGATAGCGGAATCACCGGTCTCCGGGATTTCTTCCGGCTCGGTCGGAGCTTCTGTGATTTCTTCCGTGGTGGTCTCCTCTGTGGTGGTCTCTTTCTCCGCCGGAGCGATGGAATAAATCTTCGCGATCATCTGAGCAAGCTCATTGTCTTTCAGGCCATTGAGAATACCAGCGATATCGAAATCGCCACCGCCAATGTTGCCAAGCGCACCAATGAGCGTGTCCTTCAGGCTGGCAATATCGAAATTACTCAGGCCGGACAGAGCGTCCGTGATAGAACTGATGTCGAAGTTGCCACCAGTCAGGGAGCCGATATCAAACTTGCCAAGGCTGGACAGTTTCTCTGTAATCGCATCGAGATCAATGCCTGCACCTTCCAGAGCGCCAGCGATCTGATCGACCGGATCCTTCGTGTCGGCTGCAAACGCCGGAACGCACATAGCAAGGCAGAGAACCAGAGCAAGCGCTACGCTGAGAACTTTTTTCATGGTTGACATTCCCTTCTCTTTAATTATTTACAACGGCTATTGCCACTGTATTACTTCGTTATTATGCCACTAAAATAGCATAAAGTCAACTATAATTTGTGTAACCGATGAATTTCATTACCAAGTAAAATAGACATCATTGCCAACCACCTGGAAAACTGGCGTTACAGTCGGCTGATTCTTGTTATAACTGCTGCCCACATTCTTGAAGGTACGGCCCTGCCCATCCTTCTGCTTCTGCAGGGAATTCGCAAAGGCAGTGCACATCTCTTTATCCTTCAGCGTAATCCGGCCAACAACATTCAGCTCCGAGCGGTCAGAAACATCGTCCAACATACCGGGATCAAACGCCGCGGCCCACCAGTAGAGACGATACGGCATGTGGAAAACGAACTGGCCCTTGCGGTACAACGTCGCTTCCATGCAGAGGGAATTCTCGTCTGTCGCACAGTCATAAAATTCGACCGCACGCGTGGTCGGTTTATGATAAACACCGATCTCACAGCCGATTGAGGGGCCGTACTGCCCCTTCCACATCTGGATCATCCAGTCGAGATTGTTATAGCGGAATTTCACGCGCACCGTATCGAAATCCATCGCGGCATAGGGGGCCATCTTATCATATGCTTCACAGTAGCCGAGGCTGCGGCGGAAGTCTGTTGCGCCGATCGGGATGGGGTTGCCGTTTTCATCATACTCCACAAACGGGTTTTCACCGTTGGTAACCGGGCCGGTCGCCTTAGTGAGGGAGGGCTTTGTGGGGGTAGGCTTCTTCGCAGGAGTGGCCGTACGCGGCTTTGTCGTGGTTATTTTGGAAACCGACGCTTCTTCCTGCGTGGAAGGCTCCGTGCTCTCCTCTGCGGTAGAAGGCTCCTGCGTCGAAACCTCGCCTACAGACTCAGTAGGCGCAGGCACATCCGCTCCCACGCTGTTGCTGGCCGGCTCTGTGGTATCCGGCTTTTTGCTGCCGCGTACCGCGAACACAATGCCCACCGCAACGGCGATCACCACACAGACAGCGGCCACGGCCACAATGATCTTGGTTTTCTTTTTATCCATTGGTTTTCTCCTTTTCACGTGATGCCGGGGAATGCCCCGGCCTTTTCCTCCGGACGGAATACCTAATAGAATCAGTATAATTATACCAAATACGCGCAAGTTCCGTCAAGCAAATCGGCCTCTCAAAAAGTCCGGTAACACTTTCCAACGGCAGAAAAGCAATGATTTAGTCGACAATTCGCATGATTTCGTCCAGTTTCTTGCGTTTTTTCTCCCGCAGGCTTTCATTCGCCGCATATCCAACGCTCAGCACCAGGCGGATCCGCTTCGATTTCGGGATATTAAGCAGCTCCTTGAGCTTTTTTTCCTCCAGCCAGCCCATGATGCAGGCCGAGAGCCCCTGCTCCACAGCGGCAAGACAAATGTGCGCGGTAGCGATCCCGATATCGATCTGCGCAAACTGCTGGTCCTTAAACGCTCCGCCGAGTTTCGCTGTCATATTCGCCTTTTCCTCGATCACGACGATAAAGGATGGGCAGGCGTCCGTAAACCGGTTCATCCCCATCCCCTGCACGCATTTTGCGACCTTCGGGGATACCTCCGGGCTGTTGACAACGACAAAGCTCCAAGGCTGACTGTTACACGCGGACGGTGCGATGCGCGCCGCCTCGATGCATTTGATCAGCTTTTCCGTTTCTACCCTTTTTTGCGGATCATAATTACGGCAGCTCTCTCGCCGCGCAATTAGGTCAAAAAAATTGTCCATAACTCAAAACCTCTCTTATTCAGAAATGATGTCCGCCTGCATGTCTCCGTTCCAACAGAAATGCGCAAGATCCACACGCCCGTCCGGTAAAAAGCGCACTCCCTCCCGTTTTAAAAGCGCGATCTGTTCATTTTCCCCGCCAAAGGCAAAGGCACTGGATACCTCGCCGAACCGGTTGACCACGCGAAAGCATGGAATATGCACGGGATCCGGATTGACATGCAGCGCATAACCGACCACGCGCGACCAGCGGGGATTGCCTGCGAGTGCAGCTACCTGCCCATAGGTTGCGACTCTGCCATAGGGGATCTGCCGGACGACGGCATAAATCCGCTCGTAGCTGTTTGTCATGAATCACGCCTCCCCCCTTCACATTATCTTTATCGTACCGTCTCTCAGATGAAAAAGCAAGCCCTTATCCGGCAGAGGGCAGGATTTTTCAGCGGCTCTCCCCTCCACATATGGAGGCAAATCCACGAAGCCGGTCAGAAAAGTGCCGTTTTTCAAGAGAAGTGGTTTCCATCTCCTTGATCTCTCTACCCAACCCACCCCTTTTTCCCAAGCGGGAGAAAATGAAAACGCCGGGAAAAGATTGCCCGGCGTCCGGCCTACCAAAAAAGGGATATCGTTAGTCAGAACCATTTCGAAAAATTTCCCCGTTACACTTGCTTTTTTGATTGCCTGGACATGGGAAGAAGAATTGGTCCGCGCTCAGGCCGCGCGGGCCCTTCCTTTTCCGTTCGGCCGGAAAAGGAAGCAAAAGGGGCCGTTTTGCACGGCACCTCGGCAGCGGGAAGATACAGCCACGAGCCACGCAGTGAGCAAAGCGATATGCTGCCTCGGCCTTCCGTCAACGCACGGCGGCGAGTTCTTTTTCTGCTTCATGTGCTTTGCAAAAATATTTCCATTTTCTATTGACAAATCCGATTCCCTGCGGTATGATACCGTCATATTCATAGTAATTATATAGGAATTGCATGGATAAATTTCATTCCGGGAGTGACCGCAATGCCAGTGAAAAAACGCACTCAACAGCCTGATCCTGTTTTTAAGGAACGAATGTGCCGCTCCTGTTGAACGGCCTCTCAGTGTATTTAAAACAGCTTCAGGAAAGGAATGAATTTTTATGTCTGAACAGAAAACTTATCATTTTGAAACCTTACAGCTCCACGCCGGCCAGCAAACGCCGGACCCCGCCACTGGCTCGCGCTGCGTGCCGATCTATCAGACGGCCGCCTATGTGTTTGCGAACGCCGCACAGGCCGAGGCGCGCTTTGGGCTCTCTGAGCCCGGCAATATCTACAGCCGCCTGACCAACCCGACCTCTGATATCTTCGAGCAGCGCATCGCGGCGCTCGAGGGCGGCGTTGCGGCGCTCGCCACTGCATCGGGCGCGGCGGCGATCACCTATGCCATCCAGAATATTGCGCACGCGGGCGATCACATTGTCTCGGCGCAGTCTGTCTATGGCGGCACCTATAACCTCTTTGCCCATACGCTCGCCGAGAGCGGCATTGAGACGACCTTTGTCGACAGCGATGCGCCCGAAGCTTTCTCCGCTGCCGTGCGGCCCAATACGAAGGCGTTTTTTATTGAAACGCTGGGTAATCCGAATTCGAATGTGGCAGATATCGAGCGCATCGCGCAGATCGCCCATGAAAACGGCGTTCCGCTGATTGTAGACAATACCTTTGCAACGCCCTATCTCCTGCGTCCGATCGAATACGGCGCGGATGTTGTCGTCCACTCCGCAACGAAATTCATCGGCGGACACGGCACGGCGATCGGCGGCGTGATCGTGGATGGCGGCAAATTTGACTGGGCGGCCTCCGGCAAATTCCCCTGCCTTTCCGCGCCAGATCCCAGCTATCACGGCGTCATCTTCACGCAGGCCGCCGGTAGCGCCGCTTATGTGACGCGCATCCGCGCCGTCCTGCTGCGCGACACTGGCGCAACGCTCAGCCCCTTCCATGCCTTCCTCTTCCTGCAGGGGCTCGAAACACTCTCCCTACGTGTGGAACGCCATGTGGAAAACGCGCTCAGAGTTGTGGCGTTTCTCGCAAAGCATCCAAAGGTAAAGCAAGTTCACCATCCTTCCCTGCCGGACAGCCCAACGCATTCGCTCTATAAGCGCTATTTCCCGCATGGGGGCGGCTCGATCTTTACCTTTGAAATCGAAGGCGGAGAGGCCGCGGCAAAAGCGTTTATCGACCGTCTGCAGATTTTCTCCCTGCTGGCAAACGTTGCCGACCTGAAATCCCTCGTCATCCATCCAGCGAGCACGACGCATTCGCAGCTGAGCACCCAGGAGCTGGAGGCCTGCGGGATTTATCCGGGCACGGTGCGCCTGTCCATCGGCACGGAGCATATCGACGATCTGTTGGCAGATCTCGAGCAGGCGCTGGCATAAGGTAAAAAACAAAAACGCTTCCGGCTTGGGAGATTTCTCAAGCCGGAAGCGTTTTTTATATTCAGAGAGTCGGCATTCAGCCCTGCACATCCGCTTTTACTGCTTCCGGGCTGATTTTCCCGCTCTCCCGATCTCTGATATAGGAGGACGTAGTGGGGATGACAAAGCGGATCCCCTTTTCGACGATCTCAAACGTGCGGTCCGTCACATACTCGCACTCGCCGTCTACATTGACAGCAGCCGGACGGTCGCTGTGGATCGTCATTTTCTTGCCTCGGCTGAAATGCGTGATATCCCAGCCGAGGTGCATGCCCTTTTTATATTTGGGCAGGAGCGTCAACAGCTTGAGCCTTCCGTTTTTCTTTTCCACAACGATAAAATCGAGCAGGCCGTCATCCGGCACCGCCAGAGGGGCTGCCTGATAGCCGCCGCCATACCAGCGGGAATTCGCTCCCACGCAGAACAGCAGCGTCATCTTCTTCGGCTCGCCTCCGTCGATGGAGACGGTGAATTCATTATTCAGCCTGCGACAGATGCAGTAGAGCGCCGCCGCTGTATAGGCCATTTCGCCCTTCATGAAGGGGAGCTTTTTAAAAGCCGCCTGCTTTGCGCAAACCTCCGCATCCAAGCCCATGGAACACTGATTGATGGCGATTTTATCGCCGCATTTGACGCAGTCCAGCTCGACAGAAGTCCCGTTGACCTGTGCGTCGATGTTCAAAAACTGCTCTTGCGTGCCAAACAGGCGGATAAAGTCGTTCCCGGAGCCGAGCGGCAGCACGGCCACCTCCGCATTCGGATGGCCGAACGCACCGTTGACCGCCTCAAACAGCGTTCCGTCGCCGCCGCAGGCATAAAACCGGACCGGCTCTCCCTTGGATGCCTCCGCCCTGATATAGTCCTGCGCGGCATGCGGGGAATCAGGAATGTGGATTTCCGCATCCAGTTTATGCGCTTTGATATACGCCTCGATCTGGGGCCGGATAAAATCCATCGCCTTCCCCTTGCCTGCGCGTGGGTTGATAATGAACACATGCTTCATGCAACGATGCCCTCCTAAGACAGTTTTTATTCTATCCTTCCAAAATCTGAATCCAAAAACGGTTTTCTTGCCATGCCCATTCCGTGTAAAAAATTGAGCTGCACAAGGATGCAGCGTTCTGTTTCGCATTGGTATACAAGAGGCATCAGCATCGCCCTCAAAATCGTTGTTGCTCCTGTTCACCGATGCTACTTAAAGTACATATAAAGCTGGCATTTGATCATGCCGTTATATAATTTCCGCCTTTTATCGGCTCGTCTGCCAAACAATGATTCAAATTGTCCAGATGGACTAATAATATAATAACTCCATCCATGTTTTTTGTCAAACTTTTCTCCCATCATTCGATACAGTTCATTTGCCTGCTGAAGATCGAGCATACGCTCGCCATAGGGCGGGTTGCAGATGAGCGTCCCTTTTTCCGTGACGGGAGAGAAATCCTTCAGGTCTGCTTCTTTCCATGCGATATTCTGCAATACGCCCGCACGTTCGGCATTGGCCCGCGCCAGTTCGAGGGCGCCCGCGTCGATATCGGAGCCATAAGCCTGAAAATGCATATCCCTCTTCACAAGGTCACGCGCACGCTCGCGCTCCTGCGCCCACGCGCTCTGCGGCAGAACATCCCACCGTTCGGCGGAAAAATTCCGGTTGACGCCGGGCGCGATATTCTGCGCCATCATCGCCCCTTCGATCAGGATCGTACCAGAGCCGCACATCGGGTCATAAAGCGTGTGATAATCCCGCAGATGGGCCAAGCTGCAGAGGGAGGCGGCGAGCGTTTCCTTGAGCGGCGCAAAATTTGCCTGCAGCCGGTAGCCGCGCTTATGGAGCCCTGCGCCGGAGGTATCCAGCAAAAGGCTTACCTCGTCCTTCATGATGGAAAACTGGATCTGATGGATCGGCCCCGTCTCCTCGAACCACGGGATATGGTACGCGCCCTTGAGCCGCTCGACAACCGCCTTTTTGATGATCGACTGGCAGTCGCTGACGCTGAACAACGCAGAATTGATCGAATACCCCTTCACAGGGAACGCATCCTCTCTGCCGATCCACGCTTCCCAAGGGAGCGCCTTCGTGCCTTCAAACAACTCGTCAAAGGTCTTCGCGGGAAATGAACCAACCAGAATCTGCACCCGCTCGGCAAAGCGACAGCAGATATTGGCACGCGCCAGCAGATTTGCATCGCCGGAGAAGAGCACGCGCCCGTTTTCCGCCGCGACCTCCAGCGCGCCCATATCCCGCAGCTCCTGCGCGATCAGGCCCTCCAGGCCCAAAAGGCAGGGCACCACACAGCGTATTGTCGTATCTTTGCTTTGCACCATTTATGACCATCCTTTTTCGTGATTGCCCCCGCCGGAACCCGAATAATGACACTGGGATATGGGGAAATACTACTTATCATAACATTGAAAGAGGTGCCAGGGCAAGCCCTGCCACCTCTTCTGCTTATTTTATACGGATTGCACACTGCGCAATCAAAAATTTTTAAAAACTTTATCCAGAGGGCAACTTCTCTTACATCGTATCCGGCTCGATCAGGCCGTAGCCGCCATCCTTACGGCGATAGACGACATTGATCTGGCTTGTCACCGCATTGAGGAAAACATAGAACTGATGGCCCAGCAGATTCATCTGCAAAATTGCTTCATCTACATCCTGCGGCTTATTCAGAGGGATTTTCTTGGTGCGGACCACATCGAAATCCAGCTCCTCCGCGACCGGCTCCACGTCCGTATCAACATCGAACGCACCGGAACGCAGCCTTTTTTCAACGCGCGTTTTGTTTTTGCGGATCTGTCGCACCAGAGAGTCAACGCAGCCATCCAGAGCGTCCTCCAAATCCTCCGCCCGCTCTTCCGCACGGAAAATCATCCCGTTATGCGCAACGGTGATCTCCACAATCTTGGCGGATTTCTCCACGGTGGCGGTGATTTTAGCTTCCGCCTCGTCGCCGAAAAAGCGCTCGATTTTGGCAAGCTTCTTTTCCGCGCGTGTTTTGAAGGATTCTCTTGGCGTGCATTTGCGCCCGGTAATGGTTATTTTCATAACGACATCCCCTTCTTCTATATTGAATCCCTGAAGCCCGCCGGGCGATGCCGCCGGCCTCCAAAGGGACCTGCGAATCAGAATGCCCTCCTCTGATTTTGATTATAGCACAAATGCACAGAATAGAAAAGGGGTTACAGAATTTTTTTGAGATGTCTTGTGACATGGCAGCCAATATTGACCGCAACCGGAAGCCCGGCGATATGAGTGGCGCCCACTTCCACATTGACCGCAAGCGCCGTCGTTTTGCCGCCGAAGCCCTGCGGGCCGATGCCAAGCTGATTGACGCGCTCGAGCAGCTCCGCCTCAAGCTGCGCATAAAACGGCGCCGGATTCCGTTGGGACACAGGGCGGCACAGCGCTTTTTTCGCAAGCAGGGCACAAAACTCGAAATCGCCGCCGATTCCAACGCCCACCACCATGGGAGGGCAGGGATTGCCACCCGCTTTGCGCACAGCATCCACAACAAATTCCACCACGCCATCCCGCCCGGCGGCTGGAGTCAGCATTTGCAAACGGCTCATATTCTCGCTGCCAAATCCCTTGGGCACGACGGTCAGGGCCACGTGATCCCCCGGCACGATGCGCGTATGCAGCACGGCGGGCGTATTGTCGCCGGTGTTGATGCGGTTCAGGGGATCGCCAACAACCGAGCAGCGCAACAGGCCCTCCGTATAGCCACGGCGCACGCCTTCATGAATAGCGGCTTCGAAATCGCCGCCGGTGAAGTGCACCTCCTGCCCGACCTCGGCAAAAACCACAGCCATGCCGGTATCCTGGCAGACGGGGATATCCAGCTCCTTCGCGGCATCGAGATTATCCAGCAGATCCTGCATGATGCCCTGAGGCAGCTCCTGCTCCTCACAGCCCGCGCAGGCAGAAATGCACTGCGTCAAATCCTCCGGCAGCCGTTTATTCGCCTCGATGCACATTTCGCGCACCGCCTGCGTCACTTCTGAAACATTGATTTCCCGCATGAAAAGCCCTCCTGATCACCATTGCTTCTGTTCGCCTTACAGAGCCTTATGTAACATTTTTCCGCCGCCGACGACCAGGGCCGGTTTTGCGGCGATGGTCAGCGGATCGCAATCGAAGATGGAAAAATCCGCATCCTTGCCCGGTTCGATTGAGCCCACGCGATTGGAGATGCCGCAGATTTCAGCAGGCGTGAGCGTGATGGCGCGCAGGGCCTCCTTATACGGGAGCCCCTCACGCACGGCGAGGCCCGCGCAGAGTGGCAGATACTGGATCGGGATCACCGGATGATCGGTGATAATCGAGATGCGCACGCCCGCCTTTTGCAAAATACCCGGCGTGGCAGGGGTCAACTCGTGCAGCTCCGGCTTGCAGCGCTCGGAGATTAGCGGCCCGCTCATTGCGGCCACATGCTTTTGCGCGAGCACATCCGCGAGCTTGTGCCCCTGCGTGCAGTGGACGATTGCGTAATTCAGGCCGAATTCGCCGGCAATGCGCATCGCCGTGCAGATATCATCCGCCCGGTGCGCATGAATGTGCATGGGCAAGCCCTTGGTAAATAAAGGCTCGAGCGCTTCGAGCTTTGCGTCAAATTCACACAGCTCCCCTTCCTCCTGCGCGCGCTTCTTTTTCTCGATGTATTCCCGCGTTTTGGAGAGCTGCTCGCGGATGAGGGCAGCGGTCGCCATGCGCGTGGTAGGCGCTTCATTTTTCTCATGGTAGACGGACTTCGGATTTTCGCCGAGCGCAAATTTCATCGCAACGGGCGCTTTGATCACCATATCGTCGATGAATCGCCCATAGGTCTTCATGGCGACGAGCTGGCCGCCGATGGGGTTGGCGCTCCCCGGGCCGGTGACGACGCTCGTCACGCCCGCGCGCACCGCCTCCTCAAAGCAATAGTCGAGGGGATTGACCGCGTCGAGCGCGCGCAGCTGCGGGGTGCATGGGTCGGTCTGCTCATTGATATCGTCGCCCTCGAAGCCGAGAGAATCCTCGCAGATGCCGATATGGGTGTGCGAATCGATAAAGCCGGGCAAGAGCATCGCGCCCTGCGCATCGATCACCTCGCCCGCCGAAAGCTTCGGGAGCTCCTTCATCGGGCCCACGGCGACGATTTGATCTTTTAGAGTATCGACGAACCCATCCTTGATAACCGGGCCGGACATGGTATAAATTTTTGCATGAATGATGCGCATGATCTATTTCCTTTCCTGATAGAATCAACACGTTCGATCAACGAGAGCGAAAAGCTCTCCGGCAGTAGCTGTGAGAGCGTGAAGCTCCGGCATTCGCCATCGGGCCGGCCGAGCAGGAGGCGGCAATCATCTGCAAGGGCGATCCATTCTGCATCCGTCATAACCGCATCTCCTTCCCCAGCTTTCCCGCAAAGCTCTCGCCTGCGATCGGCCCATCCGCGCCCAAGAGCTGCAGAACCGTTTTGCCGATATCCGCAAAGCTCTCCCGCGTGCCGAGCGGCACGGGGGCGATTTTTGCTCCATAGACGAGCAGCGGCGTATACTCCCGCGAATGGTCCGTGCTCGGCGTGGCCGGATCGCAGCCGTGATCGGCGGTGAGGATGAGCGCGTCATCCGCCCGGAGCAGCGGCAGAAAGCCCGCGAGCCACCTGTCGAACGCCGCGGTTGCAGCGGCATAACCGTCCACATCGTTGCGGTGGCCGTAGAGCATATCAAAATCAACAAGATTGACAAAGCACAGGCCATGAAAATCCTCATTCATAAGCGCCTGCGTCTTCTCCATCCCGTCCGCATTGCCCTTGGTTGGAATTGCCCGGGAAATGCCGCGCCCGGCAAAAATATCGTTGATTTTTCCCACGGCGACGGTATCATAGCCCTGCTCTTGTAAAACATCCAGCATGGTGACGCCGGGCGGCTCCAGGGAAAAATCATGGCGGTTTAAAGTGCGCGTGAAATGCGGATATGCCCCGGTAAAGGGCCGGGCAATAACGCGGCCCACCGCATGCGGGCCGGTGAGGATTTTGCGCGCGCTGCGGCAGTAGTCATAGAGCAGCTCCGGCGGGATCAGGGATTCATGCGCCGCGATCTGAAACACGCTGTCCGCCGAGGTATAGACGATCAGCTTGCCCGTTTCCAGATGCTCCCGCCCATAATCCAGGATGACCTGTGTGCCGGAATAGGGCCTGTTGCACAGCACGCCGCGCCCCGTCGCTTTGGTAAAAGAGTTGAGCACCTCCGCGGGGAACCCCTGCGGATAGGTTGGCAGAGGCTCATCGGAAATCAATCCGCCGATCTCCCAGTGCCCGATGGTGGTATCCTTGCCCCTGGAGCGCTCCATACAGCGGCCAAAGGCAGCCTGCGGGGCCGGCACTCCCTCCGGGCAGGCCACCCCCTCAATATGGAAAAGACCCAGTTTTTTCAGCGTATCCGCCCGGAAGGCGGATGAGCGGGAAATGCTCAGCAGCGTATTGCTGCCCACATCGCCATATGCCGCGGCATCCGGCAGTTCGCCAATGCCGAAGCTATCGAGCACAATGAGAAAGACCCGCCTGCAAACGGGAGGCATAGACATATTGTTACCTTCCTTCCATCCGTTGATTATAGTATACACTGCCCTTTTCCGGCTTGCAAGCATGATCCATTTCCGCCAGGGCGCCCGCCACGAAACAAGCCCTTTAGATATGAGCAAGCCCTCAGGCCTGGGCGCGGCTTCCGTGGCGGGTCGGAGGCCTAACAGGCTCCCCTGCCCCAAACAAAATGTCATCCGCGCGCACGCCAAACAGCTGCGCCAAATGCATCAAAGCGGATGTATCCGGCAATTCCACATCGCGTTCCCACCGGCTTACCGCCGCCTCATCAACACACAGGGCGGCGGCAAGCTGCTTTTTGGTCAGCGCCCGCTGGGCGCGCAACTTCCGGATGCGCTCGCCCATGGTATCTGCGGGCTGCCCACGGGCGGCAAGCACCTTTGCGGCCTGCGAGACGGCCAGCGAAAACTCCTGCTCCTGCGCCTCCCCGCGCAGGGCAAGCACGGCATATTTGAGGCTGCCATATATATTTTTCTGCGCGCGCCGCAGGGTACGGGATACGGAGGAGCGGTTCTGGCCTAGTTCGCGCGCGATCTGCGCAAGCTTCTCCCCCTCAAACCAATACCGCTCCAGCACCTGACGTTGCGGCGGAGTCAATTCTTCCTGAATGATCACATCCAGCGCCTGCGCAAGCCTGCAGGTGGTTTGCCGCCCGCGCTCCTCCTCGGGAGAGAGGAAGGCCTGCTCCGACCAGCTGCGGAAAGCAGATCGGTCGCATATCTCCTGCGAAAGGGATGCAGTTTCTCCGCTTTTCTTGTTCACCCGGGGCTCTCCTTTCTGCTATGGTTCCCATTTGGTATATGCTCTGATCCGGCAATGAACAGAACAAATGTTCATCTCTTGATATTTATTATAGAATATCTGTGATAATTTGTCAATATATACATGAAATAAAACATGTGTTATCCCCTTTCGCGGAGAAAAAAGCGCGCTGCAAAATGTAGCAATCAAACATTCTGCAGCGCGCTCTTTGCTAAAGCTATCTTACGGTAAAAGGCCGGATTCCGCTTATATTTTCGCATCAAAGACGATGAGCATGCAGCAAAAAATTGCCGCATGCTCAAAGGGGGAAGAAAGGGGCGACGGAATGGCTGCCGTTACTCAACCATCCCGCCTACGAAAAGAGGTGTAAAAAAGGCTTAATGAAGCCCATCTATACAACCCCTCCTCTGATTGAGCCTTCGGGAGCCGAAAAAAGCAATCAACCTTTTTTCGCCGTTACGCTCCCGGAGGCCGCGGCGCACGGGGGAGTGTGGTAAGCCCACGCGCCGTCAGAGGATCGGATGCATATCAAAAAATAAGGAAACAGCTTAATAGATTGAAACCATCGGGGTCGTGTATGTATAGGTTTGGTAAAGCAGCACCTTATAGGCGCGCACCGTATAGGTGGCCTCATAGTAGCCGTTGGGCAGGCTACCGATCGTGTAGCTGTATTTTAGCGGAATGCCGGATCCTTCCAGATTGCTGTTTGTATTCTCATCGGCATATACATACCAATCGTTAGCACCGCCGCCAATCGGGCAGCGGCGGATTTCCACCCAGAGTTTGATGTTGGTCACACTACTGGTGGCAGCGTTCGCCCTGAAACTCAAAGCAATTTGATTCGAGGTGCCCACCCGGGAAAAGGAATACTCTGGGGTCAGAATATAGCTAGAGCGGCTCAGATCTTCTTTATATTCCGGCCCCTCTTCCTGCACTGCGCCGGCCGTCATGCCCAGGGGAAGGAGCAGCAGCACGCAGCAGAGCAAAATCGACAGCAACCGTTTCATGCTTTTTCTCTTTACGTTCATTTTCAAATTTCCTCCTTTTTTTGGTCGAAACGTGTTTTATAAAACCCCTTCACTCTATATAACGTAAAAAAGCCGAAAATGTTGCACTTATTTTTTAAAAAATTTTAGTTTTATTTCAATTTCATCGATTGTGCTATTTTTATCAGCTCATCTTTGGGCAGATTGTCGACAAAAACTTGGAATACATAGGGCCCTTGACGCCACATCAAGCCCCCTCGGTCCTCCTTCTTGTTCGTTGCGTAATAGAGGCATTTGCCGAGGCCTTCCACCTCGATCTCCTCCAGCGTAAGGTTTTCCAGATAGAAAATCATCGTAGAACCCGGGTAGCTCTGGTCAAAGGTGATATAACTGCCCGGCCAAAACAGGAAGGCATTGTCTTTGCGGAAGATATAGCTTTCTCTTCCATCACACTGATAACTCTCCAATGCGTAATCCGCCGGAATATAGGATGGCGCATATTGCTGCGGAAGAATCCTGGTGCCATCCGGCTGCTCAATGTATTCATTCGTATCAGGCACCGCGAAGCCGTCCGGCGTCGTGGGAGATTCAATGATACCAAAATAGTTTTCAATATCAATCTCGAACCCTGCAAAATCTTGCTTTGAACTCAAGTTGGAGAATACGCTGCTCATCGCGATTACGGCGATCAACGCCGCTACGATGCCTACGCGCAGGATGCGCCTGGTCTTCCTGCTGTGCACAACCCGGAGATCCACCGGGCGGCCTTTGGCGCGCAGGATTTGCTTCTTACGCTTCTGATATGCTTGGGAAAAGGTGACGTTTTCAAGCGCCTCCCCGGAAGGCACACGGCTATCTTCCTCGCAATAGGCTGCAAAGGCCTCGCGCAGGATGGCGTCGTTGCGGCTGGTGATGGAATCATCGGCATACCACAGCCCGCCCTCTGCCTGCTCCGGGCGCCCGCCGCAGCGGAGAATCGCCTCCCTGCGCGCGCAGTAATCCTCTGAAAACTGGATTTCTTTCAGCTCATCAGCGCTGGGAATGCCGCCGATTTCCTCCTGCGCATAGCGGCGTATGGCCGAACGGAGAATCCGGTCATTTTCCTCCCGATAACGATCAGACATCACAACGCCTCCTTTGCCATCAGAAAATCCTGATGCGGTATCGTTTTCTATCTTTGGTGGCCTGTCCCATTGGCCTCTCTACTCTATATAACGTAAAAAAAGCCAAATTGTTGCACTTTTTCTTTGATATTTAATAAATTGTTTATTGTTATATATAATAAAGAATTAACGTGGCATTTTATTGTTCAAACAATATTAAAAAATGTATTCATATCTCAAAAAATGTAAAAAATAACCAGCCGGAAGAAACGGCTAAGTTTCTCCCGGCCAGTGCAGAGCTTCCACATTTCGGAATCTAACGTATCTTTTCTCATTCCGGCTGGGTCATGAATAAAACGCCCAGCGTATTTGGGCCGCAGTGTGCGGAGATCGTGCAGCCCGCGCGGGTGATGAGAATTTCTTTGAAATCCGCGAGCTTTTCCACCGTTTTTTTCACCAGCTCGATGCGCTCGGGCGCCATGCCGGAATGCGTGATGAAAACGCGGTCGAGCTTTAAATCCTCCCGGCCCGCGAGCAGGTCGGTCGTATATTGGACGAGCGCCTTCTCGAGCGTACCGCGGTATTTCTTACCCACGCCCATCGCGCCGTTCTTCCCCGGGTCCACCATGATGCTGGGCTTGAGCTTGAGCAGATTGGCCCCAAGCATGGCCACAGCGGAGCAGCGCCCGCCTGCATGCAGAAATTCGAGCGTATCCAGCACAAAGCTTGCATGCGCATAGGGGCGCAGCGCGTTGACCTCCTGCTGAATCTGCTGCGCCTCCATCCCCTGCGCAATGCGCTCTGCGGCCTCAATAACGAGCAGGCCCATGCCGGTGGAGAGATTGCAGCTATCGATGGGATAGACATTCCCCAGCTCCTGCGCGGCAATGCAGCAATTCTGATAGGCGGAGGAGAGGTTGGAGCCCAGATTGATATGCACCACCTGGTAACCATCCTCAACCCACTTGCGGAAGTATTCCACATATTCCCCCGGTGTGATCGCGCTCGTTTTGGGAAGCTGCTTGCGCTGCCACCAAGCCTCGTACAGCGCATCCGGGGAAATCTCCCCATCCGCATACTGCTGGCCCTCCAGCAGAATATGGAGCGGATACATGTGAACCTGATAGCGCTCTATAAGCGCTGCGCTCAAATCGCAGGTGCTATCTGCGCTTAAAATCACCTTTTGCGGCATAGTCATTCCCGCCTTTCGTTTGTTTTATCGTCGAAATGCATCCGGCAAGCGGCCGCCCGCCATCCGGTTAGTTTATTTTACCATAAGGAACCATCTTGATAGTTCCAATATGCGAAATTTGAAAAGAGCCTGCACCCTGATGCTGAGGGTCAGGCAATTTGGATAACTTTTTTTCATCATGTCCAAAATGAATTGTCATATGCATACGTTTTGGTATAATAAGGAAAAGCCTCTTGCGGCCATATGCGATATGGATTGGGAAAGGAAGAAGAAAAATGATGAAAGAGGAGAAGAGCAAGCTATTACAGAAGCTGAAAGCCAAGGTTAAGGAGCTGTCCTGCGGCGGGATATGCATCGCCTTTTCCGGCGACGACGGCAGCACCCTGCTGCTGAAGCTGGCGGTAAACACGAAGGCGCGCGTTCTGGCCGTTACCTTCCAAACGCCCCTCACCCCGGAGGAGGAAGCGTGCGCGGCGCAGGAGCGCGCAAAGGCCCTCGGCGCAGAGGACCATCTTCTGCCGGTGGATATGCTGCGCGATGCGCGCATTGCATCGAATTCCCCCAAACGCTGCTATTACTGCAGGCGGGCGCTGTTTGAGGCGCTATCCGCCTTTGCGGTCAACCGCGGCATCTTCAGCATCTGCGACGGCTCCTGCGCGGACGCGGCGGGAGACGAGCGCGAAAGCAAGGACCGCGCGCTGCGGGAGCTTGGCGTGCGCAGCCCCCTGCGGGAATGCGGCATTACGCGCGCGCAGGCACGCGAGCTGCTGCAGGAGCTGGATATCAGGCCCGGCGCAGCGCTCTCCCCCTGTCTGGCCAAAAGGCTCCCCTTTGATACGCCGCTCGAAAAGGCGGAGCTCAAGCTCATTAAAGATGGAGAACGGCTGCTGCGCGGCCTGCGGCTGGACGGCTGCTTCCTTTATTTGCATGGCGGGCTTGCACGCATCGTCGCGCGGCGGGAACAGGCCGCCAGCGTCCTCGCCGCAGCACAGGATTGCGTGACTGGGCTCAAGTGCCTCGGCTTTTCCCAGGTGACGCTCGATCTTGAGCCGCTGCCTTGCATTGAGGAGCCGGAGCCGCAGATCGAAACCGACAAGATGCGGGAGGAGACGGCACAGGCGACCAGCCAGAACGAAACTGAAACAGAATGATGATAACAACCCGCGGCGTGGAGGGGACTGCGCCGCGGGTTTTCCATTGTCAAAATCCCCTATATGGATCGATGTACAAGTCCTACCTCCAAACGAGCATCAGCGAGGCCATAACGCTTAGCGTTCATTCCCGCAAAACGGTCAATTATTGACAATTAGCGGTTCGATTCCCGGATTGCGGTTACCGTGTAATACAGGTGTTGTTTGAAACATAAACTATACTGAACATATATTAGCATCGGTAAACAAGGGGAACCAGCGCCGCCCGGCAGCCGCCCGCAAAACCGTTGTTGCCCCTGTTCACCGATGCTAAGGAGGGAAAATGATGAACGATAAGTCTTTATCCCACCCTGAAAAATGGATTGTAATAGGAATCCCCATACTGTTTATCATCGGCTCTATCACTCATTTTTTGTATAACATACTTGGGGAAAGCCCGATTGCAGGATTGTTTGCGCCTGTCAATGAAAGTATTTGGGAGCACTCCAAAATGGTGCTTTGGCCTGTGATTCTCTGGTGGTCGCTCTACTATTGCTTTCGAGGCAAGCAGTACGGGATTGATAAAAACAAGTGGTTTGGAAGCGCCTTGCTTGCTTTGTTGACATCGCTGGTTGCTATGCCGTTGCTTTATTATTTTTACACAGGGGCTTTTGGCGTTGAACTTTTATGGGTGGATATCTTAATCTTATTATTGGCCCTTTTATTTGGTCAACTCTTAGGGCTGCATACTTACCGACATAGCAAGGGGATCAACGCAAACCTTGTCATCATTATTTTTGTTATGCTCGTCCTGCTGTTTATGTTGTTTACCTTCTTTCCACCACATATCCCGTGGTTTCAGGATAGCGTGACCGGCGGTTACGGAATTAGTCATATGTAAGAGCTACCGCCAAAAACAAAGTCAACAATCATCAGCATTGTTGATTTACCAATTGAATTTGAGGCCTTACTATCACCAGCTATGTTGCCTCTACATACTCCGCCGCCATTGCAACCATTGCACTGTCGTCGTTATCACGATAATAGCTATCGAACGCTTCATAGTACCGTTTGTGGTCGGTAAACTTCACACTGATCGGCGGATAGCCGTTTTGCATGAGAAATAAGTTCATAATCAATCGGCCTGTACGACCGTTGCCGTCCACAAACGGGTGGATAAATTTCAGATGGAACAATGCTGCGCTCTCAATCGGGTGCAGCTTTTTCTTTGCAAATTCGGCGATTAACTTTTCCATTAATTCCGGGACAACGGCCTATTCCGGCGGCGTATGATACGCGCCCATAATGCGTACTGGTATGCGGCGATAGATTCCCCGATCTTCCGGCCTGTCCATCAAAACCAGAGTATATAGAAGCTGACTGTGTATGCATATCATAAAAAGTAAATGGACAATATCAAGGAGTAAATGAAAGCAAATTGGATTAATTGGATGCAAATAACAAAATATTGGAATAAAATCGTAAAATTATAAAACTATGGATAATATTCTATTGACAGTAGGTAAGTTTAGTTGTAAGATATAACAAGAAATTGTAGCCCAACTTAGAATAGTGGTTACTCTTCTATTATGTATATAAGGCAACAGCAGAGCATTAAGGAGGAGAAAAATCATGAAACAAAAAATTGCTTTATCGTTGGTCGTTATGTCGTTGATCTTATCCGTGCTGGCGATTCCAGCGAGCGCTGTTACGAAGACCAAGTCCACACCATATGGGACGCTTACGGCATACCTGACCAGCACAAAATACTACGATTCGAGCACGTTAAAGGGGAAACGCATCAACTACTCGTCTTTATGCAGCAAAACGGCGCCGAGGATTATCGCCTCCGCAGAGGTGCTCCGCTGGAGTGACGGAAAATATTTGTACGATGAGAAGGTAGACCGCACCAACACAGACTATGCCGGCTATGACATCTATACGGATCATTTCAGAGAAAAGTATGGGGACGATTTCTACACCACCAAAATTAGTGTATACGGCGCGCATGAAATTAGAGGCAGCTCATCTTACGGCATCTATACACAACTGGTAGGCGTATAACGCGCACGGCCGCCACATTTTTCACTGATTGTTAAATGGAAAGTGATTTGTCAAGGGTGTTTTCTCCACGATATATCACCCTATATCAAAAACCTCAATAGAAAAACTAAATTCCGGTTGGATGGGCAGTCGAGCTGAAGTTAATCT
>OKRX01000711.1_pt1 | contig 26018 bp, 25 predicted proteins | sample 1601241 | NCBI WGS metagenome assembly OKRX01 (sample SAMEA3541500, study PRJEB24748) | human gut metagenome | biome: human gut; feature: human-associated habitat; material: faeces | place: China | collected 2012
ATGTTCTCCAAAACACCAGAAATCTTCGATTTCGTGTGTGTTTTGAGAGGTTATTTTCTTGCAATTTCACCTTGCGGAAGCAAGGTGTGCAGCGAAAGCTGCTAGGACGAAGTCCAAATTGCCATTCCAATGTTCTCCAAAACACCAGAAATCTTCGATTTCGTGTGTGTTTTGAGAGGTTATTATAACATAAACCCGGAATGATCACAATAGATAACATTGTTTCCATTTTATCCAGGCATTACCGTCATCCATCTAGCGTCCTGTCCCGCGTGCTCAGCCGGTCCAGTTCACCCATCGACAGGACATAGGTGTTTCTGCCGGACACCAATACGCGCAGCGCGTCGCTGCGCACAGCGAAATGGCCAATCTGCCTCCCCTTTGCGTCAAACGCCTGCACACTGCCCGCAAGCAGGACGGCGGTATTGCTTCCATCGCAGGATACCCAGCGAACCTCCTGCCCGAAGGACTGGCGGAACTTTTCCTGCCCCTCTTCATCGTAAACGACCAGGTCGTTTGCATTCATGCTGCCATATTCCGAGAGGATCAAGGCGCTCAGGCCATCCTCTGAAGCGGAGAAGCAGCGCAGCTCATTCGTTCCGAAGGAAACGGGCTCGGCTTTTTTCGTCCGGTTCTCAATCGCGCCGCGCAGGGTATCGCCTGTGACCAGAACGGTGGATTTTCCGGAAAAGGATGCGTCGAAAAGCGTGGTATCCGGATATTCGAGCTCTGCGAGCGGTTTTTCTTTCGAAAGGTCGAAAACATAGGCCTTGGAATACAGTTTGCCGGCTGCGCTTCCCGTTACTACGGCGGCGGCGTATTTTCCATCATCGGACAAAGCAATATCCATGATATAGTCCTTCGATGAACGCCATTTGAATACCTCATTAACATTTTTATCGTAAACCGTCAGCAGGCTCGCCGCGTTGTCCGCCCGGGTCGCCACGGCGAAATTCCCGCTGCGTCCCACTGCGCAGGTGATGATATCCGCTTCCAGTTCCTTCTCCAAAAGGATCTTTTTGCGATTTTGGATGCGCAGCTTCCGGCCGCCCCGGTCATAGACGATCAGCCGTCCCGCGCGTAGATCCATGGCGGGCCGCTTATACGTATGTGGTATCCGGCTGACCTCCCTTCCGGAGGAATCCAGCACCGTGACCGATTCGTCTGTCAGGAGCAGCACGTCTGGGCCGAGCATCTGCATATCGCGCACAAGATTGGCATTGATGGAATACGGAAAGCCCTCGCTCTGCTGCTCCTGCCCGCTCTGTACGTTATCCCTGCCAGGCAGGATCTTCACAAAGATCAGCACAGCAGCGGTCAGAATCAGCGCTGCGGCGGCGCAGGCGGCAATGATCTGTTTTCTGCGCCTTTCGCGCAGCCGCTGTGCGGGCATGTTAGCCGCAGCCTTCCTTTTTTTCATGCCATATCCCTCCATTCAAAATTTCATTTCCTGATCAGACGATCATTTCTGTGCCTGCACTTCCTGATAAAATACGCGGTTGAGATAAAGCCCCTGCGCGGGAACAGTGATCCCCGCTCGAGTGCGGTCCAGCCCCTCCAGAATCGCTGGAATGGAGCCGGACTCAAGCTTTCCCTGTTCGAGATTTAAAAGCGTGCCCACCATGATGCGCACCATATGGTACAGAAAGCCATCCGCTTCCACATAAAAGGAGACGATCTCCCCTTTCCGCATCACGTGGGCCGCGCGCACGGTGCGGACCTTGTCTTCCACGCTTCCGCCCGCCGCGCAAAAAGCGGAAAAATCGTGCCGCCCCACAAAATCCTGGGCCTGCTGATTGAGATAGGCAGCGTCGATCACATAGGGATAATGCAGCGCCCGCCCCTCCCAGAAGGGATTGCGCACGCGGCTGTTCCAGATGTGGTACACATATTCTTTGCCCGTGCAAGCATAGCGCGCATGGAAATCCAATGAAACTTCCTTGCAGCCATATACCGCGATATCGCGCGGCAGATGGGCATTCAGGGCACAGACCAGCCGATCGCAGGGGATCGAATGCTCCGTACGAAAATTGCAGCAGTACATCATCGCATGCACGCCCGCGTCTGTGCGGCTGCAGCCGGTCACGGCAGCACGCACGCCCGTCACCGCCTCCACGGCGTCCTGGACGCACTGCTGCACGGTGATCCCATTGGGCTGGACCTGCCAGCCGTGATAGGCCTGTCCGTCAAAACGCAGGATAAGCAACAGATTGCGCATGGCCGCCACCTTTCCCAGATTTCAGACTTCAGAATTCAGACATCAGGTATCTGTCGCCTGTTTAAATCAGAGATGGTATAAAATGGTTGATCACGATCACGCCCGCAAGGACTGCGGCCATGATGAAAAGTGCTGTGTAATCCCGCAGCGCCAGCTTCATCTGCTTCAGCCGCGTGCGCCCCTCCCCGCCACGGTAGCAGCGGCAGTCCATGGCGAACGCGAGGTCATACGCCCGGCGGAATGCGGAGATAAAGAGCGGGATAAAAACCGGCACAAGCGATTTTGCCCTTTGAAACAGGTTCCCCGTTTCTAAATCTGCGCCGCGTGCCTTCTGCGCGTTCATAATCCGGCCGACCTCATCGATGAGCGTCGGGATAAAGCGCAGAGCGATCGTCATCATCATGGCAATATCATGCACCGGCACGCGGAGATACCGCAGCGGCGAGAGCAATCGCTCGAGCCCGTCGGTCAGATTGGTCGGTGTGGTCGTATAGGTCAGCAGAGAGCTGCTGATGATCAGGGCCATGATGCGAATCGCCATGAATACGGCGGTATAAACACCCTTCGTCGTGATATGGATGATCCAGAAGTCGACAAGGGGTTGTCCGCCCTTGACATAGAACAAATTGAGCACCGCAGTAAACAGGACGATGATGACGATCGCCTTGAGGCCCCGCAGGATCATCTTCAGCGGCACGCGAGACAGGGCGACCGTAACGCCCAGAAACAGGAGCACGAGCGCCATAGAGGCAAACTGATTCGCCAGAAAGATCAGCACGATAAAGACGGCCGTCAGGACGACCTTCATGCGCGGATCCAGCCGGTGCAGGACAGACTTGGCCGGGTAATACTGCCCGATGGTGATATTGCTCAGCATTCAGTCTCCCCCTCTCTCCGCTTTAGCCGCAGAAGCTCCTCCCTGCCCTGCGCAACGGTATAGACGCTGTCGCTGACGGGGAAGCCGCGTTTTTTCAGCTCCATGAAAATACGGGTTACCTGCGGGACGTTAAGCCCCATTTTAACAAGCTCGTCCCCACGTGAATAGACCTCCGGAACCGAGCCGTACATGGCAAGATGCGCATGGTTCATGACGAGCACCTTTGTTGCAAGACGCGCCACATCCTCCATGCTGTGTGATACAAGTAAGACAGTGCTGCCCGTCTCCCGTTGATAATTTTTAACAAGCTCTAAAATGGTGTCGCGCCCGCGCGGATCGAGGCCGGCCGTCGGCTCGTCGAGAATGAGCACTTCCGGCTCCATCGCCATCACGCCTGCGATGGCGGTGCGGCGTTTTTCCCCACCGGAGAGATCGAACGGAGACTTTTTGAAATAGTCCTCCCTAAGCCCGACGAACTGCGCGGCACGACGCACGCGCCTGTCGATCTCATCCTCGCTCAGGCCCATGTTTTTCGGGCCAAAGGCGATATCGGCATAGACCGACGATTCAAAGAGCTGGTATTCCGGATATTGGAAGCAGAGCCCCACACGAAAGCGCACGCTTCTCAGCTTCGCCTTATCCGCCCAAACATCCTCCCCGTCGAGAAGAACCATCCCGGAGGTGGGCTGCAGCAGACCGTTGAAATGCTGGATCAGCGTTGATTTTCCGGAACCCGTGTGCCCGATGACGCCGACAAGCTCTCCCCGCTCGATGGCAAAGGAGACATCCTCCACGGCCGCAACCTCAAACGGGGTGCCCCGCCCATAGCGGTATGTTACGTTTTTTGCCTCTAATACAACGGACACTTACGATTCCCCCAAAACAGACTTCAGATATCAGGCAACAGACGGCAGAATATTAAAGGCGGAGCACAGACGTGAGCGCGTCCACGCATTCCTCAACGGTCAGGATATCCGCCGGAAGCCCAAAACCGTCCTGGTTCAGCAGATCGGCCAATTCTGCGGCCTGCGGGACATCCAGCCCCACACGCTTCAATTCCCCCACCCGGGAGAACACCCGGTGCGGCGTGTCATCCATCAGGATCTTCCCGTCGTCCATCACGACAACGCGGCCCGCCTGCGCCGCTTCGTCCATGAAGTGCGTGATGAGCACAATCGTGATCCCCTGCTCACGGTTCAGGCGGCGGATGGTTTTTATCACCTCCGCGCGCCCGCGCGGATCAAGCATGGCGGTCGGCTCGTCAAGGACGATGCAGTCCGGGCGCATGGCGATAATGCCCGCGATGGCGACGCGCTGTTTCTGCCCGCCGGAGAGGCGATGCGGCTCCTTCTCGCGGAAATCGTACATTTCCACAGCTTTCAGCGCTTCGTCCACCCTCCTGCGGATTTCCTGCGGCGCAACCCCCAGGTTTTCCGGGCCGAAGGCCACGTCCTCTTCGACGATCGTCGCAACGATCTGATTATCTGGATTCTGAAAGACCATGCCCACCGTCTGGCGAATATCGTCCTTTAAATCCTCGTTTGCCGTATCCATTCCATCCACCAGCACGCGCCCTTCCTCGGGAAGGAGGATCGCATTGCTGAGCTTTGCCAGCGTCGATTTACCAGAGCCGTTGTGTCCGAGCACAGCAACAAACTCCCCTCTCCGCACGGCAAAATCCAGGTGCTCGATGATGTACGGCAGCGGCGTTTCCGTATCGCCGTCGTAGCGGAAGCTCACATTTTGAAATTCAATGATATTGTCCATGTATTCGTCCTTTAATAACTGAAATAAGAGACCTAGCGTCCAAACCTGACGTCTGATATCTGGCGTCTGTCATCTGTTTTCCCAGATCGCAGTCGCTCCGCAGGGAAGCACCATGTGAGACGCAGAAGCCGGCAGGCCAATTTCGTCGGACGAAACAAGCCCGCCCAAGCGCGGCTGCACCACCGTGCCGAGGATGTACTCCATCACGGCTGGGGAAAGGCCGGTTGTATAGGAATTGACGAGTACCATCAGGGGATCGTCGGATAAAACGCCCGCGCACAATTCGACAAAGGAATAGATTTTATCCTCCAGCTTCCACACCTCGCCCGATGGCCCGCGTCCATAGGACGGCGGGTCCATAATGATAATATCATAGCAGTGTCCGCGGCGGATTTCCCGCTCGACGAATTTGATACAGTCGTCAACGATCCAGCGCACCGGCCGGCCAGCAAGCCCGGAGATCGCCGCATTTTCCTTCGCCCAGGCGACCATCCCTTTCGATGCGTCCACATGCACGACCTGCGCGCCCGCCTCCAGGCATGCAAGCGTCGCGCCGCCCGTATAGGCAAAGAGGTTCAATACCCTCACGGGACGTCCTGCCGAGCGGATGACGGAACGGACGAGATCCCAGTTGACCGCCTGCTCCGGAAAAAGGCCTGTGTGCTTGAATCCCATGGTTTTGATGTTGAAGCGAAGCATATCATAGCCGATCTGCCACACATCGGGGAGCCCTCCGTACACCTCCCACCGCCCGCCGCCTGTAGAGGAGCGCAGATACCGGGCGTTCGCCTGTTTCCACAGGGAATGCACCCGCGGCGTGCGCCAAATGACCTGCGGGTCGGGGCGGATCAGGGTGACCTTTCCCCACCGCTCCAGCCGCTCACCGGACGAGCAATCGATCAATTCATAATCCTTCCAGCCGTTTGCAATCCGCATATATTAAATTAACCTTTCCCGTACCACCTCGGCAATACTTTCACCGAGCCGTTGAATTTGCGCCTGGTCGCGCCCTTCCAGCATCACCCGTACAAGCGGCTCCGTGCCGGATACGCGCACAAGGACCCGCCCGCTGTCGCCAAGCTCCTCCTCAGCGGCGGCGATGGCAATTTTAATTTCCTTGTCGCTGTCGAAACGCACCTTGCCGTAATTGGAAACACGGACATTGATCATCACCTGCGGGAAAACCTCCATGCAGGCTGCGAGCTCGGAAATCTTCTTCCCGCTGCGCTTCATCACGCCGAGCAGCTGGACGGCTGTGAGCTGTCCGTCGCCCGTGGTCGCAAAGTCGAGGAAGATGACATGGCCAGACTGCTCACCGCCGATGGAATAGCGGTGCCGAAGCATATGCTCGAGCACATAACGGTCTCCGACCTTCGTGGTCTTGCACTTGATCCCATTTTTCTCACAGAACTCGAAGAATCCCATATTGCTCATCACCGTGACGACGGCTGCATCCTTGGTAAGCTGCCCGCGCTGCTTCATGTCGATCGCGCAGATGGCGATGATTTTGTCGCCGTCGATCACGCCGCCCTTTTCGTCGATGACGAGCAGCCGGTCTGCGTCGCCATCGAAGGCAAGGCCGATGTCGCAGCCCTGCTCCACGGTGTAAGCCCTGAGCTGCTCGAGATGCGTTGAGCCGCAGCGGTCGTTGATATTCACGCCATTGGGCTCCGCGCTGACGATATGGCACTCGGCGCCGAGGGTGGTGAACAGCTCCTTCGCCGTGACAGAGGCAGAGCCGTTTGCACAGTCAAGAGCCACTTTAAGCCCATCAAAACGCAGGTTCGTTGTGGAAATGATATGACCGATATAGTCAGAAAGCGCATACTGTGCGCGGGTAACCTTGCCGACGTCGCCGCCCACCTTCACGGGGGGAACGCGCGCTTCATCGAGGATGATCGCTTCAATCTCCTCCTCGAGTTCGTCCGGCAGCTTGTAACCATCTGATTTAAAAATCTTGATGCCGTTATATTCGCAGGGGTTATGGCTGGCGGAGATCATGACGCCCGCATCATAGCCGTATTTCGTCACAAGATAGGCAACCGCCGGAGTTGGGACGACGCCTAAGAGCAGTACATCCGCACCCACGGAACAAAAGCCCGCTGTGAGGGCGGCCTCCAGCATTTCCGAGGAAATGCGCGTGTCCATGCCGATGAGGACGCGGGGGCGGGAATGGGTGTCATCCGTGAGCACCATGGCGGCTGCACGGCCGATCTTCATGGCAAGCTCGCAGGTCAGTTCGCTATTGGCGACGCCGCGCGCACCGTCGGTTCCAAAAAGTCTTCCCATAGGATAAGTACCTCCAAATTTAGTTAGATTGTAGATGTCAAATATCAGATTTCAGACGTGGAATTCAGAAGCAAACCTAAAAGCTGATGTCTGACATCTGATCACAGCCTTTGCTGCCCTGGCATTTCAAGGCCGAGATGCCGGTAGCCCGCCGGCGTGACGATCCTGCCGCGTGGCGTGCGGCTTAAGAATCCGATCTGCATCAGATACGGTTCATAAACATCCTCGATTGTGACCGCTTCCTCCCCGATCGCGGCAGCAATCGTCTCAAGCCCCACCGGCCCGCCGTTATAATTGCGGATCATGGCGGTCAGGAGCAGCCGGTCGACAGAGTCGAGCCCCAGATGGTCGATCTCCATGCGGTCGAGCGCCGCCTGCGCATGCTGTGCATCAATCACGCCGTTGCCGATCACCTGTGCAAAATCCCGCGCGCGCTTGAGCAGCCGATTTGCGATGCGGGGGGTGCCGCGCGATCGGGAGGCGATCTCCCGCGCGCCCTGCGCGTCTACCTCGATATGGAGAATCCCCGCGCTGCGGTTTACAATTTCGCCCAGCTCCTCCGCTGTGTAAAGCTCCAGGCGCAGGATCACGCCGAAGCGATCGCGCAGAGGTGCCGTGAGCTGCCCGGCACGCGTCGTCGCGCCCACCAGGGTGAAGCGCGGTAGGTCCAGCCGGATTGAACGGGCAGACGGCCCCTTGCCGATGATAATATCGAGGGCGTTATCCTCCATCGCCGGATAGAGCACCTCCTCGACACTGCGGGAGAGGCGGTGGATCTCATCGATGAAGAGCACATCGCCTTCGCTGAGATTCGTCAGCAGCGCGGCCAGGTCACCGGGCTTTTCGATCGCCGGGCCGGATGTGACGCGGAGGTTTACCCCCATCTCATTGGCGATGATGCCCGCAAGCGTTGTTTTGCCGAGGCCCGGCGGGCCATAGAGCAGCACATGGTCGAGCGCTTCCCCGCGCCCGCGCGCCGCCTCTATATAAATACGCAGATTTTCCTTGACTTTTTCTTGCCCGATATAATCTGTGAGCACCCGCGGGCGCAGGGAGGTTTCCAGCTCCGCGTCCTCCGGTGCATATTCCGGGGCGACAATGCGGTTTTCAAAATCCGTATCCATAGTAGTATGACCGCCTTTATCAAAAATCCAAATCATAATCTTCCTGCAACTCAAAAAGGGGCTTCACCATATAGAGGCAGGGACTGTCCTTATTCCAGAGCGTTTCAAAAATTTCCAGGGGCTCAAAGCCCTCGGCCAGATAAAACGCGCGCGTTTTCACATAAGATGCACTGTCCGCCGTGTCCGCAAGCGTTTTGACCGTGAGATAATGGTAACCGCGCGCCCGGAAACTGCGCGCACAGGCCTCCAGCAGCTTTTGCCCGATCCCACGGCGGTGAAAGGAGGGCAAAACGCCCATCACAGTGATCTCACAAGCAACAAAGCTGTGCTCGAGCGCGGCAAGGAAACCGACCGGGTCCTCGCCGTCCATCGCACACAGAAAAAACTGCTCGCGCGCCTGCTTCGCATACTGCCTGACCGCCTTCAGATCGCTAAACCAAGCGGGCAGTGCCAGCAAGATGCAGCGGCAGATCTCTTCCTTGCGATCCGGGTCCAAAACGTGCCGGTATTCCATCGAAGCCCTCCCTTGATCGTGAATCGTGCCGTCAGGTAAAAGAAAGCTCCTTACAGGGGGCGCGCCAGCATTTTAAGCGCCTGCTTGATCAGTTCCTCCACGGTTAGGGAGCTATCCAGCTTCCCGACCGCTACGCTCGCCTCCGACTGCGCGTAGCCGAGCATCACAAGGGCGCTGACCGCCTCCGCAGCCGGGCCCGCCTGATTGGCAGCGCCTGCCGCCTCCAGCTCAGGAGAGGAAAACTGATCAGGCAGGCCCTTCGCAAGCTTATCCTTGAGCTCCAGCACCACACGCTGCGCGAGCTTTGGCCCTACTCCCTGTGCGCGGGTGATGGACTTGCTGTCCCCCGTTGCAACACACAGGGCAAGCCTTTCCGGCGACAGCTCGGAGAGAATTGAAAGCGCAGCCTTCGGCCCCACACCGGAGACGGAGATGAGCAGCTTAAAGCAGTCGAGCTCCGTCTGGCCAAAGAAACCGAACAGGTCGAGCGCGTCCTCACGGACATTGAGATAGGTGTAAAGCGTTACCTTGCCGCCCGTGGGGCCCAATTGCTTGAGGGTATTGAGCGTTGTCAGGCATTTGAAGCCAACGCCGCCGCATTCAACGACCGCTGTGGTTGTATCCGTATGGATGAGCGTGCCGGTCACACTGTAAATCATCGCACCTTCAGCCCCTTTTCCTTTAATTTTCCCATCAGCGAACCGCTCGCATGCGCATGGCAGATGGCCATGGCGAGCGCGTCTGCGGTGTCGTCCGGCTTGGGAATCTCCGAAAGGTGGAGAATGAGCCGGGTCATCTCCTGCACCTGCTTTTTTTCAGCGCGGCCATAGCCGACCACGCTCTGCTTGACCTGCAGGGGCGTGTATTCATACACCTCCAGGCCGCATTTCTGCGCTGCGAGCATCAGCACGCCGCGTGCTTGGCCCACGTCAATGACGGTTTTCGCATTGCTATTATAAAAGAGCTTTTCGATCGACATCGCCTGCGGAGAGTGGCGCTTCATCAAAAGCGTCGCCTCGTCGTAAATACGCTCGAGCCGCTGCCCAAAGGGCATGCCCGCAGGCGTCGTAATCGCGCCGTATTCCAAAACTCTGAAATGATTGTTTTCATAATCGATCACGCCGCAGCCCACGATTGCGTAGCCGGGATCGATTCCTAAGATGACCATGCGAAGCCCCTTTACAAAAAAATGGATACATACAGTAGGTTATTTTACCACAAAAGCTTCTCCGGTTCAATTTTTATTTTGAACGCTGACACTGCCTAGAAAAAAGCAGAGCCGTGCATCACGGCACGGCCCATAGTTTTTATGAAGGGATTACTTCTTCCCGTTCTTTTTAACGTCCTTCTCGATCAGCTCCGTCATCTTCTCCGCCTCTTCAAACTCGCCGCCCTCCGGCACCAGGGAGAGCGATGGGTCAGCCTGATTGGCCTTCTTCTCCGGCAGGATGAGATTCAGCAGGATGCCGGCAAGCGCCGCGAGGGCCATACCGGAAAGAGACTGCAGCTTCGTCAGCTGGATTGCAGCGCCGCCAAGGCCCAGCACCAGCATGACGGACGCGATGATCGTATTGCGCGTCTGGCCGAAATCAACCTTCGTATCCACAAGCACGCGCAGGCCGTTGGCCGCAATGAAGCCGAAGAGGATGACGCAGATACCGCCCATGACCGGGTTCGGGATGGAGGCGATCAAATCCTTGAACGGCTTGATGAAGGCGATCAGGATGGCGAAAAAGGCCGCACCGCCCGTGACGTAGACAGAGCCGACGCGCGTCATGCCGACCACGCCGGTATTTTCGCCATAAGAGGTGTTCGCCGGGCCGCCGATCATACCGGCGACGAAGGTGGCGATACCGTCGCCGAGCAGCGTGCGGTCAAGGCCTGGGTCCTCAATGAAGTTTTTGCCGCAGATCTGGCCGAGCACGGTATGATCGCCAATATGCTCCGCCATGGTAACGAAGGCCACCGGAATGATGGCGAGCGCATAGCTGAAATCAGGCGTATAGGAGACGAAGGTCGTGCCCTTGAGCGTGTCATTTCCAATGGGCAGCATAATTTTGGGGATTTCAAGCAGGTCAAATGTTTTCAGATCTGTCCAGACAACGGCAAGCTTCGAGAGGATCAGCTGGTTCTCCGGGCCTGCGCCGAGATTGAAGATCAGATCGACAACAATGGAGGCAACAATGCCGACGAGAATACCGGAAACGATCGGGACGATCTTGAAAAATCCCTTCGCATAGACCGCTACGAGCGCCGTGGCCAGGATTGTGATGAGCGCAACAACAACATACTGCCAGTTCATCGTACCGCCCTCCGGCACAACAAAACCCGCATTTGAGCAGGCGGAGCCCGCAAGGCCCAGACCGATGACCGAGATCATGGGCCCGACAACGATGGGCGGCAGAATTTTATTGATCCAATTGGTGCCGATCAGGCGGATCAGAATGGAGAAAACGACATAAACTAAGCCAGCCGTCATAAGTCCCGTCGCAACCGCCGCAAAATTGGCCTTCTGCGAAAAATCAGGATCACTGACGCTGGCTCCCAATGCCGCGATAATCGCGGAAATGTAAGCGAAGGAACTGCCGAGATAGATCGGGCAGCGCGCCTTGGTGCAAAGGATGTAAATAAAAGTGCCAATACCGGAGCAGAGCAGCGCGGTGTTAATTGGCAGCCCCGTAAGCATGGGGACAAGCACGGTGGAACCGAACATGGCAAACACATGCTGGAAGCTGAGAATGAACCATTTGCCCGTGGACGGCTTCTCTCGAATGTCAATCAAGAGCTTTTTCTCTTCCATTGAGTTGAACCTCTCCTCTTCATGATATTACAGCCTGGCCCCTTCTGCCGCAAAACATCAGAGTACCAGCGCATTCTTATATAATTTACAGGCTTCGCGCGACTGTGTCAAGCGGAAATCTTCACAAAAAAACATATTTTAACCGATTTTGCTTTCTTTTTTCCAATGCCCATGCTAGAATAAGAATAATTGTAGTATGGAGAGGTGTTTCCTTTGGATTTGGAATATGACGCGTTTGACGAAGGCATCGAGCCGGGCGGGCTGCGCAGCAGAAACGAAATCAAGGTGCTCATCTGCTATCTGCTCAAAAGCATCGATCAGCCGATCTCAAAGCAGCTCATCAACGAGATTTTGCAGGAAAACGGCCTGGCTAATTATTTTGAGATCAATCAGGCGGTAATCGACCTAGTCAAAGCGGGAAGCCTAGAGGAGCGTGACGTCAGCGATGGCGAGCCGGTCTATGCCGTTACGGAGCAGGGGCGCTCCGCCGCGCAGACGCTGGAGGTAAATCTCCCCCGCGCCGTGCGGGAGAAGGCGGTCAATGCCGCCATCAAGCTGCTCACCCGCGCCAAACGCGAGCAGGAAAACCGCATTGATATTGAAAAGCTGGAAAACGGCTATCATGTGACCTTCACGATCTACGACTCTACTGACGAGCTGCTGAAGCTGACGATCTTCGTGGCGGACAGTATGCAGGTGGAAACGGTGCGGAAGAATTTCCTGGACGACCCGGTAAAGCTCTATTCGAATATCATCGCGTCGCTGACGGTGGAGTGAACAGAGCGGCAAAACAAATACGGCAGGAGCCCTGTATTGAACAGCACCCCATTGGTTGGACATGGTAGCATACTATCCAGCAAATGGGGTGATTTGTTATGCAAAAGGAGCACAAATAAAGTGATATACAGCTCAGTTCAAGGCTAACGCCATCGAAACCATGCAGGAAGAAAAGCTGAGTTACAAGGCTTACCGCTCGTCCTTCAGCACCATCTCCGCGCAGCGCATCCCATCCACCGCCGCCGACACGATGCCGCCCGCATAGCCTGCGCCCTCGCCGCAGGGGTAAAGCCCCCGGATATTCGACTGGAAGAACTCATCCCGTAAAATCCGCACCGGCGAAGAGGAGCGCGTTTCCGGCGCAGTGAGCACAGCATCCGGCAGGGCGAATCCTTTCAGCTTTTGATCCATCTGCACGAGTGCGCCGCGCATCACCTCCACCACGCGCGCGGGCAGCACCTGTGCGATATCGCCGAGCGCAACGCCTGTCGGGCAGGTCGGGCGCACCGCGCCGAGCTTTTTGGAAGGCCTGTCCGCGAGGAAATCACCCACGAGCTGGGCAGGCGCGGTATAATCCCCGCCGCCCAGACGGAAGGCCGCCTGCTCGATCCTGCGCTGATCGTATATCCCCGCCAGCGGATGCGTGCTGGAAAAATGCTCCGGTTCGATCCCAACGAGGATCGCGGAATTTGCGTTTTCCCCATCCCGCGCCCATTCGCTCATGCCATTGACGACCACGCCGCCCTGCTCGCTCGCCGCGCATACGACCATCCCACCGGGGCACATGCAGAAGGTGTACATTCCCCTGCCGTGCGGCGGATGGCAGGCCAGCTTATAATCCGCCGCGCCGAGCGCCGGGTCGCCCGCAAAGCGCCCATACTGCGCGCGGTTAATCAGCTCCTGCGGGTGCTCGATGCGCGCGCCGACAGAAAAGGGCTTCTGCATCATGTTCACACCCTGCCCATAGAGTGATTCCACCGTATCGCGCGCGGAATGGCCGATAGCGAGGATCACCGCGTCCGTCTCAACATCCTCCTCATGGCCCTGTGCATCCTGATAGGTGACGCCGTGTACCGCGCCGTTGGCAGCGATGACGCGCAGAAGCCGGCTTGAAAACAGGACGGTTCCGCCGAGTGAAACGATCTCTTCCCGCATCGATTTGACGACTGCGCCAAGCCGGTCCGTGCCAATATGAGGCTTTGCGTCATAGAGAATCTCCTGTGGGGCGCCGTGGGATACGAATTCCAGAAAGACCTTACGGCAGCGCACATCCTTGATGCCTGTGGTGAGCTTGCCGTCGGAGAACGTGCCCGCGCCGCCTTCGCCGAATTGGACGTTGGAGCCTTCGTCGAGCACACGGGTGCGCCAGAAATCTTTCACATCCTGCGTGCGGGTATCCACATCCCGCCCGCGCTCGAGCACGAGAGGCCGGTACCCGGCCCGCGCAAGCGTGAGCGCCGCAAACAGGCCCGCCGGGCCGAGGCCGACCACAACAGGGCGCAGAACGGAATCGCGGGCAGCCTGAGGCAGCTCATAATGATAAGGCTCGCAGTGCTGTACACGCGGCCCCTTCTGGCGCGATAAAACCTCCTCCTCGCCATCGTTGAGCGTCACATCGACAGAATAGACGAAATAGATGCCCTCCTCCTTTTTACGGGAGTCGATCGATTTTTTCACAAGCTCCAGCGACTGAATCCGCTTCGGGTCTATTCTCAAAGCCTTCGCCGCAGCCGGATAAAGCGCATGCGGAACGGCCGCGTCCAGCGGAAGTTTTATTTCATTGACTCTCAGCATGTGATGAACCATCATCCTTTCAAAATCAAAAGCGAAATTTCCATTTTACCCCTGATCTGAAGTCTGCAATCGGTAATCTGAAATCTGCTTTTCTGCCGCGCTTTCCCCTGCGAGCCGGCCGGACGACCATGCCCATTGCAGGTTGAAGCCGCCGCAGCCCGCGTCCACATCAAGCACCTCGCCCGCCGCATAAAATCCCAGCGTGGACAGCGCTTCCATGCTCTCCGGATCGAAGGCGGAGCGCTGTGCACCACCCATGGTCACCTGCGCCGCGGAAAAGCCGCGGGTACCTGTGACGGAAAAGCGCCAGTCCTTGAGCAGGTCCGCGATTGCCGCAATTTCAGCACCGCGTAAAGAGCCAATGGGCCGGGAAAGCGGCTCAACGCCCGCCTGTTTCAGCAAAACCTGACCCACGCGCTTCGGGAGAATCCCGGTGAGCAAGTGCTCCGCCGCAAGAGCCGGGTTTTGCCGGACGCGGGCGGCAAGGTAATCGTCCGCCTCCCCGCTCGAAAACGCGGGCAGCAGGTCGAGTGAAGCCTCCATTTGCCGCTGCTTTTCCCGGGAAACGAACCGGGAGAGCTGCATTGCCGCGATGCCGGAGAGGCCAAATTCCGTAAACTGGATTTCGCCGCGCTGGGAAGCAAGCTGTTTTTTTCCCTCATATAGCGAAATTACCGCATGCACGCGCATCCCCTTAAGCGGTTTGACCCGCTTCGGGTCCGCCGTGATCTGCACAAGCGAGGGGAACACCTCCGCCACAGGGATCTGAAGGGCGTGCAGCAGAGCGTAGCCGGAGCCGTCGGACCCATGCTGGGGTGACGCCTTGCCGCCGCAGGCGAGGATCACCGCATCCGCGCAGATCGACCCGTTGATCAAAAACTGGGGCTTGTCCCTTGCTTTTTGGACGGATTCCACGCGTGAATCGCAATGAAAAACAACGCCCAGCCGTTCCGCTTCAAAGCGCAGCACGTCAAGCACGCTCGCCGCCTGGCGGCTCATGGGATAGATGCGGCCTTCCTCCTCTTCCTCACACAAAAGGCCCATAGAGGCAAAAAAAGAAAGCGTATCGTCCACCGAAAAGCGATTCAGGGCAGGGCGCACAAAATCCACCGCCTCGAAATAATCGGGCGGAGAAGCAAACCGGTTGGTTAAATTACAGCGGCCGTTACCCGTGGCGAGCAGCTTTTTCCCCACGCGGGGTAACCGCTCCAATACCGTCACCTGACCGGGGACGCCCGCCTGCCGGAAAGCGCGCGCCGCTTCGATTGCGGCGGCAAGACCTGACGCCCCCCCGCCGACCACACAGAGCTCCGGCGGTAGGCCGTGCATCCTATTCTTCATAGCCGTCCTCCTGTCGGGACAGGTAATCATATAAATGCTGGATCGTCTGTGCGCTGACGACATGCTCCATCCGGCAAGCGTCCTCCTCCGCGATCTCAGCCGGTACGCCGAGCGTATTCTGCAGGAAGTGGCGGATCAGCTTGTGCCTGCGGAGCACCTGCGCCGCACGTGTTTCCCCTTCAGGCGTCAGGGCGATTGTGCCATAAAACTCATGATCCAGCAGACCGGCGTCCTTGAGCGTACCGACAGCGCGGTTGACGCTGGGCTTTGACACCTTCAGCGCGGCCGCGATATCCGTGACGCGCACCTGCGCGCCCTCCTGATGCAGGATAAAAATTTCCTCCAGATAGTCCTCCAAAGACGCGGAAATATCAGCCATTGTCGTGCTCCTCCCCTTCCTTTTCCTGTAAGCATTTTCCGCATGCAGCGCAGCCGCCGCCCGCACAGCCTGTGCAACCGGAGCAGCCGCAGCCATCTTTCCCGCGCGCCTGACGCATCTTTTTATAAATCATCAGCCCTACGGCGCAGACGGCCAGAGCCCCGATCAGCAAATCGACGATCCATCCCATAGGGAACACATCCTTACTTGTTCAAAATACCAGCATCACCAACCGCCCGAGCTGATACACCACAAAGGTGACAAAATAGGCGACCACGGCCTGAAAGCCCAGCGCGATCAGGGTCCACTTGCGCGAATTCATCTCACGGCGGATCGTGGTAACCGCGGCGATACATGGGATAAACAACAGCGCAAAGGTCATGAAGGCGTATGCGCTCGCCGGCGTATAGACGGCCTGCAGCGCGGCGGCCAGCCCAGCGCCGCTCGTCCCGTACAGAATGCCGAGAGAGCTTACCACCTGCTCGCGAGCGATCAAGCCGCTCAAAAGCGAAACGCTCGACTGCCAGTCGCCGAAGCCCAATGGCCGAAACAGGGGTGCGATCGCCGCACCAATAAGGCCGAGAATACTCTGAGAGCTGTCCTGTACATGCTGGAAGGAAAAATTAAAATATTGCAGTGCCCAGACGACAACGCTCGCGCCAAGGAGCACGGTGCCCGCCTTCGTCAGAAAATCCTTGAGCTTTTCCCAGACATGCAGGGAGAGCGTTTTCGCGGTGGGGAGGCGGTAGGGCGGCAATTCCATCACGAATGGCGCATGCCCGCCCTTGAGCACGGTCTTTTGCAGAAGGAACGCGCACAGGATGGCCACCACAACGCCGAGCAGATAGATCGAGCAAACGGCAAGCCCCCGCGACGCGCCGAAAAAGGCCGCAATAAACAGTGAATAAATTGGCATTTTCGCGCTGCACGACATAAAGGGGATGAGCATAATCGTCAGCCGGCGGTCTTTTTCATTCTCGAGCGTGCGCGAGCTCATCACAGCGGGCACAGAGCAGCCGAAGCCCATCAGCATCGGGACGAAGGATTTGCCGGAAAGCCCGATCACATGCAGCGCGCGGTCCATGATAAAGGCGGCGCGCGCCATATAGCCGCTGTCCTCCAAAATCGAGAGGAAGAAAAACAGAAGCAGAATCTGCGGCAAAAATGCGAGCACCGCGCCGAGGCCTGCGATGATTCCGTCACAGACAAGGCCCGTGGCCCAATCCGCTGCACCAATCCCAGTGAGTAGGCCTCTCACCGCGCCCGCCAGCGTCCCGTTGATAAAACCGCCGACCAGATCGCTCAGCCGGGGGCCGAGCGCGCCGAAGGTGATATAGAACACAAGCCCCATGATTGCAAAAAACAGCGGGATCGCGAGATATCTGTTGGTGACGATTTGATCCACCCGGTCGGATACCGTCAGGTGCCCATCCTCATGGCCCTTCTTGACGGCCTTCTGCGTGACGGAGCAGATGAATCGATACTTCTGATCCGCAATGACCATTTCACGGTCGATATGATCCGTTTCCAGCTCCCGCACGATCGATTCCAGGCAGCTGAGCTGCGTATCGCTCAAATTCAGTTTTTCAAGGGTGGGTGCATCCCCTTCAATGAGCTTGACGGCGGACCAGCGCAGCGGCAAATCGTGCTCCTTACAGTTATCCCGGATCAGATCTTCAATCAGCTTCACCGCCTGGCGCACCGCGCCGGTATAGAGATCCGGCGGATCGCCCAGATTGCAGTGGCGGTCAAGATGCGTATTGCTCGTCGCATGGATGACCTCGTGCTCCGCCGCATGGATGAGCTTATGTATCCCTGTGCCGCGGCTGGCGGAAATCGGCACAATCGTGATTCCCAGAAGCGCGCTGAGCAGCGGGTAGTCAATGGTATCGCCCCGTTTTTCGAGCATGTCGACCATATTCAGCGCGATCACCATCGGGCGGCCGAGCTCCGCGATCTGGAGAGAAAGATAAAGGTTGCGCTCCAGATTGGTCGCGTCTACGATATTGATAATCAAATCGGGCTTTTCATCGATGAGATAATTCCTGGTTACGATTTCCTCCATGGAATAGGGAGAGAGGGAATAAATGCCCGGCAGATCGACGATAGAAGCATCCGTTTCGCTGCCGATGACCTTGCCCTCCTTCTTTTCAACCGTCACGCCGGGCCAGTTGCCAACATACTGGTTGCTGCCGGTAACCGCGTTGAAAAGCGTCGTTTTGCCGCAGTTGGGGTTCCCCGCAAGCGCATAGCGATAGCTCATTTCTAAAACCATCCTCTTTGCAGAATCCATTGGATCCTCTATTTCTCAGAAACTTCAACACGAATATCCTGCGCTTCCGATTTGCGGATACTCAGCTCATATCCCCTGACGTTGATTTCAATCGGATCTCCCATGGGGGCCGTCTTGCGCATAATGATAACTGCACCAGGCGTAATGCCCATATCAATGATGTGGCGGCGCACCGCGCCCGTGCTGCCAAGCCCCGTAACGACGCCCTTCTCCCCAGGGCGCAGCCGGTCAACCGTTTTAACCATACAACACACTTGCCTTTCCCTGATTTCTGTAATTGTTAGCTCAAGCTAAATTATAATATAGCCGGGCTTTCTTTGTCAATTTATCTTTATTCAAAAAGCAGAAAAGGATACGCTGACAAACTAGACAAAATGCAGAAATACGTCGAAAAATGCCGATTGATAGGCGTTTCCGGTTTCAGCTTCCGAAAACCCGGTTGACGAGAAGGCGATTTCGTATTATTATATGAACGTTAGATTGCGTTTATGGATTGCTGTTTTTGTGCAATTTGTTTATCTTTTAGTAGATGCAAGGAGTGTGTGCCTTGAAGGGAATCATTTTGGCCGGAGGGTCCGGTACCCGGCTTTACCCTTTGACGATGGTTACCAGCAAACAATTGCTTCCGGTTTACGATAAACCGATGATCTATTATCCTCTATCCATTCTGATGCTTGCCGGCATCCGGGAAATTCTGATTATTTCCACGCCGGAGGATACGCCAAAATTTGAGGCGCTCATGGGAACCGGAAAGCAATTTGGACTCAAGCTTTCCTACGCCGTGCAGGAGAAGCCCAACGGCCTCGCGCAGGCCTTCATTATCGGTGAGGAATTTATTGGGGACGACAGCGTTGCCATGATTCTCGGCGACAACATTTTCTATGGAAATGGCCTTGGCCATCTGCTCCGTCAGGCAGCCGTCAATCCCGGACGAGCCACAATTTTCGGCTATTATGTGGACGATCCCAGCGCCTTCGGCGTGGTAGAATTCAATAAAAAGGGCGAGCCGATCTCCATTGAGGAAAAGCCTGCGGAGCCAAAGTCGAACTATGCCGTCACCGGGCTCTATTTTTACGATAATCGCGTGGTGGAATTTGCAAAATCTTTGAAGCCCAGCGCACGCGGTGAATACGAAATCACTGACATCAACCGAAAATACCTTGAGCTGGGCGATCTCGACGTCCGGTTTCTCGGGCGCGGCTTTGCATGGCTGGATACCGGCACGGTAGACGCGCTCATGGACGCTGCGAACTTTATCCGCACAGTGGAAAAGCTGCAGGGCATCAAGATCTGCTCGCCGGAGGAAATCGCCTATAACAAGCGCTGGATCACCAAAAAGGCGCTGATTGCTTCCGCCGAGAAATACGGGAAGTCCACCTATGGGCAGCATCTGCGCCGTGTGGCGGAGGGGAAAATCCTTTATGAAAACGCGCCGGGCAAGCGGGCGCGCCGATGGGGTGCAGACGATGACCCGATGACACATTCCCTTGACTAAGTCGCAAAAGCGTGATTTAATTTTCCACTAAGCGACAATACTAATAGAAAGACGAGGCCAGGAATGAACGTAATTCAAACCAAGATCGAAGGGGCCTTTTTTGTAGAACCCGATGTGTTCGGAGACAGCCGCGGCTGGTTCATGGAATCCTATTCCTATGAAAAATACGCCGCCTGCGGCATCCGGGCCCGTTTTTTGCAGGACAACCGTTCTCGAACGCAACACAAGGGGACGATCCGCGGCCTACACTGTCAGACCGATCCAAAGGCGCAGAGTAAACTTTTGACCTGTACGCGCGGCGCGATTTTCGACGTTGCGGTCGATATCCGGCAGGGCTCTCCCACCTATCTGAAATGGATCGGTGTCGAGCTGACAGAGGAAAACAAAAAGCAGTTTTTTATTCCAAAGGGCTGTCTGCACGGCTTTTTGACCCTGACGGACGATGTTGAGGTGGAATATAAGGTGGATGAATATTACGCGCCGGAAAACGACCGGAGCATCCGCTTTGATGACCCTGCCCTCGGCGTAATCTGGGGGCTGCAGCATCCGATTCTCTCCGCAAAGGATCAGAGCGCTCCCCTTCTGGACGACAGCGACGTCCATTTCGTCTACCAGCTGTGAGCAAGATTAGAAAATAGAATCATTCTATGGAGCAGCGTTTTCGCCGCTCCTTTTCTCCTATTTAAAAGCAGCCCGATATGTCCTCTTTATTTCAACAATGGGAAGGATCAGATCTATGAAGATTCTGGTAACCGGCGCCAACGGTCAGCTGGGTTATGATGTGCTCAAGGAACTCCACCGGCGTAAAATCCCCTGCCGCGGGATCGACCGGGAGGAATGTGATATTACCAATATGCCGCAGGTGATGCAGTGGATGGAGACCTACCTGCCGGATGCCGTCATCCACTGCGCAGCCTATACCGACGTCAACCGTGCGCAAACGGAACAGGCGCTCTGTATGGACATCAATTACCGCGGCAGCGCCAACATTGCGGCGGCGGCCAATAAGACGGGCGCAAAGCTCGTCTATATCAGCACGGACTATGTTTTCGGGGCATCGGGCGACCGGCCGCTCAACATTTATGATGATAAAAACCCGCTGAACGTTTATGGAGAGACCAAATTGAGCGGGGAAAACAGCACGCGGATTTTATGCCCACGCTCCTTTATTGTCCGAACCTCCTGGGTATTTGGGATCAACGGTACGAATTTTGTAAAAACGATGTTGCGGCTCGGTCGGGAAAAAGAGGAAATCCGTGTGGTAAACGATCAGATCGGTTCCCCAACCTATACGGCGGATCTTGCACCCCTTCTGTGCGACATGGCGCTCACAGAGCGCTTTGGCACCTATCACGCGACCAACGAGGGCTATTGCAGCTGGTATGAATTTGCAAGTGAAATCATGCGGATCAGGCACCTTCCCGCCAAGGTGATTCCTGTTTCCACAGCGGAATATCCCAGTGCGGCCGCCCGCCCCCTCAATTCCCGTCTTTCCAAAGAGAGTCTGGATGAAGCGGGCTTTGCAAGACTGCCGCACTGGCGTGATGCTTTACAGCGGTATCTCTCCGAACTGGCGATCGCAGAGGAAGAGGGAATTATTAAGGCGTTTTAAAAAGAACGAGCGCGTTGCAAAATGATGAATGATACATTTTGCAACGCGCTCTTTTCTATTTATTCTTCGGGCTCTCTCTTTTCGTCCTTGATCCCGATCCGCATTCGATAGCAGAAATCCATCCGGAAAATCTCGTCTTCAAAAATTTCCCGTACTTTTTTCTCAAAACGACTCACGCAGAGCTTTACAATTTCCGGCTCCAGGCGCATCATCGTCTGCAAGCCGCCCTGGCTGAGCGCCAGATTGATAAAACGCTGTGCATTGCACTCCTCCGTATTGGAAAAAACGATTTCCCGGGCATACCCGAAATATCCGCTCTCACGGATGTGAGCAAGGTGCTCATTTTTCTCCCATCGTAAAAAACTCTCTCCATAATCCTTTGTGGCACTCGCCAGCTCTGAGATTCTGCGCTGCAGGTCGTTATACGCCTCCTCCGCCCTGCGGTCGCATACGGGCGGCCAGTCGCAGTCATAGGTGGCAAAGATTCCGCCGGGCTTCAAAATACGGTCTACCTCCTGCAGCGTTGCCTCTGGCTCCATCCAGTGAAAAGACTGGGAGCAGGTGACAACATCCGCGCATTCCTCTGCAAGCCCAGTGTCATGAGCAAACGCATTCACAAAGCGGACATTCTGCTTTGGCGCACAATGCTCCTGCGCATAAGTGAGCATATCGAGGCTCGGCTCCACACCGATCACCTCGGCCGCCGCAGCTCCCCATAGCCGTGTGGAAAGCCCTGTCCCACAGCCCAAATCCACCACTGTCTGCGGAAAATGCCCTAGATAATTGACCAGACATTCCACAACAAAGCGTGGGCAGCGCGGCCGCGCCATGTGGTAGACATCCGCATAGCCCGTAAAGCGCTCTGCGTTCTTCGTAACGTCCATTGTTCCAATTCCCCTTTACATCCTCTTTTAAGCAGAAATAATATTTCAGCAGCGTGAGACGCATGGGCAAGCTCTCTGTGGCGTGCCTAGTAACGGCTTTGCACACCAAAGCTTCCATACGGACATCGCCGCTGCATTGTCCGAATTGTTGGAAATAGCGCTTGTTTAATCCCGGATTTTTCCATCCGTCGTCCACTTTTATCGCCTTATCTTCCAAAATCAATCAAAAATAGCATTTATCAAACAGGATTTAAAAATAGAATACAATGTTATTATAGTATAAGAAATCCGTGTTCGCAAGAGAATTTCGGAATCTTTTCTTCTATTCATTCGGCAAAAGGCCGCCTGATTGATTCACGTTATTCTGTTCAGTTCAGTTCTTCTCCGGTGCTCCCGGATGCGGATAAGCGGGAGAATTAAAACAGTCATGCAAAAAAACGCGCCCGTAGGCAAAGATACGCCTACAGACACGTCAAATCCATCCTTCTGGAATGATTATGGATGCATTGCGCGGTATTTTTTTTGCGTAGCGATCCCGCCGCGGATATGACGCTGTGCCTTATTGATGTCGAGCACTTCCCGCACCTCCTGATACAACTGTGGGTTGACCCGGCGCAAGCGCTCAGACACGTCCATATGTACGGTAGACTTGCTAATACCGAATTCCTTTGCCGCCGCCCGGACCGTCGCCTTATGCTCAATGATATATTCGCCGAGCTCAACGGCTCTTTCTTCCACAATACCTTTCAAGATGAGCCCCTCCGTTTTCCGTTAAAGTGAAGCCTGCCTTTGCATTTCCCTAATCTATATGCGTAGAACCGGCAGATTATGTTTTCCGGGAGAGCAATTGACAGCCGCCTGAAAAGATGCTACAGCGAAGTATATCGCCAGTGTGGAAGGGATGAGGCTGTGATTTTTTGATGAAACAAGAAAATCCGCCGTCTCGAATGGCTGCGCGGCCCCTATCTGCGTACGACGCCCTCCTGCTCGCCCTCTTCCCGGACGATAAATTTTGGTCCGCTACAGAACAGCCGGCGACTTCGGAAAAAGCCAGGTCTGGCGTATCACTTCCCAAAGGCCATGCGATTGGAGGCACTTTGCCACAGAAAAAACGGAATTCCTATTTTATTTGAGAAAAGGTCATGACTTTTCCATATGATTCGTGTATAATACAAATATCTATATTTTAAGCAGAGGGAGTCGATTCGAATGGCGATCATTCACAAAGAAGCATATTTCAATTCTTCCACCGGAAAAAATAAAATTCATTGCGTGATCTGGGAGAATGATGAGGTAAATCCCATCGCGGTATTCCAAATTGCACATGGTATGTCTGAGCACATCGAGCGTTATGACGATTTTGCCTGCTTCCTGGCCGACCACGGCTTTATCGTGTGCGGCAACGACCACCTTGGGCATGGAAAATCTGTCAATTCTTTAAACGATCTTGGATATATGGACGATAAAAACGGCCATATCCGCATGGTGGACGACATGCACATCCTGCACAATATTATGCATAAGCGCTATCCCGATCTGCCCTATTTCCTCTTCGGGCACAGCATGGGCTCCTTCCTTGCGCGTTCCTATGCCGCGCACTTTGGCAAGGAACTGGCCGGCGCGATCTTTTGTGGCACGGGCGAGCTGCCCGCCTCGTTGGAAGGCATTGTATCGGCCTTCGATAAAATGGTCGATAAAATTGGCCCGCACGCCAATGCGGACCTGCTCTTCAAAATCGGCAACGGCGTATTCAACGCCCAATTTAAGAACCCGCGCACCAAGATCGACTGGATCAGCACCAGTGAGGAAAATCTCGACCGCTATATCGACGATCCGCTGTGCGGCTTCAATTTCAAGCTTGGCGGAACGCGCGACGTTGTCCGCATCCTGATGGAGGTTAGCCGCAAGGACTGGGCGCAGAAGGTCCCGCAGGATCTGCCGATCATGCTCATCTCCGGCGCGAAGGACTCCGTCGGCTTCAACGGCAGGGGGGTTCTGGCTGTGTCCGACAATCTCGAGCTTGCGGGCAATGAGCCGACTGTGATCCTCTATCCAAACGACAGGCACGAGATTCTCAATGAGAACGACCATGAGAAGATCTATAATGATATTATGAAATGGCTGGATGGTGTGCTGGCGGCGCGCATGGAGCAGAGCGCGTAAGACACCATATCATAAAAAGACAGAAAAAGTGGACGTAGGCATTTGGGAATGCTTACGTCCTTTTTCTTTCCTGATGTCCCTGTGAGCGGTCGGTGCGAACCGAAAACAAGCAGAGAAACATTGGGAGATTCGCATCGGATTTGAAAGAGAAATCTTCGAAGCAGGAAAAAATGTAGGTACTTAAGTGCATCGCTTGCATTTTTCGATAAGATATGTTGCAATAGAGGCACAGAATGGATGGCGAATTATCTTATATGTATTGTAGCCTAACATTGCGGTATTCATTTAGAGTTTATTCAGATGATATATTGGGAGGCGTAGGATGAAAATTCAAAGATTACTCGGAATACTTTAGGTTTCTTTACAAAGGCATAATCATAAATCACAACAAAAAACCGAGCCAACCTACACTAAAACGTCGCTTTTTCAAGAAAAAGGCGGCGTTTTTTTCATGGCCCGGTTTGGGAAAGGAGTGGTGCTGACTTAATACTAAAGCGAAAGGGGGAATTTTTTAGCTGGCCAGGCCGTGAGGTCTGGCCTTTTTTCATCTCACGAAAAAGGAGGTTAGCCAATGGCAGATGAAAAAGTAAACGTGAGCCCGGAGGAAAGTAAAACCCCGGAAGCTCCGGCTCCGTCCGGGCCGGGCGATCCGCCCGCGCCGGAACACACCGAGGGGCCCGCTGTTCCTGGTGGGGATCAGGCGGCCCCCTCTCATGCGGAGCCCTCCACGCCGGAGCAGTCTGTTATCCCCGGTATGGGTGAGGACGCTCCCGCGCCGTCCGGCAAGGTAATCAACCTTTCGGACATCCAGGCCGCTGATAAGGGCGGCAAGGAGGCTTCTGCTCCCGCACCGGACAAGAAAGCGCCGGAGGCGGATAAGCCGCCGAAGCGCCGGGGCCGTCCGCCGAAAGAGCAAGCCGGGCCGACTGCGGAGAAAAAGGCGAAAGCGGCGGAGCCCCGCACAGGCCGCCCGTCTAAGGTTGACAAGGCGGCCCGTGAGGAGGCCCCGCCCTCTGTTCGGGACAAAGTGTCCAGAGGTAAGAAAGCTGACAAGGGAAAGGAAAGGGGCTCCGGCGGTGCGCCTGTGTCTAAATCCGCTAAGGCGGTAAAGCCGGGCAAAGCCGCTCCCGTCAAGGAGGCGGCAGTCCCGCCGCCGGAAATCAATCTGCCGCACACGCCTGACGTGCCGCCTCGCCCGGTGGAAGAGGGAAAAATCGTTTATTTGAAGATGTCGGAGCTCCACCCGTTCCATACGTTTCGGGAACACCCCTACAAGGTGCAGGACGATAAGGCGATGGACGATCTGGTGGGGACGATTAAGGAACACGGCATTATGACCCCCGCCACCGTCCGCCCGGAAAAGGACGGCAAGGGCTATGAGATTATCGCGGGCCACCGCCGCCATCACGGTGGTACACGGGCCGGGCTGGAGGAAATGCCCTGTATCGTCCGGGAAATGACCGATCTTGAAGCTGTCCGGGAAATGCGGAACAGCAACAAGCAGCGGGGCGATCCTCTCCCCAGCGAACTGGCAAAACTGCTGGATTTGGAGGTGGAGGCCATCAAACGCCAGGGGGCCCGCCCGAAAAATGAGAAAGAGGCGGAGGCCCTGGGTAAGCTCTCGGTGGAGATTGTGGGTAAGGAACACGACATGAACTATAAAAAGGTCATGCGGTATATCCGGCTCAACT
>OKRX01000725.1_pt1 | contig 25752 bp, 30 predicted proteins | sample 1601241 | NCBI WGS metagenome assembly OKRX01 (sample SAMEA3541500, study PRJEB24748) | human gut metagenome | biome: human gut; feature: human-associated habitat; material: faeces | place: China | collected 2012
ATACTATGCCTCCCGCCTCACCGTCCTTGTTCTTGGCAATCTTGAGACAGCGGCGGCTGCGGGGGTTGTTGGGCTCTTCCTTGTACAGCAGCAACACGCCGTCGGCATCCTGCTCGATCTGGCCGGACTGGCGGAGGGAGTGTAGCCCCGGGGCCTTCTCGTTCTCTCCGCCCTTCTGGGGTCTGGAGAGCTGGGACAGCGCGCACACGGTGATACCGGTAGTCTGGGCCATCACGTGCAGGTCCTTGGAGATCTGAGTCACCTGTTCCACGTCGCTGCGCCGCCGGTCATCTGGGGCAATGAGCTGCAAATAGTCGATGTAGATGATCTCGTACCGTCTCGCCAGGGCCAGGGCCTGAATATCCACCACGGAGAGGCCGCCCGCCTGGATGATTTCCAGCATCCGGCCTACCATGGCACTGCTGCGGTACTCGATTTCCCTCCAGTCCGCGTCCTGGAGGGTGTGCTCTTTGATCCGGCCGAAGTCTACCCCACACACGGCAGTGACTGTGCGGTCCATGATCTTGTCCGGATGGGTCTCCAAGGAGAAGTAGCCCACCCGCTTGTCCTTGGCCTGGGTCCAGGCCAGCTGGAGAGACAGGGCCGTCTTGCCCGCGCTGGGATAGCCGCCCAGCACCACAAAGTCGCCATACTCGCATCGGAAGGTGCCATCCACCTTCTCCATCCCCCAGGGAATCAAGTTGGCGGGTTGGCGCTGGCGCTCGTAGAAGTTTAGAAGGCCCTGCTCCATGCCCACGATCTTCACCCCGGGCCGGTCACCCAGGAGCCTCTGTTGCTGCTGAGCAATAACCTGGGCATCCTCCAGAGATACGCAGCTCACCATGCTGGATGCCAGGCTCTTGAGCCTCAGAAGTTTGGATTGCTCCACCAGGATATCCAGGTAGATCTCCACGTTGGCAGAGGTTGGCGTCTCGTCCATCAGTTCCACCAGCATGGTCACATACTGGGGGCCGACCCGATCCTTGACCGTTACCGGGTCGATAGGCTTTCCGGCCTGAAAAAGATCCCGGCAAGCCTTGAACAAAGTCCGGTACTCTCCTGTGTAGTCCTCCTCTCTTGTCCGGTGAAGGACGGTACCGGCTACTTTGTCACCGTCCAGCAGCATGGAGCCGATCACCGAGCGCTGCGCGTCATAGTATTGACTCATAGCAGGTAGGTCCCCTCCTCCTCCAACACCCGAGCTGACTCACCCTGGGCAGTTTGAGTGCGGGTGGGCCGAGGCTTGTCCTCATCCTCCCAGCGGCGGTTATTGAGCCAGGTGGAGGCATAGGGAATCCCGATGCCACGCTGCCACTCCTCGCTTGCCATCTGACGCTTGAGGGCACGGGCCATTACCACCAGCAGCGCGTCGTCCGGCTTCAGCTTGTCCCAGGCTTTGATGGCCGCCTGTTTGGACCGGCCGCATGGATACGCAGCCCAGAAGTCCGCAAACCGCTCCGGCTTCCAGTCCGGAGCCTCTTTCGGGGCATTGGACCGTTTGCCGCGCTTTTTCGCTGGCGTTTCCCCCTTGGGGGGATTATAGGGGGGATATTCTACTGTACTATTACTTGTATTATTCTCTCCGCCATTTTTGGCAGGAGGTCCCCCCGATTTTGGCAGGACCCTCCCCCCATTTTTGGCGGGAGGGGGTACAGCGGATCCAGGGGGGCCACAAATCCAGATTTTCCGGCAAAGGACTTCCTGGCTCTCGGGGTCCCGCTCTACCTCTATATGGATGTGGCCCCGATCTCTAAGCTGCTTGAGTAGATCCTCCACGGTCCGCTTAGCAATGCCAAGGGTATCGGCCAGCCGGGCGTTCCAGGCCCAGCAGTAGCCCTCAGCCTGGGCCAAAGCGGACAGTTCTCCATATAGTAGCTTGGCATTGGGCCTCAGGGTGTGGTCATCCCGCACTCGGGCCGGGATCACGGAGTATAAACTCCGGTATGTCTCCCCCATCTCAAATCACCTCTTGCGTTTCTCACGGTGGTGTGCTATCATACAAGTGTTCTCACGGTGGGCTCCGCCCATCGGCCCGGGGGTCGGCAAAGCCCTCGGGCATTTTTTATGCCATGACGGTCGCCCAGTAGGTCAAACCGGCCAACACTGCCGCTACTAGGGACAACCCGCAAACAAACCACTCCAGCGCCTCGTACAATACGGGGTGCTTTTTTCTTATACTCTCCCACATTCATCAGCCCTCCAGGATGTCCAGCAACTGATTCATTTGGTAGATCACCTCGACCAGAGCTCCCTCCTGGATGGCCTCTTTTTGCAAGCGGCGCACCCGCTCAGACAGCGGCAGTTCCTGCTGCTTACGAAGAAAAATACCATCATCGGTCCCGATGATTTCCATAGGGGTGCCTGGTCCCATCTCCAACTGCGTCCTCATTTCTTTGGGTATTACTACTCTACCCAAATTGTCCATACGGCGAACAATGGCTGTCATAAGTAATCCTCCTGCTCTGTGCCCCGCATCTGCGGGGCCTTTTTCTTATGTACACATGTCCAGCTACCAGATCCCGGCCCGGATCATCAGCTGGGTGGCCACCTCGATGACCCGCTTGCGGCCCTCGGCCTTCTCCTCCTCGGTGAAGGGCACCTCCCGGTGCAACTCATAGCCCAGAGCCACTCCCATCTTCGGTCCACGATCCGTGGTCATGGAGCGATCCACGTCCAGTTCCTGGTCACCCAGGATCAGCAGGTGCCGACCTCTCCAGTCCCGCAGTACTTTCTGCCGTTCCTGGCCGTTGTAGATCTCCGTGCGGTCCTTTACGATGATCTCCACTGGATATCCATCCAGTTCTTTGCGGTAACAGGTTTTGTTCTGATGCTCAAACTGCTCCACTCGCCCCATGACGCCACCTCCTCTCTGAACGTATGGGCTGCGGCTCGTCCTATATGTCAGTCCGAGTGTCCGCAGAGCCCCAGTTCTATGCCGCACTGGACCAGGGCCTTCAGCTCGGCCACGATGGCATCAAACTCCGCCCGCTCCTGCTCATCGATCCGGCCGTCCTCGGCGATCTCCAGCAGACGTTCCACTGAGTGGCTGCTGGAAAAGTGGTTGAGGCGGTTGTAGAGCCGCACAGCGGACTCCATCAAGGTGCGGGGCTGGATATCTGGAATCACTCGTGCCGCCAGAGCGTTGGTCTCATGCAGATGCTGGAACGCCAACCGCTGGGCGTTGTAGCAGATCACCATCTGCTCCACCACATCATTGGGCGGAATGCGTTGGCCGGTTTCATAGGCACGTACACTCTCCACACTGATACCCAGTTGCTCCGCGGCCGCTTCCTGCGTGATACCAGCCGCCCGGCGGGCGGTCTTGTAGATATTCATGGATTCCTCCGGCATGGGAACTCCCTCCTTTTTGGGGTAGAATTATTAAGCAGAGGTGCGGCCAGGGGGCTCCCGGCCATACAGCGCGTCGATGGAGCAGCCGAAGAGGTCGGCCAGTTTGGGAAGTTTAGCCGCCAAGGGCATAGCCGTTCCATTTTCCCAACGAATAACTGCTGCGAGATCTACATCCATAACCCGGGCGAGCTCTGTTTTTGTTAGTCCTGCTGCCTCTCTCAGTTTCTTGATCTGCATTGCCTCACCCCCTTTCACTTGATTTCAAGTCATGTGCATGGTAAGATAAATTGTATAATCTTGACTAATTGTCAGTCCTCATCTACTAAGATTTGATATTGCGAGGAATGGGACAGAATGTTGCAGTATATCAACAATTTTTTGGATAACATTTCGAATTGGATTAACGCAATTAGTTTAATCGTTTCTATTGTCACGCTCATCACCATGCTGCGTTTCAAACATAAGCTTCGCGTTGAACTTGAGAAGGAACGATTTAATAAGCAAAAACACTCAATCATTAAGAATCTTCGTAGTTACTCTGATTCTTTATTAGGATTTGATGAGTTTTATCAGCCGGAATTCTTGCGTAAAATTGACTTGTTCCTTTTAGATTTAAATACCAGTTACACTTTTTGGGGATGGAAACTCTCAAATCGCATATCCGCCGCCAGCAAATACATCAATCAAACCTGCCTGGTAGACCTATCAAACCAAGAATCCAATCAGACTCATCGCCACAATCTAACTCGTAAGCTTCGGGAGATCAGTGCGCTGATAGAAAAGGAGTAACAAGTATGGCATCTGAACTTATCCATGAGTTTGTGAAATCCTTAATTGATAGAACCTTAAAGAAAACCTTGATCTGGGAACAATTTTCGCCTGACACATTATTTGATGGTATCCCTGCCAGTGATCTTTTGTCACAGTGTGAATTTCATCAAATCTATTATTCAGAATCTTATGTTCTCCAGCAGGATGATGGCCGTGTTTTTTTGGTAAGTGAATTGAATGAATCTGGCCGAGATGAGCGGTTTAATACCGAAGGATTTGCCCTTTATGTACAGCCAGCGCATGGTCAACCGTTAGAGCGTGTCTTATTTGATGATCCTGAGATATATCAACTAATAAACGCCATTTCTCTCAGCGAAGAGAGACTGACCCAACAAACTACGGATTTTCTTCGTCGCTTTCTTCAGTAAAACTTTCTGACGGAGCACAAAAGAGATCAAATGCCGTTTCCAGATAAGTTTTAATTCGGAATAGTCTATCTGATGAGACCTGATTCTTGCCATTTCTGCAATCGTCAGCACAAGCTTTGATTTGAAATGTCAGCAGACAGATTTCAAGCAGCAGATGGATGGTATTATCATCAGGGACATGGGGCTGTTTTTCCGGGTGGAGCAACCTATATAAACCCATATGTATCCCCCCTCCTAGGTGACCCCTTGTCATTGCTGTGAGTAAATCATAATACGTATATTTACGCCTGTCAATTATTTAAGCGTATATTTTCGTTTTTTGTGTTTCTATCTATATTCTTTATTTAATAGGAGTGATGCCCGTTGAATGTCAAATTAGTTGTTGAAAACATACAAAGAATTTGCAAAGAACGGGGTACAAACCCAACAGTCGCCGGAAGAGAAAGTGGAGCCGGCAGAGACTTAGTCAGCAACATGAAGCGTAAAGGTACTCAGCCATCAATCGAAAAAATACGTCTGTTGGCTGATTATCTTGGCGTCACCACTAGTGAACTCTTAGGAGAAGCAAAAAAGCCCACCGTCCAAGACGATGGGCTTACGGAAGCCGAGCAGGCACTTATGGATTTGTTTCGTCAGCTGACGCCGGATCAGCAGGACATGGTGATCCGCATGGTGCAGGCGGCTGCTGACAAGCAATAATAGCCTGGGCGGCTATGACAAGCAGCGCAGCAGGATCTTTGCTGCCGCGGATGATAGATAACAGTCTCTCCTCCCTGCTGGTCATATTGCCGCCCCCTTTTTATGTTGTCGTATTGCTATTATAGAACATACGTACTATAATAGCAATAGAGCAGAAAAAATTTGTGTCCAAGTTGGACACTTGATGAGAGGATGCTTGCAATGAAAAAGATACTCGCTCTGCTTCTGTGTACCTGTACGTTGACCCTTACCGCCTGTAGCAGCAGAGATGGTGCCACTAATACCACATCTTCTGCAATCAAACAGGACACCAGTTCATCGGCTATATCTACGTCAACCAGCCGGCCTACATCTGACACTGCGCCAGATAACCGAGGGATTCCTGGCTCCGATTACTTTGCTGTTACCTACGTTTTGTATGACGAATTCGGGATTTACCCTGGGACACTGGAGTCTTCCTCCACTCCAGAACTTTGTTCTTATAGTGTCAATTCCGTCTATGAAGATCAAGAGCAAAGTGCAACATTTGACTATTCCATCGCACTTGACAACGAAGAAGAGGTCATTTCTGCAACTTTTGGTGTCACCAATTACTACAGTGACACAGATACATTCTTAAATCGGGCGGAACTTTACATTTACGCTGTTGGACTCCTGCCATATGACACTGCCCAGGCGGAAACAACTGCCGAAGCCCTAAGCAGTGCAATCGATACTTTAGAGGACGGCACCCCCTTTGTAATTACTGAAGGTGATGCAAAGTTTGAACTCTACGCTACAAAAGATGCATCTGGAGGATATTCCAGCATTTTTGTTCAAATTAGTAAAGCCGAATAATACACAAATCGAATATGTAAAGGAAGAAGGAAGTAAACATGGGATTTCGGTTTCGTAAAAGCGTAAACCTGGGCCCGCTGCGTGTGAATTTTAGCAAATCGGGAGTCGGGTACAGTGTAGGTGGGAAGGGCTTCCGGGCCACGAAAAAAGCAGGTGGAGGATTCCGCACTACCGCCTCCATCCCAGGTACCGGGATTAGTTATGTACGGGACTACCCCACCTCTGGAAAGAAGAAGGCATCCGGATCAACCGCTTCCCCTTCACCCTCTGGGAACTCCAATCAGGCCACACCTCCTTCTGGCGGAAAAAAACGTCGGAAATGGCCTTATGTCGTGGCGGCCGTCTTAGTTGTTGGGATGATCGGCTCCTGCATACAGAATGATGATACCGATCAGGTCTCCGGCGGTGGATTTACATCCCAAGTGTCCTCCTCCATCTCGACCTCTGAACCTGAGGCCCCCGCTATCACTTCCCTCTCCCTGGACTGCGACCAGGCCATCGAGATGGACGTGAAGGACACCCAGTCCATCCCTGTCCTGGTGGTGGAGGAAGGTGCTGACACCACAGATGTGGAGTTCACCAGCTCCGATCCCAACGTTCTTACCTTCACCCCGCAGGACGACAACGGCACTCTGGTGGGCGTAGCCACTCCCAAGGCTGAGGGTACCGCAGAGATCTCCGTGTTTGCCGACGACGTCAAGAGCCAGGTCGTCACCATCACTGTCATCGACTCGGAGCGCATCGCCGCCGAGGAGGCAGCCAAGAAGGCCGCGGAGGAAGTAGCTGCTCAGCAGGCCCAGGAAGAAATGGTCTGGATTCCTCAAAGTGGAAGTAAATACCACAGTAAGTCTACCTGCAGCGGCATGAATAATCCTACTCAGGTTCCCATTTCTACGGCTAAAGCCCAGGGATATGAGGCGTGTAAACGGTGCTACTAAAGTGGAGACGGGGCATGAAAAAGACTTTTCTAACAATTTTTATTACCTGCATTCTTATGCTCGTTCTTTCATTTTCAGCGTCCGCCACAGGATCTGTTTCTGCAAGTGCGGCTTCTGACACTTCTAGTTTTCATGTGCAATTTGATCTCTCGACCATTGACTGGACCGCAATCTCCAGCATTCTTACCGCAGCCGCTATTGGTATTTCCATTTGGTCAAATCGTACTGCCCAAAAAGCGATCAAAACCACCATTGATATTCAAAGGCAGGCAGCTGGATTATCTATGATGCAAAAAAGAGTATTAGTTATTAGCGCTGTTAAGGCTGACAATCTTTCAGCGATTCAAGAAAATGATGTTCTACACTATTTTAACAAGGATTGTCTTGCTTTATATAAACAATATAAGTCTGACTACAAAAAAAGAAAATTTGCATCACGAAACGTAGAGAACTATTTTAAAGATCTGGCTCATCAGTATATTAACGAACTAGATGACAACTCTGACATTCAAAAAGCTATTGTTGATATTGATCAATACCAAGTTTTAGCCATGAGTGATTCAGACAGTGAAGAACTCAACTTACTTTCTCAAAAATATCAATTACATAATGATTATATTAACTCCTACGGAAACTTAACCCATCAATTTTTTACATATGATGACATTTGTAACAATTGGCAAAGTTCTGAAAAGACTTTAAAACAATCAAAGAATGATTTAATTACTGCCCTAGAAAAGATACTCTCTCAATCATTAGAACTTCCGGACAATTAGTAGACTAGAAAGCCGCCCTCTCCGGGCGGCTTCTCTAAAACGCAACATTCGAACATTCGTTTTCTTTCGACAGGAGGCCGCCATGGATCACAACCGAAGTGCCGACCTTACCGGCCTAGACGCCGCCGTCTACCTGCGCAAATCCCGCATGGAGGAGGGCCTGGCCACGGACGAGGTTCTGGCCAAGCACCAGAAGACCCTCTATGACTACGCTGCCGCCCACGGCATCCACATCCTGGCCGAGTACCCCGAGGTGGTCAGCGGCGAGTCCCTCTACACCCGGCCTCAGATGCTCCGGCTCCTCCAGGACGTGGAGGATGGACACTACGACGCAGTGCTGTGCATGGATCTGGACCGGCTCTCCCGCGGCCGAATGAAGGATCAGGGCATCATCCTGGACGCCTTCCGGGAGTCGGGCACTCTCATCATCACCCCGGAAAAGGTCTACAACCTCTCCGACGAGATCGATGAGGAATACGCCGAGCTGAAAACTTTTATCTCCCGCCGGGAGTACAAGATCATCACCAAGCGCCTGCGCCGTGGACTCCAAATGTCTATCCAGGAGGGCTGCTACGTGGCCAACGCCCCATACGGCTATCACAAGACTGTAGTGGACCGCAAGCCCACCCTGGAGATCTACGAGCCGGAGGCCAAGTTTGTGCGCATGATGTTCCAGCTCTACGCCCAGGGGTATGGCTGCGTCGCCGTGGCCCGGCACGTCAACGCCCTGGGCGCTCGGCCACACCGCTCCCCGGAGTTCTCCCGCAACAGCGTGGCTAAAATTCTCCGCAATCCCACCTATGTGGGCAAGATCGTCTGGAACCAAAAGAAACACATCCGGAAGGGTGCCAAGGGAAACCCCAAGCACATCACTATCTATCAGCCCCGGGATCAGTGGACCATCACCGACGGCCTCCACCCTGCTATCGTGGACCGGGAACTCTTTGACCAGGTCCAGGCCATCATGGATGGCCGCTACCAACCCGCCAAAAACGACGGCACAGTGCGCAGCCCCCTGGCCGGGCTGGTGAAGTGCGTCAACTGCGGACAGAACATGCAGCGCATGGTGATGAAACAGAAGGCCTACTTGCTGTGTATGCGGCCAGGCTGCTGCTCCTCCACCCAGTTCGACCTAGTGGAGGGCCAGATCCTGGACTACCTGGAGGACACCTTGGCCAAGCTGACCATGGATCAGCCCCAGCACATCCCCGGCCGGAACACGGATGTGCTGGAAACTACCCTGGCGGCGGTAAAAAACGAGCTGGCCGGCACCGACCGTCAAAAGAACCGGCTGTATGAGCTGCTGGAGCTGGGAGAGTATGACCTCCCCCTCTTCCGGGAGCGTATGGCTGCGGTGAAGGAGAAGCGAGCCGCCCTGGAAAAGAAAGAGGCGGAGCTGGAGCGCTCCCTGCGGGAAGTCCAATGCTCCAACCCCGCCCTGCTGGCGGAACGGATCCGAGCAGTGCTGGATGCCTACGGCACCGCCGATCCCGCCGGCAAGAATTCCCTTTTGAAATCCGTGCTGGACACGGTCTGGTACCAGAAGGAGAAGAAAACCAAGCCCTCCGACTTCCAACTGACCTTCACCCTCCGCGCCCTGTGAGTCCGGCTTTTCTTTTTCCCTTCAAGTATTAAAGACGCTATATCTTCCTCTTTGCAGGAATCAAAAATTTTCTTCGTGTGTATGCACACGGCCTCCCGAATGCGGCGCTCGTCGCTCACGGGACCGGGCACGACCTTTTCAGGCATATGGAATCCCTCCTAAGCTCTGGATGGCCCCGGCAAGGCCCTGGCAGGCCGCGCCGGGTACACCTCATACTATGACCGGAAAATTTTTTGGTGCGGCCCAAACCACCGGAAAAGAGCCCTTGTCCTTGGCTGCGTTTTTGGGTATAATACTTTTGTATGAGCCTTTGGAAGGAGGAGGACCCCATGTCCCGGACCGGATTTATTCAAAATGAAATGGATTTGAAGCTATTGGTGCTGTACATTATGGACCGCGCCGTGGCTCCCATCACCTTTTTGCAGCTGCTGGATCTGGCCCTGTGCGATGCGGGGGTAGACTACTTCTCCCTCACAGAGGCAGTCAATCACCTCACGGAGACGGAACATCTCTCTCTGAACGGAGAGCTCTACTCCATCACGGAAAAGGGCCGGCGCAACATCGAGATCTGCCAGAGCAGCTTGCCCTACTCCGTGCGTCTGCGGTGCGATGAAAATCTGGTCAAGCTCAACGACGCCCTCATGCGCCAGGCCCAGGTGCAGACCGGTCTGCAGCCCAATGAGGACGGGACCTGTACCGTCCGGCTCTATCTGGCCGACGAGGCCGGTCCTCTCATGGAGCTCAAGCTCATCTCCCCCTCTCTGGCCCAGGGGCAGACGCTCACCAGTAAGTTCCAGCAGTCCCCTGAGGCCATCTACCACGAGATCATGGCTCTGCTGGTACGCCATTCCCAGGAAGAATCTGATTCATCTTCCGAACAAGAAGCGTAAAAACAGCCGCAAGCATCTTGCTTGCGGCTGTTTTTGTTTCAGATCATAGAGCGCTTTACAACAGAGCTATGTCATTTCAGAGCACAGACATAATCTGTCATCCTTTCTTGATCTTGAAGCTGCAATTCCAGACGATAGACCGGCTGATAGAAGCCCTTTGTATCCGCTTTCCACTCCAACGCGCAGGAAAGGACCGTGACTTGAGGTACCTGGTAATACTCCAGTATTTCCCCGTAGAAGCTGTGGCCGTCGTACAGCTCCTGGACGGCTTGCGCAGGGCTTAAAATGGATTCCTCCCTGCACGGCAAAAGCGTGACAATACGATAATCGATTTGGTCCAGCTCTGTTTTTCCGTCTTGGTAGTGCAGATCACACTGCAATGTACCGTACCATTGCTTTTCTGCTCCGGGAACCAATTCTACTCCTGCACTCGCTGTAAAAAACTCATTTTTGTCTGGAGATTGGATGGTAAATTGTATATCCTCGGGAACTTCTATCCCCAACTGATGCAGAGCGTCCAATACATCCTCTGACCGGATTTCTTCCGGGTGTACATCAAATACTGGGGTGGTCTTCCTGCCAAGATTATACTCCCAGGTGCCGTCCAATCGATTCACAAAAAGGAAGTCTCCGCTGGAGTGGTTGCCAAACCAGATGGTATCATCATAGTAATAGATATCTTCGACGGAAAATCCTACTTTTTGAGCAAACTGAGTTCCAAATTGTTCACATGTCGCCTGGTTCAACCGTCCCACCTCATATACCAAGGCTGTGACCGGCTCCTCCTGCGGGGTAAATTCCAGTTCCCATTGCACATTCTTCAGGTTTGCCGTAACCACAGGCGCATCCTGCAAATTACCATATGGTTTTACTGCATAGCCCACAAAAATCCCCGCAAGAACCAGAATTAAAGCCATTGGTATGGATAGATAAGCAAGATTTTGGACTTTCCATCCGTTTTTCCGCTCCAGCGCGCTCAAAACCAGCATGACGATGCTCCATCCCACCATCGTCCCCAGGGTATTGGTAAACAAATCGTCTACATCAAACATTCCCCGTGCGGTGGCCAGCTGCACCAATTCAATGGCTAGGGAGGATCCAAATCCCGCCAGCAGTACGGCATACCATTTTCGAAACACCCGGGCCAGCAGCGGAAGCAAAATGCCCAACGGAACAAACAGCGCGATATTCAGCAGCACATTGAGCCATGCGCGCAGGGCAAACTGGTTCCAGGCCTCTCTCCATGCCAGAAACAAATGAAAATTCCACTGCCGAGCCCCAGGCTCACCTCGAAACAACGTAACAAACAAGGTCAGTCCAAGCCAGCTGATCAGCAGCAATAGGGCAATCGCCCGCCGCCACGGAAAGCGGCATCCCTTTTTCCTCGAAATCCCCCACCCAGCCGCTAAAACCAGCACACAAAGTAAGACTGCCGGTACAACAAAGCAGATCCCTCGCTGAAGTAAGTAGAGAATATACTGAATGAAATCGTTCATGGCGGACCTCCTCTCTCTGCGTCCTCAATTATGTTCCGGGATATTACCATCATAGCATGAAATAGTTCTCTTTTTTCTTAACTTCTTCTTAATTCCGTATGCCTCCTCCTCATTCATGCATATTGAAACGATGAAACGGTCCCCGGCCGATAAAGCCAGGGACCGTTTTTTACAGCAAAACCGCCAGACGTTCCAGCGCCTGGGGCAGACGCTCCAAATCGGCGCCGGGGTAGTTGACCACCAACCAGTGCTCCTCTCCTCCTCCGTAGTCGGTAAGGAAGGACAGGCGGATGCCCGCCTCCTGAGCCAGCCGGGCCAGCTCCCGGTCGCTGCGCCGGGTATCCAGCCCCACCAGGAAGTGAAGCCCCGCGTCCTCTCCCCGCACCACATAGCGGCCCTTCAAGGGACTTTTTTCCAGGGCGGAGAGCACCTGGTCCCGCCGCCCCCGGTAAAAGACCCGCATCCGGTTGACATGGGTCTCAAACCCGCCTCCGGAGAGAAAACGGGCTAAGGTGTACTGCTCCATAGCCGGAACAGTACAGGAATAGAAGCCCAGTCTGCGGTGGTAGTCCTCAAGCAGGGCGGGTGGAAGCACCATATAGCTGATACGCAGCGAGGGAGCCAGAGTGCGGGAAAAGGTGTTCATATAGATGACCCGCCCGCTCCGGTCAATACTCTGAAGAGTAGGGATCGGACGGCCTGTAAAGCGGAACTCACTGTCGTAGTCGTCCTCGATGATGTACCGCCCCTCCCCCTTTTGTGCCCAGCGCAGCAGGCTCTGCCGCCGGGCAATGGGGGTGACCACTCCGCTGGGGAACTGGTGGGATGGGGATAGATGGATCACCTGGGCTCCGCTGTCCTCCACGCTCTCCACCCGCACCCCTTGCTCGTCCATAGTCAGAGGGACACACTTGGCTCCGTTGAGGGCATATACCTTGCCCGCCTTGGGATATCCGGGCTGCTCCAGGCCAAAGACCTTGTCCCGACCTAAAAGCTGCACAATCAGGTTGTAGAGATACTCAGTACCAGCTCCTACCACCACCTGCTCCGGGGACACGTCAATGCCCCGGAACTGGCGCAGATAGCCCACAATGGCCTGACGCAGTTCGGGCACTCCGCTGTGGGGGGATACCTTCAGCAGCCGCTCCCCCTCATCCGAGATGACTCGGCGGAGAAGGCGTGCCCATACCGCAAAGGGAAATCCCTCGGTACCCGACCCGCCGCTGCGCAGATCCAGCAGCCACTCCCCCTCCGGCTCCTCCGGCAAGGGCATGGTCCGGGCAGGGGCCGGACGTGCCCCTGTCTCCAGCGCACTGACAAAGTAGCCGCTCTTCTCCCGGGTATATAGGTAGCCCTCCGCCACCAGCTGGGCATAGGCGTTTTCTACTGTAACTACCGACACCTCCAGGTTCCGGGCCAGAGCCCGCTTGGAGGGCAGCTTCTCCCCCGGCTTGAGCACCCCCGCCCAGATATCCTCCTTGATGCGGCGGCTGAGATAGTCGTACAGAGGCAGATCTCCCCGCTCCTCCAAGGAATAGGTCAGCATGCTCCTCTCTCCTTCCGTGTCATCATAGGACAACCTCGTCATATTCCGCCTGGTCTCCAGGCAAGCGGCTCCCGGTCTGCTCCCGCACCCAGGCGATAAATTCCCGCACCAGACGGGAGGAGGGTCCCTCCCGGTTCCACACCAGCACATATTCCACCCGCCGGGCAGGCTGGGTGATCACCTTCACCCGCACCAGGGAGCTGGGGGTCTGGGCGGTCTGGGGAAAGATGCTGATGCCCACCCCCTGCTCCGTCAGCGCCACCGCGTCCACATAGTTGGACATGGTACACAGAAGATCAGGTTCCGCACCGATCTCCTGAAACCACCGGCGGATGGCCTGCACCCGGGACCCTCGGGAGGGGACGATCAAAGGCTGTCCCACCAGACGCTCCAGGGGGATGGTGTCCCCCGGCTCCTGGGCCAGGGCGCTCTCCAAGGGCAGAATCGCGGCCCACGGCTCCTCTCCCACCTGAAAGCCCTCCAGACGCTCCGTGTCGTAGGGGGCGGCCACAATGGCCAGATCGGCCAGGCCCTGGCGCAGACGATCCAGCACATCGTCGCTGCTGCCGTTCCACAGGTTATAGTGTACCAGAGGGCAGCGTTTCCGAAAGCCGGCAATCCAACCGGCGGCCAGATAGGGGGCCTGCCCCTCCACCATTCCCAGATACAATGTGCCCGACACCTGGTTCCTCCGCTCCCGCAGCTCCTGAGCAGTTTTTTCCGTCAGCTCCAGAATCTGCTTGGCCCGGCGCAGCAGCAGAGCGCCGTCATCGGTGAGCTCCAGGCGGCGCTTGCCCCGCACAAACAGCTGTACACCCAGTTCCTCCTCCAGACAGCGGATCTGGTGGCTGAGAGGCGGCTGGCTCATATTCAGTTTTTCCGCCGCCCGGGTGATATTCCGTTCCTGGGCAACCACGGTAAAATACCGCAGCGTACGAAGATCCATGGTCTCTCCCCCTTTGGGAGTTATCATATCAAAAAAATATGGTAAGCACAATATGATATGTATTTTATTTTTATTTCGGGATGTGGTATTCTTGGCTTGTCTCCGGGAGTACCCCGGATGTTTCGTGCGTTTCCCCACACCCCTTCCAACGCGGGGCAGTTCCATCCATCCCTGTCCGGCGTTTGTGTGGTTTCTTTCCCTCAATGGGTCTTATGGCTATCACGCCAACTCCTCTCAAGTAAACTGGGAGCAGGTTTTACCTGCTCCCAGTTTGCTTTTATTGTCCCGCTTTGTCCTGAATTCCTTTCGGAGTGACCATGATACGCAGGTGGGAGCCCTCTCCGCACTTGCCTTTCTCATCAAAGACCTCCAGGTCGAACCACATTTTCCGCCGCTCGATGCTCCGCAGTCGGGCGGTAGCGCTTACCTTCATCCCCACAGGGGTGGGAGCCAGATGGCGGCAGTGGATCTCCGCCCCTACGGTGGTCATTCCCTCGTCCAGATAGGCCTTGGCCAGCTCCAGCGCGGCCCCCTCCATCAGGGCCACCATATTGGGGGTGGACAGGATCTTGGATCCGGCGCTGCCGATGCGCTTGGCGGTCATCTCGTCGGTGACCTCCCAGGTCAGGGTGTATTCGGTGGGCTTTTCCATATTATACTTCCTCCTTTGTCGCTTCGCTCTCCCCGGCGCTCCCGGCCCGCAGGGCCTTCAGGGAGTCCCACTGAGAGAGGACCAAGCCTGCCAGGGTCAGGGCCGTGCCCACCCCGGACAGGACGTTTACCGTCTCATGCAAGATCAGCACCGAGCAGATCACGGTGATCACCGGCACCAGATAGATATATACCATGGTCTTCACCGGCCCCAAGGTCTTGATGGCGTAGTTCCAGGTGACAAAACACATGGCGCAGGCCCCCAGCCCCAGATAGAGGAGCATAGCGGCATAGCTTCCGTTGGCCAGTCGCCCCAAGTCCCACCGGAAAGGCAGGAAGGCGGAGGCCGGGATCATAAACAAAATTCCATAAAAGAAAATGCGCCGGGTCGTCAGGATCACATTCCAGCCAAAGCTGCCGATCTTCTTGGTGAGCAGGGAGTACACCGCCCACACCATGGCGGCAATCACCGCCAGCAGGTCACCCCGCAGGTCCAGAGACATCTGGCTGCCGTTGAAGCTGATGAGGCAGATGCCGCCCATAGACAGCAGAAAACCGCCCAGGAAATTCCACTTAGGCCGGTCCGCTCCCCGGCTCAGAACCAGGGAGAACAGGGCGGCAAACAGAGGCGAGGCAGACACGATCACTCCCACGTTGGAGGCAGTGCTGAAAGTCAGGGCAATGTTCTCCAGCAGGTAGTACAGGCACACGCCCGTCAGTCCCGCCGCGGCAAACAGACCCTCCTTCTTCCAGTCCCCCACCTTAAGCCGCCGGGGACAGGCCACCGCCAGGGCCACATAGCCCAGCACAAAACGGAAAATCAAGATCTCCAGCGGGGTAAACGCCTCCAGCAGCACTTTGGTGGCAATAAACGTTGTTCCCCAGTTGACCACTGTAAACAGGGCCGCCAGGTGGCCAAAGGAAAGCTTTGATTCCATATCCCTTCTCCTCTCTCTCAGCGCGCTTTCCCTGTCAGTGTACCATGCCGGACCGTCTATGTAAAGGCGGCCCGGCCTTTTCTTTTGTTATAGACGTGTATTTTTTCTTTCCTCTTCCACTTATTTTTGTAATATGGTACAATATGGCCGGATACTCCCCCATTCCCTTGAACCATTTCTTTCTGGAGAGGATGTTTCTTATGCGCACGCAGGTAAAGGCCGACCTGATGCTGGTCCTGGTGACCTTTTTCTGGGGAATTTCCTATCTGCTTACCGACCTGGCGCTGGGAGAACTGGGGCCGTTCACCCTCAACGCCCTGCGCTTTCTCATCGCCTTTGCCGCCGCCGGGCTTTTGTTTTTCCAACGGCTGCGCGCACCCAGCCGCGCCACCTTGAAGCTGAGCCTGTGTACCGGGGTTGCTCTGCTGAGCATCTACTCTTTTAACACCTTCGGGGTAAAGTACACTAGCCTGACAAACGCCGGGTTTCTCTGCGCCATGACGGTTGTCTTTACCCCGCTTCTGGACTACCTCTTCTTCCGCACCCGCCCGTCCCGGAAGCTGTTTGTGGTATTGGTCATGTCGGTGACAGGCATCGCTCTGCTCACCCTGTCCAGCGCTCTGCGCCCCGCCTTGGGCGATATCCTATGTATTTTATGCGCCGTCTCCAACGCCGCCTACCTGTTGATCACCGAGCGGGGCGTGGCAGGCCAGGAGATCAACGCCTTCCAACTGGGCATTTACCAGCAGCTCTTTGCCGGTCTGGGCATGCTGATCCTGTCTCTGATCTTTGAGACCCCCACCCTCCCCCGCAGCCCGGCAGTATGGGGCAGCGTGTTGGTCCTCGCCCTTTTCTGTACCGGAGCGGCCTTTCTCATCCAGGCTGTCGCCCTCCAGTATACCACTGCCTCCCACGTGGGGGTCATCTTCTGTCTGGAGCCGGTGTTCAACTCCATTCTGGCCTTCTTTGTCGCCCACGAGGTGCTGACGCCCCAGGCCTATTTCGGCGGCCTGCTGCTGCTTGCCAGCCTGTTGGTCATGGAGACAGACCTCACACTTCTTTTCCGCCGCCGGCAAAAATAGCAAAAGAGGCACAGGCAAAACGCCTGTGCCTCTTTTTTCGAAGGGGTTAACCCTTGCTCTTGATGTACTCGTCGATGGACTTGGCAGCATGCTTGCCAGCGCCCATGGCCAGGATGACGGTAGCCGCGCCGGTAGCAGCATCGCCGCCGGCGTATACGCCCTCCAGGCTGGTCTTGCCGCTCTCGTCGGCAGCCACACAGCCCTTCTTGGTCTTTTCCAGGCCCTCGGTGCCCTTGGTGCTCATGGGGTTGGGGCTGGTGCCCAGAGCCATGATGACCGCGTCGGCCTCTACCTTGAACTCGCTGCCCTCCACGGGAACGGGACGGCGGCGGCCGGAGGCGTCAGGCTCGCCCAGTTCCATGCGGATGCAGGTCAGAGACTGGACATGACCCTTCTCATCGCCCTCAATGGACACGGGGTTGGTGAGCAGATCGAAGATGATGCCCTCCTCCTTGGCGTGATGGACCTCCTCGGCACGGGCGGGGAGCTCGGCCTCAGAACGGCGGTAGATGATGTGGACCTCGGCGCCCAGGCGCTTGGCACACCGGGCGGCGTCCATGGCCACGTTGCCGCCGCCGACCACGGCCACCTTCTGGTTGTGGAGGATAGGAGTGGGGCTGCCCTCCTTGTAGGCCTTCATCAGGTTGATGCGGGTGAGGTACTCGTTGGCGGAGTACACGCCCACCAGGCCCTCGCCGGGGATCTTCATAAACATGGGCAGGCCGGCGCCGGAGGCGATGAACACCGCCTCATAGCCCCGCTCAAAGATCTCAGGGATAGTGAGGATCTTGCCGATGACCATGTTCAGCTCAATGTCCACGCCCATCTTCACCAGGTTGTCCACCTCACGGGCCACGATGGCCTTGGGCAGACGGAACTCGGGGATGCCGTAGGTCAGCACGCCGCCGGCGGTGTGGAAGGCCTCGAACACGGTGACGGAGTAACCCATACGGGCCAGCTCACCGGCGCAGGTCAGACCGGCAGGGCCGGAACCGATGACGGCCACCTTGTGACCGTTCTTGGGAGCGGTAGCCACATTGGCGATGCCCTGCTCAGCGGCCCAGTCGGCCACAAAGCGCTCCACGCGGCCGATGGCCACGGGCTCGCCCTTTACGCCGCGGACGCACTTGCCCTCGCACTGGTTCTCCTGGGGGCAGACGCGGCCGGAGATGGCGGGCAGAGCGTTGGCGTTGGAGAGGATCTCATAGGCAGCAGCGAAGTCCTCCTCCGCCACCTTAGCCAGGAAGTCAGGGATGGGAATGCCCACGGGGCAGCCGGAGACACAGGCAGGGTTCTTGCAGTGGATGCACCGCTTGGCCTCGTTGACGGCCTGCTCGGCGGTGTAGCCCTGAGCCACCTCCAGGAAGTTGTGGTTACGTACCTGGGGCTCCTGCTCAGGCATGGGGGTCTTGTTCATCTGCATATTAGCCATTGAGGGCACCTCCTCCCAGACGGCAGAGGTGGGCCTCTTTCGCCTTGGACTCAAAATCACGATAGGTGGCGTTGCGGGCGATAACCTCGTCAAAGTCCACCTGATGGCCGTCGAAGTCGGGGCCGTCCACGCAGGCAAACTTCACCTCGCCGCCCACGGTCAGCCGGCAGCCGCCGCACATGCCGGTGCCGTCGATCATGATGGGGTTCATGCTGACGGTGGTGGGGATGTTGTACTTCTCGGTGAGCTTGCAGGCAAACTTCATCATCATCAGAGGACCGATGGCGAACACGTGGTCAAACTTCACGCCGCTGTTGATGAGCTCCTCCAGCTTCCCGGTGACAAAGCCGTGGTAGCCGTAGGTGCCGTCGTCGGTGCAGATGTGCAGGTCGGTGCAGGCCTTGCCCATCTCCTCCTCCAGGATGACGATATCCTTGGTCTTGAAGCCGCCGATCAGGTCTACCTGATTGCCGGCCTCGTGCAGGGCCTTGGCCACCGGCAGCGCAATGGCACAACCCAGGCCGCCGCCCAGGACCGCCACGCGGCCGTATCCTTCCACATGGGTCGGCTCACCCAGAGGGCCCACGAAGTCGTGCAGGCAATCGCCCTCATTGAGTTGATCCAGAGCCAACGTAGTGGCGCCTACCTTCTGGTAGATCACGGTGACCAGGTCATCCGCCGCGCTGGAGATGGTCAGAGGGATACGCTCCCCCTCCCCATCCACACGGAGGATGATGAACTGACCGGCCTTTGCCTTGGCAGCGATCAGCGGTGCGTAGACGGAGATCTGGCTGATCTCCGGCGTGAGCACCTTCTTTTTTGCGATCTCATACTGTTTCACTGTTTTTCCTCCTCGAACCGCACTTCGGTCCTCCGGCTTGCGTCAGAGCGCCTCCCTGCGTTTCTTATATGTATACGCGGCCCAGCCGCGCAGGGACAACAACATCAGGAAAGGGATCTTCCCTTACAGGAATCGCCGGCGGCGGTAGCCTCCGCCACGTCTTCTCCGGCCCCGGCGAATGAGGGTGCGCACCAGGAAGACAACCAAAACCACCAGCAGGATAAGAACCAGCACCAGCCCAACAGAAAACAGGCTGGGGTTCTTCACCAGCTCGATGGGGTTCCAGCTGGTACTGATGGTCTTGCAGCTGCCCGCCTCATAGTGAGAGGGGACCCCGTCGGTGCCAAAGTTCTGGAGATAGGCCGCCAGGGCGTACCACTCTTTGATCTCATTGCCGTTTTTATCCCGGAGGATCCGGGTGGAGAAGTCAGTAATGGGCTGTCCGTTCTCATCCTTGGGGACGATGGACAGGATACCGAAGGATTTATCCTTCACGGTGCCCAGCATCTGGGCGGAGTACATCCCGGAGACCACCCGATAGAGCTTGTCGTTTTCCAGCTTGGACAGGCTCTGGGACCCGAAATTGACGGCGTAAGCCGGCTCCTCCAGCTGAGCGCCGGTCACCCGGTTAAAAATCAGCCGGTGGGTATTAAAGGAATACTGAGCGCCGGACATGTAGAGCTGGGTGCCCGTCATGATGGGGGACACCGAGGCGTCCACCTCCATCACCGCTTTCAGTTCCTTGCCGGTGAGGTAACAGGATACCAGGGGATAGCCGGACTTTCCGTCCTCTCCCACGCCCATGGACAGTACGTCAAAGGCCTGGGAGGTGGTGATATTCCCCTTGTAGAGAGAGGCCCGCAGCACTCCGTCGGCCACTACCGCCACCGTCTCCACATCGGGGGCATCTTCCACCAGTGTGGTGGAGGCCCAGTGGTAGGCATCGGCCACCAGGTTTCCAAGGGCATTGTCTACCCGGTCCTTGTTCTGGGGCTTGGGCAGGTCGTAGTTACTGGTGGTGAGCACTTGGTCGTAGCTCAGGCCATAAGAGGCAAGATAGCTGGAGCTGACCTGATTTTTCCATCCCTCCACCAGGGTGGCGATGGTCTGGTCCTCCGCTACCGTCTCATCAATGGGTGTCAAGTGATAATCCTTTAGGGTCTTCTCCCCAGCCTCAGTCCACTCCAGAGTGATAGAGCCCAGATTCTCACAGTAAGGCCCAGCAGAGACGATATAGGTATCCCCTTCTACAATGGGCTCGGTGAGGGTGGTGTGGGTGTGGCCGGAGATAATGAGATCGATGCCGTCCACCTTTTGGGCCAGCTGCTGATCCTCCGACTTGCTCTCCTTAACGTTAGTACCGCCGTGGGACAGACAGATAATGAACTGGGCGCCCTGCTCCTCCAGCGCCTTCACACACCGCTTGGCGGCCTCAATGGGGTCCTCCAGGGTAAAGCCGGAGGTGGGGGCGCAGTCATCGGAGTCGGTACCCATCAGACCGAAAATGCCGTAGGTCACCCCACCCCGCTCCAGGAGCATGTAGTCCTTCACCCCGTAGGCCGACATCGCCCGCTGGATATCCAGCTGGTCGGGGTTATCATCGGAGGGCTTGTAGTTTGCCATGAGCAAAGCAGGCACCGTATCCCCGCTGGTGCGGGCGGCGGTAAGCATCCGGGCAAAGCCCAGTCCCTCGTGGTCAAACTCGTGGTTTCCGGCGGTGGTGGCGTCATAGCCCAGGGCTCCCATGGTACGCAGCTCCGGCGCTTTTGAGGTGTACAGAGTCTGGATCAGGGAACCAATGGAGAAGTCACCGCCATCCAGCGTCAAAGCGTCGGGATGCTGGGCGCGCTCCTGCCGGAGCACGGTAGCCAGCCGGGCATAGCCCCCCGACTCTCCGCCGTCGGCAGCCGTTTGGGGCAGAAAATGGGAGTGGAGGTCGTGGGTAAAGAGCACTGTGGTCTCATGGCTCTCCCCCTCCCCCGCAGCCAGGACGGCGCAGGGCAGGGCAGCACACAAGAGCAGCAGCACCAGTATTATGGCCGCAGCAGCCCGCAATCTCTTCACAGCAGCGCCTCCTTTACACTTCCATATGAGCTTCATCGCTCCCTATTCTGCCACAAAATCCCCAAATAAGCAAGAGCGGAATCCATTGATTCCCTCTCTGGATTCCGCTCGTTTCTGTTTATTTTTATTTTTTAAGGTAATTTCAACGGATCAGGTCAAATTGTACCGGCTGTTCAAACAATTGCCGCACCTGTCCGCTCTCCCGGGTCTGTCCCAACGCCCACATCAGTTTGGCGGTGGCCGCCTCCAGGGTCATGTTATAGGCCTCCATCAGCTGATACTTCTCTTTTACTTGATAGCCCACCTGATAGACCTCCATATCGCTGCCCTCGTAGGGCACCTGGGTCATCATGACGATGGTCTTGCCCGCCTCCAGCCAGGACTCCATGGCCCAGGCCAGAGGACCCGACGCGCCGCCGGGCAGGCCGCCCACGCCGAAGCTCTGCAAAATCACCGCCTCATACCGGTCCCGCAGGGCCTCCAGCGCGTCAGCACCCATACCGGGGATCAGGGTCAGCAGCAGCACCCGCTCCTCCATCTCATGATAGAAGACCGGCCTGGACCGGTACTCCAACTCCGCCAGATAGCGGATGAGCTTCCCGTCCCGGATAACAGCCAGCTCGGGATAGTCCACGCTGGAAAACGCGTTAAAACTCTTGGTGCGTTCCTTCCTGGCACGGGTGCCCAAAATCACTTTGCCGTCAAAGACCAGACTCACCCCGTGGGAGCCCTCCGCCGCGGCGTAGAGGAAGCTGTTGTACAGGTTGAGCCGGGCGTCGGTGTTCTCCAGACAGATGGACTTCTGAGAGCCGGTAATAACGATGGGTTTTTCGGAGTACTGGATGAGGTAGGACAGGGCGGCGGCGGTGTATGCCATGGTATCGGTGCCGTGGGTGATCACAAAGCCGTCGTACTGGTCATAGTGCTCTTCCACCGCCCGGGCCATCTGCTGCCAGTGGCGGGGAGTAATGTTGGTGCTGTCCAAGTTCATCAGCTGGATGGCCTCCACCTGACACAGCTGGCCGATGGCAGGCACATAGTTCAAAATTTCCTGGGAAGTAATGGCGGGGGTCAGTCCCTGCCCGCTGTCCTTGGAGGCGATGGTGCCTCCGGTGGCCAGCATAAGGATCTTCTTCATGGACAATTAACCCTCCAGGAAGGTCTCTACCTCCCGGCGGGCAGAGAAATTAGCGGTGAGCTTCTGGGCCAGAAGAGAGCTGTTAAAGCCCAACGCTCCGGTGGGACAGGCGGAGACACAGGACATGCAGCTGATGCACTTATCATCCGCCCACATGAGGGTCTTCAGGTCCATGGCCTCGGTGGGGCAGGCCTTGGCGCAGATGGCGCAGCCCAGGCAGGTGTCCCAGTCCCGGTCCTTCTTTACCGGCACAGCGGGCTTGGGCGGAGGATTGGGGTTGCCGGGCACGGCGGCTTCCGCCCAGTTCTCTTCCGCCAGCTTCTCCTTCACACCCTGGACAAACTGCTCCAGGACAGTGGTGTCCTTCTCGTCCGGGCGCCCCTCCCCCAAGGTGGGGGCAAAAATGTGGGGGGTGATGACCGCCGCAGCTCCGGCGCACCGGAAGCCATGCTCCCCCAGGATGCGCTTGACCTGGGCCAGAGTCTCGTCATAGTGGCGGTTGCCGTAGGTAGCCAGAATGACACAGGGGGTGTTCTCCCCCTTCAGGCCGTCCAGCAGTCCGGGCACCGCGGGCATCTGTCCGGCGTACACCGGCACCGCCAGCACCAGCAGCTCGTCCTTGCTGAAGTTCCGCTGCGCCCGGGTCCGGCCTCCCAGATTCACATACTCTTTTGCATCAAACAGGCCGCCTACCAGCTCACAGGCCCGCTTCGTTCCTCCCGAAGGACTGAAATAAGCACCAATCGCGTTCATATGTTCTTCCCCTTTCGTTTAAAAAGAGGGCCACGCGGCCCTCTTGATGGTTTATAGACACTGGAGGTATTTTCCGTACAGGGTCATGCTCAGCTCGTCGCCGATGGCGTGGACGTGGTCCTGGTCGATCCACCCCTCCTGGAGTCCCAGCTCCTCCAGACAGCCCACATACCGGCCCGTCTCGTCCTGGATCTCCTTGATGGTCCGTCCGGCATCCAGCAGACTGTCCGCCGTGCCCGCATCCAGCCAGGTGAAGTCCTTTTCCAGAGGCACCACCTGGAGCTGCCCCCGGTGGAGGTACTCCAGATTCACATCGGTGATCTCCAGCTCACCCCGGGCAGAGGGCTTCAGATTCCCGGCGATCTCCATGACCTGGTTGTCATAGAAGTACAAACCGGGAATGACATAATTGGACTTGGGATGGCGGGGCTTCTCCTCGATGGAAATGGCCTTGCCGTCCTTGTCAAACTCCACCACACCGAAAGGATGGGGGTCTTCCACCCAGTAGCCGAACACAGTGGCTCCCTTCTCATTGGCGGCAGCCTGCTTCAGGGTGTCGCCCAGGTTGGGCGCGTAGAAGATATTGTCTCCCAGCACCAGACACACCCGGTCCTCCCCCACAAATTCCCGGCCGATCAGCAGGGCGTCGGCAATGCCCCGGGCCACCGGCTGCTCGGCGTAGGTGATCTTCAGACCATACTGCTCGCCGTCTCCCAGCAGAGCCCGGAAGGTATCCGTCTCATCCGGGGGAACGATGACCATAATGTCTGAAATTCCCGCCTGCATCAAAATGGCAATGGGATAGTAGATCAGGGGCTTGTCATACACAGGCAGCAGCGGCTTGCACACCGGCTTGGTCATAGGGTAGAGTCGGGTGCCCTTTCCGGCAGCCAATACGATTCCTTTCACAGCATCCTCCTGTTAACCGTCAGACCCGAACCGGGTCCATCACTTGTTCTATTCCAAGCCAGTGTACCATGTTTCCAGGGGCTTTTCAAGTAGAGCGCTCTTAAATCTTGTTTAAAATGACGCAAGGTTCTTCTTAAGGGTCGGGATCCCTGGTCAGTTTGCCCCATAAGGCAAAAAGGGCAGCGGGAAGTTCTCCCGCCGCCCCTGACCGTGATTTATTTCTGATTTTCCTGCCACCGGGTATACCACAGCTCCCGGACCTGCTCCTGGCCCCGAGTAAACCACTCCACGTTGTTCTGCTCCCCCGGCGAAATGTCGGTACAGCTGCTCAGTATGCCGCTTCCCCCTCCGGAGCCGTCCGGGACGGTGACGCCTTCGTACCAGCCGTAGTCCTCCGGAGTCCCGCCCACGATCACATAATAGAGGTTTCCCTCCCCGTCCCACCAGGTGTCCACATAGGGAGTTTTCTCATCCACCTGATCGGTGACGTCCACCCGTTGGCCACGGGCCACCACCCACAGGCGGTTCTCTTCCAAGGAGACCACCAAAGGCTTTCCATTCTCATCATAGCCGTCTGAAGGATGGGCCTCCACATAGTGCTCTTCTCCGCTGTCGCCGATGGTGATCTGGCCGCCGCCTACCAGCTGAAAGATCCGCTCTCCGTATACCTCTGCGCAGCTCCAGCCCACCAGCCCCAGGCACACAGTCAGCGCCGCTGCTACCAACAGTACCCGCCGCTTCTGTACACGTCTCCGGCCCACCCGGGCGCGCACCAGTTCTTTGACCCGCTCCCGGTCCACAAGCCCTTCTCTGGGCTGCAATTCCTCGTCCACATACCCGTTTATCAGTTCGGAAATCTTAATCTTCTTCAAAGATGTATCCCTCCCGTTCCAGCTGCCGTTTCAGCTTTTCCCGGCCCCGGCGCAGCCGGGTCTTGGCGGTGGAGCAGTTCATTTCCATCTCCTCCGCCGCCTTTTCTACGGTCTGACCATAGTAGTAGTGGCGGACAAACAGCTCCCGGTCCGATGGCTCTAACGTCTCCAAGGCTGCCCGCACCAGCTGCGCCGCCTCCCGGGTCTCCAGCTCCCGCTGAGGGCTGTCCTGGGCCAATACCAGAACGTCCTCCTCCAGAGGCAGCAGCTCCCGCCGGTCCCGCAGCCGATTCAGCGCGCGGTTCCGGGCTACTGTTGCCAGCCAGCTCTTTACCTTTCCCGGCTGCAGCTTCTTTCGTTCCCGCCAGGCACACAGAAAGACGTCCGCCGTCAGTTCCTCCCACTCTTGGGGGCAGCCCGGCATCATCCGGGCGGCGATGGCGGCGACATAAGGGGTGTAGCGCTCGATCAGAGCCTCCAGTCCCGCCGGGTCGCCCCGGTGCAGCCTCTTTAATACTTCCTGTTCGTCGATGTTCTCCGCCTCCTCTCTGTTTTGACGCGTCTACCCTATAAACACAGATTCCCAACGTTTGGTTTCAAATTGGGGCAGAAAAAATCCGCCCCCTCACTTGGAGGGGGCGGAAAAGATCGTGATGTATTGCCAGACTAGGCTCAGCCCAGGGTGACCAGCAGGTCGTCAGTGTTGACGGCGGTGCCCACCACAGCGGACACGGACTTGACAGTGCCGTCCACGGGAGCGGCCTTCGTGGCTTACATGCCAGATGTTGCTG
>OKRX01000727.1_pt1 | contig 25670 bp, 38 predicted proteins | sample 1601241 | NCBI WGS metagenome assembly OKRX01 (sample SAMEA3541500, study PRJEB24748) | human gut metagenome | biome: human gut; feature: human-associated habitat; material: faeces | place: China | collected 2012
CCCCCCGCCCCAAAAATGTTTCAGCGGGTGGGTGTGCAAGACCCCGCAGCCCCTCGCGTGTGAGAAAAAGTCCCCGATGGAGAAACCAGGAGGTGAAGACCATGCCGACACTGCCAAAAGCGCTGGACAACATGAGCAAAAATCTGACCCAGGAGGAGCGGGAGCTCCGGGAGCAGGCGGAGGAGGGGGTACTTCCCGACCGGGGCCGGGAGCCCAACCTGGAGCGGCCCGCCCTCATGACGAAAAACCCCGCCGCCGCCCGCTACTGGCGCAAGGTGCTGGAGCGGATGGATGGGCTGGTCATCCTGGACGACCTGGACAGCGATACCCTGGGCGTCTACTGCGTAATGCTGGCCCGCTACGAACAGCAGTGTAAGCTGCTGGCCGCTGCCTCCAGACAGCTCAAGGATGCCAAGGGAGAACCGGAGGCTGTGGCTGAGGCGGTGTCCAAGTTGGACACCATGAGCGGCAAGATGCAGTCCCTGGAGCGCAACATTCTCCAGTATGCCGAGAAGCTGGGACTCACTCCTTCCGGCCGGGTGCGTCTGGCCCAGAAGCGGGCCCAGGCGGCCGCAGCGGCTCAGGCTGATCCGGACGGTGATTTGTTTGGCGACTAGATGGCAGAGCGGTCTGCACCATCCTGTTTCGATCTACGCCAAGCAGGTGACCCAAGGACGCTTGCTGGACAAGTGCTGTAAGTATGAAATCCTTGCCTGTCAGAGACATCTGGATGACCTGAAACGCCAGGGGACGGAGGGCTTTCCCTACGTCTTTGACACCACTCGGGCCGACCGGATCATGCGATGGTTTGGCCAGTGTATCCAGGTGCGCGGCGTAGATGCGGGCAAGCCCATCCAGCTGGAACCCTGGCAGGTGTTCGATCTTGGTTGCACCTACGGCTGGGTTCACAAGGACACCGGTGCCCGGCGCTTCACCCACACCTACAACAAGCGGGCCCGGGGCAATTACAAGTCAAGTGAAAAGTCTTGTCAGGGCTTGTACCACATGTGTGGAGACGCCATCTACCCGCCCTATCATCCGGAGATGGCCCGCTTTGAGCAGGAGCCGGAGGTGGAGTGTGCCGCTGTAGACCGGGGGCAGGCCATGCGGGTGCTGGGGGACGCCAAGAAGATCGCCAAGGCCAGCCCCAACATTGCCAGACGGCTGGTGATCCCGCGTTCCAACCCCATTGTTCACCGCACCCGGGGCGGCTATATGCGGGCCCTGAGCAAGGACACCAAGAACAAGGACAGCGGCGCGCCCACCTACTTTGTGGTGGATGAGTACCATGCCCACCCCAATTCGGAGATCTACGACCTGGGTATCAACTCCTTCGGCAAGCGAGTCCAGTCCCTGCTGGACGTGATCACCACCGCTGGAGACGACGCGGGCAGTAAGCCCTGCTACACCGAGGAGTTGTACGCCAAGCGGGTGCTGGAGGACCCTTCGGTCACAGACGAGAGCTATTTTGTAATGATTCGGGAGCTGGACGAGGGGGACAACCCCCACAACGAGGCGGCCTGGGCCAAGCCCAACCCCTGTTTGCGCTATCCCAGCCGGTACAGCGAGATCTTGCTCAAGCAGATCCGGGACGAGCACAACGCCGCCTATGCCTCCAACGACCCGGACAAGATCCGGAAGTTCCTGACCCGGCGCATGTGCCTGTGGCAGGTGGGCAGTGTGAACCACTATCTGGACGAGAACTGCATGGCCAAGGCCCGGAAGGCCATGGTGCCCCGGGAGACCTTCGCTGCCCTCACCGATGGTCTACCTTGCCATTGCGGCTACGACCTGGGCAAGCGGATTGACTTGTCAGGTGCGGCGGCGGTATTTGACCTGCCGGACGGGCGGGTGGCCATCAAGATGCACGGTTTTATGCCAGAGAACGGGGCCCAGCGCCACGAGAAGACCGACCGGGTGCCCTATCTCTTCTGGGCCAAGGACGGATACTGCACTCTCACCCCGGGCGACGTTACCGACAACAGCTATGTCTACAACTGGATTTGCGCCGGGGAGCGGGAGCATGGCTGGAAGGTGGAGGAGGTTGACTACGACGGCCACAACGCCACCGACCTGGCTATCCGCATGAACGAGGACCGCAACCGGGAGGACTTCTGTGTGGAGGTGGCCCAGACCTGTGCCGGGCAGAACCTGGCGGTGAAGACCTTCCGGGAGCTGCTCCTCCAGGACCGGGTGGTGCTGGAGGAGAGCCCGCTGACGCTGTGGTGCCTCCAGAACGCCATCGAGATCCAGAACAACTACGGAGACCTGAAGCTTAGCAAGCGGCATAAGGACGACACCGAGCGCATTGACCCCGTGGCGGCGGCCATGAATGCCCTGGCCCGGCTGCTGGTAAAGCGGACGGTGACAGACCTGAATACTGCCCTGGAGCGGGGCGATTTTACATTCTGATGGGCGCACAAAGCGCCGGAGGAGGAAGCATGGAACCAACCGAGAACAAATCAAGAGACCGCCCTAATATCCCGGCCCTGGTGTCGAGGGCCTGGGAGCGATGGGGTGCCGGGATGCTGCTCAGCGGCGGGGCAATAGCCCTCACCGTGGGAGCGGCACAGATCTATCCCCCTGCCGGGTGGATCACCGGGGGCGTCCTGGCTATTTTAGGCGGCATTCTGAGCGCCGTGGGAAGGGGTGAGGAGAAGTGAGTATTGTGCGCGGTATCCGCAAGGCCGCCAGCGGTCCCGGGGCTGCCCTGGGCGGAGTGCTCACTTCGGCCTCGGTGTATGGACCAGACGGCTTTTTGGACGTGGAGAACATTAGCCTGAGCCGGGACCGGGCCATGAAGCTGTCCACCGTGAACCGGTGCGTGGAGGTGCGCAGCTGCACGGTGGCGGCCCTTCCGGTCTATCTGATGCGGGAGTCCACCAAGGAGCGCTTGCGGGACCACCGGCTGGCTAAGGTACTGTGGGGACGGCCTAACGAGGCCATGACCCGCTTCGACTATGAGCGGCTCATGCAGGTCAATCTGGACCTGCGGGGCAATGCCTACGCCTGGATCAATCGAGACCCAAGGACTGGGTACCCGGTGGAGCTCATCCCTTTACAGCCTGACCATGTGACCCCCTATGTGGCCTTGGACAGCTCTCTCTGGTACATCTACACCAACCCCAGGACGGGGGACATGTTCCGCCTGTCGCCCGCCGATGTGCTCCATTACAAGGCCTACTCCCTGGACGGCATTGAGGGTATCTCAATCCTGCACCGGGCGGCACTGACTATCCAGACGGGCCTGGCCGCTCAGGAGTATCAGTGGGCCATGTACAAAAATGGAGGGCGCCCATCCGGCGTACTGACCACTGACACCGACATCGGCGGAACGATAGAAGTAAAGGCAGCGGATGGCACGGTTGAGAAAATCAGCAAGAAGGAGCACATCCGCCGGGAATGGGAGAAGATCCACGCCGGACCCAACAACAACTTCCGGGTGGCGGTTATGGATAACGGGATTAAATACCAGCCTCTCTCGGTGAGCAACTCGGATGCCCAATTTGTAGAGAGCGAGGACATCCGGGTGGCCGATGTATGCCGCTTTTTCGGCACTCCACTGCACATGGTGTACGCGGGCAAGCAGGCCTATTCCTCCAACGAGCAAAACGCCATTGAGTTTTCCCGCTTTACCCTCCAGCCCCTGGTCATCCAGCGGGAGCAGGAGGACAGCGACAAGCTGCTGCTCCCCCGGGAGCGGACAGAGGGCCTGCGGATCCGGCGGGAACTGAAGGGACTGCTGCGGGGCGATACCGCTGCCCAGGCTGCATGGTACAAGGCCCTGCGGGAGATAGGTGTTTACAGCGTCAATGACATCTGCGCCCTGGAGGACCTGCCCGATGTACCTGGCGGGGATGGACGGTACGCCAGCTGGAACTATGGCCCTCTCGCCAGGTGGGACGAGCTGAGCATCATTCGGGCCTTGGGCGGAAAGGCCCCGGAAGGAGAATGAGATGGAAACGACGATGAAAACTCCGCTGACCGAAGAAGATCTGGCCGCCATCAACGCTTTGGCCAGGGCCGAGCTGACCCAGGAGCAGATCTACACCTTCGCGGTGCGGCTGTGCGACAACGAGGTGGACCGGGACTTTGAGCGGTTCACCAGAAAGAGCCTGGAGACCCTGGCCAAGCTCTTTGTGGGTAAAAGCGGCCTCTTTGACCATGTGTGGTCGGCCCAGGGGCAGGCCGCCCGGCTCTACAAGACCGAAGTGGTGGAGGAGCCAGGTCAGACCACAAGCGCGGGAGATCTCGCCTGCTGGCTGAAGGGCTACGCCTACATGGTGCGCACCGAGGCCAACCAGGACCTGATTGCGGAGATCGAGGGCGGGATCAAAAAAGAAATCAGCGTGGGCTGTGCGGTGAACCGTTCCACCTGCTCTATCTGCGGGAGCGTGGCGGGCAGCTGCGGCCACCGCCGGGGGCAGATCTACGAGGGCCGCCTGTGCTTTTTCAACCTGGAAGAGCCTGCTGACGCATACGAGTGGTCCTTTGTGGCGGTACCCGCCCAGCGCAAGGCGGGAGTGGTCAAGACCCTGCGCCTGCCGCAGGAATCGGACTGGGCCGAACGGATCCAGAGGGCCAAGGCCCGGCTGGAGCTGGAAAAATTGAGATTTTGAGGATATGGAGGGACATGACATGAAGATCGACAAGCAGAAGCTGTACACCTTGAAGGATACCCGGAACCAGGCTCTGGAGGCGGCGGACGCAGCCTTGGACGCCGGAAACATGGAGGAGTACAACGCCAAGATGGAGGAGGTCAAGGGCTTCAATGTCCAGATCGAGGGGGTGGAGAAGCTGCTCCAGGAGCAGGAGCGCTTTGCCGGGCAGGAGCCTGGCACCCCTGGCCCTGGTCTGGAGCCGAAGGGGAAGGAGGACGGCTACGCCAAGGCGGTCAAGAGCTTTGCCGATGCCGCCCGTAGCGGTTTCCGGGTGAGCAAGGCCGCCGGCGACATGATGCAGGAGGGGGTGGAGGCCGACGGCGGCTACGCAGTGCCCCAGGATATCGTGACCCGGATCATCAGCCTGCGTGACAGCAAGGAGAGCCTACTCAGCGAGGTGCGGGTGATCCCCGTGACCACCAAGTCCGGCCGCCGCACCCTCAAGAAGCGGGGCCAGCACACCGGCTTTTCCACTGTGGCCGAGGCGGCCAAGTACGGCAAGGCGGCCACCCCTCAGTTCACCACTGTTAACTACGACATTGAGAAGCGGGGCGGCTACCTGCCCGTCACCAACGAGCTGCTGGAGGACAGTGACAGCAACATCGCCGCCGTGGCCGAGGAGTGGCTGGGCGATGAGGCCCGGGTTACCGCCAACAAGGAGATTATGACCATCGTGGCCACTAATGACTCCACCGATCTGAAGGATCTGGACGGAATCCTGAAGGCTTGGGTGGGCCTGGGCTCTACCTTCCGGGCCACCAGCAAACTGCTTACCAACGACGACGGCCTGACCTGGCTTGGTACCCTGAAGGATAACAACGGCCGGCAGCTGCTGACGCCCAACCCTGCTGAACCCAAGCAGCTGCAGCTGTGCGTCGGCCCCTACATCCTGCCGGTGAAGACCTACGACAACGACACCATTCCCAGCACCGGCACCAAGATCCCCATGATCCTGGGCGACCTGATGGAGGGCATTGCTTACTGGGACCGCCGCCAGTTTACCATCAAAGTCAGCGACGTGGCCACGGTGGGCGAGCTCAACGCCTTTGAGCAGGATCTGACCATCTGGCGGGGCAGTCTGCGGGACGACTGTACCTCCTGGGACGACGAGGCCTGGGTAAACGGGTACATCGACACCGCCGCTGCGGCCGGTTAAGGAGGGGTTGTAATGAGCACCAAGAAAAAAGTGGCCAGTGAAGCGGCAGAGAAGACTGTCAATCAAGTTTCGGAGGAAGTTGTGCAGCCCGATCTGCCTGCGGAGGAAGCTGCGCAGACGGAACATAAGGCCGAAGTAAACGAGGGAGAGACGGCTGATCTGGAGGAGGCTCCCCTTTGCACTGGCCAGCTGGTCCGGGTTGAATTTTGTAGATCATTGAATCTGCGGAAGGCCCCTGGCATGCATGCGTCGGTTCTCCAGGTTCTCCCCGCAGGGACGGAGCTCCTGATTGATCCTCTTGAGTGGGTAGCTGACGGCACCGGCGTGTGGTTCCCTGTCACGGTTGACGGGGTAAATGGCTTCGTGAATGGTCAGTACCTGGCGCTGGTCGAGGGCTGACCATGGCTCTGACCGAAGAGCGCAAGGCGGCGCTGCTGGCCTACTGCAAGCTGACCGAGCTGGCAGATGACCCAGAGGTGGAGGCCATGATCCCCGCCTTTTATGAGGCGGCTGTGGGCTACATGGATGGGGCCGGAGTGGCCGAGCCCCAGGAAGGAACCTCCCGGCGGGCCCAGTATGACCTGTGCGTTAACGCCATGGTGCTGGACAGCTGGGAACACCGGGACCTTAAGGAGCCCGCCAGCCAGGTGAGCGAGAATGTGGTCTTCCGCCGGATGCTCAACCAGCTCAAGCTCACAGAAGTGTCCAACTTGAACACCGACGGGTAAGGGGGGGGTAGTATGGCGGATACCTATGTGGACGCCGGCAGTCTCAGCGAGCGCCTGGAGCTGCTGGAACTGCGGCAGACAGCGGAGCAGACCTGGGAGTGGGTTCCCATCCGAAGGATTTGGGCCAAGGTGGAGCAGACCACAAAGACCAACCTGTTTTCCAAAGTGGGGGTGGGGGCCAGAGATGCCGCCGTTGTGATCCGGCGGCAGTCCCTCACCCTCCACCAGGCCCTGCGCTGGAAGGGACAGCACCTGTTTTTGACCTCCATCACCAACAGAGACCGGATGTACCTGGATGTGCAGACAGCTCTGGTGGATCCGGTCTTGTGCCGGGCAAACACCGATGAGGAGGAGCCGGGCGCAGCCTTCCCTGGAATTTTAACCGAGAAGTATGCCAAATGGGAGCAGCCGGAGCCCTACTCCATCAACCGCCTCACCTATGTGCTGGTGGTCCCTAAGGTCATCCAGCTGCAGCGAGGCGGTCTGGTGGAAGTGGACGGTGTGAATTATGAGGTTCAGGTGGCCCACACCTTGGATCCGTACAAAAATGAGTATGAAATTGTACGCACGGAGGATCTATAAATGTCCATCCAGATTGACACCTATGACCTGGAAAAGCTGGACGCCGATCTGGCGCAGGCGGTACGCCAGGCGCCGGAGAGCAAGAAGGAAGTCCTGAACAGCCTGGGACAGCAGTTGTTGTCCCAGGTGCAAGGCAATATTGGGGGAAGCGGCAAGGTGCAGAGATGGCAGCACATGCACCTGGGTTCCGGCGGAGGGTATGTGGCAGTCCACCCGGCAGAAAAGACCAGCGATGCGTACGGCCGGGCGGTGGGGGCCGTGACAAATGCCATTGATTCCGGCCATAAGATCCGTCCTCCCAGTGGGAAGGCAAAGCGATATACCCCCCGTATCAAGAAGGCCCGTGTGCCGGCCAAAGGGATGTATGCCAAAGTGCTGCCCGAGAGAGCGGCAGAACAGGCGGCCGCCCAGCTGAGCCAGCGCCTTGCCCACGACTTAGGAGGTAGCTAATGCTGCGTGTAAACGATATTTTGCTGGCCGTGGAGGCGCTCACCCAGGAACGCTTTTCGGACTTGAAAGCATACCGGAATGTGGTGCGCAAGGGATTTAAACGGCCCTCTTTCCTCACGGAGGTGGGGAAGCAAACCATGGAGGACTTCACTCATTTTACGGTAGACCGCACTGCCCAGGTAAAGATCACCTTTTTCGAGACGGTGGATGACTACCACGATAGCCAGATCGAAACCCTGTCTGATCGGCTGACCGTGGCTCTGGAGCTGTTCAGCTGCGCGGCCATCCAGGTGGAGGATCGGTATCTGGATATCAGCGGAACCGCCGGTGAAGTTTTTAACGACTACGCCGAACTCACCTTTACCCTGTCCTGGCAGGATGACCGGGATATCACTCCTGTGGCGGCGGCGCCGCTGGAGAATTACGACATTTCCGTCACACCAGACGGAAGAGAGGAGAAGTAACTATGGCAGATTTGGGTGTGCCTACCCTGACGATTACCATCAAAAAGGCCGCGGAGACCGTGGCAACCCGCATGAAAAACGGGGTGGTAGCGGTGATCGTTCGGGACACCGGAGCCCAGGCTGGGCTGTATGTGCTGGGATCGGAGGAGGATATCCCTACCGGACTGGGCACTACAGTGGAGGCCAATATCAAACGGGCCTTTGTGGGCGGCGACCGGCGGCCCCAGAAGGTGCTGCTGGTGGTCATCGGAGCGGAGGACGACCTGGTGACCAAGGGCTGTGCTCCGCTGGAGACCACAGACTTCGACTATTTATCTGCCCCTGTCGATGTGGATGAGGAGGAGATGACCGCCCTGGTTACCTGGCTGGACAAGGCCCGGGAAAAGTACTGTATCGGCAAAGCGGTGCTTCCTGACCACGAGGCGGACAATATGGCAGTGATCAACTTCTCTGCCTCCGGCATTGTTGCCGGTGGGGAGACCTTCACCGGGGCGGACTACTGCAGTCGGATCGCCGGACTGCTAGCCGGTACCGAGATCAGTAACTCGGCTACCTCGGCCCCTCTGGAGGAGGTCACGGCGGTAGATGAGATCGCTGACCCCAATGCAGCCGTGGCCGCCGGCAAGTTGATTCTGCTCCATGACGGCCGCAAGGTGCGGCTGAGCCGGGCGGTCAACAGCCTGGTGACCGTGGAAAAAGATCAGAGCGAGTCCCTGAAGAAGATCAAGATCGTGGAAGCGGTAGATCTGATCCGCCAGCAGTCCAAGCTGATCATTGACGACCAGTTCCGAGGTAAGGGCAACAGCTACGATACCAAAATGCTCATTGTCACAGCCCTGCATGAGTTCCTGACCCAGTTGGAGACCGAGGGCGTTATTGAGACAGGTACCAGCTATGTGGAACTCAATCTGACCAAGCAGCGGGCCTGGCTGAAGGAAAATGGTGTCGACGTGGCCAACATGACCGACGATGAGATCCTGAAAGCAGATACCGGCAGCCACCTGTTTGTAAGAATGGGAGGCACGATCCTGGATGCCATGGAAGACTTTGATCTGGAGTTTTATATGGGAGGTAATGCCGCATGAGTACCATTGACAGCGCCAAGCGGGTGATGTCGGGCACCTTTGGGGAGTTTTGGTGGGATGGGGAGCTGATTGCCGAGTGCTATAAGTTTTCCGCCAAATACACCAACACCAAGGAGGCCGTCAACCTGGCCCGCCAGATGATGGAGGACAGCAAGGTGATGGGCTCCAAGGGCACCGGCTCGGTGGGCTTTTACAAGGTATACAGCCGCTTTAAGGACTATGCCGACGCGGTGCGGGACGGCAAGGACGTCCGGGGAACCTTTGTCAGCAAACTGGATGATCCCGATGCCTACGGCTCCGAGCGGGTGGCCCTCTACAATGTGTCGTTGGATGAGGTGCCCCTGGTCAACTGGGAGCGCAAGACCATTCAGAAGGACGAGGTGCCATTCACCTTCACCTCCCATAAGTTCCTGGAATCCACGGTGGCATAAGGAGGCAATACAATGAGTAAGATTTTGGACCTGCTGCTCCGGCCGGATACGCCGGACGTGCAGAAACAGCTGGCCCGGGCTCGCTTTGAACTGCCCCGGCTGAGTGAGGTATATGGGGAGCCCTTTGTCCTTCAGCTGAAGGGAATGCCCTACGGCAGGGCCCTGGAGATTAAGGACATGGCCAACAGCGAGTTGCAGACCGTATTGGCGGGGGATGACAGCGGGATCTGGAAGTCGGACAAGCTCCAGCGGAAATTTGGAGTGACCACCCCCGCGGAACTGGTGACCCATCTGCTGCAGCCTGGCGAGATCCGAGCAGTATCGGTGGCGGTGGAGCAGCTGTCCGGTTTCCGAAAACCGGTGCTGCGGCCTATGGATGAGCCGCAGCCCTCCATCGAAGAGATGGTGTCTGAGGACATTGAAAAAAACTGACCGAGGGCGGGGATGGCGAGCTGACACTCATGTATCTTCTGTTTCGGGATAAGGGGTGGGCCCCGGGCCAGTACTGGGGCCTGCCCGCCGGAGAAAAGGCCCTGATACGGGGCTTCCTGATCCGGGAGCTGAAGCAGAGAGCGGAGGCACGGCGGCGCTGACCTGCCCATGCCCACCCAGGAGGTGAACGACATGCCGGAGGCCAGTATCCTGGTTACTCTGCGAGACCAATATAGCCCCGGCGTCCAGGCCATGCGCAGCGCCAACTCCAGCTTTGGGAAAAGTCTGGAGGAGACCCAGCAGAAAGCGCAGGCCTACCAGACTCGGCTGTCTGGGCTGGTGAAACAGCAGGGCGAGCTGCAGGTGCAGCTGGTGGACGCAAAAAAGGCTCTGAAAGAGGCGGAGTCGGCCTATAAGGCTACCGGAGAGGCCGCCGACGCAGATGCCCTGGCCAGTGCAAAAGAGAAGTATGAGGCTCTGAATGCGGTGATGAAAGAGACCGTTCAGGCCTCCAAAGACACACAAAATGCGCTGCGGAACCTGGAGAGTCAAAGCAGCAGCCTCTCCCGTCAGAGCGGAAGCGAAAGCGGACTGTTGTCCGCCCTGAGTCAAGCCGGGCTGCTCAAAATGGCTGGGGATGCAGCAGGAGAGTGGGCTAACACATTGGTGGGATCCGCTTTCGGCAGCGATGCCGGCAGCCTGTTTTCCGGTGCTCTGACCGGGGCAGCCAGCGGGGCTGCTCTGGGCTCCTTTTTGCCCGGTATCGGCACCGCAATTGGAGCCGCCATCGGCGGCGGAATTGGCTTGGCCTCCGCCGGCAGCCAGATTTACCAGCAGCGGGATGAGGCGTTTAAAAGCTATGTCCAGGAGGCAACTCAGGAACAGATGGAGGGGCTGACCTCGTCCATCTCTTCCGGCAGTGCCACAGCGGCCCAGCGGGAACTGGATGCCATTGCGTTCAATAAGCTGTTGGGTGAGGGGACAGGAGATGACTTCCTGGCCCGCCTGCGTACATTGGCGGCAGACACCCCCATGGAATACAGCGACCTGACAATGATGTCCAGGGCCCTGGCTACTGGATTTGGCAGCGACCCAGACCGAATGCTGTCCCTGATGACGGGGATCGGCAACGCGGGCAGTGCAGTCGGAACAGACGCCAACGGGATGACTGTTATGGCCCAGGCACTGAGCCGGATGGAGTCCAGCAACAAGGCAACCCTGGAGTACCTTAACATGTTCCAGGAGCGCGGGATTGACGTCATCGGGATGCTGGTCAACGCCCTGAACACAGACCAGGGCGGGATCTACGACATGATCTCCAAGGGCAGTATCTCTGGTACCCAGGCGGTGGACATCATCCAGCAGGGGCTGGATCAGTACGCCGGAGCTATGGATGAGATGGCCCAGACCTTCAGCGGACTGGAGTCCACCTTGTCCGATGCTCAGGCCGAGCTGGATAACGCCTACGGCGAGGGGTACAACGAGACCCGGAAGCAGGGGCTGCAGGAGGAGATCAACTGGCTGTCTGGTGAGAGCGGCGCCATCATCCAGGAGGCCAACCGGGCCATGGGCGCCTGGCAGGCGGAGCTGGAAAACAGCAAGGAACAGTATGTCCGGGATGCCATGGAGGCAGTGATCAACTCTGATGACTATAAGGCCGCCATGGCAGAAGGCAGTGACGAGGGCTATGCCGAGGCGGGCCGAATGCTCATGGAAGCCAAAGTCCGGGGCATGAATGAGTACAATGCAAGCGAAGGCGCCCAGCTGATGCTGGAGTATGAGATGGCTCTTGCGGAGACGATCCGGGAGGATGCCTCCACTAACAGTGCATACTGGGATGCCGGATATCGCAAGGGGCAGGAGTACAGCAAGGGATTGGTGGCTGGCCAGGCAGCCTCTACCGGTTTCAACCTGTTCAACCAAAGTGACGCTGAGAGGTTCAATGAGGAGGCTTTTGCCACCCAGGATGCCATCTGGTCTAAACTCAACGGTTATGCCACCGGTCTGGGCCGCGTCCCCTATGACAACTATCCAGCACTCCTTCACGAGGGAGAGCGGGTGCTCACCGCGGCCGAGGCCCGCAGCTACAACCAGGGCGGCGCCGGCAGTGTGCAGATCGTCATGAACGGTACAGTGATCCGGGAGGACGCCGATATTGACCGGGTGGCCCAGGCCCTGCTGGAGAAGCTTCGGCAGGCCAAGACAGCGGGGGTGTACCGATGAGCCTGGTATTTTCTTTTCTTGCAGATGGCGAGGAGCTGCAGCTCCCCATTTCGCCTGTTCCTTTTGGCTGGGGTGCCGGCCAGACAGCCCGGGAGATTACCGTCAATGGCACCGGCCTGGTTTATCTGCCCGGCGACCCAGCGGCCCACTCCGGACAGCTGGAGTTTTTGCTCCCCGCCCGGGAGTACCCGTTTCTGGCCGCCGGTGCGGTGCGGGACCCTTACTACTACATCAACAAGCTGCAGGCCTGGGCCACAGGGCGCAAGATCGTGCGCTATGTGGTGCCAGGCGTGGTCAATGAGCGGGTCATCATCGAAGAGGTGACCTTTGAGGAGCGGGACGGTACCGGCGATGTCTACGCTAAGGTATATCTGAAGGCCTCCCCGGAGCTGAAAGCGGTGACCACCGAGGCCAGCACGGGGGCCGGAACAAACAGCGGCCGGGGTGAGCCGGAGGAAGTGCCGGCCGCTCAGACCTACACCGTGGTCACCGGGGACTGCCTGTCTGTCATTTGCCGCCGGTTTTATGGGAACGGTACCGCCAAGTACTACAACGCCTTGGCAGCCTACAACGGCATTCAAAATCCGCACCTCATCTTCCCAGGGCAAGTGCTGACCATTCCGTCCAAGGCCCAACTGGGGGTGAGCGGATGATCATGACCATTACCAGCGGCTCCACCACGGTGGAGAACGCCTGGGGCTTGGTAGGTAATGTGGTTTGGAGCGGCGACAAGCAACGGGCTGCTCGTACGTTGAGCTTTAATCTGGCCACCAGTCAGGCAGACCCAAACCTGCCGGCGGTGGAGTGCCCGGTAGGAGCCACCGTAAGCTTCTGGGATGACAATAAGACCCCGGTCTTTCAGGGGCAGGTAGTGACCCGCCAATTGGAGGACACCCAGGCCATGGTACCCATCGTGGCCCACGACCGAGGGAGATTTCTGGCGGGCAACGATGGTACCGAAAAGATCCGGGATGAGACCCCGGAGTCGGCGGTGGCTCGGATCTGTGCAAATTATGGGATCCCTGTGGGGAAGCTGGCCGCCACCGGGGTGTCGGTGCGGCGCAAGTTTGTGAAGACCTCTCTGTGGAACATTGTCGCCAGCCTGTATACCCTGGCGTCCAGACAGACCGGGCAGCAGTACATGGTCCGCTTTGAGTGGGACAAGCTGGTGGTGTCGGTGCGCAGCGAGTCGGCAGAGAACCTGGTGATCCAGCCCCAGTCCAACCTGCTGACCTCCCGCACGGTGGAGTCCATTGAGGACATGCGCAACAGTGTGGGGATCTACGACAAGGACGGCAACCGACTGTCCACTGTTCAAGATAAAGACGCGGTAGCCCTGTATGGCCTGCTGGAGAAACACATTACCCAGCAGGATGGTCAGGATGCCCAGCAGGAGGCAAAGCAGATCCTGCGGGACCAGGGGCTGAGCCAGACCATTTCAGTGAGCTGTATGGGAGACCTGCGGCTCACCACCGGCAAGACCGTGGTGGTGCGCCAGCCAGTGACCGGCCTGTCCGGGGTGCTGTGGATCGAGAGCGACCAGCATGTATGGAATGGCGGCAACTACACCACAAACCTGACCTTGAACCTGAGAAACCTGATGTATGAAACCGAGACGGGGAGTGAGCTGAAATGAGTCAACAGGATCCCTATGCCGGGATGCTGCTGGAAATGCAGGATCAGGCTGTGAACGTACAGCCTCCCGGATGGTGTCTGGGCCGGGTCAAGGCCATTGGACCAGGGCGGCTGCTCATTCAGGCCAACGGCATGATGCTGGACGAGGAGGACCTGAGAGTCAATCCCAAGCTCCTTTACGATGCCAAGGAGGAGGTCACAATTACCTTTGCTGATAAGGAGGCGAAGGTGACGCTGGGGGTCCAGGGAGACGTGAACTCCTGGCCGGTGTGCAGCGATGGTATTGTCCCCCTGCGGCTCTACGACGTTCCGGGCACCTTGGCCGGCACTGTGAAGGCAACTATCACCACCCGGCACCTGCAGGTGGGAGATCAGGTAGTGCTGCTGCCCGATCAGGAGGGGCAAATTTATTATGTACTTTGTAAGGTGGTGGGGTTATGAGCCTATTTCCTTTGATCCAGGCTCCCAGTGAGGGGAGCCAGACTAGCGCTGCCCTGCCCCTATATCGGGAGGTGGCCTGGGACTTTGAAGCTGACCGACCCAAGTGGCGAAACGGCAGCCCTGTGTGGGTCACCGGCGCCCAGGCGGTGGCCACCTGGGTGTGGAACACCCTGCACTATGTGCGCACCTCTCTGGATCTCTTCTCCTGGGACTGGGGTAACGAGCTGCAGCTGCTCACCGGCCGGCCGTTCTCCCAAGCGGTGAAGGAATCGGAGGCGGTACGCTATGTGCGGGACTGCCTGACCGTCAATCCATACATTACCGACGTGCGGCAGATCTCAGTGGACTTTTCCGGGTCCACCATCGCCATTTGCTGCGCGGTAGATACCATTTACGGGGAGGTGGAAGTCAATGCCACTGGACTTTGACGCGCTGATCCAGGACGTGAGTCCGGAGAACCTGAAAGCGGCCATGAAGCAGGGATTGGCAGAGTCTGGGGTGTCCGTGGACACCCGGGAGGGCTCCTATACGGACCTGCTTTATTCCCAGGCGGCCTACCAGATCTATCGGGGCCTGGCCTATCATCCTACTTTATTGGCGGCCGCTGTGCCCAGTGAGGAGTCCGGGCCCTATCTGGACCGCTTTGGGGATATGTACGGTCTCCACCGCACCCCGTCGGCTACGGCCTATGTGGTGCTGACCTTTACCGGGGATGAGGGATCTGTGATCCCCAAGGGCACGGTGGCTGTGTCCACTGGCGGCCTGCGCTTCACCACCGATCTGGCGGCCGCCATCACCGACGGGACGGCACAGGTGCCGGCCACGGCGGAACAGCCGGGGGAGATCTACAACGTGGCAGTGGGTACCGTCACCCGGCTGGCAGTCAGCCTGGTCGGGATCGACCAGGTGACCAACGAAACGCCGGGAGAGGGAGGAGCGGACGAGGAGAGCGACGCTTCTTTCTACGACCGGATCCACACCTTTCTGTCCGAGCCGGTGGCGTCGGGCAATATCAACCACTATAAGCAGTGGGCCAGGTCAGTGTCCGGCGTAGGCAACGCGGCGGTGATCCCGCTGTGGAATGGAAACGGGACGGTGAAGGTTGTGATTGCCAGCGAGGAGAAGGAGCCATTGGATGAGCTGATCGTCACCCAGGTGGCCCAGTACATCGAATCGGTGCGGCCCATCGGGGCCCAGGTTACCGTGGTATCTGCCCAGGCCCTCTCCATCGATGTGGAGGCCACCTGTACCCTGGAGGGCGGTGTGCTTCCTGGGAAAGTGCAGGCGGAGCTGGAGGAGAAGCTGCGGACAATGCTGCTGGAGATGGAGATGGGAGCCCAGGAGCCGGTGCGGTATGTGCGGATCATGGCCATGCTCCTGTTCTGCAAGGGTGTGGTAGACTGCTCCTCCCTTACAGTAAACGGTGGAACGGAGAATATCCTAGTCACCATGGAACAGGTACCCGTGTTGGGAACAGTCTCCATCCGTGCCGGCTGAGAGGAGGGAGAGTATGACAGAGCTGGGTAAGCTGGAGCGGCTGCCCCAGAGACTGCGGGACAGCCCCGAGACCGCAGCGGTGGCCGACTCCATGACCGTGATTGCCCAGTGGTACTGGGAGACCACTCGGGACCTTCCGGATCAGTTTTTTGTATCCACGGCCACCTGGGGACTGGACGAGTGGGAGCGGCTGGTGGGGATCTCGCCCAGCGATGGCCAGACGTTGGAGGCACGACGGGCGGCTGTGGTTGCAAAGCTGTGTTCCACCGGCACCACCAATGCGGAGATGATCCGTGCTTTGGCCGAGGCCCTCACCGGATATGGAGCCACGGTGACCGAGAATTTCTCGGATTACTCCTTCTCCCTGCGCTTCTATGGGGAGGAGGCTGCCTTCATCAACATCGATACTCCGCTGCTGCTGAGCACCGTGGAAGAAATTAAACCTGCTCACCTGAGGTTCATCATCGAGAAAATCCGGTGGGAGGACCTGGAGGCGGTGGGTATGACCTGGGAGCAGCTGGAGGCCCGTTTCAAGAGCTGGGAGGAGTTGGAGAACTCCTTCTTCTGCCACAAGAAATGAGGGATGGATATGACCCCCTTAGAGGAAAACCGTGCTCAGATGGAGAAGCTGAAAGACCGCCTTCACATGTATCAGGAACAGCTCAAGCAGACCCAGCGTCCGGAGGAGCGGGAGGAACTGCGGGCCAAGATCCGCACCTATCGGGCTGCTATCCGGGACGTGCAAGTACAGATCGACCATCTGGACCCGCCTGCCCAGCGGAAAACGCGGAAGGCCCAGCGCAAGCGGCTGGACGTGGGTGCCATGACCTTTGATTTCTTTGAGTACACCAATGCCTGCTGGAGTGACCTGGAGGGCCACAGTTGGCAGCAGGTGGAGGCTGGGGACTTTGTGAACCTGGGTACCTCCATGGAGCAGCTGCAGGAGTGGATGGCGGAGGGAGCTCAGCGACTGAGCGACCGCCAGCGGCAGTATCTGGACGCCTACTACAATGAGGGTCTGTCTCAGCTGGCCATTGCCCAGCGCTATGGCGTAGATAAAAGCTCGGTAAGCCGGGTGATCCGAAACGGACTCAATCGGATGCAGGTCTGGGTGGACAGTAAAAAGCTCATTGCCTCCTGTGCCGACGGAAAGGGCGGATTTGATTGGGGACGGTACCTGTCTCAGGTACCGGCACTCACAGATCGGCAGCGGCAGCTCATGCTGCTGGTGCTGTCCAAACTGCCCAAAACCCAGGAGGAGCTGGCTGAAAAGCTGGAGCTGGAATCCAGCACGGTATCCCGTACTCTATCCAAGGCGGGGAAAACCATTCATCAGCTGCAGGTTTCCGGAAAACCAACCGGCCGACCGGAAATTCGATGGGACAAAGCGGACAAGTTCTCCCTGGCTTTGGATACCGGTATGCCGTTGTATTTTTATTACAAGTACTGCTTTCGGGGGCAGCGAGTGGGCGGCATGAGCCGCTACCGCTACGAGATGGAGCGCCGGCGGGAAGCGGGAGAGAGCCCGGAGAAAGTGGCTCAGGAGATGGGGCTGCGGCCCAGGACCGTGCGCTCTGCCTTTTCCAATTTGCGGCGCTCTGGTGTTCAAGTTGGACACTTGCCGCCTCCGGATAACCTGGGTGCTCAGCTGGATCCGGAAACCTATGTCAAGCTGCAAAGGATGGTGACCGGCCATGCTGGTACATAAGGCATCCATGGGGGTGCTGGAATATATCTGGACAGGGCAGTACCGCCGGGACGGGACCGGGGCCAAGGTGCCGGTGGAGAGGCTGGCCAAACTGGCCGATCTGCCTGAGCTGGATCCAGCCGACTGGTGGGAGATCCCCGGGGATACCCCACTGGCTAAGCGGTTACGAATCTATTACCCCGACGTGGAGGCAATTGTGTCACCCACTGGGGAGCTGGTAGATGTGAAGCCCTTGCAGACGGTCAAAGCCCCTGAGGATCCTGTAGAGCAGCAGGAGCGCCGAGAGGAGGCCCGCCGCAGAGGATACCGAGCCCCGGGACGGGTGCGCCCCAAGGGCCTGATGCCATTCTTAATGGGACAAAACCATACACCAAGCGGGGTGTCCCCACCCCATGTGGAGAGGAGAGAAAAACCATGAGTCTTTATGGGAATAACATTCAGATCAGCGGCGTGACCTGCGGCATGGTCATGCGGGGCATCAGCAACGGGAAATACCTGGCGGTATTCGAGCGGGAATTTGCCTCCCTGGAGGATATTGAGGCCATCCCCTGGGATAAACCAGACATTCAGGGGGCGTGTATTCTGCCTGCCGGCTATGGCTTCACCGTGGCCGATATTCGGTATAGTGCCGCCACTCGCAGCTACACTGTGGAGCTGCAGGTGGCCCAGCAGTATCTGGGAGACGTGGCGGGTTACCAGGCCCAGGTGAGTGAGCTGGAGGGCCAGGTGGCCCAGAAGGAGGCTGACCTGGAGGCCAAAACCCAGGAGCTGGAGAGTAAGGAGGCCACCATCCAGGAGCAGGCTGGTACCATCCAGAGCCAGCAGGAAACGATCCAGGCCCTGGAGGAGAGCGGCACCGCAAAGCAGGTAGAGGATAAGCTGGAAGCAGCCTATCAGGAAGGGGTGGAGAGCAATGGCTGATATTGTGACCATGGCCCAGGAGGAGCTGAGAACGCGTGGTGCAGCTGATGCGGCGGCTCTGGCAGCGAAAGCGGTGGACGGTTCTGCCGATGGCACCGCCCTCATCGACCAGGAGGACATCATTCCCACCTGGCGGCAGAGGGATTACTCCCATGTGCCTGTGGGCACTCCCTACAAGTGGCAGGGGCAGGTGTACAAGCTGTGGCAGCAACACGACGCCACTCAGCAGCCCGACTGGTCTCCTGACAAGGCAGTGAGCCTGTGGGATGTGTGCCACACCACCGACCCTGCTAAGGCTAAGCCGTACCAGACACCCCAGGGCAGTCGGGGGCTGTATCAGAACGGAGATGTGTGTGTGGTAGATGGCCACGTGTGGCGCTCTAAGATCGACAATAACTCCTGGACTCCCAGCGGTTACCCCCAGGGCTGGGAGGATCTTGGAGCCGTAGAAGATGTGCAGGGGGTGGCCCCCTGATGGATCTGACCAGCTTGGCCGTGGCGGGGATGTCTCTGGTTGGCACCCTGGCGGGCACATTCGGGGGCATTTTGGTGTCCAACCGGCTGACCAACTACCGTATTGAGCAGTTGGAGAAGAAGGTAGCCGAACACAATAGCGTGGTGGAGCGCACCTATAAACTGGAGGGCCGGATGACCGAGGCAGAGCATGACATCCGTGATCTCAAAGGGGTGAGGCCGTGAAAAATGTTCTGATCGCCTTGGGTGTGCTCACTACCATCTTTCTGGTGGGCCTACTGTGGCTCAACCGGAAGGGAGCCCGAGAGAAGCGGGGCGAGACCATGAAGGCGGTGGTATGGTTCTGCGTGGTCAATGGCTGCGGCTGGGTGTGGTGCAGCTACCTGCTGGCCTACCTAGGCCGCTCGGAGATCGCCCAGAGCCTGTCCCAGGTGGCCTTAACCGAGATCGTGGCGGTGGTGCTGGCCTACGCCCTGAAATCCCTGTTTGAGAACCTGTCAAAACATAATAATTGGCCGGACAAGCCGGCCCAGACGAAGGAGGAAGACAACATTGGACTTTCTGATTGAGTATTGGCCTGTGCTGGTAGCTGGAATTGCTGTGCTGGCCGTGGCTGGCATTGGAATCTATCACTTTGTTGGGCTGCCCACAGAGGAGCAGCTAAGTAAGGTACGGGAGTGGCTGCTGTGGGCAGTGACTGAGGCCGAGAAGGAACTAGGCGGCGGTACCGGGGCGTTGAAGTTGCGCCAGGTGTATGACCTATTTGTCACTCGCTTCCCCTGGCTGGCTAAGGTCATTTCTTTTGAGCTGTTTTCTACGATGGTTGATGAGGCCCTGGAGGAGATGCAGGAGCTTTTGGATACCAACCGAGCGGTGAGTGCCTTTGTGAATGGGGTGGAGGCTCAGTGAAGTTTTATACTCAGATTCTGACCCACAACGACTGCTATAAGGCTGGTCGGACCATCACTCCCCGCGGGGTCATGGTCCACTCCACCGGGGCCAACAATCCCAAGCTAAGCCGGTACGTCCCCGGTAATGATACCATCGGCCGGAACACAGCAGGAAACCACTGGGATATGTCCGGCACTGGGGCCTGCGTCCACGCCTTTATCGGGAAGCTGGCCGACGGCAGCGTGGGAGTGGTGCAGACCTTGCCCTGGAACCGCCGGGGCTGGCATTGCGGCAAGGGGAGCCGGGGCAGCGCCAACGACACCCATATCGCCTTTGAGATCTGCGAGGACGGTCTGCAGGACGCTGGCTATTTTGAGGCAGTGTACCAGGCGGCCGTGGAGCTGACCGCAGATCTGTGCAAGCAGTACGGTCTGGACCCCCAGGCGGACGGGGTGGTGCTCTGCCACAGTGAGGGCCACGCCCGGGGCGTGGCCAGCAACCACGCCGACGTGATGCACTGGTTCCCCATTCATGGAAAGAGTATGGATACGTTCCGGGCTGACGTGGCCCGGGTGATGGAAGGAGAGGAAGAGATGACACAGGAACAGTTTGACGCCATGCTGGAAAATTGGATGGCCCGGAAGGCCCAGGAACAGGCCGACCAGTCCTGGGAGAAAACCACCCTGGAGAAGGCTATGGAAGCCGGAATCTCGGATGGCCAGCGGCCTCGGGCGGGGGCTACCCGGGTGGAAACCATGGCCATGATCCTGGCAGCAATGGGGAAATAGGGCATAAGAACATAAAAATACCCGGAGGTAATTCTCCGGGTATTTTTATAGATTATTCTTCTTCCAGTTGGTAGTCGGAGTCATCCAGAAAGCGGATGCGGGTAAAGCGGTAGCGCTGGGAGCAGTCTGGATACTTGGCCTTGTCCACCTCCGAGGCAAACATGTCATACGGGCGGGCATAGATGCCAAAGTTCCCGTAGAGAGCCTGATAAATGACTAGGCATTCCGCTGTTTCTGTATGTTTTGCAAGGGCAATCACTTGGTACAGATTTCCTTTAAAGTGACGGTATTTTTCGCCCATGACAATAGAGCGGTTGACCATTTGGGGTTATGATCTCCTTCCTAATCAGAATAAAGCAGAAATTGAAATGACGCTAAAAGAAGAGAAAAGTATATAATTAGTTAGGGTTGTGAGTCGATTGCAGCATCGATTAAAGCGTTAATATTCATAGGTGGAATGGTAATAGGTGTTGTTTCAGGTTGGGCAGTAAGCAGAGCGAGCTGGCTTCTGATGTATGGAAAAAGAATTGCAACGGTGTTTTTTTTCAAGATGTTTTCTTTTAAATCTGGGCTTAAATTGTCGCTCTCAAATCTAAAAAAACCTGAAATTTTAGCCGAGGCTGTATACTCTTCTTCTTTGTCTGCAATGACTTCCAATGTTACTTTATAGGTGCTATCTTCTTTGCGTTCTCCAATGCTTGCATTAATATGAAATTGAATATCGTCAGATTCTCTGTTTTGAAAACCTTTTCTAGTAAAAGATAGGTTATCAAAAACGATATGATGCATTTTAAGAGTGCTAAAACTCGAATTTTCTTGCATGTTACTCATAATTGTAAAGCCTCCTTAAAAAAGATGAATGATTACGCTGTGAGTAACAATTCTGTAGTCCAATAATTACGGAAGGACTCACTGCTTAAATTAACAGGATATGTTCCTTTGAGGTTATTTGTATCCTGATAGTAATTGTCTGGATTACCTGTTTTTTGAACAGATGTTGAATTGTTAATTGAAAAATTGATAGAAAACTGACTGATGTTAGTTTCGTCTTCAATAAGAGAAGCAAAGACAATGGAACCGTGCTCTTTTATTTCATATGGAATTTGTGCCTTATCCAAAGAAGTACGGAAAATAGCTGTAAGTTCAGCTGGATCCATGGCTCTGATTTTATGGACAAAATTCTGATCTATCATAAACTACACCTCATATTTTCCGAATATCTTTGATGATTGAATGGCATGAGACACAAATTTGACGTTGATTCTCTGGATATTCTGAAAAGCCCGTTCCACCACGACGAAATGTATAACTTATGATACCGATGTTGGGATAAAGGCTTTTAAAAAGATTACAAAAGAAATTATATTTCTGATAGATGTTGCACGTTGAAAGGTCAACACTTAGCGGTGTTCCATTTGCATTCATCTGCTGAACAGCAGCTTTAACAACCTCGTTCAGATGTTGCAACTGTGCAGGATCATCCAAATCTAATAATTGCTCTTCAGTATAAACCAAATTTGCACAAAGAATACAGGTGCCTTGCCCTTTAAAACGTTTAGCCTGAATCCAGCGTGCGGCATGCTCTTGATAGGGGAAAAAGTATACGCCTGTTCCAAGCCATTCGTTGTTTTTACAGCTGCTAATAAAATGTTGACGTGCCAATATTAATTTGGCTCTCGTTTCAGTTGTTCCATGATACGCAATAATATTATGTTCATGAGGCATATTATAGTCCTCACATTCGTGTGTATTAGTTACTTATGTGTATAGAATAACACATCTAAAAAAATTTGTACACAAGAATTTAGACTGTGGCAAAGTCCAGTCTGTTACTTAAAAGTTGAAAAACAGTGTATAGCATTTCTTGCAATATATACAGCGGTTATTAATGTTTTAAAGGTGCTATATCTTCCGATAAGGACTGTATCGAGGACCTGCGGGTCTACCCCACCCGGGGCTGCCAGGAGGTCATCGACCGGGCAGTGTCGGTAAAGGCTGGCTGCGCCGAGCTGCTGTACGCGTACATCGATGTGGAGCCGGTCACCTTCAACCGGGGATTCTACACTGTGGATGTGCGGTACTTCTACCGCATTACCGCCGACGCCTTTGTGGGAGCCGCCCGGCCGGTGGAGATCACCGGTCTGGCCGTGTTTGACAAGCGGGTGATCCTCTTTGGCAGCGAAGGAAGCGCCAAGGTGTTTACCTCCACCGGGAAGAACTGCGGCAGCGATATCCAGGGCCTGCCCGCCACCACTGCTCCCACCGCTGTGGTGGAGTCGGTGGACCCCATCATCCTGGGAATGAAGCTGGTGGAGGTATGCCAGTGCCATCATCACGACAACTGCTGCGAGATTCCCCCTGCTGTGTGCGCCTGCTTCCCCGAGGAGCTGGTCACCGGCGGCGATGTGCACCGCCTGTTTGTCACCCTGGGCCAATTCTCCATTATCCGTCTGGAGCGGGATACCCAGCTGCTCATGCCCGCTTACGACTACTGCATGCCCGAGAAGGACTGTGACTGCGGCTGCGACTGCCGTCAGGAGGACCCCTGCGAGCTGTTCCGGAAGGTCCAGTTCCCTGTTGGTGAGTTCTTCCCGCCCAACCACTGTCCGGCTCCCAAATCGGTGGAGTACCAGGACGTACGGGGCTGCTGCTGAGCTTGTGCCCCATAAAAAGACACGACTTCGGTCGTGTCTTTTTTATGCCCAAATTGAGGTAAAAAGCGATGGAAAGCACTGATACACGGTTCCTGTGCAGAAGGAATAAAGGAGGGGGATAAACAAAAATTTTGCACACAAGGGGCACAGGAAAGTACACCAAAGCAGCTTTGCCCACCCAGGTTGAACCTATGTGCAGAAAGGAGCAAATACGATGAGTCTTTATGGCACCAAACTTCAAATCGGCGGTGTAACCTGCGGCATCGTCATGCGGGGGAGCGGCAACGGCAAGTACCTGGCAGTGTTCGAGCGGGAGTTTGCCTCCCTAGAGGACATCGAGACCATCTCCTGGGACAAGCCTGAAATCCAGGGGGAGTGTATCCTGCCTGTGGGCTATGGCTTTGAGGTGGCGGACATTCGCTACAGCGCAGCGACCCGCAGCTACACGGTGGAGCTCCAGGTGGCCCAGCAGTACCTGGGAGACGTGGCAGGCTATGAGGCCCAGGTGAGCGAGCTGGAGAGCGCTGTGGCTGAGAAGGAGGCCACCATTTCCCAGCAGGCCCAGGAGCTGGAGAGCAAAGAGGCCACCATCCAGAGCCAGCAGGAGACCATCCAGGCGCTGGAGGCGGCAGGTACTGCCAAGCAGGTGGAGGAGAAGCTGGAGGCAGCGTATGAGGAAGGAGTGGAAAGCAATGGCTGATATCGTGACCATGGCCCAGGAGGAACTGAAAGCGAGAGGTGCGGCTGAGGCGGCCGCCCTGGCGGCCAAGGCGGTGGAGGGGAGCGCCGACGGCACGGAGCTGATCGACCATGAGGAAATGGTCCCCACCTGGCGGCAGCGGGACTATTCTTCCGTCTCTGTGGGGACTCCCTACAAGTGGCAGGGACAGGTGTACAAACTGTGGCAGCAGCACGACGCTACTAAGCAGCCTGACTGGTCTCCTGACCAGGCGGTGAGCCTGTGGGATGTGTGCCACACCACCGATCCCGCCAAGGCCAAACCTTACACCGCACCTCAGGGGTCCCGGGGGATGTGGCAGGAGGGGGAGTGCTGCGTGGAGCAGGACCATGTGTGGCGCTGCAAAAAGGACAGCACCGTCTATCCTCCTTCTCAGCTGCCTGACTCCTGGGAGGATCTGGGGAGCACGGAGGACGTGCAGGAGGTGGCCCTCTAATGGACCTGACCAGCCTTGCGGTAGCGGGTATGTCTCTGGTGGGCACATTGGCAGGTACCTTTGGGGGTATCCTGGTGTCCAACCGGCTGACCAACTACCGCATTGAGCAGCTGGAAAAGAAGGTGGCCGAGCACAACAACGTAGTGGAGCGCACCTACAAGCTGGAAGGCCAGATGACCGAGGTGCAGCACGACATCCGGGATCTTAAGGGAGTGAGAGGGTGAGCGATGTGCTGAGACATCGGTTCAAACCGTGGCGTAAATACAAAAAGCGGCCGGACAGGCCGGTGGGAGAGGAGGAGTGAAATGTCTGAACTGATGGATTATCTACCTGTACTGCTCACGGCGGTACTGGGTTTGACTTTGATGACCAATGTCATCGTGCAGGTGCTCAAGGGCCTGCTGTATGATCGTATACCCACAAATTTGCTGGCGTTTCTCACCGCGGCAGTGGTTACGGCGGGCACCGGCTTTGCCCTGTGGTCCTACTATGGGTTTTCTATCACGGGGTGGATGATCGCCGGTTTGATTGGCCTGTGCTTCCTGGTGGCCTTTGCGGCCATGTACGGCTATGACAAATTGGTACAGATGGTGGAGCAGGCCGGGTGGCTGAAAAGTGGGGAGAAGAAGGCGTGAAGTGGTATCAACAGATCTTGACCCGGAATGACTGCTACCGGGCCGGACAGACCATCGTTCCGGTTGGAGTAATGGTACACTCCACCGGAGCGAACAATCCCCGCCTGAGCCGGTATGTTCCCGGCAATGAGAAGATCGGTTGGAACACCGGCGGCAATCACTGGGATAGGTCAGGCACCGGGGCCTGTGTCCATGCCTTTCTCGGCAAACTGGCTGACGGCAGTGTAGGGGTGGTGCAAACCCTGCCCTGGAATATGCGGGGGTGGCACTGCGGCAGGGGTAGCCGGGGCAGCGCCAATGACACACATATCTCCTTTGAACTCTGCGAAGACGGTCTGGAGGACGCCGACTACTTTGGCAAGGTGTATCAGACGGCAGTGGAGCTGACGGCAGACCTGTGCAAACAGTACAGCTTGGACCCGGCGGAAAATGGAGTAGTGATCTGCCACAGCGAGGGGTACGCGCGGGGAGTGGCCAGCAATCACGCCGATGTGATGCACTGGTTTCCTAAGTTCGGCAAGAATATGGATACCTTCCGGGCCGATGTGGTTCAGGCGATGAAGGGAGAGAAAGCGATGACAGAGGAGCAGGTGCGGGCCATCGTCCGGGAGGGACTGGCCGCCCAGGAGGCAAGACGGG
>OKRX01000742.1_pt1 | contig 25421 bp, 24 predicted proteins | sample 1601241 | NCBI WGS metagenome assembly OKRX01 (sample SAMEA3541500, study PRJEB24748) | human gut metagenome | biome: human gut; feature: human-associated habitat; material: faeces | place: China | collected 2012
ACTGCATAGCAGTCGGCTCCTTGCGTCAAACAAGCTTACTTGTTCTTGTTCTCCTCCACGATGGACAGGGTGTCCTGAGCGATCATCAACTCCTCATTGGTGGGGATGACCATCACAGTGACAGGGGCGCCATCCTTGGAGATAATGCGCTCCTCACCACGGACATCGTTCTTCTCCTCGTCGCAGGTAATGCCCATGAACTCCAGACCCTCCAGAATGTGAGCGCGGGTGGAGGGGGCATTCTCACCCACACCGGCGGTAAAGACCACCACGTCCACGCCGTTCATGGCGGCGGCGTACTCAGCGATCATCTTGTGTACACGGTACTCAAAGATCCGCAGGGCGATGGCGGAGCGGTGATGGCCCTTGGCGGCAGCGGCCTCCAGATCACGGAAGTCGGAGGACACACCGGACAGGCCCATCATGCCGGAGCGCTTGTTCAGACCTTCCATCACAGAGGAGATGGAGCGGTCGTACTTGTTGGCCACATACTCGATAACGCCCACGTCCATGTCACCGGCACGGGTACCCATGGGCAGACCGGCCAGCGGCGTCAGACCCATGGAGGTGTCCACGCACTTGCCGCCGTCCACAGCGGCCAGAGAGGAGCCGTTGCCCAGATGGCAGGACACGATCTTCAGATCCTTGGGATCCTTGCCCAGCAACTCGGCGGCCCGCAGGGTCACATAGCGGTGGGAGGTGCCGTGGAAGCCGTAGCGGCGCAGCTTGTCGTTCTCATAGTACTTGTAGGGGATGCTGTACAGATAGGCATGCTCCGGCATGGTCTGGTGGAAAGCGGTGTCGAACACAGCCACCTGCGGCACGTCGTCGCCCAGCACCTTGCGGCAGGCCTCGATGCCGATGATATTGGCGGGGTTGTGCAGGGGAGCCAGAGGCGTGCAGTCCTCCACGGCCTTCAGCACCTCATCGTTGATGAGCACGGAGGAGGCGAAGGTCTCGCCGCCGTGGACCACACGGTGACCCACCGCATCGATCTCCTTCATGGAGGAGATCACGCCGTTCTGGGGATCCACCAGAGCGTTCAGCACGGTCTGGATGGCCTCGGAGTGGGTGGGCATGGCCACATCGGCGGCCTTGATGGTCTCCTTGCCCTCCACCTGGGGCTTGTAGGTGAATTTGCCGTCCAGACCGATGCGCTCGCACAGGCCCTTGGCAAAGACCTTGCCGGTTTCCGGATCCATGAGCTGATACTTCAGGGAAGAGCTCCCCGCATTGATGACAAGTACTTTCATGATGAAATTCTCCTTATCTTTTTGTTTCCGACCCCACACCATGGGGAGTATATCGTGATAATGATAGCATACCGCCCCAGCCTTTACAAGCGTTATTTTCTTCACAAGAGCCTCTCTGCCGCCGCCTCCCGCCGGAAAAAACTTCAAAAAAATCCGATTATCCCGTTGACAAAGGGCGTGAAACATGGTAACATATCAAAGCTGACGATTTTGCGGAGGACCCATGCGGGTGTAGCACAATGGCCAGGGCACCAGCCTTCCAAGCTGGGGATGCGGGTTCGATTCCCGTCACCCGCTCCACTGACTTTATTTGCGCCAGTAGCTCAGTTGGATAGAGCAACTGCCTTCTAAGCAGTAGGCCAGGGGTTCGAGTCCCTTCTGGCGCGCCACTCTTTTGCTGAAGGAGCATCGTCAGCATCCCTTGCGGTTCATATTTGGTGGGTGTAGCTCAGTTGGTTAGAGCACCGGATTGTGGTTCCGGGTGTCGAGGGTTCGAGTCCCTTTACCCACCCCACTGAATATCAGGGATTGGGAGAGATCCCAGTCCCTGATCTTTTTTCACACAGGGGTGTAGCCAAGTGGTAAGGCAAGGGACTTTGACTCCCTCACTCGCTGGTTCGAGTCCAGCCATCCCTGCCAATTTTATATGACCCAGTAGCTCAGTCGGCAGAGCACCTGCCTTTTAAGCAGGGTGTCCGGAGTTCGAATCTCCGCTGGGTCACCAAAAATCCCGAATGCAAATGCGTTCGGGATTTTTACTTCTTCACTTTTCACTAAATCCAACTGCCTGCCCGGGATTTTTGGAAGTGATGAAGTAAGAGTGAATAGTGAAAAAGTGAGGTGTGCCGCAAGCGCCACGTTTTTTGTGTATTCTTACTGCTCTTATGTCTCCTTGCCTCCAGTGAACCAGTATGATATACTTTTGAAAAAGTATATCATAGGATAAAAAGGAGGATAGGACATGGGTACAATTCTGGTAATCGGCATTATTTGGACGCTGTACGGATTGGCTGGATTATTTGGCATACAGAAAATACCAAGCAAATTCAAAGACAAATTCTGGACGAAACACTACATTCGTTACCAAGGGATATCCTGGCTCCTTCTCGGGATTCCTTGGATTGTGCTGGACGTGATAACAGAGGATAAAGGATTCGGAATGCCTGTCATGTTATTCCTGATCCTTGCATGTTCACTTCCGGGATTTGTCTATACGGTGATTCTTGATCGAAGATATACCGCTAAGCTAAAACTAGAACAATGATTTCTTTCTCTGAGATTGTCATCTATAGTGTTTGGATCACACACTTCGGAGCAAGCGACATATCGCTTGCTCCGATTTTTTATAAAAGTCAGAATGCGCTCATTTTGCTGCTCCTCCTTTCCAAATTGCAACCGCTTGCGCTGGGTTGCAATTTGGTTTGAGGTACAGACCCGGAAGTACGTCCTCAAAGCTGAACAAGGGTCGACTTTGGGAACCGATTTTGGGACTGTCGCAAAATCGGCCCTTGTTTTATCACCAAAGCCTCGCTATAATAAGCGGATGGGGGATTTAATGAAGATTTTTGAAGCAAAAAACAGAACGCCGGAGCTTATCGCACAATTACTGAAGGTATGGGAATCCTCTGTACGCGCTACACATCTGTTTTTATCCGATGGTGAAATTGAACACATCAAAATCCATGTGCCACAATTCTTGCTGGAGGTTCCTCGTCTCTTTCTTGCAGAGGATAAGGCAGGGCATCCGGTCGCCTTTATGGGACTGGCGAACAGGTCTTTAGAGATGTTGTTTGTCGCTCCTGAAATGCGGGGCTGCGGGATTGGAAAACAGCTGGTGACCTATGGGATAGTAAACTACGCCATTGAGACATTGACTGTAAACGAACAAAATCCACAAGCCATAGGGTTCTATGAACACATAGGGTTTCATGCGTATAAAAGAACTGAACTGGATGAGCAGGGCAATCCTTATCCACTTCTCTATATGCGGTATGCACCATCTGCCAAGTAAGAATTATGTTTGGCATCGATAGTGTTGTGATTTTTCACGTCGGAGCAAGCGACATATCGCTTGCTCCGATTTTTATAAAAGTCCGAGCACGCTCATTTTGCTGCTCCTCCTCTCCAAATCGCAACCGCTTACGCTGGATTGCGATTTGGTTAGGTACGGGGCTGCTGAACGTCCTCAAAACGGTTTCCTGTTTCAAAAAGAGGGACACGACATACGTCGTGTCCCTCTTTTCCCTTCTATGTGTCAACACCACATATTCCGCTTCTGCTTGGTAATTCGGATTATTCTTCTCTCTGCCGGCATAGCTCCAGACAGGTCTCCAACCATTGGCAGGCGGCCTGTTCCCGGAAAATTCCCCCTAACAAAACCAGATAGTCGTTGAATGCTTGGTCATCCTGCGGCGGGATTCCATCAAACTTGTCTTGATCCTTCTCAAGCCGTTCCAGGCGCTGCCGATGCTGCGCCAGTCGGTTCTCCAACTGTTGTCTGCGATTATTTGCAGAGGCACAGTCAGAGAAAAACAGCCGCAGCCGAAATTCATCCTTTGGGGTCTGAGGTGCAGCACTGGAGTCCTGTACCCATTTCCGGAGCATCTGCTCTCCGTCAGAGGTAATGGTATACACTTTTTTCTCCAGTACTGTGCCGGATATCTCCACCTGATAGTCGATAAGCCCAGCTTCATACAAGCTCTTGAGTTCAGGGTATATCTGGCTGTGCTTAGCACTCCAAACCTCAAACAAGCCTGACTCAAACTCCTTGGACAGCTCGTAGCCTGTCATGCTCCGGCGATGGAGTAACCCTAAAATGGCATAACCCAGAGTTCCCAAGGCAGATCACCTCAATTTCTTAAAAATCACACTTGCCAGTATCATACCACAAACATGAAAAAAGGCAAGAGAAAACACCCCTGCTTGAACATGTCAATATTGACATGTTCAAGCAGGGGTGTTAATCTGGAATGGCGTTGTGTTGTTGCCAAAGCAGCACACAAAATTAAAACGGGAGAAATGTGCATGGAAAAAGCAAAGCGATATCTGGTTTTTCTTATTGGATTATTTATCAACTCTTTGGGTGTGAGCCTGATCACAAAGGCGGATTTAGGCACCTCCCCTATCTCTTCTATCCCCTACGTACTCAGCCTGAACTTTCCCCTCACACTGGGCGAGTTCACAATTATCTTCAGTCTGCTGCTGATCTTTCTGCAGCTGGTTATCCTACAACGGAATTTCAAGCCAGAACACTTGCTTCAGATCCCGGTGTCCATTGCCTTTGGCTACTTTATTGATTTGTGTATGGCACTGCTTGCCTTTGTTCAGCCTCAAGCCTATCCGATCAAGGTGGTAGATTTGCTCATTGGCTGTGTCATTTTGGGGTTTGGCGTATTCTTGGAAGTCATCGCCGACGTAGTAATGCTCCCCGGAGAATCCTTTGTTCGGGCCGTGGTATTCCGCTGGAAGACGGAATTTGGTATAACCAAGGTCGTATTTGATGTCTCCATGACAGTCATTGCTGCCGTGCTGTCCTTTGTATTCCAGGGCCAGCTTAACGGTGTACGGGAAGGCACTGTGGCAGCTGCTATCCTAGTGGGCTTTATTGCCCGTCTCATGGGACGAAAGCTGGAAATTTTACCTCGAGTGCTGTTTGGTAAAACCAAAGCTTCCCAGGAAGATACGGCAGCGCCGGAACAAACCGTATGCGTAGTCATTGACCGGCAATATGGCAGCGGCGGCCACGATATCGGCCAGGCCCTGGCCCAGCAGCTTGGTCTCCCCTTCTATGATCGGGAAATCATCCAGATGGCGGCAGGTTCTACCGGCTATTCCCAGGAATTTATATCCCAACGGGAGGAAAAAATCTCCGGCGCTCTGCTCCACGACCTGGCCAGCGAGATGTACGGTTACTCCGAGCAGACCCCCGCTCCTACCGACACCATTTTTGAAGCAGAGGCTCAGGTCATGCGCCAGGCAGCCGAGAAAGGAAACTGTGTTATTGTGGGCCGATGCGCCGACGTGGTACTGAAAGGTCGGGCTCGCTGCCTGCGCATCTTCCTTCACGCTCCGTTGGAGTATCGGGTACAGCGTCTGATGCGCACCGAGGGCTTTGAGGAAAAAGAAGCCCGCCGTCGTCTGCGTCAAACCGACCGTACCCGCGCAGCCTACTACCAGTACTATACAAACCGCACCTGGGGTGCAGCCTGGAATTATCATCTGTGTATCGATACCTCTTTGGGAGAAGCTCGGGCTCAGGAACTGATTGCCCAATCCTTTCAGCAAATGCAGAAATAAAAAAGAACCCGTGGCCGTTCCAACTGGGACAACCACGGGTTTTGGTTTTATTCTGCTTAAGCGGGCTCTTCCGCAAAGTTTCCGGTGTACAAACGGTAGTAGGTACCCTTCTTTTCAATGAGTTCATCATGGGTGCCCCGCTCGATAATGCGTCCCTGGTCCATGACCATGATGCAGTCGGCGTTGCGCACGGTGGACAAACGGTGGGCAATGACAAAGGTGGTACGTCCACACATCAGAGCATCCATACCGTCCTGCACCAGCTTCTCGGTACGGGTATCGATAGAAGAAGTTGCCTCGTCCAAAATAAGCACCGGCGGGTCAGCCACGGCTGCACGGGCAATGGCGATAAGTTGCCGCTGGCCCTGGGACAGGTTGGCGCCATCTCCGGTGAGCATGGTGTCATATCCATCCGGCAGACGGCGGATAAATCCGTCGGCGTTGGCCAGCTTCGCCGCCGTCTTACACTCCTCATCGGTGGCATCCAGGTTGCCGTAACGAATGTTTTCCAGTACTGTACCGGTAAACAGGTGGGTATCCTGAAGAACGATGCCCAACGAGCGGCGCAGATCCGGCTTTTTGATCTTGTTTATGTTGATGCCGTCATAGCGGATCTTACCGTCGGCAATATCGTAAAAGCGGTTGATCAGGTTGGTAATGGTCGTCTTGCCTGCACCGGTGGCGCCGACAAACGCGATCTTCTGCCCCGGTTTGGCCCACAGACTGATGTCATGGAGGACCAGTTTGTTTTCGTCGTAACCGAAGTCCACTCCGTCAAAGACCACGCCGCCCTCCAGGCGAGCGTAGGTGATGGTGCCATCCGCCTTGTGGGGGTGCTTCCAAGCCCAGACATTGGTGCGCTGGGTGCTCTCAGAGAGCTGTCCATTGGCATCCTCTTTGGCGTTGACCAGCTCCACATAGCCCTCGTCCTTCTCCGGCTCTTGATCCATAAGATCAAAGACACGGGAGGCACCGGCGGCAGCAGTGACCACAAAGTTGATCTGCATGCTCACCTGGGTGATCGGCTGAGTAAAGCTCTTGTTCAGGCCCACAAAGACAATCACTGTGCCCAGGGTAACTCCGGCCATCCCGTTGATGCCCAGAATCGCACCTATGATTGCTACCAACGCATAGCTCAGCCAGCCAATATTGCCGTTGACCGGCATAAGGAGGTTAGCATAGCGGTTGGCCTTATCTGCACTCTCCCGCAGAGCCTCGTTGATCTTGTGAAAATCTTCTTTGGCAGCCTGCTCGTGGCAGAACACCTTGACCACCTTCTGACCGTCCAGCATCTCCTCGATAAAGCCGTCCACAATACCCAGATTTTTCTGCTGCTGGACATAGTATTTGCCGGACAGCTTGGAAAAGTTGGTGGTCACGGTGATCATGACCACGGCGGTCAGAACAGAAATAATGGTGAGCGTCGGATTCAGGCGCAGCATGACCACCAGCGTGGCCAGCATGGTAACGACAGAGTTAATTACCTGAGGGATACTCTGGCTCATAAGCTGGCGCAGCGTATCAATATCGTTGGTATATACCGACATAATGTCGCCATGGGAATGGGTATCAAAATATTTAATGGGCAGTGCCTCCATGCGGTGGAACAGGTCATCACGCAGGTGCCGCATCGTGCCCTGGCTGATGGTGACCATGATGCGGTTATAGCCGTAGGATGCAACCACGCCCAGCGCCAGCAGGCATCCCAGCCGGACAACTGCCTGCCACAGCCCGCTGAAGTCGGTAGAACCGCTGTTGAGCATGGGAACGACATAGTCATCAATCAAGGTCTGAGGAAAGCTGGTGCCGCTTACATTGGCGGTGGCAGAGACCAGGATACACAGGACCACCAGCAGAAATTGGAATTTATAGTAGCGAAGCATATACCGCAGCACCCGGTTGAGCACCTGGGTCGGGTTGCCTCGGTTCATTTTAGGATTCATAGCAGGGTGTCCTCCTTTCACGCAGGCTGGTCGAAGTCGCCGCCGCCCTGAACCTGAGAGTCATAGATCTCCCGGTAGATGGCATTGGTCTCCAACAGGCGCTCATGGGTATCAAAGCCGTCGATGCGGCCGTTGTCCAGCACCAGAATGCGGTCGGCATGCTCCACGCTGGAGATGCGCTGGGCAATGATGATCTTGGTTGTGCCCGGAATGCGCCGGGCAAAGGCCGCGCGGATCTTTGCGTCGGTGGCTGTGTCCACCGCAGAAGTGGAATCATCCAGGATGAGAACCTTGGGCTTTTTCAGCAGAGCCCGTGCAATACACAGCCGCTGCTTCTGACCGCCGGACACATTGGCGCCGCCCCGCTCAATATGGGTGTGGTAACCGTCGGGGAAGCGGTCAATAAACTCATCGGCACAAGCTGCCTGACAGGCGGCGACGCATTCCTCTTCCGTAGCATCGGGATTGCCCCAACGCAGGTTATCCAGAATGGTACCGGAGAACAGGGTGTTTTTCTGCAGCACCACTGACACCTGATTACGAAGGGCTTCCATGTCGTACTGCCGCACATCCAGGCCGCCCACTTTGACCGCACCATCATCCACATCGTACAGCCGGCAGATAAGGTTTACCATGCTGCTCTTGCCGGCACCGGTACCGCCGATGACACCGATGGTCTCACCGGCCTTGATGTGCAGATCAATGTCGGACAGCACGCTCTTTCCGCTGCCGTGCTTATAAGAGAAGTTGACATGGTCAAAATCGATAGAGCCGTCAGCCACTTCCATCACAGGCTTTTCCGGGTTGTGCAGGTCGGGGGTCTCCTCCAGCACCTCACTGATACGGCGGATACTGGCCATGGACATGGAGATCATAACCACTACCATGGACAGCATCATCAGGCTCATAAGAAGGGACATGACATAGCTGAACAGGCTGGTGAGATCGCCGGAGCTCATGCTGCCTCCCACAATGAAGTGAGAGCCCAGCCAGGAGATCATGATGATACAGAAGTAAACGGCGGTCATCATAGCGGGGTTATTGAATGCCAGCAAACCCTCAGCCTTGACAAACATGCGGTAGAGGTTGGAGGATGCCTTGGAAAACTTCTCGTTTTCATAGTCCTCCCGGACAAAAGCCTTTACTACCCGGATGGCAGAGATATTCTCCTGCACACTGGCATTCAGATCGTCGTACTTACGGAATACTTGGTTAAAGATCTTCATCGTCGCCACCATGATACTTCCCAGGACCACGATCAAGAAAATAACGGCCAGCAGGAAGGTAAGGCTGAGCTTGGGGCTGATGATCAGACACATAATGTAGCTGAACACAAAGGACAGCGGGGAGCGTACCGCCACGCGGATAATCATCATAAATGCATTTTGCACGTTGGTGATATCGGTGGTCATACGGGTAACCAGTCCAGGCACGCTGAATTTATCAATGTTGGAAAAGGAGAAGGTCTGAATGTTGGAATAGATGGATTCCCGTAGGTTAGCGGCAAAGCCAGCGGATGCGCTGGCGGCAAATTTGCCCGCGGTTGCACCGAAGATCAGACTGAAAAAGGCCATGACCACCATCAATGCCCCGTAGCGGTATACCACGGAGAGATTGGCCTTTTCCAAACCCTCGTCAATGATGATCGCGGTAATAAAGGGGAGAAGGATCTCCATGATCACTTCCAGACTGGTCAATCCAATGCAGAAAAATGCATCTCGCTTGTATTGGCCAAGCTGGCGCAGTACCGTTCTCATAGCTTTTGATACCTCCTTATGGTTGTTGAATCAGTAGGGACAGGTTGCCCAGCATCTTTTTTTGCAGGCGATCCAAAGTGGCTAACTCCTCCTGGGAAAAACAAGCGTACAGCCTCTGCCGAATCTGGCGGGTGGTGCAGCAAAGAAATTCTTCCGTTTTCTTTGCCTTCTCCGTGGCAAACAGGAGCTTGCGCCGGTCATCCCCGGCACACTGCTCTACCCGCACATACCCCTTCTCCTTCAGCCGCTTTACCATGCTGGACAGGGCGGCCATGGAGCCTCCGAACTCCTGGTGGATGGCTGTCAGAGAGGTCCCCTGCTCCGAACGGCTTAAGATGTACATCAGGATCTGAGCCTGTATGGCGGTCAGCTCTCTGTGCGCCAGAGAAGCATTGGCCCACTGCTCCATTTGAATGCAGATGCGGCGATTGTCTCTCAGGATTTGTTCCCGATCAAGTTCTGCCATAATGTTGCCTCATTTCATTTGTTTGAAGTGAAACTGTTTCGCTGCGTAATGTTTATACCATAAATGTGCTTGCGTGTGAAATTCAAATATGCTATATTCAATAAAAGATTTTTATAGATTAAGTTTGTTGAACAACAAGAAAATTTTTAAGGGGGCTGATTTGGTGAATACGACACAACTGGAATGTTTTATGGAAGTAGCCAATGTTTTGAACTTCTCTCGGGCTGCAGAACGGCTTCGTATCACCCAGCCTGCCGTCAGCCACCAGATCAACACCCTGGAAAATGAGCTGGAGGTCAAACTGTTTCACCGCACCAGTAAAAGCGTGCGCCTGACCCAGGAAGGGTTCCTGTTTACGCAGTACGCCGGTGAGATCTTAAAACTGAGCGGGTTGTCCAAAGCCCGGATGAAGGAATCCAAGGAGGAGGTGTTCCGCCGCATCGCCATCGGCTGCCGGAACACCACGGAGCTCCACATCCTCTGCCCCGCCCTGGAGCAGCTGCGCCAGCTTCAGCCCCAGGCTCTGCCTGTACTGCGGCTGCTGCCCTTTGACTCCATCGAAAATCTGCTTACTGAGCGAAATGTCAATTTGATGTTTTCCTTCCGCAAGTCTGTACCAAAAAAGCTGAAGTATTACCCTCTGGTTCAGTGCCCGGTAGTCTGCGTGTGCAGCCAGAGCCACCCTCTCGCTGACAAAAAAGAGGTGTCGATTGAGGAGCTTCAATCCGCAGGCCGTATTGCAACTTGCCGCCCTCCCGCCTATCCCCCGGATCTGTTTGCTTTCCAGGGCCAGGTAGTGGGAGGCCGGGCTCCCGGCGAGGTGCTCTTCTGCGACGACCAGGAGGTGGTGTCCGCCCTGGTGGAAACCGGCTACGCCTTCGCAGTCATGGCTGACCTGCCCCATGCCAGACTGTCCAAACTGCGATACATCCCCGTGAAGGATGCGCCGCTCCTCTCCTTCGGCGCGGTTTGTCTTCCCGGAGATCACAATCCCATTCTGAAATACTTTTTGAACTTGCTTAGTCAGAGCATGCAGCCAGAAACCCGTTCCGATTCCTGACCACTGGTGCTGCAATCATCCCGCCCATGCAGCAGGCATCAACAAAAAAAGCAGGCATCCGTCTCAGTTTTTTCTGAGAGCGGATGCCTGTAATTGCTTTGTGTTGAATTTTCCAAGCAAAGATGCGCAGCTGTTCCGTCTTTGAACATCAACTCAGACAAATCACAGCAGCGCCAATACCTGCTCCCGCTCCGGCATGGAGCGGATCGCCCCACGGCGCGTGGTGACCAGATAGGCAGCCGCATTGGCAAAGTGCAGCATCTGAGTCAGATCATCCGAAGAAAGCTGTTCCAGACCATGCTCCAGCAGAAAGTTCAGAACACAGGCGCAGAACGTATCCCCCGCACCGGTGGTCTCGATCACACCGCCCAGCGTCACCCCAGGCTGAAATACCCGCAGTCCCTGGTAGTAGGCGATGCTCCCCTGAGCCCCCGCAGTCACATTGATCAGGCGCAGATTGGGGAACTGCTCCCTCAGTTTGGCTGCTCCGGCATCAAAATCGGTCTCTCCAGTGAGAAACAGAAGCTCGTCATCAGAGATTTTAGCCACATCACACTGTGCAAGGCCCCAATGGATCTGTTCTCTTGCCTGCTCCAAACTATCCCACAGAGGTGGGCGCAGGTTTGGATCAAAAGAAATGATACAATCTGCCGCCTGGGCCAGAGCTACCGCTTTTTGGGTCGCGCTGCGTACCGGCTCACCGGTGAGAGACAAGGATCCAAAATGAAAAATTTTGGCCTGGGCAATCACATTCTCCGGCACTTCGTCCGGAGTAAGGAGCGTGTCCGCCCCAGAGTCCCGGTAAAAGGAAAAGTCCCGGTCTCCGTTTTCCGCGGTCTTGACAAAGGCCAAGGTGGTGTGGCTGTGGGCATCCATCACCAAGCTATCCATGGAGATACCCGCTTCCAGGCCCACCTGGCGCAGAAGATGACCAAATTGGTCGTCTCCCACCTTGCCGATAAAGGCCGTCCGCTTACCCAGCTTGGCCAGCATGGCCAACACATTGCAGGGGGCGCCGCCGGGGTTGGCCTCATAGAAGGGATTGCCTTGGGTACTGGCTCCGTTGCAGGTAAAGTCCACCAAAAGCTCGCCCAGAGCAGCCACATCAATGCTTTTTTTCATACTTCCTACCGCCTTTTTAAACAATCAGGTCGTACTTTTCTACGTCGATCAAAGCCTGGCCACCCGCCTCAAAGGTAATGGCATCGGCCTGCTGCGGGGTGTAGATCACGGAGCTGGCCGCCTGCTCGCCGTCATTGACAAAAACCTCTACACTAAACCGGTCCAGAATGATGCGCAGCTTCAGTTCCCCTCCCTGTGGCCGTACCAGGAAGCTGCGAGTATGCACGATATCATGGGGCAAACCGCTGCGGGTACGATCAATTTTCAGCGTGCTCTCGTTGGGCCGGTAACGGATAATGGTGTCATGGGTGCCGTCCTTGGCCACATGGATGCGGAACCAGCGGTATACCTCGCTTCCTGTGGGCCGGATGGTCACCGTCATATCGACAACCCGGCCCTGGACTCCCGGCAGATTCACTTCTCCGCTCACCGGGATGTTGCGATGGAGCACCTGCTGTCTCCGGCAGGTATCCAGCTCCCGGACAGGGCGCTGGCACAACCGTCCGTCCTGCACAAACAGTTCCCGCGGGAGAGTCATCTGGCCAAACCAGCGGCAGTGCGCGGGCTTTGCCTCTGCCGTGGCCCAGTTCTGCATCCAGGCAATCATGATCCGCCTTCCATCGGGAGCAAGAAGGGTCTGGGGGGCATAGAAATCCAGGCCGTAATCCACCGCCTGGACCACTTGGCGGTGAAACTCCTCGCCATCGTAATCCCCCAGCAGACACAGGGCGTTGTTTCCTGCGTGGAACTCCAGTCCGATGGGGTACATGTCCTGGGGACTGGTGAGCAGCACCTGGCGACCGTCCAGGGGGAAGAAGTCCGGGCACTCCCACATTTTCCCGTACTGATTGTGGCAGGCGTCCAAAGTGCGGACATAGTCCCATTTCAGGCCATCCTTACTTTGATAAAGGAGAATGGCACCGCTGTCGTCAGGGGTTCGGTTTCCGATAACGGCATAGTAGGTTCCGTCTTGCTCTCGCCACACCTTGGGGTCCCGGAAGTCCACCGCGCTGCCACCCTCAGGCAGATCGCGTTTGGCCAAGACCGGGTTAAGGGGGTATTTTTCATAGTTGAGGCCATCACCGATGGCCACGCACTGCGTCTGGACATCCCGAAGGAATCCATCTTCGTCCCGCTCCTGCTGAACTCCTGTGTACATCAGAAGATGCCGCCCGTCAGGCAGCTCTACTGCGCCGCCGGAAAAGCATCCGGCGGCGTCGCAGGGCTGGTCGGGGGCCAGGGCGGCAGGCAGCCGCTCCCAGTGGATGAAGTCCTCTGTGGTCAGGTGTCCCCAGTGCATGGGACCCCACTCGTTGGAATAGGGGTGATACTGGTAGAACAGATGGCATTTCCCCTGATAGATAGAAAATCCGTTGGGGTCGTTCATCCAGCCGATGGTAGGGGTAGCGTGGAACGCGGGACGCTCCGCCGCGGGAATATGGGGCCCATACTGGGCTTCAAAATCTCGTGCCTTTTGCAGTTGTGTGCTAACCATAGAACCTCATCCTTTGATCTGATTTGAGTGCTAAACTTAATTTTCCGCTCCGGTATAGCGGTCGTAGGCGGCCTGATAGACCTCAAGGAGGTCGTTCATCCCGCATTTCTTGATCAGGAACTCTTTGTACTCCTCCCACTCCTGATCGGTGATGGGGCCGCCGCCCTCACCGCCGTTTTTCAGCCACAGGCCTTCCTGTTCCCGCACAGCCGTCTCAAAGTCCGGCTTATGCCAGTCCAGAGTCTCCATTTCCATGCTGGTGAAGGTGCAGTCTACCGGATAGACGCTTGTGTCCTTCACATAGGGCATCCAGTCCTCCTGTAGCCAGGTAAGGCGATTGATGGCGTTGGGTTCCATGTAGAAGACATCCCGATAGTACTCCGCCAAAATCAGCTTGGGACCGTAGGTCTCATACTGGTTGCGCAGTTCTCCGGCCCTCTTGCCGTATTTCTCTTTGGCCTCGTCATCTGTAATGGACATCCACATACCATTTTCATCCTGGCCGGTGAAGTAGACACCGACGGGGCCGTAATGCAGCTGCATCACCGTCTCGCCGTCGTACCACTGGTCAAAGAACTTCAGCAGATTGATAGGGCTCTGGCACTTGCCGGTAATACACAGCTGGCCGGAGGAAATGGGAGAACCCGGGCGGATGGTGATCTCGCACACATCCTCATACTGGGTCCCTTCTGGGCCGGACAGAGGAGGCAGGAATACATAGTCGTCAGCGTAGTCCCCCATCAGTTCGTCAATGTACCACCAGGTGGATACACCTACATAGCCCTGCTGGCACTTGGCCATCAGCTGGCTGTCGCTCTGGCTGAACATCTCCACATCCATCAGGCCCTCGCTGTACCAGTTGTGGAAATAGTCCATACAGTCCCGGTAAGCGTCGGAGACGCAGACAAACTCCACCGTACCATCGCTTTTCAGGTGCAGGTCATTGCACACGTCGTTGGGCCAGTTGGTAAAGCCGAATCCGGAGTAAAAGATATTCTGGCCCCAGCACCACTCATCAAAGCCGGTGGACATGGGAATGGTAGAGCCGGCTGCGTTTCCATAGTAGGTGTGGGACATATCGTTATCCTTAAACGCCTTCAGGGCGTCGTGGAGCTCATCCAGAGTGGTGGGCACGGGCAATCCCAGCTCATCCAGCCACGCCTTATTGATCATGCTGAACTGGGGAATAGTATAGATGGACCAGGCGTCGTCCATGTCCGCGCCGATGCCGGCGGTGGTCATCTGCTCGCCGGAGGGCAGGCCGTAGATCTTACCGTCCTCCTGGGTGATGGCAGCCCGGATTTCCGGGTGCTCCTCCAGGATGGCACACAGGTTTGGCATGATGTCCTCGGTGAGGTAGGGAGTCAGGTCCAGGAAGGTGCCGTCGTCCCCATACCGGGCCAGGTCGTAGTTGGAGAATCCCACGCCCATAAAGGCGTCGGGGTACTGGCCGCCGGTGATGCGGATGTTTACCTGCTCGGCCAGGGAGTCAGACATGGTCTCCCAATTGATTTTGATGCCCACATTCTCTTGCAGCTGGTTGAGCACTTCATTATTTTCGTAGCCGCTGGACAGGGCGGAGATACCGCCCATGATATTAAACTCCGTCTGCTCCGTGTTGGGGTTGATCTCCCCGGTGTTCACATTGTTCACCAGGCCGCTGGAGCACCCAGACAGGCCCGCTGTACATACGACGGCCGCAAGGGAGGCCGCAAGGCCCCGCTTCCAAGGTTGTTTCATGGTTTTCTCTCCTTTCTCAGCCCTTCACCGCGCCAGCCATAAAGCCCTTTTCAAAGTACTTCTGGACAAAGGGATAAATGACCAGCATGGGCACTGCCGCCACGATCATAGAGCAGAATTTCAGCAGCTCAGTGAGCTTGTTCAGTTCCGCATAGCCGCCGGAAATGGTAGCCGCCTGAGAGGCAGAGGCGGAACTTTTGATCAGGATATTCCGCATGACCAGAGGCAGCGGAGAGCCTTTGCCGCCCAGATAGATCAGTGCAGTAAACCAGTCGTTCCAATAGGCCACCATGGAGAAAACCGCCATAACGGCCAAGATAGGTTTGGAGAGGGGAATGACGATACGCAGGAAAATACCCATCTTGGAGCAGCCGTCAATCTGGGCAGCCTCGATGAGGTCCTTGGGGACACTGTTCTGGAAGTAGTTGCGCACAATGATCATATTGCCCACGGCGACGCCGCCCGGCAGGAACAGGGACCACATGCTGCCCACCAGACCGGTGCTCTTGACCACCAGGTAGGTGGGGACCAGGCCGCCGCCAAAGTACATGGTGATGAGGAAAAAGATGCTGAAAAACTTCCGCCCGGGCAGGTCACGCTGGGCCATAGGATAGGCGGTGATGTAGAGCATGGTCACCGAGAACACGGTACCGATCAAGGTGTATTTCACCGAGTTCAAAAAGCCGGAGACAATGTTGGGGTCCTGGAAGACTGCCGCATATCCGTCCAGGGTGAAGCCGCTGGGGAACAGGAAGGTCTTGCCCGCGTACACATCGTAGGGATCGGAGACCGAGGCAATGAGGACATAGTAGAGGGGATAGGCCACGATGATGAGCACCACCGCGGTGATAGCCACCAGAACGATATCGCTGGTGCGCTCAGACAGTCCGCGCGATTTGTTCATGTTCTTCCCCTCCTTTACACAAATTCCACGTCCGAGGCCTTGGACGCGATCTTATTGACGATAAGCAGCAAAATGATGTTGACCGCCGTGTTGAACAGGCCCACGGCTGTGGAGTAGCTGTACTTGGCGTTTTCAATGCCTTGTTGATAGACATATACAGCAATGACATCGCTGGTGGCCTTGTTGAGGTCAGTCTGGAGGAGCCATACCTTTTCAAAGCCCACGTTCATCAATCCGCCGGCGGCCATGATGAGGTTCAAAATGGCCATGGGCAGCAGCTCGGGCAGATCGATATTTTTAATGCGCTGGAACACGGAAGCACCATCGATTTTAGCCGCCTCGTAGAGGCCGGGATCCACGTTGGCCAGGGTGGCCAAATAGATGATGCAGCCCCAGCCGGCGTCCTGCCAAATGCCCGAAGCGATGTAGATGGTGCGGAAGGCGGAGGACTCGGTGAGAAAGTCGATGCTGGTGCCGAAGATCAGGTTAATAAGGCCGCCCGAGGGGCTCAGGAAGATGCGCAGCATACCGCAGACCACCATGATGGAGATAAAATGGGGGGCATACAGTACTGTCTGGACCAGCCGCTTATACCGCCGGAAGCGGAGCTGATTGATAATCAGGGACAGGATAATGGGGATGGGGAAGGTCCACAGCAGGCTGTACAGGCTGATGAGGACGGTATTTTTGATCATGCGGACACAGGTGGGCGAACTGAAGAAGCGTTCAAACCAATAAAGTCCCACCCACTCGCTGCCCGTATATCCCCGGCTGGCTTTAAAATCGCGGAAGGCAATTTGAATGCCGTACATGGGAACATACTTGTAGATGATGGTCAGCACTACTGGAACCAATAAGAGCAGGTAGAGCTGCCAGTTGTTCAGAATCCGGCGGCCCAGGGTTTTTCTGTGCGGGGCAAGGACCCCTGCCGCGGTTTTATATTGTTGACTCACATTGTCTCACTCCCTATTTGAAATCATTGTATCACATCTGCACCTATGTTTTATCCCTCTTTTCTGATTCTGTTCTAATGTACCGGCACACAGTGTGTAACGTTTCACACAGGTGAAGAAAAGAGCGCCCCGAATACGCAGGGCGAAACGTTACACTCTAATTTAAGCTCATCATACGCCACTGTTCCGTAATCTGTCAAGGCAATTGAAGGTCATTTTTTCGCTTCTCTGTTCTCCATAAAAAGGAAGCCTATTTTTTGTGCAACCTGGAAAGAAATTTGGAAACAGGCCAAAAATTCAAAAAATATCTTGCAAAAAAACGTTTCACGAATATAATGAAATCATGTTCATGAAATTTCATGAAATATTTGTGATACGTTTCATATTATGAGAGGCGGCGGTGCAAATGAGACGGGGTTCCGCTCCGACAATGAAAGATGTGGCCCGTGAGGCAGGCGTGGCACTTGGCACGGTATCCAAGGTATTCAACAACGGCTCGGTAGGAGAAGACTACCGCCAGCGTGTACTGGAAGCGGCTGAGCGGCTTGGCTATCAGGTAAACAGCTATGCCCGGGGGTTAAAAACCAACCGGACCTATGCCGTGGCTGTGGTGCTGCCTAATATTATCAATCCCTTCTTCTCTGTCCTTGCTCAAAACCTCTGCCAGGCTTTGACCAAGCGGGGCTATCGGATGTTCCTGTCCATCACCGATTTTGATCCGGCGGCGGAACAGCGCTATATCCACATGGCCCAGCAAAATCAGGTGGACGGCATCATCGGCCTGACATATAACCCGGACCTGCAGGTGGCAGACAAGGTCCCCTTTGTCAGCTTTGATCGCTATGTAAGCCCCGATGTGCCCTGTGTGGCCTCGGACAACTTTGGCGGCGGACAACTGGCCGCCAAAAAGCTGGTGGATCTGGGCTGCGGGCGGCTGCTGTTCCTGCGCATCGGCTCCACCGTAGCCGGTGAGTCGGACAAACGCCGGGATGGTTTTGAGTCTTTTTGCCGGAGTACGGGAGTGGAATACGACACACTCTACCTGCGGGACAGCGACGGCCTCACCCCCTTCCGGGAGTTTCTTCAGTCCCATATTCATCAGGGCTGTCTGGATTACGACGGCATTTTCTGCTGCACAGATGTGTTGACGATGGAAATTCAAAAAATGCTTTTAGAAATGGGAATCCGCGCCCCGGAAGACGTGCAGCTCATTGGCTTTGACGGTACAGCCATCCACATGGGACGCGCTCCGGAGTGTTCCACGATCGTCCAGCCTATTCCCTTACTGGCTGAGACCTGTGTGGATATTCTTTTAAAAGAGGACAAAAACGACCTGCCCAGCCTGATCTGCCTTCCGGTGAGCTACGCCCCCGGCGGCACCACCCGGGACAGAGCATGAGCTCACTGCGGAGGGAAAAGGACATATGGCCAGCGAATATCTGAAATGGAAATACCGGGACGTGAAGCCCGACCAGGCGGTCGAACTGACTCCCCGGCAGAAACGGGCAAACTGGTGGTATTACCATAAATGGTATGTACTTCTGGGCGCAGGACTGCTTGCTGCATCCATTTATCTGGTAGCCAGAGCTCTGGGCTTTGGGCAAGTAACGCCCGATTATCAAGTGGCCTATGTGGGCTCCACCGCTCTGCCGGAGGATACTGCCGCCGCACTGGAAACTGCTCTGGCAGATTTGGGAAGCGACTGTGACGGCGATGGTCACGTCGTAGTCCGGGTAAACCAATATGTAATGGGCGATACTTCAGGCGAAGGTGCTGTTTACTCCTACGCCAGCAGCACCAGACTGATGGCCGACCTGGACTCCTGTGACAGCTACTTTTTCTTATTGGAGGATCCGGCAGCTTTTCAGGAGAACTACCAGGTCCTGCGCCGCCTGGACGGGAGTCTGCCGGAGGAAACAGATCACGACTACGAAAGCTGCTGTCTGTCCTGGTCGGACTGCCCGACACTCCAGCAGCTCTCTCTGGGTGAGTACACGGAAAAAGTTCTGAACCAGGAAATTCAGGGCGACAGTCAGGAGCTTTTGAACCAGCTTTTTGTGGCTCGTCGCGGGTTCTGGACCGATCGCACCTGCTCTTATGCCACACAGTGCGATGCACTTTGGGATGTTATCACAAGGGGGAGTAGCCAGTGAAACGCTGGAAATACGGGGTTATATCTCTGCTTCTGGCAGGCCTGCTTGGTCTGAGCGGATGCAGCCAGTACCCTGAACAAGCTGCGGATGGAACACCTTGGGACTCCAGCTGGACCATGCTGGGTTCCGTGCTGGGCGCCGAGGAACCGGGAAACGGATTTTCTCTGCTGGACAACTACTCGGTGCTGACCGGAGAGGATATTTACTACGCCGCCTGGGTGGCCGGTGATTCCTCTGCTTACACCAATGAGGATAATGAGGAGGTGGAGGTCTATGACGCCCAACTCTACCTTCTTGCAGCTGGCTGCGCCGATGCTTCATTTGCCCAGCAAAACCTGGATGAGTGGATATCCAAAGAGCAGGAGACCTATACCGTGACAGAAACCTGGAATGAGACCCGCAACGGCCAGGAGTACACCTTGCTGGCCTATGAGTGCGGTTCAGACACCAATCCGTACAGCCGCGGGATCTCTGCGTTCACGGTCTATGGTACATATGCAATCAGCGCCGAGCTGGCCTGTCAGGAGGATTTTACCGGACAGGAACGGGATATTCTGCTGCAGTTTTTGGACGGCTGCCATTACAGCCCGTTGAACTAGTTGAACGAAAGGTGGAAGTTTTGTGGGTTTATTTGTCCATGAGGATCCATACTACGATCCCGATGTACGTCAGGTGGGATTTAACCGCTATAAACAACTTCTCTCCCGCCATGCTTTCTCCTGGATCAAACTCAATCTGCTCACAGTAGTAGGCGCACTTCCTTTGGCAGCAGGCATCGGGTATGCCATCCTGTCCAGCAGCATACTGGTCCTCATCCCCCTTTCCATTGTGGGTGGAATGATTTGGGGACCCTTTCTGGCAGGGCTTTACGACGGGATCCTCCGGGGACTGCGGGATGCACCGGAGTCCTGGTGGACAGCCTGGCGGAAGAGCCTGCGTCAAAACGGCCGGGAGAGTTTGCTTCCGGGGGCGGTTCTTGGTCTGCTGATCGGCATGTATGCCTTTATGGCTGCCCTCTTTTGGTGGTCTGCGGCGCCTCAGTCGCTGGGTACTATTGCCCTGTATCTGTTTTCTGCCGCCCTGTTTCTTCTTCTCAATTCCCTTTATTGGCCGCAGCTGGTCCTGTTTCGCCAGACTGCGCTGAACCGGATGAGAAACATCATCCTGTTCACTGCAAAATATGCCTGGCGCATGGCAGGGATCGCTGTACTGCAGCTGATCTATGCTATGATCTACGTACTTTTGGCTCCTTGGACCTTACTTCTGGTGCCTGTTTTAGGATTTTGGTACATTACCTTTTTGTCTCAGTTTTTCATTTATGAACCTCTCAACAAAGAACTGGAGATTGAAGAAAAATTCAAAACTTCTTCTCTCTAAACAGTCCCACTCGCAAACACAGTGTTTGACATTCACAAATTCCAGCGTAAAAAAAGCAGCCGCCCGTTGGATTGGTTTCCAACAGGCGGCTGCTGTGTTAAAAACGAGAATGGAGGCTGCCAGCATCCATCATAGTCTTACCCAATTGACTGTATTCTCGTGGTCTATACAAAGAAAAAAACGACTTGCTTTTGCAAGTCGTTTTTTTGGCAGCGGGAGAAGGATTCGAACCCTCACAAACAGAGTCAGAGTCTGTCGTGCTACCCTTACACAATCCCGCTATTTCTTTGTTTTGCCTTGCGGTTTGTTTCCCTGTCGCAAGGACAGGTGTTATTATACCAAACTTTCGACGATTGTCAATAGGTTTTTTAAAATATTTTTTTCTTCGACTAATTTCTAGTTTTTTCCATCGTTTTGTCCTGTTTTCCCATTTTATCGCTTCCCTTTTTTGTGGATATCATCTATAATAAGAACAGTCTCTGGATTTCTAGCAAGAACTCCTCAGCCTTCTTTTTTCTTTCAAACATCACATTGCAATCATTTGAGAGGAGCGAAACTTATTCTATGCAGCAGCTCAGCCGAAAACAACAACTGTTGGTTGGCTTTACCCTGTTCTCCATGTTCTTTGGAGCAGGCAATCTGATCTTCCCGCCCCAGTTAGGCGCCCAAGCCGGAGTACAAACCTGGCCTGCCATGGCCGGTCTGGCCATCAGCGCCATCGGCCTGCCCATTCTGGGCGTAATTGCCGTTGTCCGGGCGGGCAGTTTGAACGCCTTGGCCAGCCGGGTCCATCCCTTGTTTGCCTCCATCTTCACGATCTTGATCTATCTGTCCATTGGCCCCTGTCTGGCCATCCCCCGTACCGCCAGCACTTCTTTTGAGATGGCGGTACCTCCCTTCCTCCCTGCCGGCACCTCCACCACCTGGTTTCAGCTGGGATACTCCCTGATCTTCTTTGCCGCCGCCTTTATCGTTGCCCTTCATCCGGAGCGGCTCACCAGCCGCTTGGGAAAGATCCTGTGCCCCATGCTCCTGGTGCTGGTGACGGTGATCTTTGTGGGCTGCCTCATTCACCCTGTGGGCGAATACGGCCCTGCTTTAGCTCCCTATGACCACATGGCTCCCGTCCAGGGCTTTCTGACCGGCTATCAGACCATGGACGCCATTGCGGGTCTGAATTTCGGCATTGTCATCGTCCTCAATATCAGGGCTCTGGGCGTCACTCAGGAGCGTCCCGTCCTGCGGACCACCATCCGTGCCGGCGTGATCGCTGCGATTCTCTTCGCGGTGGTCTACTCTATGCTGGCCCATATCGGTGCTCTGTCCAGCACCGCTTTCCCCGGCACCACCAACGGTGCAGTCACCCTGACAAACGTGGTGGGGGCTATCTTTGGTCCTGTCGGTTCGGTACTGCTGGCTGCTGTGTTCATCATCGCCTGCTTTAATACCTGTGTCGGGCTGATCAGCTCCTGCGCCTCCTACTTCAACACCCTGGTTCCCAAGCTCTCTATTCCCGCCTGGGCGGCCTTTTTCGCCGTGGTCAGCATGATCATCGCAAACGCCGGTCTGGACCAGATTCTGGCCATCTCCGTGCCCATTCTCAATATTCTCTATCCCCCGGCTATCGTGCTGATCTTCTTGGCCTTCCTGCCCGGCCGTGTCCAGAAGCTGTGGGCCATCTATCCTGTGGGCATTGCCTTTACCACCGTAGCTAGTATCCTGTATACCTTACAGGATCTGAAGATTCCTCTGTTTGGCCTGGATGCCCTTTTAAAGAGCATCCCTCTGGCTGATGTGAAGCTTGGCTGGGTCCTACCTGCCGTGGTGGGCATCCTTCTGGGTGCGGTTCTCTCTGCTCTGCGTCCCCGTACAGCAGAATAACAAACTTTTTTCGCTCCCGTCATTTCGTTGGCGGGAGCGTCTTTTTCCTTCTTCTTTTTACTTTGGGCTTTGGCACAGGGGCCTGGAAGGTCACCACACCCTCTACAGGCACCGCCAACACCCCCTGAGGGATGTAATACTCCATTCCCTCCTGGGTGCGGGCACATCGGTGCCAGGACAGCGCCTTGGGCAGTTTTTTTGCAAAATCCGCATCCAGGAAACAACCGCCGTTTTTCCGCCGCTCCTCCCCCTGCTCTGCCAACTGCGCAAACAGCTTCCGCCGCTCCCCCCGCTCCGGCCAGCACCGTCCCTTTGCCAGCGGCCGCCCGTCGGGCAGCGTCCAGATATCTGCAGTTCGCACCTGAAGAGGCCGTCCATCTCCCCAATCCTCCCAGGCGTCCAAGACCACGCTGAGCGTCTCCTCGTCCTGAAAGGTCACCTGTCCCTCCAGCCGGGCACTCCAAGGCCGGAAGGCCCGCCCCTCCTCCTGGCAGGCAGACAGATCCAGGCAAGCGCGGCAATACAGTTCCTTCTCCCAGCGCTTGCGCCAGGTCTGGACCACCTGCCGGTAATACTGGCTCACCCTCCGTCCCCCGCGGCCTCCCCGCTGGATCTCCGGCCAGGAGAAAGCCAGCGAAAGTACCGGTTCTCCACGTAATTTGAGCTTCTTTTCTTCCTTCTTCCACGCCACCTGCCAAGACTGAGGCAATCCGCTTTCCTTCATGGAAACTCCCCCCTTTTCCGCCCATCCTATGAAATGACGGGAGAAAAGGTGTGGTCTCTCTTTATTTTCACAAGCTAGTGTGTTACAATATAACTCAATCCATGTTTTTCCCATAAGAAAGGAGCCGCCATGTCCAAGTTTTATGATAAACCCTCCAGCGACCTGCTGTACCAGGCCATGCTGGAGCTCCACAGTGTGGAGGAGTGCCGTGAATTTTTGCAGGACCTGTGCACCGTATCAGAATTGAAGGCCATGGAACAGCGCATGGAAGTGGCCATGCTGCTGGATGACGGCCTTATCTACAGCGAAATTCTGGAACGCACCGGTGCCTCCAGCGCCACCATCAGCCGGGTAAACCGGTGTCTTCACTACGGGGCTAACGGTTATCGGACCATCCTGCCCCGGCTGAAGGAGCGGCAGAAATGAACAGCTATGATTTCCTGGCGGGCTGCTACGACGAGTTTACCACCGATGTAGGCTACTCTGCCTGGGCTGACTATATTGAGGCTCATTTCCGCCGCCGGGGACTGCCGGGCAAAACGGTATTGGATCTGGCCTGCGGCACCGGTTCTCTCACGCGGGAGCTGGCCCAGCGGGGCTATGAGATGATCGGTGTGGACCTGTCCCCGGAGATGCTGGCCGAGGCCGCAGAGAAAAACCAGGATGTGGACGGCATTCCCCCCATTTTTCTGTGTCAGTCCATGGACAAGCTGGACCTGTACGGCACCATCGATGCCTGCGTGTGCTGCTTGGACAGCGTCAATTATGTCACTGACCCCAAAAAGCTGCAAAAGGCTTTTGAACGGGTTTATCTGTTCCTGATGCCCGGCGGGGTGTTTTTGTTTGATATCAACACCCCGGAGAAGCTCCGGGGCCTGGACGGTCAGGTTTTCCTGGACGAGACCGAGGACGCCTACTGCGTGTGGCGTGCCGAGTACTCCCAGCGCAGCCGCATCTGCTCCTACTTTATGGACATTTTCCGTCTGGATGAGGAGAGCGGCCTGTGGGAGCGTGGCGAAGAGCTGCACCGGGAACGGTCCTATGAGCCCCAGGAGCTGGTGGAATATCTCACTCAGGCGGGCTTTCAGGACATCCGTCAGTACGGCAACCTGAAAATGCGCTCCCCCAAACCGGGAGAGGACCGCATCTTCTTTACCGCCCGAAAAAATCCCAAGCTGACCACACAAATTTAAGGAGAATTCTTTTTATGCGCGACGAATTGGTAAGAGCCATTACCGCTGACGGCCTGGTCAAGGCCGTGGCGATCACCGGCCGGGACCTGGTAGAGCGGGCCCGACAAATCCACACCCTCCTTCCCGTTGCCACAGCCGCCCTGGGCCGCTCTCTGCTGGGAGCCTCCATGCTGGGCGACATGCTGAAAGAGGATGGTGCCTCCCTCACCCTGCAGATCAAGGGCGGAGGCCCTCTGGGCACCGTGCTTGCTGTATCGGACAACCAGGGCAACGTACGGGGCTATGTTCAGAATCCTCACGTGGAGCTCATGGAGATCGAGCCGGGTAAGCTGGATGTCGGCCGGGCCGTGGGTACGGCGGGCACCCTCACCGTGATCAAAGACCTGAACATGAAAGAGCCCTACGTGGGCACCATCGGCCTGTTCTCCGGCGAAATCGCCGACGACCTGGCCATGTACTTTGTAGAGAGCGAGCAGATCCCCACCGCCTGCGCCCTGGGCGTGCTGGTGGGCACCGACCAGTCGGTGACCAGCGCGGGTGGCTATCTCATCCAGCTGCTGCCCGGCGCCGGAGAGGACATCATCTCCAAGATCGAGGCCGGCGTGCGCCGGGTCGGGTCTGTAAGCCGCGCCCTGGAGGGCGGTCTGGACGCCCGTGGCCTTCTGGAGGCGGTATTGTCTGACTTTGAACTGGAGATCCTGGAGACCCATCCGGTGGAGTACCGCTGCTACTGCAATCGGGACCGGGTGACCCGAGCGCTCATCAGCATGGGCCGGGAGGAGCTGGAGTCTCTGATTCAGGAGCAGGGGCAGGCGGAACTCACCTGTCAGTTCTGCGACCGTGTCTACCCCTTCACCAAAGAGGAGCTGGAGGCCCTGTTGGCCAAGATGTAAACGAACAAAGGGAGCGGAGAAATTCTCCGCTCCCTTCGTTTTGGGTAAAAAAAAGGCTGCTGTCCAAACAGCAGTCTTTTTTTCGCAAATTACTGAGCCTCCACCTTGCCGAAAGAACGGCCATTGTAGGTCAGGCAATTTTTGCACATCCGGTGAGGCAGCCGATAGGCACCGCACTTGGGGCAGGTCACGATACCGGGAGTCTCCAGCT
>OKRX01000749.1_pt1 | contig 25326 bp, 19 predicted proteins | sample 1601241 | NCBI WGS metagenome assembly OKRX01 (sample SAMEA3541500, study PRJEB24748) | human gut metagenome | biome: human gut; feature: human-associated habitat; material: faeces | place: China | collected 2012
GAATCAGAAGAGGTCATCAGACTTCTTCCGGAACGTCATGTCCTGTCGGATAGAATTATGTGAGAAAGCACCGAAAAATGGCAATAAGAACGGCCTATGAAGTGGTCATGCCCTATCATCTTCATATGCCATCTTATTTTTTAGGGACATTTACTGAATATCCCAAACTAACCTTTCTCTTTCAAAAACTAATTTACTCTATCGTTTTCTAAATGACGTTGCAAATTTAAAGAGTTATTTTAAGGTACTGTTTGATATATATCAAAAAAGGATTATTTCCTGAACCGGCTCCAGAAACCGCCTCTCTTTTGTTGCGGAGTTTTATCGGTATCGCGATACAGCTCCTCATACGTCAGCTTCTCCTGAACCATGCGGTAGATGTCTCCCCAGTCGGGCAGGCCGCCCAGGTTGCGGTCGTCAATGAAGAGGTCCGCTTTCACCTTGCGCGAGAAGCCGTGATGGGCGGCATCCTCTTCGGGATAGTCCCGGTTGACGGCATAAAACTCCACGCCCCGTTCCCTACACCATTCCACGGCCTCGTCCAGCAGCTTTCCTTCACGTACGGTCCACAGTATCAGGCGGTGGCGGTCTTTGATCAGCATCTTCAGCGTATCGGTGGCAAAAGGGATTTCGTTCCCTATTTTAGGGTAGCGGTGCTCTACGATTGTGCCGTCAAAATCAATGGCGATAGTCATGATGCTTATGTGTTACTTTAAAAACGGTAACTTGTTCCTATGGAAGCTCCTAAGACAAACGTATATTCTCCGCTTGTGTAGGTACGTGCCGAAGGAGTAATCTTGCCGTTATAACCTCTCAGATACTCTTCCGCAAAGATGTTCCAACGGTCGTTCAGCTTGAAGCTCTGTTGCAGACCGCCCTGGATGCCGAAGTAATTCTTGTCTTCCATTTCGTGGTGCGTATAGACGATACCGGCAAAGGCGTTGAGGTCGAATATGCGGTTTTCGCTATAATTGCCTATCATGTTGGTAAGGTTCAGCATGTAGTCGGCGGTGACAGACAGCGGATACACACCCCCGTGCTGATAAGCATACCGCCCAATCTCGATGCTTCCTCTTACGGCAGACAGCGGTGTGTACTGGCGTCCCACACCCAGGCTTATCTGTTGTCCCAGCATATCGGAAATATCCTTCATCTTCACACCTGCGGTGCGCATGGGGAAGTTGGTTCCCACGGTGGCATACGCAAAGTTATAAGGCTGGAAGAAGCCGCGTCTGGCATCGAAGTCGGCCTTTCTTCTACGGTACTGCACACCGAACATCACGCCTACATTCTGCATGTGTCTGTCCTGTGTGATGCCGCTCTTGAACGGTTGCGTATAGAAGCTCTTGCTGTATCGCGCCTCACCCGTGATACCGATTTGGTCTGACAGGAAATATACCAGTTGCATAGACCCCGTAGGACCGTGGAATGTACGAAGCTTCTTGGCATAGTCGCTGCTTCTGTGCGCCAGTGCTCCGAATTCGTAGCCGGCGGAAAGGTTCACTTCCAGTCTCGGGTCGTCCACACTCGGCGAAACCAGCGTATTCAGGTTCACCAGCACTTCCGCTCTGCCGCCTGCATAGGCTTCTTCGCTTTTGAACTTGTCCGAATTGAAGGTATAGTGGAAGCCGCCGAAGCCGCTGATGCGCCATCCCAGCGGCATGAACCATTTACCTATCGCCAGTGAAGCGGCAGGACCCAACGGTTGCAGCGCCGGCAGATTGTTGCGCACGGGCTTTCCGAAATCGCCCTGCGTACCGATAGCCGCTTCTATGAACATATTATCGCCCATATCTTCCGATTTCATCCTGATGGGGAGACCGGTAAAGCGGTAGGTCAGTCCGGTGTACACGCCATATCCCACGTCATACCGTTTGGGGCAGTCCGCACCGTCTATTCCATCGGTATAGAGATATAGTTTGGGTTCCACATACCAGTCCCAGTTTCCCGACAGATGATAGCGTGCCTGCAAGCCGCCGTGCACTCCGCCGGCTATCTTGGCATCCATACCGTCGCGCTTGCTCACATAGCCGCCTATACCCAATACGGTATACAGGCTGATGTGTGCGCCGCTTTTGTACCCGCCGATATAATCGGACAGGTTGAACAGGTGGTCCAGCTCGATGCCGCCCTGTTTCAGCTCGTCGTTGAAGCCGCCCAACAGAGACACCCGGTAGGAGTTGAATGAACTTACATCCTTAGTCAGGGCAATACCACCGTTGAACCATGCCGGCAGTGAAGAACTGCCCCTCAGCTTGTTCACACCGCCCATTACCGACAGGGAGAAATTCTTGCCCGGCTGGCTGTTGTTCACTTCTCTTCCCTGCGGGATATACCGTTTCTGCAATACATAGTCCATTGCATTGAAAGGCCTTTCGGTGCTGTCCTTCTTCAGGCTGTCGTCCTGCGCATGGAGCATTTCCGGCATTGCCGTACATGTGCAGATGCACAGTGCCGGAATCATATATTTCAATTTCATTTTCAATCCTTATTATGGTTATAGGTTAGACATATCCATAGCTGCCTGTATGATATCCTCGTTAAATTCACCGTCGTTTTGTGCGGTAGCCACGAAGCTCTTGTCGCGTTTGAAACATTCGGACAGGGCAATCACCGTATTCATGAACTCTATCTCACCCTCTCTGGCAGACAAGGTGGCTTTGAAATACCAGGTCAGTGCGCTGTCCTGCGGCAGTTTGGCAAGCGAAGCCTTGGCGGCAGCGTTGCCGGCGCGGTTATCCAGCGCCATGTACATCACCACTTCGTTCTGGGGCGATGAAGCCTTGATGGTTTCAAAAGTCTTGTGTGCACGTTCTTTCTCTTCCGGAGTCGTTCCGCCCTGGAAGTAGCCGCCCAAAGCCCATGTATAGGCTTTCAGCAGGTCGAATTTGCTGTCCTCCGGCAGAATCTTCACCAATACGCTGGCGTGCTCGAAGTCTCCCTTCTTGATGTACATGCACAGTTGGTTGGTCACCACTTCCAGCCGGTTCACGATTTCCGTACGGCTTCCGTCGGCATTCATGCGCGAATAGTCGGTGGAGTGGATGCTCAGGTCTATCAGCGGTTCCAGTATGGAAGTATCCACGGTATCCCTCTCCAGGTAAGAAGCCGCCAGGTTGTTGCCGGCAAGTGCCCACGGATGCTTTTGTTCCAGTGATTCCTCGTAAGCACGGCGGTACAGAGCTTCCAGTTCCTTTTCATCGGTTATCAGTTGGAACAGCTTCCAGTACTCATAACGTGTGTAGCTGCCTTTCAGCCCTTTTTCCCTGTATTGTGCCATGACTTCCTCGTCATTCGGTTCGCGGTATATCTCGTAGAGGCAGTTATAGTTCACCACGCGGAGCTCGTCCAGATAAGGCACGATGACGGTGGGATACCAGTCAAGCTGTTTCAGCGCTCTGCCTTGTGCCTCTATGCCTTTGTTCTTTGCCAGAATTTCTTTCACCTTGCCGGCTTCCGTGCTTTTGCCGTCGCGTTCCAGCAGTTTCACCACTTCTTCCCACGAAGCCACTTCGGCATGCGGATTGCGGTAAACACGCTCCAGAATATATCGTGGCAGTGCAGATGTAATTTCCTGTTCTATCTTTCGTACACGTCTTTCGGCAAGGTTCAGGTTACTGTTGTAATGACCGTCCGGAGAAGCCGTACCTATTACGTGGAACTCCTTCAATACCGTACCCGGAGATTCGGCTATCTCTTTCAGCTTGTTTCTCAGCATGGCAAGGCTTTGTTTGTTTTCAGGCGTGTCCGTCAGTTGGTCGGAGTTGATGAGGAAAGACAGTTGTATCTTGTCCGACGTATTTCTTTTCTCTATCTGTGCCCTTTCCTTGTGCTGCAACGGATCCATCTGCTCCGAGAAGAGGTTGTATTGCAGGAACTTCATCGGGCGTTTGGTCTGGCACGTATTGATTTGGTATGTTCTGGAGTTCGACGCGCTGTAATCTTCCAGGTTCACGATGGCAAAGCAACTGTAGTTCCGGTTAGGGTCGGGCACAATGATGGTATCCGTCCAGTCCAGGTTCATGGCCCTTGTAGTCAGCGCCTCCGCTTTGATGTACGGACGCAGCGGGTCGCGGTCCATGTCATAGCCCATTTTGCGTTCCTGCGTCAGGGCATATTCCTTGCCGTCGTATACGGACGGGCGTGCAAAGGTTACCGTATCGTTCGTTTCGCAGTCCAGTACGTACGGCTGTATAATCAGTCGCGAGAAGCGGTTGCCGAAGTAAGGAGGCAGTTTGAAGGTATTGTACGGAATCAGCATGTTTCCGATCATCTTCGGCGCTTTCGGTTCCGGTTTCAGAACCAGCCGCATGGCGGTTACGGTCACACTCTCCAGCATCACTCCCTCGTCGATGCTCACATCTATTTTCATCTGATGTCTCACTTCCTTCAATACCGAGGGCGAGAGTCCCACTTTGAAAATCAGCGCACCGTTGTCCGGAACCAGTATCTCATAATACCCGTTCTCGTCGGTGGTCGTTTTCCCTTCCTGATCCAGCAGCAATGTTTTCTCCTGGTCGTTGCTGTCCAGTATCTTCTTCATATCCTCGCCCACGGCTACGGTCTTGGCGGCATACACATCCACCGTCACGTCCGAGAAAGGCACTTTCCGGTTTTCGGCAATGTTATATACGGTACCCGATACCTTCACCATTTTCTGCGCCCAGGCAGTGCCGGTACCGCATCCCGCCACAACCAGAAGCAGGATCCATATTTTCAATCTTTCAGTAATCATTCTCCGTATTATTTAAAAATGTAAGTACACGAAATTCCCAGTCCCATGGGCATCACCTTGTGTCCGGTGGTGTTGTAGTCTCCCGGTGCGGGCAATCCCTTCTCGTAGCGTTTCTCCCTGTACCACATCAGTGATATTCCGGCGCTGAATTCTATGTTGAAGCGTTTGCCCAGCGGCAGTACATATCCGTACACCATTCCCGGGCCTACGGCATCGCCGAAGTGGTGTGTATCCGAGAACGTGGCGTCATACCTCATGCCCTGTATGCCCAGGCCTATGAAGCTCTGCACCATTGCCCGTCCGCTCACCCAGTATCTCACTTGCGCTTCCGCACCTTTGATGCTGCAATCCAGCGGGTTCTGGTCAAGGCTGTAGAAAGCTCCCGCCATAACGCTGGTCCGGTTCGATGTCACCAGTTCCAGCGAGAAGTTCGGAGTCAGGTTTCCCCAAAGCAGTGCGTTTGTTCTTCCGGCAATGAGCTGTGCCTGCGCATTACTTGCCGTGCATGCCAGTACAGCTATCACTATCAGCCTCGCCCATATACTTTTCTTTTTACAATCTTTTGTCATACGAATCTCTTATTTTTGTCTTTGACTGTATTTGTTTCTGATAGAGCTGAAGCGGTACACGAATCCTACGCGTATATCGCTCACTACGGGGTAGGGCAGGAAATGCCTGTCTCTGCTCTTTGTACGTATCAGGTGGTTATCTTCATATTTATATTTGTCATATTCGGCATAGGCTGCTCCCACGCTCAGACCCAGATCCAGGTCTATTGCGCCCTGTTTGCATTTGTATACGGGCAACTGCCATCCGCCGGTCAGTCCGGCATGGAACATATCGCCGGCGATGCCTTTGCCCCATGCTCCGGCAAACTTGCTGTATCCGGCATAGAAGCCCCAGTAGTAGGTACGCCAGAATTTGGGAATCTTGGACTGTCCCGTCTTTACGGTAAAGGAAGGTTTGGCATATCTTTTCACTTCCAGTCTGTAATCGTTGATTTTCATCTGTATGCGTTCGTTCATACTGATTTTGGCATTGCCGTTCCATTTGGCGCCTATGCCCACTACCCACCGGTTGTCGGTAGAACTTGAAAGGTCAAATTCCACTTTGGCATTCGGCAACAGCAACAGCCAGTCCATTGCATTGGTTTCAAACGCCCACCGTTCTTTGGGCGAAATCTTTTCGGAGGTTTTCTGTTGGGCGTACGCTCGGACGCTTATCGCGCCCAGCATCGCCAGAAACAGAAACAGTACCTTTGTCCTATTTGTCATCAGTTGTCAATGTTTAGTTCTATATTCTGTATATCAGAAGTTGTAGGTCAGTCCGGCAGTCAGTGCGGCTGCACCTTCCCCTTTTTTTCCGCTGGCGCATCCGTCCAGCTTGTCCCCTACGAGATTACCTTTTATCTCGACATTGATGTCCAGATGTTCCGATACCTTAAAGCGGTTCAGCACACCTACGGTAAGCACTCCTGTGGTGGTATTCAGTCCGGGGGCGTTGGCCACACCGCCGCCCACCAGCGGAATGAGGCTGTATGTACGTTCTTCGTTCACACCGCACCACCAGTTCAGCACGTCCACCATGATGTCGGCATGATACATCATGAAATTCCACGATTCGCTGCTTCCGTTCATGGCTTCGCCCGAAGCGTGCATTCCGCTTATCTGCAATCTGGCGCCTAATACGGGGGTAATCCATTTACCGCCGCTTACGTCACCCGTAATGGAAATGCGGTTTCCAAACTGTGCATTTCTTTCATAATCACCTACGTATACTCCGGCTCCTACCGAACCGCTTACAAACCATTTCTCATTGGCCGGATAGGCCTCCATTTTGCCTTGTGCGGCAACGGTAGTCCCTGCCGAAGCAAGAACTACCGTTGCCAATATCCAAGGTCTTAGACTAAAAAAATGTTTCATTATTTCGAAGTAATTGTTATTCTGCCATTTGGGCTTTCAGGTACAGCTTTTTCGCGAACTTCATATCATGTTCTACCATGATTCTTACAAGTTCCGGGAAGCTGGTCTTTGTCGGGTTCCAACCCAGCAGCGTCTTGGCTTTAGTGGGGTCACCCAGCAGTTGTTCCACTTCGCAGGGACGGAAATATTTCGGATCCACTTCCACCAGTGCCTTTCCGGTTTTCACGTCGATACCTTTCTCATTCACGCCTTCGCCTTCCCAGCGCAGTTCTATGCCGGCTTCCTTAAAGGCAAGTGTGGCAAACTCGCGTACGGTGTGCATCTCTCCGGTAGCAATCACGAAGTCTTCCGGCGTATCGTGTTGCAGGATAAGCCACATACATTCCACATAGTCTTTGGCATATCCCCAGTCGCGGCGTGCATCCAGATTGCCCAAATACAGTTTGTCCTGGAATCCTTGTGCAATGCGGGCGGCAGCCAGCGTAATCTTGCGGGTAACGAAGGTTTCGCCGCGGCGCTCGCTTTCGTGGTTGAAGAGAATGCCGTTTACGGCGAACATTCCGTAACTTTCGCGGTAGTTCTTTGTAATCCAGAAACCGTATTGCTTGGCTACGCCGTAGGGACTGCGCGGGTAGAAAGGGGTAGTCTCCTTCTGCGGCACTTCCTGCACCTTGCCGAACAGTTCCGAGGTAGATGCCTGATATATCCTGGTTTTCTTTTCCAGACCGAGAATGCGTACAGCTTCGAGCATGCGCAGCGTACCTATAGCATCTGTTTCGGCGGTATATTCGGGTACATCGAACGAGACCTTTACGTGGCTCTGTGCAGCAAGGTTGTATATCTCGTCCGGCTGCACTTGCTGGATAATGCGTATCAGCGAACTGCTGTCCGTCATATCTCCATAATGCAGGTTGATAGTTCGCTTCTGCTTCATGTCGCGCACCCACTCATCGAAATACAAGTGCTCGATGCGTCCGGTATTGAACGAAGATGAGCGGCGCAATATGCCGTGTACTTCATATCCTTTTTGCAACAGGAATTCTGCGAGGAACGAACCGTCCTGTCCGGTTATTCCGGAGATTAGAGCTTTTTTCATTGTTTCTGGTATTATACTTTTTTTGATTGTTGCATATTTCGTCCTGCAAAAATCGTAATTTATTGTGAGACAACAAAGCCAATGCGGTAAATGATTTTGAGATTATTTTTGCTTTATACCGAGAGTTGCGTCCGGATGATTGCTGGAAAGCGGATATGACATCGTTTTTCTGTGTCAATCCTTTATGAAAAAATGAATTAATTTCAAATTTGATACGAACAAACAGACGTTATTTTTTGTTTTAATAACAAAGATAAATTATACAAGTATATGGAGAATTTAAATAAAACAGACATTGGACTGATAGGGCTGGCCGTGATGGGCGAGAATCTTGCATTGAATATGGCGGACAAGGGCTGGCGGGTTTCGGTTTATAACCGTACGGTTCCGGGGATTGAAGAAGGTGTGGTAGAACGTTTTATAAACGGACGCGCACAGGGTAAAAGTATTGAAGGATATACGGATATAGCTCGTTTTGTGGAGTCTGTAGCCGTTCCGCGCAAGATAATGATGATGGTTCGTGCCGGTAGTGCGGTAGACGAACTGATGGAGCAGCTTTTCCCGTTGCTCTCTCCGGGAGATATATTGATAGACGGCGGCAATTCCAATTATGAAGATACCAATCGCCGTGTGGCATTGGCCGAAGCGAGAGGCTTCCGTTTTGTGGGAGCAGGTGTTTCCGGCGGTGAAGAGGGTGCATTGAATGGAGCTTCTATCATGCCGGGCGGTTCGGTAAGCGCCTGGGAAGAAGTGAAGCCTGTTTTGCAGAGTATTGCTGCCAAAGCATCCGACGGCACGCCTTGCTGCCAGTGGGTGGGACCGGCTGGTTCGGGACATTTTGTCAAGATGATTCATAATGGCATCGAATATGGCGATATGCAGCTTATTTCCGAAGCCTATTCGCTGTTGAAAAACCGGAAAGGATTGGACAACGATGCGATGGCCGTCGTCTTTGACGAATGGAACGGAGGGGAATTGGATAGTTTCCTGATCGAGATAACCGCCAATATTCTGCGTTTTCGTGACGAAGACGGAAAACCGTTGCTCGACAAGATATTGGATGTCGCCGGACAGAAGGGAACCGGCAAATGGAGCGCGATTGCAGCGATGGACGAGAATGATCCGCTGACGTTGATCACCGAAGCGGTTTACGCCCGCTTGCTCTCGGCCCTGTATCCCGAACGAATAAAGGCGGCAAGACTTTATAGTGGAAAGTTGAAAGTTGAAAGTGGAAAGTTATCAGACAACGCTCAACTTTCAACTTTCAACTTTCAACTTTCAATTGAAGACGTCCGTCAGGCACTATACGCAGCCAAGCTGATTTCCTATGCACAGGGATTCTCCTTGCTTCGCCACGCTTCCGAGCATTATGGTTGGGATTTGGATTACGGGACGATTGCCCGCATCTGGCGTAAGGGGTGTATCATCCGTTCCGTCTTCCTGCAAAAGATCACGGAGGCATACCGGAAGGACCCGGACTTGGAAAACCTGCTCTTCGATGACTTTTTCCACACTAAGATACAGGAGGCTCTTCCTGCCTGGCGCCGGGTTGTCGCCGAAGGTGCGCTGAGCGGTGTCGCCCTGCCTGCCATGAGTTCAGCTCTAAATTATTTTGATGGGTTGCGCACGTTGTATTCGGCAGCGAATATGATTCAGGCTCAACGCGACTATTTCGGCGCTCATACTTATGAACGTACCGATCGCGAACGTGGTCATTTCTTCCACACCAATTGGACTGGGGAAGGAGGTAATACGGTTTCGGGCACGTATAGCGTCTGATTCTACTGTTTTGGAACTTTCCGAAAACCTCAAAAATAGTTTTTGAAGCTTTCGTAGAGTTCCGCCATCCTCAAAAATGTTTTTTGAGGCTTTCAGAAAGTTCTGCCACCCTCAAAAATGTTTTTTGAGGCTTTCGGGAGTTCCGCTGCTTTAAAAAATGATTTTTGAGGTTTTCGGAAAGTTCTGACATCATTAAATTAAAAAAGCAAATGAAAACAGCAAGCAATCAATTATTAGTCATATTCGGAGCTTCCGGCGACCTGACGGGGCGGAAGCTCTTGCCTTCGCTCTACGAATTGCACGTTCGGGGACTCTTGCCGGAGCGCTTTTGTATCTTGGGGGCGGCCCGTACGGAATATTCCGACGATGAATACCGCACTTTCGAAAAGGCGCATATCCGGGAATCCCTAAAAAACAAAGAGGTGGACGATGTCGAACTGGACAGTTTCCTCCGCCGTGTCTTTTACCTTGCATTCGATTCGACCAATTCCGCCGGATACCATAAACTGAAAGATCGTATCCATCAGTTACGGCAAGAGCAGCAGTTGCCGGACAAGATCATCTATTATCTTGCCACGCCGCCGGTGATGTACGAGTTGATCCCGACCTGCCTGAAAGAAAACGGGATGAATGTTGCCGGAAGCGAGGACGGTTGGCGCCGCGTGATCGTGGAGAAGCCTTTCGGAACGAGCCTCGAATCGGCCGAACGTCTGAACAAGCATCTCATCCATATCTTCGATGAGAAGGAAATTTACCGTATCGACCATTATCTGGGGAAAGAGACGGTGCAGAACATCCTGGTGCTCCGTTTCTCCAACGGCATATTCGAACCATTGTGGAATCGTAATTATATCGACTCGATCGAGATCAGTGCCTCGGAAACACTTGGCGTGGAGAATCGCGGGAAATATTATGACGGGGCGGGGGCTTTGCGCGACATGATCCAGAACCACTTGATGCAACTGATGGCATTTACGGCGATGGAGTCGCCTTCGGTGTTTGACCCGGAGCCGATCCGTGACGAGATCGTGAAGGTGTTCCGCGCTTTGCGTCCGTATAAGACGCATGATATGGACAACCTGATTGTGCGTGGCCAGTACGACGGCTACCGGGAAGAGAAGAATGTGGCGCCTGACTCCACCACGGAGACTTACGTCGCTATGAAAATGTTTATCGATAACTGGCGCTGGAGCGATGTCCCGTTCTATATCTTTACTGGGAAGAAATTACCGGAAAAGAGTTCGGAGATCGTAGTGAACTTCAAGTCCACTCCTCACCAGCTTTTCGCCGGACAATGTTCGGGAGGCTCCTGTAATAAACTGATTATCCGTATCCAACCGGACGAGAGCATCACGCTGAAGTTCGGTCTGAAAATGCCGGGAGCCGGTTTCACGGTGAAGCAGGTGGGTATGGATTTTCGCTATGATTCGCTTTCGAAGAACTATCTGCCCGATGCCTATGAGCGTCTGTTGCTTGATGCCATGTTGGGCGATTCGACTTTGTATGCCCGTAGCGACGCTTTGGAGGCAAGCTGGCGGCTGATCGATCCGATCCTCCATCATTGGAAGGAGGATGGTGCGAAGAACCTGTTCTTCTACGCCCCCGGTGAAGACGGCCCGATCGAAAAGGCCAAGTTGGGGATGACACCGAAGGATTGCCCTTGCCAAAGTTGTCAATGATAAAAAAGGATGATTATGATCATAGAGAATTTTAAAGATGATAAAGAGGCCCTCCGGGCAATGACCGGAGAGCTTGTCCGGTATATGGACCGGAAAGATGACGGCCTGCCTTTCAACCTCGCTTTGTCGGGAGGAGGGACGGCACAGAAGATGTTCGCTCTTTGGGTGGATGAATATAAGGATAAGATCGACTGGGATGCGATCCGTTTCTTTTGGGTCGATGAACGATGTGTTCCGCCAACTGACCCGGACAGTAATTATGGACATGCAAACGAGCTTTTGTTCAAGCCGCTGCATATACCCGCCGGTCATGTGCACCGCATTCATGGAGAAGTGGAACCTGGTACGGAAGCGATGCGTTATTCGCGTGTCGTGAAAGAGTATCTGCCCCGGCACGGGCAATTACCCTATTTTGATTGCGTCATCCTGGGTATCGGAGGTGATGCGCATACTGCGTCCATTTTTCCGGATACCTTGCCGCTGTTGACGGACAGCCGTAATTACGCCGTTTCCCAACATCCCGAATCCCATCAGTTCCGTATCACGATGACCGGCCCGCTGATCCTGAACGATTCGCCGTTGCTGGTCCCGGTCTTGGGGACGGGAAAGAAAGAGATGCTCGAAGAGTTGAAAAAAGGCTATTCGGCAACCCATCCTACGCCTGCCGCCTATATCCTTACTCATGCGGTAGAGGCGTTTGTATACACGACCTTATGATAAGGTGGGGTGGAGTGAGAATAAAAAAGAGGTTCAACTGCAAAAAATGATGCTGCTGAACCTCTTTTTTTGTTGTAATTTATTATTTCGATGTTTTCATCGAGAGCTTTTCCAAGAAGTAAACGATGGCGTAGCCTAAAACCATCAGGCCGACAGCTTCCCAAACAAGTTGATTCGGCATGATGTTGGCTTCGACTAAAGGCTTTACAACGCCATGACTGTCTGTATAAGTCTCGATCGTTTCCTTCCAAGGCCAAACCTTGTTTAGCGAACCGAGCATAAAACCGGCCAATACGGAGATCGTAATGTCGTGGAACCGGCGGAGAGCGAACGAAAGTACACGGGAGAAACTGGTGATACCGATTGCCGCACCGCAGATAAACACTAACATTACGGGAATATTGAATGTCTTTACCGCCTCCATGATATAAAAATATTTGCCTAACAGCACTAGGATGAAACTACCCGATATACCCGGCAGGATCATGGCACAGATGGCTATCGCTCCGCAAAGGAAGATAAAGAACAGGTTGGAAGGTGTCTCGGCTGGTGTTGCAACCGTTATGTAGAATGCAATAACGATCCCGATGATATAACTCAGGATCGTTTTCCAATCCCATTTCTTGATATCTTTGGAAACGAACCAGGTGGAAGCAAGTACCAATCCGAAGAAGAAGGACCAGACCAGAATAGGGTGGTCTGTCAACAGCCAGGTGATGATTTTTGCCAATGAGAAGATACTGATCCCGATCCCTGCAATGATGGATAGCAGGAAGTTGGCATTGATTGCCTTCCAGAACGCCGCGATTTTTCCGGTAAAAAGCAGTTTGAGACTGGCTCCGTTAATACTTTTGATCGAGTCGATCAACTCTTCATAGATTCCGACAATGAAGGCGATGGTCCCGCCTGATACGCCAGGCACGACGTCTGCCGCACCCATACCCATGCCTTTTAGAACTAAGAGGCCGTAGTCTTTTAGATTTCTTTTCATGTTTAATTATTATTATCCTTATTCTTGAGGAATTCTTTCACCAGGTCTTCCGGTGGAATATGTTTACTGCCGATACGCTCGACTATCCCTTCATAACTGAGCCCGGCATTTTTTAGATAATCGAGCAATTCTTCGGGAGATGTCTGCCTGTAGTGCTCACCGAAATGTTTCATATCTCCTTTTGCCAGATATGCCATTGCCATATGAAGATGCATATAAGGCATTTCCGGACTGCCTTCCAACACTTTTTTATAGTATTGCAAGGCTTTGTCGATATCTCCTTTCATAAACAAATATTGGCCGGCACGGTATAAGCTCTCGAAGTCTTCTTGCTGCTTGTCTTCCACTTGGTCGAGGGCGGTGAAAAGGCGTTCAGTCGCTTCCATAGCTTTGTGTTCGTCTCCGTTTTCCAGATATGTAAGGGCCAGTAAGGAAAGGATGCGGATGTTCTTCGGGAATAGCCTGGACGCTTGCATCAGGGCATCAGAGGCTTCTTTTTCACGTCCTGTTTCGACACAACATCGGATATAATTGATATAAGTGCTTGAATCTTCCAGTTGACGGTTCTGTCTTAGTAGCTCTTTTAGCAAAACATAAGCCTTTTCGTAGTTCTCCAGCTTAACGTAGCATTCGGCAAGCAGGGGGGTGATGCGAATGTGGATCTCGTCGGTCGTTGCAATATCATTATATACCTCGATTGCCTTCTCGTAATTTTCGTTCATGTACAGGCAATAAGCCTTCAGTATCTTCAACTCTTCGTCCGAGTCGTCGCATGTGAGGGCAAAGTCGAATGCTTCGATCGCTTTCTCATAGTCTCCGCTGATGGAATAGAGGCGACCCAAAGTGAACCAGTAGTCGTTGGAGTAGGGGTTCTTGTCGATCAGTTCGTTACAGACCTCGATCGCTTTTTTTATATCGCCCTCTATTTCTAAATTATAGCAAAGTTCGTCTTTCAGGATCAGGTTGTCCGGGAAAAGCATAAGTCCGCGATTGATGAAATCGTGTGCTTCCTTAGTCTTCTCCACATCCCCTAAGATTGGTGCGATATATTCGAATAGCGTTTCTAAATACTCGCATTTGTTGGCGATGAGTTTTTCTACATGTCCGATTACTTTGTCATACGAATCTTGCATGACGTAACATTCGAGACGCAGCATGTCAAGATCTTGATTGTCGGTTTCAGCTATTGATTCGATCAGAGCGAGCGCACTGTCATAGTCCTCGTTGTAGACATACGACTTGCATTGCCTGATCTGCAAATCGGGATTACCGGGATGAAGCCGTAGCCCTAGGGCCAGGACTTCATCATAGTAAGTATAATCATCAGATTCTTCAAAACTGTCCAACAGTTCATCGATTTCATCGGCATCAAAATAGGCGTCCTTACCTTCCTGGTGGCCGGTCAGATAACGTTGTAACAGGCGTGAAATATCTTTTTTTTTCATACTGTATAATTGTTAATCAATGTGCCAATATGCCAATGCAATTGCATTCTTCCATTGGCACATTATCCCATTGGGATATTATTTATCTTTTACCTTGCTCCATGTATCTTTCAAGGATACTGTGCGGTTGAAGACTAATTTATCGACTGTAGAATCTTTATCTACATTGAAATAGCCGATACGTTGGAACTGTAGGTAGTCGAGCGGCTTGGAGTCTGCCAGGAACTTTTCGACATAACAATTTGTCAATACTTTCAAGGAGTCCGGGTTGATGATCTCTTTCATTGCTTCTAAAGGCGAGCAGTTTTTTGCTTCGCGGATAGCCGCCATCTCGTCGCGCGGGTTTTCCACTTTCCACAGGCGGTCGTACAGACGGACTTCTGCCGACAGACAGTGTGCACAACTCAACCAATGGAGCGTACCTTTTACTTTCCGGTTGCTGTCCGGCATTCCGCTCTTGGTGTTCGGGTCGTATTCGCAATAGATTTCCGTAATCTCGCCGTTCTCATCTTTCTTGCAGCCTGTACATTTTACGATATAAGCGTTTTTCAAGCGAACTTCCTGGCCGGGAGTCATACGGAAAAATTTCTTCGGAGCATCTTCCATAAAGTCTTCCCGTTCGATCCACAGTTCACGGCTGAATTCGATCGTATGGCTACCAGCCGACAGATCTTCCGGATTGTTGATCGCCTCCATCTCTTCCACTTGCCCTTCCGGATAATTGGTGATAATGAGTTTAACCGGGTTCAACACGGCCGATACACGGGTTGCACGAGTATTGAGGTCTTCGCGGACGGCACTTTCCAGTAGCGCAAATTCATTCAGCGCATCATAAGTGGTATAGCCGATCTTGTCGATGAACTTATGAATTGCTTCCGGTGAATAACCGCGACGGCGGAAACCGCAGATTGTCGGCATACGGGGATCGTCCCAGTCGTGTACCAAGCCTTCTTTTACAAGGATCAGCAGGTTGCGTTTGCTCATCAGCGTATAACTTAGGTTCAGTTTATTGAACTCCGTCTGACGCGGACGATTGTCGTTCAGATCCTTGCCCTCTTTCAACCAGTCGATGAACAGATCGTACAACGGACGATGCACGACAAATTCAAGTGTACACAGCGAGTGAGTGACACCTTCGAAGAAGTCGCTCTGTCCGTGTGCGAAATCGTACATCGGGTATGCTTTCCACTTGTCACCTGTACGGTGGTGCGGAGTCTTGACGATACGGTAGATGATTGGGTCGCGGAAGTGCATGTTCGGGTTTGCCATGTCGATCTTGGCACGCAATACCATCGAACCTTCTTCCAACTCGCCGCTGTTCATCTTGTGGAACAACTCCAGGTTCTCTTCGATCGGGCGGTCACGGTAGGGACTGTTTGTTCCCGGCTGTGTCGGTGTCCCTTTCTGGGAGGCGATCTGTTCGGAAGTCTGCTCGTCGATGTATGCTTTTCCCTCCTTGATCAACTGGATAGCGAAGTCCCAGAGTTGCTGGAAGTAGTCGGATGCGTAATATATGTTATTCCAGTGGTAACCCAGCCATTCGATGTCTTCTTTGATGGCGTCCACATATTCCAGATCTTCTTTTACCGGATTGGTATCGTCGAAGCGTAGGTTGCAAACACCTCCATATTTTTGTGCAATGCCGAAATCCAGACAGATGGCTTTGGCATGTCCGATATGCAGGTATCCGTTTGGTTCGGGCGGGAAGCGTGTTTGCACACGTCCCTTGTTTTTGCCTTCCGCCAAATCTTTTTCCACCATTGCTTCAATGAAGTTCAAGCTCTTTTTACCTTCTTCTTCGTTTGTTTTGATATCGCTCATATATCTTCTAAATAGGTTGTTTCTTTTTTAAAGTGACAAAGGTAACGATTTCTTTGTTTGCTACATAGTAATGATGCTTTTTTCCTATATTTGGGGCTGATTTTGTAAAATGAAATACACATTGCATTTATGGAATATATCCATCTTATTATTGATTTTGTGTTGCACATTGATGTGCACATGGCTGAGCTTGTCTCATTGTACGGAACGTGGATTTATGCGATTCTGTTTCTGATTATCTTTTGTGAAACCGGATTGGTTGTAACGCCTTTTCTTCCGGGGGATTCCTTGTTGTTTGTAGCTGGTGCGTTGGCTGCCTTGCCGGGTAATCCGATGAATGTGCATCTGATTGTATTGAGCCTGATCTTAGCTGCTGTTTTGGGAGATGCATCCAATTATACGATCGGGAGATTATTTGGTGAACGGCTGTTCGGTGATCCAAAGTCGAAAATCTTCAAACAAAGTTATTTGGAAAAGACACATAAGTTCTATGAAAAGTATGGCGGTAAAACGATTGTCCTAGCTCGTTTCGTTCCGATCGTCCGGACTTTCGCCCCTTTTGTCGCCGGAATGGGACATATGAGTTATAGACATTTTGCCTTGTTTAACGTAGTAGGCGGGTTGGTTTGGGTTGCCTTGTTCTCATATGCCGGATATTTCTTTGGGGGAATGAAGATCGTACAGGAAAACCTGAAATTGCTGATTGTCTTGATAATATTCGTCTCCATCCTTCCGGCTGTAATCGAAGTGATTCGGAATAAATATTTTGTCAAAGATCACTGATCAGAACAGGCTGATCAGTAATGCAATATTCAGAATAGTGACCATTGCTCCCAATACGATTAACAGGATTGTTGTGGATCGTGAGTTTACATATACGCCCATTACTTTTTTACTGGATGTCAGGTAAACTTGTGTAAAAACTGTGATTGGTAACTGTATACTTAGCAGCATCTGCGAATAGATCAAGCCTTTGAACGGATCACCCACGACAAATATGATAAGCAGGGCTGGGATGAACGACAACAAGACTCCTAATTTGGAATGGAGGTCTTTGTGGTTATAAGCTTCACCATATAACCCTGCAAAGATGGATGCTCCGGCTATTCCAGAGGTGATTGTGGAGGAAATACCTGCCAGCAGGAGTGCTCCGGCGAATATGATACCTGCATTATTTCCGACCAATGGTACTAATAGCTGTTGTGCCTGGTCCAGTTCGTCTACCGCAATATTCTGTTTGAAGAAGGTTGCTGCTGCCAGTATAATCATGGCAGAGTTGATCGCCCAGCCGATAACCATCGATAACAGTGTATCGTAGAACTCATATTTCAATTGTTTTTTGATCACCGATTCGTCCTCAAGGTTCCATTCGCGGCTCTGTATGACTTCCGAGTGAAGAAACAAATTGTGGGGCATGACAACGGCTCCCAGTACACTCATGATGATTAGCATGGAGTTCTCCGGGAAAGTCGGTTTTATCCATCCTTCGATGGCTGCTCCCCATTGTACGTCTACTAATGCCAGCTCATAGAGAAACGAAAGTCCGATGATTGAGACGAACATGATAATCCAGCGTTCTATTTTGCTGTACGTATTGGTAAGTAACATTCCGAGGCAGACAACCGTTACGATGACTGCGCCTACTTTGATTGGCATTCCGAATAGCATCCGCAGAGCAATGGCACCTCCCAACACCTCGGCAAGCGAGGTCGAAATGCTGGCCAGCATGGCGGAGATCAGGATGGGACGGCTCAGCATGCGCGGCATATATTTGTTGGTTGCCTCCGAAAGGCAAAGTCCAGTCACGATCCCCAAGTGGGCGACATTATGCTGGATGATGATCAGCATGATGGAAGAAAATGTGACAACCCAGAGCAAGGCATAACCGAATTCGGAGCCGGCAGCCAGATTGGTAGCCCAGTTCCCCGGATCGATAAAACCTACGGTAACAAGTAATCCTGGCCCGATATACTTTAACAGGTCCAGAGCGCCGGCACTCGGACGGTGGTTGATTTTGAGTTTGTCTAATATGTTCATATTAATAGTTTATGTTATTGTTGTACATGATGATTCATCAGTGAACTAACAAGTAAGGCAAGCCTACGATATTATACACCGATAAATTGTCATTTACCATTCAAAGATATAAAATATTTAATGGTGGAAATGTTTATGATAATTGATAATTTTTATCGGCTGATTATTTCCCTTTTAGGGGAATGTCAGTACGAATGTTGTCCGCTTGGCGGCCGGTGCGCTCTTCAGGGCGATGCTGCCTCCCGAAAGGCGCATGATCTGACGGGAGATGGATAGTCCGATGCCACTGCCGCCCTCTTTGGTGGTAAAGAATGGAACGAAAATGTGTTCGGCCTCTTCTTGCGGAATAACAGGCCCGTTATTGCTGACTTCAAGAAATATGCCGAAGACTGGGCGGATGTTCCCATGTTGGCCAAGACGCATGACTTCAATCAAGACGGCTTCTTCTTCGTTACAATAGGCTTTTACTTCGATTAGACCATCCGCTTGCTCGCAACCGATTGCCTGCATGGCGTTTTTCAGCAGATTCAAGACAACTTGCGAGATCAAATTCTCGTCTGCATAGACGATCAGGTCGGAAGGCTCTACACCGACGTTGATTGTAATGTTGGGAAAATTAGTATGATGTCGAGCCAGCTTTACCATGCGTTCCGCAAATTTCTGGACATAGAATAGAGTGGGCTCCGGCGTCGGAATATGTGTGAATTTACGGTATGACTCCACGAAAGAAATTAGGCTTTTCCCTGTTGTGCTGATTACTTCCAGCCCGTTGCGTATCTCGTCATCCGCGTTTTGGTGTAAAGAGAGAAGTGTGTCGCTTAGAGATGTGATAGGAGTGACTGAATTCATGATTTCATGCGTTAAGACGCGTGTCAGGCGAATCCATGAATCGATTTCCTTATCGTCCAGCTCACTATTAATGTCGTTAATTGCTAAAATGCGTACATGCTTGTCCTGTAGCGTCATTTCCGAAACACGGATAGACAGGTGAACGTTGCCACGTTCATTGGTAAAAGATATCTGATGTTTGTCGCCCGGTTGGATGTTTTGTATGACGGTTTTCAGGTTCTCGTCTATACGAGCAAGCTGGCGTACATTCGTAAAGACGGCTAGTCCGAGCAAGCGCAAAGCCTCGTTGTTCGTCTGATAAATCACACCGTTGTCATCGAGCACTATAATACCAGTATTGACGCAGTTCATAATCAGTTCGTAATATTTTTCTTTCTGGGCGGCATCCGCTTTGGCCTGGAAAAGAATCTGCGTGATGCGGTTAAGCGATTCGCTAACCAGTTTGTCGTTTGACGAGCGTCCACGTGTCGCATATCGGAAAGCATAGTCACTGTTGTCTATCGCATCGAACATGAAAGCTACCTTTTGGGCGTTTCGCTTGTCGGACAGCAGGACTAACCTGAGGAAGAAAGACCACACGGATAAGATCGGGACAAACCACACCCATTCCTGCTGGAGAACTAAATAAGTACCGGCTATTGTCAGAAGTATGAAAACAGCAATACGGAGATAGAAATTATGGTAAAGACCTTTCAACAACATTATAGTTCGTATCGTTTAATCTTGTTGTATAAAGTCTGGCGGGAAATACCTAACTGGCTTGCAACAAGTGACAAATTTCCACTATACTTGTCCATCGCGTTTTTAATCATGTTATATTCCATCTCTTCCAAGGTTGTCGCCTCTTTTGTCACCGGCTTTTTTTTCGCCCGTGGAAAATCGAAATCGTTGCCGTCCAACACACTCCTTTCGGCAATGATGACGGCTTTTTCGATCGTGTGTTCGAGTTCCCGGATATTCCCGAACCAAGGTTGCGCTTTCAGCTTCTCTTTGGCATCCAGACTGAGACACATGGCTGTTTTTCCATATATCTTGGTATATTTGGAAAGGAATATTTCGGTAAGGGGTACGATGTCTTCCGGTCGTTCTCTGAGTGGCGGTATCTCCACATGAATCGTATTGATACGATAGAGCAGATCCTCGCGAAAATCTCCTTTCTGTACCATTTCCTGTAAGTCACGGTTGGTGGCACAAATCAGGCGAATATTGACCGGGATAGGCGTATTGCTTCCTACACGGACGATACTACGGCGTTGCAAAGCAGTCAATAATTTGGCTTGTAAATGGTAGGAGAGGTTTCCTATCTCGTCAAGAAACAGTGTGCCTTTGTTGGCAACCTCGAATTTCCCCGGACGGTCTGCCCGAGCATCGGTAAATGCACCTTTGACATGTCCAAACAGTTCGCTTTCGAAAAGAGTTTCCGTGATGGCCCCCATATCGACTGGGACCAATGTCTCCTTTTTCCGGTTGGAAAGTATATGGATCTCGCGGGCAAGCATCTCCTTACCTGTCCCGTTTTCCCCAGTCACCAATATGTTGGCATCCGTCCGGGCTACTTTTTCAATTAGGGAACGAAGTTGCTGCATGGCGTTACTTTCCCCCCAAAACATTCCGCTTTCTTTGGAAACGACGAGTTTGTCTGTGACGATCGAAATGCCTTTATGGTTTGCCGTCCGGATATTATAGGCCGTTTTCAATGTTTCCAGCAGTTTGGCGTTATCCCAGGGCTTGACCACGAAATCGGCCGCTCCTTCCTTGATTCCCCGTACGGCAAGGTCGATGTCCGCATAGGCCGTGAAAAGAACGACCTGTATCGAAGCATCTTCCTTTTTTATTTCCGAAAGCCAGAACAGCCCTTCGTTGCCGGTATTGATACCGGCACTGAAATTCATATCCAGTAAAACCACATCAATATTTTCATCATGCAGTGTGGCTTTTATTTTATTGGGAGTAGAGATCGTGATCACCTTCTCGAAGCAAGTGCCTAACAGCATCTGTACTGCGGTAAGGATTCCTTTGTTGTCGTCAACTACCAGTATAGTGCCTTGTTTTGTCATCTGTTTTTCTTGTATGTCTGCTGCAAAGATAATTTGTTCTGCTGAGTAACTGATAATTTAAAAGAAATTTTGTTGTTTTACTGGTAGTCTTGTTTTTGTCTGCCGCTAATTATTAATTAGGGCATATGCCCAACTATCTTTATGCCATTATCGAACTTATCCGAGCAGAATAGAACCCTGCTCGGATGACGGTCATTGTCTAATTCTTTTACAGCATTGTCTAATTTTTTGACACTTGGTAAAATTACTGAATTTGTTAATATGTTGTGATATAATGTTTTGACTGTTTTGGCACGCTCTTTGCATTTTATCAGGTAGAAAATAATATAGCAATGAAAAGAATTATATTTACAACAGTACTTTCTTTTGCTCTGGCAGCCTCGATAATGGCGCAGAATAAAATATGGAGTTTGGACGATTGCATGCGCTATGCAGTGGAGAACAGTCCGAAGGTAAAGCAGCAGCTTTATACCAATAATACATACAAGGCTGAACATCAGTCCGCCATAGCCTCTTTTTTGCCTTCGATAAGTACACAAGTAGACGCGCAGTACCGATTCGGACGCTCTGTAGACCCGGAAACGAATACCTATGTAAACACTTCCACCTTTAATAACGGTTATGGGGTATACGCTTCTTTGCCGCTTTTCAGAGGTGGGCAGTTGATTAACCAATGGCGGTTGGCAAATGTGAATCGCTATATGGGGAGAAATGATTTGCAGAAGCAGAAAGATGATTTGGCAATCAGCATTATGGATGCGTTTATTACGGTTGTCTATTATCAGGGACTGGTGAAAATGTGTTCTGAAAAGTTGGAAGACAGCCAGCGTCTTTTATACAAAACGCGTCGCCAGGAAGAATTGGGTTTGAAAGGGAAGGCAGACGTTGCCCAGATCGAATCGCAGGTAGCTGGTGACGATTACAATTTGACGCATCAGCAGAACCTTTATAATACGGCGATGATGACCTTGAAGAACGCGATGAACTATCCGTCGGATTTGACACTTGATGTCGATACGGTTGTTCCTCCCGTACAGGATATATTGGCCGAGGAATCTGTCAGTGCCATTCAAGATTATGCTATGGCAAATAATCCGACTGCTTTGCAGGCCGCTTTTCAATTGAAAGCTAGTAAAATGAATTACTTGATAACAAAAGGAAAATTACTTCCGACTCTTTCCGTCGAAGCTGGAATCAGTACCAGTTATTTTGAAAATCTGAAATCGGAAAACGCTCCTGTTGCTTTTAAAAACCAGTTTAAAAATAACCGTGGGGAATATATTTATTTTAGTTTTAGTTTTCCTTTTTTTGACGGCTTGTCTCGGATTACCAATATGCGCCGTGCCCGCAACAATGTCCGGATTGCTTATGAAAAGCAAACCGAAACACTTCGTCAGTTGCAGAAAGATGTAGAGCAAGCCGTTCTCGATCGGGAGGGATATGCTAAAGAAACGATCCAAATGGAGAAGAAAGTAAAGGCCGATGCTCTGGCTTATCAGATAACCCTACGCAAATTTGAGGAAGGACTGATGAGTCCACTCGATGTGCAGACAAATGCGACGATTTTGTTGAACTCAAAGGCTGATCTTTTACAGAAGCGTTTGCTGTACATAATGAAGTGCCGTCAGGTTGATTACTATAAAGGACAACCGTTGATTGGAAATTAAGAATTAAAAAATAAAAAAACATACAGTCATGGATATACAATTAGAAAAAAAGAAAGGTTTTCAAAAGAAGCATATTCCTTATGTAGCAGGTGGTGCTTTTTTCTTGATTTTGGTGGGATGGATTGTTTTCGGTGATCACGCTTCGACATTGAAAGTGGATGCCCGCGGTGTCAATATAGGGAATGTAACGAAAGAGCAATTTAACGATTTTGTTCGTGTGAACGGTCAGGTACAGCCCATTACGGTTGTGCAGCTCAGCCCGGAAGAAGGTGGTATCGTGCAGGAAAAAGTAGTGGAAGAAGGGGCACAGGTGAAGAAAGGGGATGTGATTATTCGTCTTTCCAATTCAAATCTCGACCTGCAGATTTTGGATGCTGAGGCACAGTTGGCGGAAAAGCAGAACTTTCTTCGTAATACACAGGTGACGATGGAACAGGACAAATTGAACAATCAATTGGAAAAAGCACAGCTGGATGTCGACATGACACGCTACCGTCGTGCTTATAACCAGCAGAAAAAGTTGTATGAGGAAAACTTGATTGCAAAGGAAGAATTCCTGAAAGCAAAAGAAGATTTTGAGTTGGCAAGTAAGAAATATGACTTGGTTGTGGAACGTTTGCGTCAGGATTCGATCTCCCGTACGATCCAGATGGACGAAATGGAAACTAGTTTGTCTAATATGCGTAAAAATATTGCTTTGGTTCATGAACGCAAGGAACATTTGAATGTCCGCTCGCAGATTGACGGTGAATTGGGATTGTTGGATGTCGTGTTGGGCCAAAATGTTTCGGCCGGACAGAAGATCGGACAAATAAACGATTTGTCGGACTATAAGATCGAAGCTTTGATCGATGAACATTATATCGACCGCGTGAAAAAGGGATTGTCCGCAACATTCGAACGTCAGGGGTCGGATTTTGAATTGAACGTACGCAAAGTCTATCCGGAAGTGCGAGACGGTAAGTTTCGTACGGATTTCGTCTTTACCGGTGAACGCCCAGATAATATCCGTAGCGGACAGACCTATTACATTAATCTGGAACTTGGACAGCCGACAGAAAGTATCATCATCCCGCGTGGAACCTTTTTTCAGAGCACAGGAGGTAGCTGGATATTCGTTCTTGACAAAGACGGCAAGAAAGCATATCGCCGCAAGATCAAGATTGGTCGCCAGAACCCGCAATATTACGAAGTCATCGATGGCCTTGAAGCGGGTGAAAAGGTAATAGTTTCCAGCTATGAAAGCTATAAGGACAACGAGGTGCTGGTACTTGAATAGTGGTTACCGAATGAACCGATTGTAACCGAACATGAGCGAGAAATCAATGACAAATGGAACAGTCACTTCTGCAGATGATAGAGCAGAAGTGACGTTGAAAAAAACTTTTGTGTCCTGACCTATAACGCCAGTTGTATCTTTTCCGTTCCTTTGCGGAAGTCTTCCATGATTTCTTTCATGACTTCGGACACGGTCTGCATTTCACGGAATAAGGATGCGACTTGTCCGATTTCCAGTTCGCCTTCTTGAAGATTTCCTTCGAAAATACCTTTCTTGGAACGGCCTTTTCCTAACAGTTCTTTCATTTCCTCGGCGGAAGCCCCACGGGCTTCGGCTTCTTCGACAGCTGTAGTGAATTCTCCTTTCACCAAACGGGTGGGGGAAAGTTTTTTCAACAAGAGCTTCGTGTCACCTTCGTTCAGGTTGAGACACAATTGTTTAAAGTTTTCATGTGCGGAACTTTCTTCTGTCAGGGCAAAACGGGTACCGATCTGAACCCCTTCGGCTCCGAGAGCGAAAGTTGCCAGCATGGCGTTACCTGTTCCGATACCGCCGGCAGCAATTAATGGGAGAGTCGTGGCACGGCGTACAGCAGGTATCAGGCAAAGAGTCGTTGTCTCTTCTCGCCCGTTATGCCCGCCAGCTTCAAAACCTTCAGCAACGATAGCATCGACATCGGCTTGTTCACATTTGACAGCAAATTTGGAGCTGCTGACGACATGGGCGACTTTTATCCCGTGTCCTTTTAGAAAGCCTGTCCAAGTTTTAGGATTGCCGGCTGAAGTGAAAACAATCTTCACACCTTCTTCCACCAATATATTCATCAAAGCGTCGATTTCCGGATACATCAAGGGTACGTTCACTCCGAAAGGTTTGTCGGTGGTTGATTGGCATTTCCGGATATGTTCGCGTAAAACCTCAGGGTGCATGGAGCCGGCTCCTATCAGGCCGAGACCACCTGCGTTGCTGACTGCCGAGGCCAGCCGCCATCCGCTGCACCAAACCATTCCGCCTTGAATAACTGGGTATTGAATACCGAAAAGTTGGCAAATTCTATTCATATTTATCTTTTATTTAGTACATATAGACTGCAATATTAATAAAATATGTAGCTTATTCTTATCATCTATAGCTATATTTGCAACTTGTCGCAAGTTTTAAGTAAAAGCTATTGAGGATGTTTTTCTGTAGGAGATACCGTCTTTTTTGTTGAAACACGTGACTTATTTTGCTTCAAACAGGCAGAAAAAGT
>OKRX01000759.1_pt1 | contig 25145 bp, 18 predicted proteins | sample 1601241 | NCBI WGS metagenome assembly OKRX01 (sample SAMEA3541500, study PRJEB24748) | human gut metagenome | biome: human gut; feature: human-associated habitat; material: faeces | place: China | collected 2012
GTAAAGAGAGAACTTTCAAAAATAAACTATCGTATCCACACGGATGCAGTAAAAGAATTTTTGATAAGTTTCATTTGAAAATGGGGTTTGCGGAAGCAAATAGAATTATTTGTTTTACGAAAAGGTTAACAGATTTAGAGGAGTAGTATGTGATGGCAAAAAACTATGAATATAAAAAAGCAACCATAGCAGACATAGATGAACTTGTAAAAACTAGAATTATCGTCCTTCGAGCAGCTAACAAACTATCGAATGATGAGGATATGTCTGTTGTGGAGGAGAAATCATATGCATATTATAGGCGTGCGTTGGAAAACAGAGAGCATATTGCGTATCTGGTGTATGATAACGGGGCATTTATCGGTGCAGGTGGTGTAAGTTTTTATCAGATTATGCCTACCTACCATAATCCAACAGGTAAAAAAGCGTATATTATGAATATGTATACGGCACCGGCATATCGGAGACAGGGGATTGCATTTCATACATTAGATTTACTGGTAAAGGTTATAAGGAAACAGGGCGTATCACAGATTGCTTTAGAGGCGACAGAGATAGGACGGCCATTGTATGAAAAATATGGATTTGTAAAAATGGAAGATGAAATGGAGCTGATCAAATGACAAGAGTTTATTTCGTGCGTCACGCACAGCCGGAACACGATTGGGAAGAAGACAGGACAAGACCTTTGACGGAAGAAGGTAAGAAAGATTCTGCAATTGTTCTGGAATTTTTGAAGGATAAGAAAATAGATACGTTTTATTGTAGTCCGTATAAACGTAGTATGGATACCATTGCAGAGGCAGCAGATTTTTTTACAAAAGAGATTATAACAGATGAGAGATTGAGGGAGCGCGAAAAGGGACCTAATGGAAACAACCACGGAAGGTTTCAGAAACGCTGGGCTGACCATAATTATCATGAAGAAGGTGGAGAGTCCATTGCTATGGTGCAAAAACGTAACATAGAGGCACTGAATGAGATTTTATCAGATAATACGGATAAAGATATTGTTATAGGAACCCATGGTACTGCCCTTAGTACGATATTGAATTTTTATGATAGTAATTTTGGCTGTGAAGATTTTCTGCGAATTATAGATTGGATGCCATATATTATCGAACTGGACTTTGAAAGCAGCTGTAACGAACTGGAATCTGAATGTCCGATTTACAGTTTTAAGTTGATTGCCAAACAGGAACATTGTTATATAGAGAAGGAATTTAAGGGGAAGCAGCATACGGATAAAAAATAATATTGTTTTATCTAAGGATTATTAGGTGGATGTTTGGAAAGCCTTTATGATGTATTGACCAATAGCAGATATGAAGATGAAAAGGAAGTTTGTGAAAGATATGATCTGTTTCCAAATAAGGAAGAGTGGATTGGGAAAATTCTATTTATAGAAACCTGCGAAGAAAAACCGACTCCTGAATTGTTTGAAAGAGAAGTGTTATTACTGAAAGAAAAGGGAGTATTCGACGTGGTAAATGGTATATTAGTTGGAAAACCACAGGATGAAGCTTATTATCAGGAATATAAAGATATTCTTATTAGAGTGATAGACAATGAGAAACTTCCGATTGTTTATAATGTGAATTTCGGACATGCTATGCCACGATGTGCGTTACAGTATGGTGCTGTTGCAAAGGTAGATATGAAGCAGAAAAAGATTTATGTGAATAGGTAAATACTATGGCTGTGTCATATAACAAATTATGGAAATTATTAGTGGATAAAAAAATGAGCAAATCTGATTTGCGTAAAAAGGCAGAAATTGCTCCTAACACGATGACAAAATTACGTCGTGATGAAGAAGTAAGTCTTACAAAGGTTATTGATGTGGTATGTAAAATCATAGACGAAGTTTCATTTGCAGGGACTGATTCCGTTATGCATGGCACAATAGAAAAAATGGCAGAACACTGACAAAAAGTTATGGAAAATTTTCCTGATGAATTTATAAGTTCATCAATGTAGTGAAACTCATGCAGGAATATGTTATACTAAAGGCAGACAAAGCTGGAGGATATATGGATGAGCACCTGCAAGGCACTGTTATCTAAAATTACAAATAAAAATGCTTTTTACGAGCAGGAGGATGTGACACAGAATATTTTTGCGTTCCGTGTGGTGGGAATCTGCATTTTATTCTATTCGTTTGTGATGATTCTGAACTGCCTGCATATTTTTATCGTGGATCAGGCGATTTTTATCAGAGGCTATGTGGTGGCATGTGTGCTGGCGTTGATTTATGGATTGCTGCTTGTGAAGATGGGGCTTGAGCACCCATTTACCAAGTATCTCAGCGTTACGGCCATCGGGCTGATTGTCATGGTCGCGAGTGCATCCCTTACCTACCATATGATCATTATTATGATGATCCCGATTATCATTTCAAGTATGTATACTTCAAAGAGACTGTCGGTTTATGCCTTTATATTTACAGTGGTTGTGATTACGATCAGTACTTATGTGGGCTATTATTTTGGGGTATGTGATGCAAACATGGCACTGCTGACGGTGACATCACTGGATCATCTGCAGAAGGATGGTGTGTTTTTGCTCAACAAAGTAAACGAAAATCCTATGGTTACGCTGGCACTTTATTATGTGATGCCGCGATCGCTGATGGCGGTTGCATTTTATTATGTAAGTAACAGTGTAAACAGTATTGTGCGCAAGTCCATGGAAAATGCAATGCGTATGGTACAGGCGGCTTCCATGGATGATATGACGGGACTTTACAGCAAAAATAAACTGCTTGAAACAGTGGAACATATGGAGCCAAAAGAACGCCCGGTTGCGGTTATTTATTGGGATGTCAACCAGTTGAAATATGTAAACGATACGTTTGGTCATTTGTACGGAGACCAGCTGATTGCCAAAATTGCGGGATCCATTCGGGCAGCAGTGACGAGTGAGGAAACCAATGCTTACCGTTACGGTGGGGATGAATTTCTTATGATTATTCCGGATGGGACACAGGAGATTGCAGAAGATGTCATTGAAAAGTGGAGGCAGGTGATGAAGCCGATTCAGAAAAACAGTGAGATTCCGGTATCTGCCTCCGTGGGATATGCCGTGGGAAAATATGAAAATATAATGGAACTGATCGAGATCGCAGATCAGAGAATGTATAAGGACAAACAAATACGCCGCCAGTAGCGGCGTATTTTATGGCTCAGAGGGATAACAGAACCGGAAAGGGGTAGAGAAAATTTGAAAACAAACAAATATGAAATAGATATGTGCAATGGTTCGATCATGGATAAACTGATCTCGTTTGCACTCCCACTCATGCTATCTGGAATTTTACAGCTGATGTTCAATGCGGTGGATATCATTGTTGTGGGGCATTTTACGGGAAAACAGGCACTGGCGGCAGTGGGATCGACCACGGCACTCATCAACGTGTTCACCAATCTGTTTATCGGAATTTCGCTGGGGGCTAACGTGCTTGCGGCACGTTTTTTTGCGTCCGGCAGGGAAAAAGAAATGTCAGACACGGTACATACCGCCATTCTGCTGGCACTGATCAGCGGAATTCTCATGGCAGGAATCGGGGTAATCAGTGCAAAAGGTGCGCTGCTTCTTATGGGAACGCCGGACAATGTCATTGCACAGTCAACCCTTTACATGCGGATTTATTTTCTGGGGATGCCGTTTTTTATGCTCTATAATTATGGGGCAGCGATTCTGCGTGCGGTGGGAGATACCAAGCGGCCGTTGTTGTTTCTGGTGATTTCCGGATGTGCCAATGCACTGCTGGATCTGATTCTTGTGATCGGTTTTCATCTGGGGGTGGCAGGCGTAGCCACTGCGACGATTACGGCACAGATGATCTCCTGCATTCTGGTTTTGTTATGCCTGTACCGCACCGACAGCTGCTATCAGCTGCGCTTTTCGAAGCTGAAAATAAAAAAGGTTTATCTGCTGCAGATTTTTCAGGTGGGAATTCCTGCCGGGATTCAAAGTACGGTTATTAACTTTTCAAACGCGCTGCTGCAGTCTTCCGTGAATTCCTTCGGAGATACGGCGATGGCGGGGTATACAGCGGCAAATAATATTTTGGGATTTTTGTATATGTCGGTAAATTCCATTACACAGGCATGTATGAGTTTTACGAGTCAGAATTATGGTGTGGGAAAATATAAACGTATGGATCGTGTGCTGATCGACTGTCTGATTCTTACGGTCAGTGTTTCCCTGCTGCTGGGATGTGGCGCATGGTTTTTCGGACCGCAGGTACTTAGTATATATACGAGAGAAAAGGATGTGATCGAGAGCGGCATGGAGATTCTTGCCATTACAACAGTGCCGTATTTTCTGTGTGGCATTATGGATTTGTTTCCCGGAGCACTGCGGGGGATGGGACATTCGGCAGTGCCGATGATCCTGTCGGTGATCGGTACGGTCGGAACGAGAATTCTCTGGATTTTTGGATTTTTCCCACATCACAGATCGTTGTACTTCCTGTTTATTTCTTATCCGGCATCCTGGATCATCACGATTGTGATGCAGGTCATCTGTTTTTATTTTGTGAAAAAAACGGTGCGCAGGGAATTGATGCGGGGATAAAACGCAACGTAAAAAATGTGCCCAAAAATCGGAAACGATTTTTGGGCATTTAGTTTCTTGAAGGAAGAGAGAGAACATGCTACTATAATGGAAACTGAAATGAAGAAAATAGTTTCCTTCCGGCAGAAAGGATGAAAAGAATGAATAAAGAACTGAAAGAGAACATTATGCAGGGAACGTTGCAGGCATTCAATCAAAAAGGTTTGAAATTTACGATGGATGATATTGCAAAGATTTTAGGGATCAGTAAAAAAACGATTTATCAGGTGTTTCGTGATAAGGAGGCTTTGTTTCTGGAAACGGTGGACTATTTGTTTGACCGGATCAAGGACAGTGAGCAGAAGATCGTAGAGAATCCGGAGATGGACACCCTGCAAAAGATTCACACAATCCTTGGTGTGATGCCGGAATGTTATCAGGATGTGGATTTTCGACAGTTATATCAGTTAAAAGAAAAATATCCGGAGATTTATCATCAGGTGGAAGTACGGCTCGAAACAGGCTGGGAAACGACCATTGCCCTGTTGGAACAGGGCATGCAGGAAGGAGTGATCCGTCCGGTCCGGATTCCGATTTTAAAGATGATGCTGGAAGCATCGTTAGAGCAGTTTTTCCAGCGCGATATCCTGCTGCAGAATGAAATTACTTATGCGCAGGCATTGCAGGAGGTTGTCGGGATTCTGATGTATGGAATTGCTTCGGAGAGGTAAAACGAAAGGGGAGCATAAAGAAGCATGGAGAGGTTGTATTGGAACAATGACTGGAAATTTGCCGAAACATGGGAAGAAGCCATGAAAGAGGCAGTATATCCGGAAAATGAGATGGAGGATGTGCGGCTGCCGCATACCTGCAAAGAGCTTCCGTATCATTACTTTGATGAGCATGCATATCAGATGCTGTGTGGATATCGCAGACATTTTATGGCGCCGGAAGCGTGGCAGGGGAAAAGTGTGGAACTGACCTTTGAGGGAGTGGCGCATGATGCGGTTGTTTATGTCAATGGGACAGAAGTGAAAGCGCACCATTGCGGTTATACGGCATTTTTTGTGGAAATTGCAAAATACCTGAAATATGGGGAGGACAATGTACTTGCAGTGCGTGTCGACAGCCGGGAAAATTTGAATATTCCGCCGTTCGGATATGCCATAGATTACATGACTTTTGGCGGGATGTATCGTGAGGTTTATGTGCAGGTGAGAAATAAGACACATCTCGCAGATGTATTTATCAAGCCACAGATACATCCTCTGCAGGTGACTACAGAGATTACGGTACAGAATATTTCGGATGGGATAACGTTGCAGCAGGAAATCCGCAAAAAAGGCGAGGGTGCATATAGTCCCCTGGGAAAAAAGCCGGTAAAACAGACAAATGTGCAAACCGTTTTTCCGGTGCAGGAGATCCGTTTGTGGGAACCGGAAAATCCATATTTGTATGAAATCCGTACGAGTTTGTGGAAAAATGGGGAAATGATAGATGCGCGTGTGGATATCACAGGGTTTCGGGAGGCCGGATTCCGAAAAGATGGTTTTTATCTGAACGGAAAGAAACTGCGGCTTCGAGGGTTAAACCGTCATCAGAGTTATCCGTATGTGGGATATGCAGCGCCGGCATCCATGCAGATTTTCGATGCCGATATTCTCAAAAAAGAACTTGGCGTGAATGCTGTGCGCACTTCCCATTATCCGCAGTCGCAGGATTTTATCCGTCGTTGTGATGAAATTGGCCTGCTTGTGTTTACCGAGTTTCCGGGGTGGCAGCACATCGGGGATGAAGAATGGAAGCGGCAGGCGGTGCAGAATTTAAGGGAAATGATCGTGCAGTACCGCAATCATCCTTCCATTATTCTCTGGGGTGTGCGGATTAATGAGTCGCAGGATGACGATGTTTTTTACAGGGAAACAAACCGGGTGGCACATGAACTGGACGATACACGTGCAACCGGCGGAGTGCGGATGCTAAAGAAAAGCCATCTTCTGGAGGATGTTTATACGTACAACGATTTCCTTCACGATGGCAGACATCCGGGGTGTAATCCGAAACGAAAAGTTACACCAGATATGAAAAAACCGTATCTGATCAGTGAGTATAACGGGCATATGTTTCCGACCAAGCCGTTTGACGATGAGGAACACCGGACGGAGCATGCAATCCGTCATGCAAATGTATTAAATGCGGTGGCACAGGAGCCGGATATTGCAGGAAGTTTTGGTTGGTGTATGTTTGACTATAATACGCACAAGGATTTTGGCAGCGGTGACCGGATCTGTTACCATGGCGTGATGGATATGTTCCGCAACCCGAAACTTGCAGCGGCGGTGTATAGCAGTCAGCAGGAAGATACACCGGTTTTAGAACTGAGTTCTTCGATGGATATCGGAGAGCATCCGGGCGGAAACCGCAGCGGAAACTGGATGATTACAAATGCGGATGCCGTGCGGATGTACAAAAACTCTAAATTAATCAAAGAGTATCATCGGGAGGACTCCCCATATCGTGCACTGGCGCATGGACCGATTCCTGTGAATGACTTTATCGGAAATGCGATTGTCGAAAATGAGCCAATGAAACCGAAACAGGCCAGACTGATGGGGCAGCTGCTTAACATGACGGCGTATTACGGGCTGAACAATCTTCCGGCAAAGTTCTACCTTCTGGCATTGCGGCTGATGGTCTGCTATCACATGAAACCAAAGGATGCGGTTGCGCTTTACACACGTTATGTCGGGGACTGGGGGACGACTTCCACGGTCTATAAGTTTGAGGCTGTCAGGGACGGAAAAGTGGTAAAGACCGTGATCAAGGAGCCGATGCAGCAGGCACATCTGGAGGTGAAGGTAAGTGCACATAACCTGACCGAAGGCAGAACCTATGATATGGCGGCGGTTCGTATCCGGGCACTGGATGAAAATGGAAATGTGCTGGGATTTTTCAATGAACCGGTGCAGTTTGAAGTGAAAGGTGTTCTGGAACTGATCGGCCCAAAGACCATATGTTTACAGGGAGGTATGGGCGGTACTTATGTAAAGACGACCGGACAGGCCGGAGAAGGAATTTTGACAATTGAAAATGCGCAGACGGGGAAAATCTGTGAACATTTTCAGGTGGCACGGGAAGAGTAAGGGGGAAATACAATGAAATTATCAGCAAAAGAAAAAACGGCATTCGGCCTGGGGGCTGTCGGAAAAGATATGGTATATATGCTTTCGGCGAGCTATATTCTGTATTATTACCAGGATGTTCTCGGAGTAAGTGCGATGGCAATGGGAATTATTCTCATGGCAGCGCGGGTGTTTGATGCATTTAACGATCCGATTATGGGAGTGATTGTTGCAAAAACCAGAACACGCTGGGGAAAATTCCGTCCATGGCTTCTGGTTGGAACCCTGTGCAATGCGATCGTGCTGTATCTGATGTTTGCCGCACCGCCGGCATGGAATGGAAGTGGGATTGTGGCATATGCAGCCATTACCTATATTGTGTGGGGAGTCACCTATACCATGATGGACATTCCTTTCTGGTCGATGATTCCGGCATTTACAGAAGGCGGAAAAGAGCGCGAAAATTTAACAACTATGGCGCGTTCCTGTTCGGGTGTCGGTTCCGCTCTCGTTACGATTATTACGATGAAATGTGTGTATATGCTGGGACAGGGAAATGAGCGCACGGGTTTCCGCTGGTTTGCACTTATTGTTGCGGTATTGTTTGTGCTGTTTATTACGATCACCTGTCTGACGATCCGGGAAAAATCCACGGTTCATATGGAAACGCCGACCGTACGGCAGATGTTTTCGGCGCTGATTCACAACGATCAGGCAATGACGGTTGTCATCACCATTGTACTGATTAACTGCTCTTTGTATATTACGTCCAATCTGCTGCTGTATTATTTCAAGTATGATGTGAGTGGGGAGAGCTGGTATAACAGCTATACACTTTTTAGTACATTTGGCGGAGCGGTACAGATTTTGTCCATGATGGTATTGTTTCCGCTGCTGCGGAAGTTTATGAGCAGTATCCGTGTGTTCTACCTGAGTTTTGGAATGGCAATCGCAGGGTATGCGATTCTGCTTGTGCTGATGATTGGCGGTCATACTGCGCTTGGAGCCCTGGTGGTGCCGGGATTTTTGATCTTTGCGGCATTTGGCATGCTGACCGTGCTTACCACAGTATTTCTGGCAAATACGGTAGATTATGGGGAAATGAAAAATCACCGCCGTGATGAAAGTGTGATTTTTTCCATGCAGACGTTTGTTGTGAAACTGGCTTCGGGAGTTGCCGTGCTGATCGCAGCGATCTGTCTGTCTCTCTGTAACCTCAAGCAGGATACAAGTGCGGCGGTTGTTGCGCGTGCAGCGGATTCTTCGGTGCTGGGACTGCGGCTGACGATGGCGGGAATTCCGATGATCGGGCTTTTCATCGCGGTATTGGTATTTCGGAAAAAATATATTTTGACAGAGAAAAAGCTGCAGGAGATTAATGCAGCAATTAAAAATCAGGAGAACTGCTAAAAGAAAGGATGACAGCTATGATTCGTAAAATTGGACAGGCATTCGTACTGGATACGGCACATACAACATATGCATTTTCCATTCTGCCGGGGGGACATCCGGAGCATCTGTATTACGGGAGAACTATTCATATCGAGCATCCGGATGATCTTGAAATTCTTGTGGAAAAGCATGTGTTTGCACCGGGAAATGTGAATATCTGTGAAAAAGAGCATGCCGGTTTTTCGCTGGAGGATGTGCGGCTGGAAATGTCTTCGTACGGAAAGGGTGATATCCGTGAGCCGTTTGTTGAGGCCATTCTTTATGATGGGGCAAAGACTCTGGATTTCCGCTATGAAGATGCCGTTATTACCGGGAAAAAAGATGCGCTGGACGGACTTCCGGGTTCCTATGGAAGTGCGGGAGAAGTGCAACAGCTGTGTGTGACAATGGTGGACCGGCAGTATGATCTGAAGCTGTTGCTCTACTACTATGTCTATGAGGCGGCAGATGTGATCGGACGGAGTGCGAAGATCGTCAATGCCAGCAGTCAGGATGTACAGCTTACCCGTCTGATGAGTCTGCAGCTGGATTTTGATGACAGTGATTATATTTTTACGACATTTCGCGGCGCATGGGCGCGGGAGATGCACCGCTGTGACCAGACGCTGACCGGTGGCAGAATTGTCAATGATTCTTTTACCGGAACCACGTCGAGCCGGGCAAATTCGTTTGTGATGCTGAGCCGTCCGAAAACGGGAGAAGATCAGGGAGACTGTTACGGATTTCATCTGATCTACAGTGGAAATCACTGTGAGACTGCGGAGGTCAGCAGTTTTGGAAAACTCCGGCTTCTTACGGGGATCAATCCACGGGAATTTTCGTGGAAACTGGAGCCGGGAGCACAGTTTCAGGCACCGGAGGCCTTTATGACCTATGCACCGGATGGATGGGGAGGCATGAGCCGGCGGATGCATGCGTTTATCCGGGAGCATATCGTGCGCGGATATTGGAAAAACAGGCCACGCCCGGTACTTTTAAACAGCTGGGAGGCCTGCTATTTTGATATCAGTGAGAGCAGGCTCTTAAAGCTGGCAAAGGCGGGAAAAGATGCCGGAATCGAATTGTTTGTGGTGGATGACGGCTGGTTTGGCAGACGAAACGATGACACTTCTTCATTGGGAGACTGGGTGCCGAATACAAAAAAACTGCCCGGCGGCTTATCGCGCCTTGCCAAAAAAATTACAGATCTGGGGCTTTCTTTTGGAATCTGGGTAGAGCCGGAGATGGTCAGTGTGGACAGTGACCTTTACCGGAAGCATCCGGACTGGACCATTGAAATTCCCGGAAAACCGCATGCAGAAGGACGAAACCAGAGAATTCTGGATCTTGGCAGGAGAGAGGTACAGGAGTATATCATTGCCAGTATGACAAAGGTCTTTTCTTCGGCACCGGTTTCTTATGTGAAGTGGGATATGAACCGGACGTTTTCCGATTATTATTCACAGAGCCTGCCGGCCGCACAGCAGGGAGAGGTGGCACATCGTTATGTGCTGGGACTGTACCGGTGCATGGAGGAACTGACCCGTCGTTTTCCGGAAATTTTATTTGAAGGGTGTGCAGCAGGCGGAAACCGTTTTGATCCCGGCATTTTGTGCTATTTTCCGCAGATCTGGGGAAGCGATGACACAGATGCCTGTTGCAGGGCGGACATACAGACAAATTACAGTTACGGGTATCCGCTCTCAACGGTGAGTGCACATGTATCTGCGTGTCCGAACCATCAGACGCTGCGCCGGACACCGCTTACGACCCGCTTTGCAGTTGCCGCATTCGCAGTGCTGGGGTATGAATGTAATTTCTGTGACTGTACCAGAGAGGAACTTGAGGAGATCAGGGCTCAGATTGCACTGTACAGGAAGTGGCGTAGTGTATTGCAGCAGGGCACATTTTATCGTGGGCGGACATTTGCTGACGGAAATCTCACAGAATGGACCTGTGTTTCAGAAGATCAGACACAGGCAGTCGGCATGCTGATGCAGAAACTTGCGGAACCGAATACACAGTTTCATGCGTATTATCCCAAAGGACTTGCAAAAGAGAAACGGTACCATTTTACTAACCGCGCGTTAACGTACAGTATTCTGGAGTTTGGGGATCTGGTCAACACGGTTGCTCCGGTACATATCCGCCCGGATTCCGTGACACATCATCTGCTGGCAAAATTTGTAAAGATGGATGGGGAAACGGAGGATTTCTGTGCATACGGGGATGCCCTGATGTATGGAGGTGCACATTTGCACCCGGCATTCGGAGGCACCGGATATGATGAGAACGTACGGTATTTTCCGGATTTTGCGTCTCGTTTGTATCTGATGGATTGCAATTTATAGCCGAAAAGTGCTATGATACAAAAGAGCAATTCAGGCAGGACAGGAGATAAGAAAATGCAGAAACGAAAAAACAGATGGTACATAGCCGTTGCAGCAGTTGTAATTTTAGCAGTTGTTCTGGTATTGGCAGTTGTGCTGGGGAAAAAGGGAAAGAACAAAAAAGATCCAAAGATGATTGAGCCGACGCAGCAGGAGCAGGCATCGGAAATACCGACGGAAACAGAGGAAGTATTTGATTATTCCGCTACGGAGACCGCAGAGACAAAATCGCTTCCGAAGTCCGTTGTCAGCAAGCAGGGAATTCTCATTGATGTGGATGCTGGAACGATTCTGGCCGGAAAAGATGCATTGAAACGTATGATTCCGGCATCTATGACCAAAATCTTTACCGTGCTGGTAGCAGCGGAAAATATTAAGCCAGAGCAGCTGGACGAGCTGGTTACCATCAGTATTGATGCCACAGATTTCAGTTATAGTAATGACTGCAGCAATACCGGATACGAAGTGGATGAGCAGGTAACGGTAAGGGATCTGTTTTATGGAACCATTTTGCCATCAGGGGCAGATTCTGCGGTTTCTCTGGCAACTTATGTGGCCGGTTCACAGGAAGCATTTGTGGATATGATGAATCAGGAACTGGAAAAAATGGGATTGTCGGAGACCACACATTTTACCAACTGTGTCGGCATATACAATGATGACCATTACAGTACGCCGTATGATATGGCAATGATTTTAAAAGCCGCAATGGACAATGATCTGTGCAGGGAAGTTCTTGGAACGCGAACCTATACGACATCAAAATCCAAACCACATCCGGATGGGATTACAATATCCAACTGGTTTTTGCGGAGAATTGAAGATAAGGATACACACAGTGAAATTATCGGGGCAAAGACTGGCTTTGTGAATCAGTCCGGAAGCTGTGCGGCAAGTATGGCACAGACACCGGATGGAAAAGAGTATATCTGTGTGACTGCAGGGTCCACCAGCAGCTGGCGCTGTATCTATGATCATGTGGATATTTACGATGCGTTTCTGCCAGAGACGGCACAGCCTTTTGAAAGTGAAGAGGTAACACAATAAAAAAGGAACAGCGAAAGCTGTTCCCTGTTGTTTAAAGAATGATGATATTGGCACAATTGATATCTTCTCCAAGGTTGTAAACATTACCGCTGGTAAGCCCGACAACCACAGGACGGAGAATATAGTGCGGAATATTTTTGACCACACGCGCCTGTTCGCCGTTACTCAGTTCCACGATGCTGTCTACCGGATATAGAATCATGCTTTCAAGGAAGCTCTTCATGGCAGTTATGTCGAGTTCCATGGTCATGGACATAATCATTTCCACGGCATCTCTCTGGGAATAGGCTTTTTTATAGGGGCGTTCGGTAACCAGGGCATCATAGATATCCGCTACGGACAGAATCTTGGCATAGGGGCAGATTTTCTCCGCAGACACACCCATCGGGTATCCGCTTCCATTGATCTTTTCATGGTGTTGCAAAACACCAAGGCAGACAGCCGGAGAAAATTCCGCACGATCCTTGATCATGTTGTAACTGTATGTCGAGTGCTGCCGCATAATGGCAAATTCGTCATCATTGAGTTTGCCCGGTTTGTTTAAGATAGCATTTGGAATTTTGGTTTTTCCAATGTCGTGCAGCAAACCACAGACACCGATTTCCCGTACTTCTTCGGGAGAGAGTCCCTGCTGCTTGGCAACGATCATGGAAATGGTTGCTACATCCACGCTGTGTTTGAAGGTGTATTCGTCACTGGTTTTGAGTATGGAGATATCAATTGCGATGGCATCATTGCTTTTAATGGAACGCATCAGGTCATCGGCAATGCTCTCTGTGGTGGCAACCATTTCCTCGGAGGTTGTATTGTTGTAGATAAACTGGATACCGGTAGAGACACGTTCACGGATACTGGCAGAAAGAGTAACTTTTGCGCGGTCTTCGGTACGGAGCCGTTCGATATTTTTTTCTGCTTTTGGAGAAGCAGGAACCTGTTCTGGGTTTTCCTCTTCTTCCCCCTCCTGGATGTAAACAGACATAATACCCAGTTTCAACAGGGAATCAATCATATAATCATCCAGTTCGGCACCTCTGGCAACGAGATTACGTCCCAGACGGTCAACGACCGGATGATCGAGCTTCATGCCCGGTTTTAATTGTCTTGTTCTCATGTACTTTCGTTTTATCATATTTATATTTTACTATTTGTTGGATATTTTTCCAAGTTTTTTTGGAAAACTTTAGGAGAAATTTAGGAGAAATGATATGCTTCCACAACTTTTTTTAGATCGAATGAAACAAATGCTGGAGGAAGAATACCCGGCATTTCTAAACAGTTACGAAGATGCGCGTTATCAGGCACTGCGGATCAATCCGTCAAAAACCGACACAGACCGGTTTACAGAGGAGACTTCCTTTCACCTGCAGCCGGTGCCGTGGGAAGCGAACGGGTTTTATTACGAAAAGGAAGATCAGCCGGGAAAACATCCGTATCACGAGGCGGGCGTGTACTATATTCAGGAGCCGAGTGCCATGGCACCGGCTGCATATCTGGATGCACAGCCGGGCGAAAAAGTTCTGGATTTATGTGCGGCACCGGGGGGCAAAAGTACACAGATTGCGGCAGCGATGCAGGGAAAAGGGCTCCTTGTCAGCAATGAGATTCATCCGGCGCGGGCAAAGATTCTTTCCGAGAATATGGAACGGATGGGTGTAAAAAATGTGATGGTGACAAACGAGAGTCCGCAGACACTTGCGGGAATGTTTACGGAATATTTTGACCGGATCATGGTAGATGCCCCGTGTTCCGGGGAGGGAATGTTTCGTAAAAATGAGCAGGCATGTGAGGAGTGGAGTCCTGAAAATGTTCAGGTCTGTGCGGCGCGGCAGCAGGAAATTCTTGCATGTGCGGCCTCCATGCTCCGGCCGGGAGGACGTATGGTTTACTCTACCTGTACCTTTGCACCGGAGGAAAACGAGGGAACGATCAGCCGTTTTCTGGAACAGCATCCGCAGTTTCATATTGTGCCGGTGAAAAAATATCCGGGAATGGCAGACGGTGTAGCGGCATGGACAAAACATCCGGCAGCGGAGATAGGAGATACGATCCGGTTATTTCCGCATCATCTGCACGGAGAGGGACATTTCGTTGCGGTTCTGGAAAAAGAGGGAACCGTTTCGGAAAATTACCGGGGATATTGTGCGAATGGAGAAGAAAAACCGCTGGCAAAGGGAGAAGCAAAAGCGTATCTTGCAGGATTACAGGAGTTTCTTGGAAAGATACCGGCAGATGATGCCGGGAGGCTGCTTCTTTTTGGAGAGCAGCTGTATCTGATGCCGGAACATATGCCGGCAACCAGACGGCTGCATGTGCTGCGTCCGGGTCTGCATCTTGGCACAGTTAAAAAGAACCGGCTGGAACCGGCACACGCACTGGCGCTTGCAATTTCTCCGCAGGAAGCATGTCACAGCTGGAATCTGTCTGTGGATGAAGCACGCGCGTATCTGGCCGGGCAGACGTTTCCGGCAGAAGGGGAGAAGGGCTGGTATCTGATCACGGTAGATGGATACAGCCTCGGCTGGGGCAAACTTGCAGGTTCTGTGATGAAGAATCACTACCCGAAGGGGCTGCGGAAGCTGCTCTAAAAGAAGTCCACCTGATACGGTTGCACTACTTTCGCTTATTTTTATTTATACGATAAAAGAAACATTTGGGGGTAAGTGATTCTACAGATCAAACATTAATTTATGTGAAAGTATGTAAGGATAAAATTATATCATTAAAAGGTAAAAAAAATAAAAAGAAAAGTATAACTTATTTGGATTCATATGACGTTTCTGGTGGAAAAAATAAAAAATTTGATATTCTGATATCGAAGGATTATAACAGAAAAAAAGAAAATGGTGAAGTGTTATATAATTTCGCAGTATATCAGTCAAAAATATATGCTTTAGTTCGATTGAGAAACAGTTCAGGGAAGGACTCATGGATAATAGAAAAGTATAATTGTGCTGGAAACTATATTGATAGTTTGAAGCTGGATAAAAAAATTATCAATTTGCTAAAAAATGAAAGAATTTCAAAGTTTGAGATGTCAGGAAAATATGGTTTTATAAGAACATTTAGTGGGAGTGGAGTACTTTTTCGTGTAGCATCGGGGAGAACCGTTGCAAAAATAATAAATAAGATAGATTTGGATATTGCGATACCTGGCAGAGATAAAAAAGCAGATTATGCTTTGGTATATTCCAGGGATACAGGAGAAATCTGGAATATTGACAGTCGCCATAATAAGCTTAACAAGATAGACTTGTCATATGAATATTTGAACTACTTATATACAGATAATGGAAAAATTTTAATATCTTCAGATAATACAGTATATGGGGAACTTGATAGTTTTCTTACAAAAAAATAATGAAGCGTTTATCTGACAAGTGGAAGGTATATTAAAAATGACATATGATTCAAATAAGGGCAGTTTAAAAACTGCCCTTATTAATAGTTTTGCTTAAAATATAAGAAACTCCTGCAAATGCGCATTTTTTAAAGCACCGTTTTACCACAAATGCGCATTTTCTACAGGATTATATACTGTGACCGCCACCACCACCGGAGTGACCGCCACCACCTCCGCCGCCGGAATGGCCACCACCGCTGCTGCCGGAAGATACCGGACTGTAAGTACGCGACTGGCGGATGAATTGTGTGCGTGGGTTATTGATCTGCATCTGTGCATACAATCCGGTCATCACCTGTCTGCGGTCTGCCTTGTGGGAACGTGAACTCCACAGCGCGAAAAAGAGATTGAGAAACAGTGCAGCAACAATGGCCAGCAGCGCACTGCAGAGGTAGCGCATCGGTTCTGCAATCCGTTTGCCCTGCATCAGCGTTTCGATCTGGGTAAAGACCTTGTATGCACAGGTATAATAATCCTTATCGCGCGCGTAGGTATAAGTGTTATCGGTAATTGAACGTGCGCGGGAATTGGTGATGATTTTGTGCGCCTGTCCATCGCTGTAGAGATAAATCTCATTCAGGCAGCGGTCAATGACGAAGATCGTACCGTTGGCATGTGGACCAAAGACATCATCGAAATAATCTGCAGCAAAATCTTCGGTGGAAGATTTACTGTGTCCGGTTGTGGTTACAAAAGCCACATTACAGTATGCGGTCAGATCATACAGCTGCTTTTGCAGACTGTTTTCCTGGGAGTCTGTCAGAAAATCGGCAGAATCATCCAGCACATAAACGTAGCCGGTTTCCTCATTGGAAGCGGAAACTGCGGATGCACAAACCGGTATGGTGCTGGCGGAGAGTATCAGACAAAATACAAATGCCGTAAGGATATGTTTTATTTTACGCACGGTCATCACCTCCCTGTTTGTCAAATTGTGGCAGCCGGCGGGTGGACAACAGATTATACGCATGGATAATACTGATGAACGACACGAGGATGGCAGCCATGGAAAGAATTGCGGCTCCGTAATAGTAGAGATCCGATACCGGATGCAGGAACCATACCCCAAACGAAAGTACCGCAGCACAAAGCGGAAGAATCCAGCCAAGCGGATTCGTTTTTGCGGCTGGCTTTGGCTGGGCTTCAGGGGTTTTCGGTTTGTCTGCAGCAGAAGCTTTCTTCGATTGGATGAACATTTTGCCACGGTCATTTGCCCCGGTATCTTTTTGGTGGATAGAAACGCATTCGTAACAATAGACACCGATGGAAAGCAGTGACAAAAGCAGGGTAGTCATTACCAGGGAAGAGGGCTGTAAAAATGCCGACCATGCCAAAAGAGCAAAGATCGGAATTGCCAGAAGCAGCGAACCGAGCAGATAACGCTTCGGATCAATCGGAATATCCGCAACGACCAGTCCGGTCTGTCCGTTGACCGTTGCATAAGCGACACGGTCTTTTTTGCGGTAGGATAGAAACCATACCGGAAACATGGTACTGTCGATGGTTTCTGTTTTTGTATGGAGCTGTTCAGGACGGATGGTATCCATGGTAAAACCGGCAAATGTCCCGTCAGAAGCAATACGCTCGGTTGTTTCCGCAGATGCAGTGTATTCGGCATCGCCCTGATATACTTTTGCATCCACATCGGAAGTGTCCGCGTAAAATCCGCTTAAATAGGCAGGGGTAAAGGCTTTCATGCCTTTTAAATTATAAGGAGCCAGTTCTTCACTGATATTGTCATCAAAAGAGGATGAGGCATCATAGGAAAGACCTTTGTAGTAGGCATCCAGATCCCCGGTAAGTGCGTAGTGATCGGTAATAATATAATCACCGCGGCGGGAAGTCTTTTTTCCATCGAGCGAGAGAGAACCTTTCTGGGAGATATAAAACGCCCAGTAAGGCATGTAAATTCCGCGGAAACTATCGATATAAGAAGGATCGCGGAGTTCTTTTGGCGCAAAAATGGAATGTTTCATACGGCGTGCGTACGCTTCCTTACATTGTTCCTTTGTCTTCTGGAACGGAATAATATAATTGGGCCGTTTTTCGTGACTGATTCTGCTGTAAAGAATCGTGGAGGCTCCGCAGAAACTGCAGAAACCGGCAGCTGCATTGTCGGTACTTAAAATTTCACCGCCACACTGCGGACAGGTAAAGATCGTGACCTCGTAATCTCCGTCGAATGTCTTTGATTCTTCGGCATCACTTGTTTCCCCGTCAAAATCATAAGGATCAAACAGTGTGTGACAATGCTCGCATGAGAGTTGCTGGGAAGGAATGTCAAATTTGAGATTTCCTCCGCAGTTTGGACATGATAGCATAGTGTTTTCCCTTTCCAAAACATTTTCCTTTGTAACTATTTTATTCTAGCATTGTGGAAATATTTTTACAATGGGTTTAAAGTCATAGAGCCTGAAAATGCTGATTTACACGGATTTTACAGACTTTACGCAAATTTACAGCAATTTTACAACATTACGGAAATTTTACACAGAGTTTACATTCTGGGATGGTTTGATTTTACACTCCGATGATAAACTTATTACAATCTCAGAAAAAAAGTATACGGAGTGTAAAGTTTATGAAAAGAAATGGGGAGGAACCATAAGTGAACGAGACGATGAAAATTATTTTCGGACTGGTCGGAGGTCTGGCAATCTTTATTTACGGCATGAATATGATGAGCGAGTGCCTGCAGAAAGCAGCAGGGGAAAAGATGAAGAAAATCCTTGCCCTGCTTACAAAAAATCCGATTCTTGGTGTACTTGCAGGTGCTTTGACGACCGCAGTGTTACAGAGCAGCAGCGCAACAACGGTTATGACAATCGGCTTTGTCAGCGCAGGACTGATGTCGCTGCCACAGGCGATCTCCATTATTCTCGGTGCCAATATCGGTACGACCATGACGGCACAGATTATTGCATTTAAAATAACGGATTATATTTATCTGTTCATTTTTGCGGGATTTCTTATTTCTTTTATTTCAAAGAAAGAAAAGGTGAAAAATATTGGACAGACAATTTTCGCATTTGGTTTGTTATTCCTTGGAATTGAGACGATGGGCGATGTCATGAAACCATTGGCATCCAGTGCATTCTTTGTCAACATGATTGGAAAAGTATCCCATATTCCGATTCTTGGGGTATGCGTGGGTGCTGTTATGACACTTGTTGTACAGAGCAGCAGTGCAACGATTGCCGTATTACAGAATTTTGCAGCCCAGGCAGGACCGGACGGTGTGACCAGTATCATCGGACTGGCAGGTGCCATCCCGATTCTGTTGGGAGACAATATCGGTACAACGATTACCGCAGTGCTGGCATCTATCGGACAGCCAAAAGATGCCAGAAGGACGGCGTTTGCCCATTGTGTATTTAATATTTCGGGAGCAATTTTATTCCTGTTTCTTGTAAAACCGTATGCAGCCCTGATTCAGTTCATTTCGCCGAAGGGAAACGAAATTGATGTGATTTCACGGCAGATTGCAAATGCCCATACCGGATTTAACCTTGTCATGACGCTGATCTGGATTCCGCTCATTCCTCTGATGGTAAAGATTGTGATGAAACTTGTACCGGATGGAAAGGGAAAGGAAACGGAAGTCGAAGTAGCTGAAAATCCGAAATATCTGGATAACAAGCTGATTGCACAACCGGCAGCAGCATTGCAGCTGGTGGCAAAAGAAGTAATGTACTGCGCAAAACTTGTAGATGAAATGATCGGAAAACTGCAGTACAGAAACGGAAAGATTGATAAAGAAAATGCAGAACTTGTAGAAGAAAAGGCGAAAATACTGCAGAAGCTGTATGCTTCGGTCAATGATTATTTTGCATCACTGTATTCCGGAGGTGTGCTGACCGAGGAACAGGCATCACAAAGTGCCGGTATGCAGTACATTCTCTGTGATATTGACCGGATCGGGCAGCTGACGAGGGAAATCATGGAAACCGTGGCAAAACAGAATAAGGGAAAACATAAGTATTCCAAAGATGCTTTGAAAGAACTGAAAAAGGCAATGGAACAGATCCAGATGATTTTCGGAAGCTGCATTCAGGCGATTTCCGGGGATGTGAATATGGATATCAAAGAACTGATGCGGCAAAAAGAAGACATCATGCAGTTGGGTGAAAAAATGCGCAAAAACCATATTGCCAGAGTGGGAAAGGGAAAGTGCGATTCCAAACTTACCATTCCGTTTAATGATGTGCTCCATAATATTGACCGGATTGGAAACAGTTGTGTAAATCTTGTGGAGGTAGCAAAGGAAAATGTAACTATGCAGGCATTTTTTGCAGAGGATTAGGGCATGCACATATGGAATCGGTTTCTGCATTTTATTTCAAAATTGTATCCGAAATATACTATTCGCGAAAAATCCATTATGCGTGTGACACGGAATGCAGATATTGATGCACATGATCTGTATGACGAAGATATGGATTACCGGGATATGATGGAGCAGCTTATCAAAAAACGTGTCCGTCTGGATCCCGTCCGGGTGGAACTGAGCCGTACGATCAATGAGGAGCCGGTAAACTCACAGGAGATTTTCTTTCAGGATGCTTACGAGGCATGCAATAAATAAAGCTGTCAGTCATAACGGTTCGCGGAAATCTGCGAACCGTTATTTTTATACAGGTACATAACTCTGATCCACATGAATCATAAACTGGTAGTTTCCTTCGATTTCCTGAAGCTTGTTTTCAATTTTTTTCTTCAGGTCTTCCGGACGGATCCGCATACCATAGGGGATGACCGCGTCAAAGGCAATGCCGGTGTGGGTATCGCAGTTGATCAGGCGGAAATCGTGGATGGTAATACGGCGGTCAATTTCAAGAACCTTTTGTTCTACCTGCTGCTGCATCTGGGCAATTGCGGCATTATTGGTTTCAATCGGATCCATGTGGATGACGGCTTCACATCCGAGTTTCTGATCCAGCTCCCGTTCAATGTGATCAATCATGTCATGGAGCTGAAAGACATCTTCGTCCCCCGGAACTTCCAGATGCAGGGTGATCATGCGGCGGCCGGGACCGTAGTCATGTACGATCAGATCATGGATACCGTGTACTTTGGGATGGGACATGACAATGGCACGGATTTCCCGGACAAATGTCTGGTCCGGAGCTTTTCCGAGAAGCGGATCCATGGTGTCTTTGACCGCTTTTATTCCGGCATAGAGGATGAAAATGGCTACCAGCAGACCGCCAAATCCATCGACATTGATGGATGTCAGGCGCATAATAATCATGGCTGCCAGAACCACAGAGGTGGCAATGGTGTCGGAAAGTGAATCCATGGCGGTCGCCTGCATGGCATCCGAATCGAGTTTTTTCCCAATATAATGGTTGTAACAGTACATGTAGATTTTTACCAGAATGGAGCATACCAGAATTCCCATGGCAAGCAGACTTGTGTCTACCGCTTCCGGATGCAGAATTTTGGAAAAGGAAGTTTTTAAAAGTTCAAATCCCATCATCAGGATAGCAATCGCTACAACAAATCCCGACACATATTCAAACCTCCCATGTCCGAACGGGTGCTCCGAATCCGGAGTTTTCCCGGCATAAAGAAATCCGGCAAGTGTAATAAAAGAGGAACCGGCATCGGACAGGTTGTTGAATGCATCCGCTGTGATGGCAACGGAACCGCTTAACATTCCGGCAAAATATTTTCCGGCAAACAGGCAGACATTTAAGCAGATTCCAACGATACTGCACAGGGTGCCATATGCCTGCCGTTGTTCTTTTGCCGGACGGTTTTTGATAAAGATTTTCGCTAACATTGTAATCATGGATATCCCCCCAAGAATCATACATGTCCATTGGTTTTTCCTATTATATGCTACGTTTGGGAAAAGGTCAAATTATATAAATTTTACCTGCATTTTATACATGCAACATCCCAAAATTTACAGAGCCGGCATATAATTGGATATAAACCGGATATTTTAAAAGAGGTAAAACATGCCGTTTAAATAAGGACCGTGTGTGTGGATGCACACGGTCTTTTGTTGTCATAAAACGTATTCCATGTTAAAATGATAGGCGAATAAACGGATGAAGGACAACAGAATGGATTTTTTAAAAGCAAATTATCATGCACATACATGGCGGTGCCAGCATGCCTATGATACGGAGAGAGAATATATTGAGGCAGCGATTTCCATGGGAATTGAAATTTTTGGATTTTCCGATCATGTGCCGTGCCCCTATCAGGACGGATATGTATCCAATATCCGGATGACCATGAAACAGGCGCCGGAATATGTGGAGACAATCCGAAGGCTCGAAGCGGAGTACCGGGATCAGATAAAAATATACGCCGATGCGCTGGTGTCCGACCCGCAGGCGGTGCGCCGGGTGCGGCTGACCTTCCGGGACAGCGTCACCACCGGCACGCCGCTGGTGGCGAGACTGGCCTCCGAGGAGGGCATCCTCTGCACGGTGATCTCCGCCTCCACCCAGAAGCTGTCGGAGGAGGTCTACGGCAGTATGCTGCTGGGCATCCCCAGCGGCCAGTTCCAGCGGGCCATGGATTATATCGGTACCATGAGCAACATTCGGGTAGAGGAGGTAGACGGCCATGTACAGTGATCTGTTTTCGGCAAGCTCCGTGCAGGATCTGATGGCGGTGCTGCCCAGCCTGCCCTACGCCATTTGGGAGACATTCTATGTGACGGTGCTCAGCACCCTGTTGTCGCTGGTGCTGGGGCTGCCGCTGGGCGTTCTGCTGGTGGCGGGGGAGAAGAACGGCGTGCTGCCGCTGCCCCGCTGGTTGCTGCAGGTACTCAATGTCATCATCAACCTCCTGCGCTCGGTTCCTTTCCTGATTCTGATGATCATGGTGTTCCCCCTGTCCCGGCTCATCATCGGCACGGCGGTAGGTACCACAGCCACCATCGTTCCGCTGGTGGTGGCGGCCTTCCCCTTTGTGGCCCGTCTGGTGGAGAGCAGTCTCCGTGAGGTGGACCCCAACATCATCGAGGCGGCCCAGAGCATGGGTGCTACACCCCTGCAGATCATCTGCAAGGTGATGATCCCGGAGAGCGTGCCGTCCCTGATCCAGAACGTCACCATTGCCCTGACTACCATTCTGGGTTACTCCGCCATGAGCGGTATCATCGGCGGCGGCGGTCTGGGTAAGATCGCCATCGACTACGGCTACTATCGCTACAAGTATCTGGTGATGCTGGTGGCGGTGGTGATCCTGATCCTGCTGGTGCTGGAGCCCCACATGTCGGGCATCCTGCTGACCACAGCCATCGTGGGCACCATCCTGCTGCTGGGCGGCAGCGGCGGCATCATTACCTGGGGCTGTGCCGGTGCTGCACTGTTCCTGCTGGAGACTTTGCTGAAGCACGTGGACTCCATCGACTACCTGCAGAGCCGTCTGGACGGCTGGACGCAGGATCTTGACCGGATGACCAGCCAGACCAAGCAGAGCCTGTACGCCATCGGCTCAGGCGGTGCCACGGGGCTGGGCCTTGGCAACAGCATCGAAAAGCAGCTCTGGCTGCCGGAGAGCACCAACGACTTTATCTTCAGTGTCGTGTGCGAGGAACTGGGCTTCGTCGGTGCGGTGATCGTCATCGTGCTGTTCGTCCTATTTCTGGTGCAGGGCTTCTGGATCGCTTTCCATGCCGAAAACCGGTTCTGCACGCTGGTGGGCATCGGCATCATGGCGCAGATCGCCTGGCAGGTGTTCTGCAACATTGCCGTTGTCACCAACACCCTGCCCAACACCGGCATTTCGCTGCCCTTCTTCTCCTCCGGCGGCACCAGCCTGATCCTGCTGCTGGCCGAGATGGGCGTTATGGTCAATATCGGACGCAACGGCGAACGGGCCCGTCTGGAACGGGAGGAAGCCCACGCCGAGCGGGAGCGCCAGCGCAAGGCAAAGACCATTGTGCTGGATACCGTGCGCAGAGCGCAGACAGAACAGTAAGGAGGAACCAAGATGCGTGTACTCATTGCAGCTGGCGGCACTGCCGGCCATATCAACCCGGCTCTGGCCATTGCGGGAGCCATCAAAAAAGCCGACCCCACCGCCGAGATCCATTTTGCGGGCCGGAAGGAGGGCATGGAGTACCGTCTGGTCACACAGGCGGGCTATCCCTTCCATCACATCGAGATCACCGGCTTTCAGCGGAAGCTGAGCCTGAACAATATCAAGCGGAACATCATTACCCTGTGGAATCTGGCACTCTCCGGCCCCAAGGCCAAAAAGATGATGAAGGACATCCAGCCCGACCTGGTCATTGGCTGCGGCGGCTATGTGTCTGGCCCGGTGGTGCGCTGCGCCGCCAGACAGGGCATCAAGACCGCCCTGCATGAGCAGAATGCCTTTCCCGGTGTGACCAACAAGCTGCTGGCCCCGGATGTGGACATCGTGTTCGCCGCTGTGCCCGCCGCCGTGGAAAAGCTGGGCGCACCCGAAAAGACCATCGTGGTGGGCAATCCCGTCCGGCCTGAGGTGTTCACCCAGGCGAAGAACCGGGAAGCCATCCGCGCCGAACTGGGCGCGGGTGACCGCACCGTGATCCTCTCCTTCGGCGGCAGTCTGGGTGCCCGCCGTGTGAACGAGGTGGTGGCCGACCTCTGCGCATGGGAGCAGAAAAACCACAAGCCCGTCCTCCATCTCCATGCCACCGGCCAGTACGGCGTGCAGCTGTTTCAGGATCTGGAAAAGGAAAAGGGCTTTGCCCCCGGCGAGAGCCTTGTGGTGAAGGAATACATCAACAATATGCCCGAGCTGCTGGCCGCAGCGGACCTTGTCATCAGCCGCGCCGGTGCCCTGACACTGGCTGAGCTGGAGGCTGTGGGCCGTGCCGCTGTGCTTATCCCCAGCCCCAACGTGGCCGAGAACCACCAGTATTACAACGCCATGGAGCTGCAGAAGGCCGGTGCCGCTGTGGTCATTGAGGAAAAAGACCTGACCGGCGAAAAGCTGGTGCAGACCATTTCCGGGATGCTGGCCCAGCCCGGCAAGCTGGCTGAGATGGGCCGCAATGCCCGGAGCCTGTCGGTGGACGACAGCCTGGACCGCATTGCAGCAGCCCTGCTGGAGCTTGTGAAGAAGGCCTGAACGTAGAAAGAAACCGGAAAGAAGGTGCAGACAATGCAGCAATACGGCAATAACGGGCGTCCCTATGACCAGAACCGGGATTCGCTGCGTTCCTCTGGGTCTTCGCAG
>OKRX01000761.1_pt1 | contig 25135 bp, 19 predicted proteins | sample 1601241 | NCBI WGS metagenome assembly OKRX01 (sample SAMEA3541500, study PRJEB24748) | human gut metagenome | biome: human gut; feature: human-associated habitat; material: faeces | place: China | collected 2012
AAATGGGGCAGACTGTAAATCTGCTGGCTTACGCCTTCGGTGGTTCGAATCCATCACTTCCCACTAAGAAAGAGTGCCGGTTGGAGTTGCAAGATCTTCGGCGGTGTCCGATCGACGGACGGCGCGGAGGAAAGGGTAGACTCTGATACGGTATATTTTTGCGGAAGTAGCTCAGTTGATAGAGCATCAGCCTTCCAAGCTGAGGGTCGCGAGTTTGAGCCTCGTCTTCCGCTCAAGACGCAGAAGCGTGTGATACGGACGTCTCCTATCGGTTGATAGGGGAGTTTGTGTCGCCCGCTCGTTCTGCGAAATGAATTTTTAAAACTTTAAAGCAATTTTTAACAATACTTTAAATACTTAATACTATGGCAAAAGAAAAATTCGACCGTTCGAAACCGCATGTGAACATCGGTACCATCGGACACGTTGACCACGGTAAGACCACCCTTACCGCTGCTATCACGACCGTTCTGGCTAAGAAAGGTCTGTCGGAGCTTCGTTCGTTCGACTCCATCGACAACGCTCCTGAGGAGAAAGAGCGTGGTATCACGATCAATACCTCGCACGTTGAGTACCAGACGGCCAACCGTCACTATGCTCACGTAGACTGCCCCGGACACGCCGACTATGTGAAGAACATGGTTACCGGTGCCGCTCAGATGGACGGTGCCATTCTGGTAGTTGCCGCAACGGACGGCCCGATGCCCCAGACCAACGAGCACGTGCTGCTCGCCCGTCAGGTGAACGTTCCCCGCATCGTTGTTTTCTTGAACAAGTGCGACATGGTGGACGACCCTGAAATGCTCGACCTCGTCGAGATGGAGGTTCGCGACCTGCTTTCGAAATACGAATATGACGGCGACAACGCTCCCGTTATCCGCGGTTCCGCACTCGGCGGCCTGAACGGCGAGCCGGCATGGGAGGACAAGATCATGGAGCTGATGAACGCTGTTGACGAGTATATTCCGATCCCGCAGCGTGAGAACGAGAAGCCGTTCCTGATGCCTGTCGAGGACGTGTTCTCGATCACCGGCCGCGGTACCGTTGTAACGGGCCGTATCGAGACCGGTATCATCCACGTAGGCGATCCCGTCGAGATCGTAGGTCTTGAGGAGAAGACCCTGACTTCGACCTGTACGGGTGTCGAGATGTTCCGCAAGCTGCTCGACGAGGGCGAGGCCGGCGACAACGTAGGTCTGCTGCTCCGCGGTATCGACAAGAAAGAGGTTAAGCGCGGTATGGTAGTCGCTAAACCCGGCTCGATCACCCCGCACACCGAGTTCGAGGCTGAGGTCTACATCCTGAAGAAGGAAGAGGGTGGCCGTCACACGCCGTTCCACAACAACTATCGTCCCCAGTTCTATCTGCGTACGATGGACGTGACCGGTGAGGTTCACCTGCCCGCAGGCGTAGACATGGTTATGCCCGGCGACCACGTGACCATCACCGTGAAGCTGATCTACCCGGTAGCTATCAACGAAGGTCTGCGTTTCGCAATCCGCGAGGGTGGCCGTACGGTAGGTGCAGGTCAGATCCTGAAGATCGTGAAATAATTTTCACAACCCATAGGGAAGCGGTGTTCCGCACCGCTTCCCGCTTTTAGGAGCATAGTTCAAGGGTAGAATAGCGGTCTCCAAAACCGTTGATGGGAGTTCGAATCTCTCTGCTCCTGCCAAAGAGTAAAAGAAAAAAGTATGTTCAATTACGTTAAAGAATCCTACAACGAGCTTGTAAACAAGGTGACGTGGCCCACGTTTCCGCAGCTCCAGAGTTCTACGATCGTCGTGATGGTGGCTTCGGTCATTTTCGCCATTGTCGTGCTGGCTATGGACCTGACGTTCGAGAACCTGATGGCCGTCATTTACAAGACACTGGGTAATCTTGGCCGTTAATTGTTGCTGAAGCGATGAGCGAGATTAAGAAGCAGTGGTATGTCGTCCGGGCTATCGGCGGTAAGGAAAACAAGGTCAAAGAGTATATCGAGGCCGAAATCCGCCATAATAATCTGGAGGAGTACATATCTCAGGTGCTGATTCCCACCGAAAAGGTATACACCATCCGCAACGGAAAGAAAGTCTCCAAGGAGAAGGTTTCTTATCCGGGCTACGTATTGGTGGAGGCCGCATTTGTAGGTCAGATTCCGATTATAATTCGTAACACTCCCAATGTGCTGGGTTTCCTCGGCGATACCAAGGAAGACAGTCGCAAGATGAATGCCACGCCGCTGCGTCCGCAGGAGGTGGCCCGCATCCTCGGCCGCGTCGATGAGATGAACGCTATGGAGGAGGAGAACGAAATACCATTCTTTGTCGGCGAGACCGTCAAGGTCACCGATGGCCCTTTCTCAAGCTTCCAGGGCATCATCGAGGACGTCGACAACGAGCGCAAGAAACTCACGGTATCGGTGAAGATATTCGGGCGCAAAACTCCTATGGAGTTGGGTTTCACACAAGTAGAAAAAGAATAATTAACCAAGGAAAACTATGGCAAAAGAGGTTGCTGCATTTATTAAATTGCAGATCAAAGGTGGTGCCGCCAATCCTTCGCCCCCGGTTGGTCCCGCATTAGGTTCTAAGGGAGTCAATATCATGGACTTCTGTAAGCAGTTCAATGCGCGTACCCAGGACAAGGCAGGGAAGGTTCTCCCGGTCATCATCACGGTTTACAGCGATAAGTCGTTCGACTTTGTTGTAAAACAGCCGCCTGTAGCTATTCAGCTCAAGGAAGCAGCCAAAGTGCAGAAGGGTTCCGCACAGCCTAACCGCGACAAGGTCGGTCAGGTGACGTGGGATCAGGTGCGCGAGATCGCTCAGGACAAAATGCCTGACATGAACTGCTTTACCTTAGAGGCTGCTATGCGTATGATCGCTGGTACCGCTCGCAGTATGGGTATCAACGTCGTCGGTGAATTTCCTAATATGTAATCGAAGATGAGTAAGTTGACAAAAAATCAAAAGATCGCCTACGCCAAGGTGGAAGCCAATAAGGCTTACAAGCTCTCGGAGGCTGCCGCTCTTCTGAAGGAGATTACGTTCACGAAATTCGACGCTTCGGTTGATATCGACGTGCGTCTGGGAGTCGATCCCCGCAAGGCCAATCAGATGGTCCGCGGCGTTGTGACGCTGCCCCACGGTACGGGTAAGCAGGTGCGCGTGCTGGTGCTCTGTACTCCTGAGAAGGAGGCTGAGGCTCAGGCTGCCGGCGCCGATTACGTAGGTTTGGACGAGTTTGTTGATAAGATCAAGGGCGGCTGGACCGACGTTGACGTTATCATCTGCACGCCGAACGTAATGGGCAAGGTTGGTGCGCTGGGCCGTATTCTGGGTCCCCGCGGCCTGATGCCTAACCCCAAGACCGGTACGGTTACGATGGAGGTGGGCAAAGCCGTTCAGGAAGTGAAATCGGGTAAGATCGACTTCAAGGTCGACAAATTCGGTATCATTCACACTTCGGTAGGTAAGGTTTCGTTCTCGGCCGATCAGATCGTGGACAACGCGAAAGAGGTGCTGAACATGATTCTCAAACTGAAACCGGCTGCTGCGAAAGGTTCTTATGTGAAGAGTATTTATCTCTCGACCACGATGAGTCCCGGCTTGCAGATTGATTCCAAATCAGTAGAAACCAAATAAGAAGGAGGAGAGAAGAGATGACAAAGGAAGAAAAACTGGTCGTTATTAACGCCATTGCCGAGCAGCTCCAAGCTTATCCTCACTTCTATATCGCCGACATCGCGGCGCTTGACGCAGAGCAGACCGCTGCCCTGCGCCGCAAGTGCTTCGAAAACGACGTCAAACTGGTAGTCGTGAAGAACACGCTGCTGGGCAAGGCGCTGGAGAAGGTGGAGAAGGCTGACGCTGATCTGGTAAAAGTATTGGAGGGTCCGACCTCGATTATGTTCGCCAACGTTGCGAAGGCTCCTGCGGTCCTGATCAAGGAATTCCGCAAGAAGTCCGACAAACCCGTTCTGAAAGCGGCTTTCGCCGAGGGATGCGTTTACGTGGGCGACGATCAGCTGGACGCTCTGTGTAACATCAAGTCGAAGGAGGAGCTTATCGGCGATATCATCGCACTGCTCCAGTCTCCTGCGAAGAATGTTATTTCTGCATTGCAGGCTAATGCAGGCCAAAAGATTGCGGGCATCGTGAAGACGCTCGAATCGAGAAACAACTAATCACAATCAAGAATTAAACAAAATTTAATAAGCTTACAACTATGGCAGACGTAAAGAAACTTGCTGAAGAACTGGTAAACCTCAAGGTTACCGAGGTAAACGAATTGGCTACCATCCTCAAGGAGGAGTATGGCATTGAACCGGCTGCTGCCGCTGTTGCCGTTGCAGCTCCCGCTGCTGGCGCAGGCGAGGCTGCTGCCGCCGAGAAGTCGACTTTCGACGTGATTCTGAAGACCGCCGGTCAGGCAAAACTTCAGGTTATCAAGGTCGTTAAGGACCTCGCTGGTCTTTCGCTGGGCGACGCTAAAGCTCTCGTTGACGGCGCTCCCAAGGCTGTTAAAGAGGGTGTCTCCAAGGAAGAGGCCGAGTCGATCAAGGCTCAGCTTGAGGAGGCTGGTGCTGAAGTTGAGCTTAAGTAGCATTGCTGCTTAAGTCGTTTCAGACGATTCAGGTATAGGGCTTACCGGCGTGTAAGCTCTATGCCTTTTCTTGGTCTAAAGACTGGAAGTGCCGAGCAGGAGCTGTGTCCACTCTTTGGAAGAAAGGATGCTCCCGGGGCGAAATACGCCTGCAAACGGGGGCATTGGCGGGATAATAAATACCCGGCAACGCGGGGGAGCGTAACCCACCAGAATTACACTTCAACATAATTTGGATTTTACGATGTCCACAGCAAAAACACAACAAAGAATTAGCTTTTCGACAGTCAAGAACCGGGTGCCTTATCCCGATCTGCTGGAGGTACAGCTTAAATCATTCCGGGACTTTTTCCAGATGGACACCACGGCCGAAAATCGTAAAAACGAGGGGCTGTATAAGGTGTTTCAGGAGAATTTCCCCATTACGGATACCCGGAACAATTTCGTTCTGGAGTTCATCGACTACTATATCGACCCGCCGCGCTACTCGATCGAGGAGTGTCTGGAGCGCGGGCTGACGTACAGCGTTCCCCTGAAAGCCAAACTCAAGCTTTACTGCACGGACGACGAGCACGAAGATTTCGGTGTCGTCGTTCAGGATGTGTACTTCGGTACGATTCCCTATATGACCGAACGCGGTACGTTCGTCATCAACGGTGCGGAGCGTGTCATCGTATCCCAGCTGCACCGTTCGCCGGGCGTGTTCTTCGGACAGAGCATGCACACCAACGGCACGAAGCTCTATTCGGCGCGTATCATTCCTTTCAAGGGTTCGTGGATCGAATTTGCAACGGACATCAACAACGTGATGTATGCCTACATCGACCGTAAGAAGAAGCTTCCCGTCACCACGCTGCTGCGCGCCATCGGCTACGAGGCGGACCAGCAGATTCTCGAAATCTTCGATCTGGCGGACGAAGTGAAGGTCACGAAGGCCAACCTCAAGAAGGCCGTGGGCCGCAAGCTCGCCGCACGTGTGCTTTCGACGTGGGTCGAGGACTTCGTGGACGAAGATACGGGCGAGGTGGTTTCCATCGAGCGCAACAACGTTATCGTGGACCGCGAGACGGTCCTCGAAGAGGAACATGTGGACCAGATTCTCGAAAGCGGCGCCAAGACGATCCTCCTGCATAAGGAGAGCCTGTCGGGCATCGATTTCTCGATCATATACAATACCCTGCAGAAAGACCCCTGCAACTCCGAGAAGGAGGCTGTCGTTTACATCTACCGGCAGCTGCGCGCTTCGGAGCCGCCCGATGAGGCGACGGCGCGCGATGTCATCGAGAAGCTGTTCTTCTCGGACAAGCGCTACGACTTGGGCGACGTGGGCCGCTACCGCATCAACAAGAAGCTGGATCTGGATACCGATCCGGCCATTCGCACGTTGACGCGCGAGGACATCATCGCCATTATCAAATACCTGATCCAGCTGATCAACTCCAAGGCCGACGTGGACGATATCGACCACCTGTCGAACCGCCGCGTGCGCACCGTGGGCGAACAGCTGTCGAATCAGTTCTCGGTAGGTTTCGTGCGCATGGCGCGTACGATCCGCGAGCGTATGAACGTGCGTGACAACGAGGTGTTTACGCCGGTGGATCTGATCAACGCCAAGACGTTGTCTTCGGTGATCAACTCGTTCTTCGGCACTTCGCAGCTCTCGCAGTTCATGGACCAGATCAACCCGCTGGCCGAAATTACGCACAAGCGCCGTCTGTCGGCCCTCGGCCCCGGCGGTCTGTCGCGTGACCGCGCCGGTTTCGAGGTGCGAGACGTACACTACACGCATTACGGCCGTCTCTGCCCGATCGAGTCGCCGGAAGGCCCGAACATCGGTCTGATTTCGTCGCTCTGCGTTTATGCGAAGATTTCGCCGATGGGATTCATCGAGACTCCCTACCGGAAGGTCGAGAACGGACAGATCGACATGAACAACGACGACATCCGCTACTACTCGGCCGAAGAGGAGGAGGGCAAGATCGTCGCGCAGGCGAACATGCCGATCGACGACGAAGGCCACTTCCTGCAGCCCGACCGTATCAAGGCGCGCGAAGGCGCCGACTTCCCGGTGGTTACCGCCGAGGAGGTGAATCTGATGGACGTGGCTCCGAACCAGATCGCTTCGATCGCCGCGAGCCTTATCCCGTTCCTCGAACACGATGACGCCAACCGCGCCCTGATGGGTTCGAACATGATGCGTCAGGCCGTGCCTCTGGTGACTACGGACGCTCCTATCGTCGGCACGGGCATCGAGAAGGACATGATCTCTGACAGCCGCATCCAGATTGTGGCCGAAGGCGACGGCGAAGTGACTTTCGCCGACGCGACGAAGATACAGATCAGGTACGAGCGTACGGAAGACGAGATTCTGGCGTCGTTCGAGCCGGAAGTGACCACATACGAGCTTCCGCGCTACCGCCGTACCAACCAGAATACTTCCATCACCCTGAAGCCCATCGTACTGACGGGCGACAAGGTCGTGAAGGGACAGATCCTTACCGAAGGCTATTCGACGCAGCACGGTGAGCTGGCTCTGGGCCGCAACCTGAAGGTGGCGTTCATGCCTTGGAAGGGTTACAACTTCGAGGACGCCATCGTGATTTCGGAGCGTATCCAGCGTGAGGACATCTTCACGTCGGTGCACGTTGACGAGTACATCATGGAGGTGCGCGACACCAAGCGCGGTGTCGAGGAGCTGACTTCGGACATTCCGAACGTGAGCGAGGACGCTACCAAGGACCTCGACGCGAACGGTATCATCCGTATCGGCGCCAACGTGCATCCGGGCGACATCCTGATCGGCAAGATCACCCCGAAGGGCGAAAGCGATCCTTCGCCTGAGGAGAAGCTGCTCCGCGCCATCTTCGGCGACAAGGCCGGCGACGTGAAGGACGCCTCGCTCAAGGCGCAGCCTTCGCTGCACGGCGTGGTGATCGACACGAAGCTCTACAGCCGCGCCAACAAGGAGGGCAAGAAGGGCAAGAGCGCCGAGAAGGTGCAGATCGAGAAACTCGACGAGAAGTTCGCAGCCGAGATTGCGGAGCTGACCAAACGGCTGGTGGCCAAGTTGTGGACCCTGCTTCAGGGCAAGACCACGACCGGCGTCACCGACTACTTCGGCGTGGAACTCTATCCCGCAGGCACGAAATTCTCGCAGAAGATGCTGGAGGAGATCGCCCGCAAGACCACGGACGAGAAGACCGGCGTGGTGATGGGTTATCTGAATCTCGGCACCTGCAAGTGGACGGGTGACGCCCACACCGACGCGCTGATCGAAGCTACCATTAACAATTATACCATCGAATGGAAGAAGGCCGACGCCGCCATCAAGCGTGAGAAGTACAACATCACCAACGGCGACGAGCTTCCGCAGACGGGCGTCATTCAGATGGCCAAGGTCTACATCGCCAAGAAGCGCAAGCTCAAGGTGGGCGACAAGATGGCAGGACGCCACGGCAACAAGGGTATCGTAGCCCGTATCGTGCGCGACGAGGACATGCCGTTCCTCGAAGACGGTACGATCGTCGATATCTGTCTGAACCCGCTGGGCGTGCCTTCGCGAATGAACCTCGGACAGATTTACGAGACCGTGCTCGGATGGGCGGGCCGTGAACTGGGCCTGAAGTTCGCAACGCCGATCTTCGACGGTGCGTCGCTCGACCAGATCAACGAGTACACGGCCAAGGCGGGTATTCCGCACAGCGGCCGTACGTACCTCTACGACGGCGGCACGGGCGAAATGTTCGACCAGCCGGCGACGGTGGGCGTGATCTACATGCTCAAGCTCGGCCACATGATCGATGACAAGATGCACGCCCGTTCGATCGGTCCCTACTCGCTCATCACGCAGCAGCCGCTCGGCGGTAAGGCCCAGTTCGGCGGCCAGCGTTTCGGTGAGATGGAGGTTTGGGCGCTCGAAGGCTTCGGCGCCGCCAACATCCTGCAGGAGATCCTGACCATCAAGTCCGACGACGTGATGGGCCGCGCCAAGGCTTACGAGGCGATCGTCAAGGGCGAGAACCTGCCCAAACCGGGTATTCCGGAGGCTATGAACGTGCTGCTGCACGAGCTTCGCGGTCTGGCCCTGTCGGTCAAACTCGAATAAGGTATAATTTGAGGATAAGAAAAACGAAGAACAAATATGTCAATTTCCAAAGACAATAAGACGAACAATGGTTACAGCCGCATTTCGATTGGCTTGGCCTCCCCTGAGGAGATTTTGGCCCAGTCGAGCGGTGAGGTGCTCAAGCCCGAAACCATTAACTATCGTACCTACAAGCCTGAGCGCGACGGTCTGTTCTGCGAACGCATTTTCGGTCCCGTCAAGGACTACGAATGCCATTGCGGCAAGTACAAGCGTATCCGCTACAAGGGCATCGTCTGCGACCGCTGCGGTGTGGAGGTGACCGAGAAGAAGGTGCGCCGCGAGCGTATGGGCCACATTTCGCTGGTCGTGCCCGTGGTTCACATCTGGTACTTCCGTTCGCTGCCCTCGAAGATCGGTTACCTGCTGGGTATTCCGTCGAAGAAGCTGGAGGCGATCATCTATTACGAGCGTTACGTCGTGATCAACGCCGGCGCCGCCGCCGGGCAGGGCATCGAGCGTCTGGCCACGCTTTCGGAGAAGGAGTATCTCGACGTGCTGGCCGCGCTGCCGAAGGGCAATCAGGCGCTGGATGACAGCGATCCCAACAAGTTTGTCGCGCAGATGGGCGCCGAGGCGATCTACACGCTTCTGAAGACCGTGGACCTCGATTCGATGTCCTACGCGCTGCGTCACAAAGCTTCGACCGAGACTTCGCAGCAGCGTAAGAGCGAAGCCCTCAAGTGCCTGAACGTCATCGAGTCGTTCCGCGCGTCGGAGGGTAAGAACAAGCCCGAATGGATGGTGCTGAACGTCATTCCGGTCATTCCGCCCGAACTGCGTCCGCTGGTGCCGCTGGACGGCGGCCGTTTCGCCACGTCGGACCTGAACGACCTCTACCGTCGTGTCATCATCCGCAACAACCGTCTGAAGCGGCTCATCGAGATCAAGGCTCCGGAGGTGATTCTGCGCAACGAGAAGCGCATGCTGCAGGAGGCCGTCGATTCGCTGTTCGACAACTCGCGCAAGAGCAACGCCGTGAAGAACGAGTCGAACCGTCCGCTCAAGTCGCTGTCGGATTCGCTCAAGGGCAAGCAGGGACGTTTCCGTCAGAACCTGCTGGGTAAGCGTGTCGATTATTCGGCCCGTTCGGTCATCGTCGTCGGCCCTGAGCTGAAGATGCACGAGATGGGTATTCCGAAGGACATGGCGGCCGAGCTTTACAAGCCGTTCGTGATCCGCAAGCTCATCGAGCGCGGCATCGTGAAGACGGTGAAATCCGCGAAGAAGATCATCGACCGGAAAGACCCCGTGATCTGGGGTATTCTGGAGAATGTCATAAAGGGACACCCCGTGCTGATGAACCGCGCCCCGACCCTGCACCGTCTGGGTATTCAGGCGTTCCAGCCCAAGCTGATCGAGGGCAAGGCAATGCAGCTCCACCCGCTGGCATGTACGGCGTTCAACGCCGACTTCGACGGCGACCAGATGGCCGTGCACCTGCCGCTGGGCAATGCCGCCATTCTGGAGGCCCAGCTGCTGATGCTCGGTTCGCACAACGTCCTTAACCCGGCCAACGGCGCGCCTATCACCGTGCCGTCGCAGGACATGGTCCTCGGTCTGTACTACATCACCAAACCCCGCAAGGGCGTGAAGGGCGAAGGCCGCGTATTCTACGGTCCTGAGGAGGCTATCATCGCCTACAACGAGCGTCAGGCGGACCTGCACGCCATCGTGAAGTGTCTGGTGGACGACATCGACGAGAACGGCAATCCGATTACCGAATTGAAGGAGACGACCATCGGCCGCATCCTCTTCAATCAGGTGGTGCCCAAGGAGGTCGGTTATATCAACGAAATCCTCACGAAGCGTTCGCTGCGCGACATCATCGCCGTGGTGATGAAGAAGGCCGGTGCCGACAAGGTGGCCGCTTTCCTCGACGATATCAAGCATATGGGTTACCAGATGGCCTTCCGCGGGGGTCTGTCGTTCAACCTCGACGCCGTGATTATCCCCGAAGAGAAGGAGAAACTCGTGCAGGAGGGTTACGAGCGTTCGGACTCCATCATGGAGGACTACAACATGGGTCTGATCACCAACAACGAACGTTACAACCAGATCATCGACGTCTGGACGAACATCAATACCAAGCTCACGAAGGTCGTGATCGACACGCTGATCAAGGACGACGACGGTTTCAACCCGGTATACATGATGCTCGACTCCGGCGCCCGTGGTTCGAAGGAGCAGATTCGTCAGCTGAGCGGTATGCGCGGTCTTATGGCCAAGCCGCAGAAGTCGGGCGTCGAGGGCGGTCAGCAGGTCATCGAGAACCCGATCCTCTCGAACTTCAAGGAGGGACTTTCGGTGCTGGAGTACTTCATTTCGACGCACGGTGCCCGTAAGGGTCTTGCCGATACCGCGCTTAAGACCGCCGACGCAGGTTATCTGACCCGTCGTCTGGTGGACGTTGCGCAGGACGTGATTATCAACGAAGAGGACTGCGGTACGCTCCGCGGCCTGACGGCTACGGCCATCAAGCGCAACGACGACGTCGTGCAGACCCTCTACGACCGCATTCTCGGCCGTACGGCCCTGAACGACGTGATCCATCCGCTTACGGGCGAAGTGATCTGCAAGGCCGGCGAGGAGATTACCGAGTCGATCGCCGAAGCGATCGAGAAGTCGCCGCTGGAGTCGGTCGAGATCCGCTCGGTGCTGACCTGCGAGGCGCGCCGCGGCGTATGCGCCAAATGCTACGGCCGCAACCTTGCCACTGCCCGCATGGTGCAGAAGGGCGAAGTGGTCGGCGTGATCGCCGCTCAGTCGATCGGCGAGCCGGGTACGCAGCTTACGCTCCGTACGTTCCACGTCGGCGGTGTGGCCGGCGGTACGGCCGTCGAGACCAATGTCGTTTCGAAATACGAAGGCCGTCTGGAAATCGACGAGCTGCGCACCGTCAAGGGCAAGAACGCCATGGGCGAGGCGATTGACATCGTTATCTCGCGTCAGTCGGAGTTCCGCATCGTCGATCCCAAGACCGAAATCGTTCTTTATACGCACAACCTGCCTTACGGCGCGACGCTCTTCATGGCGGACGGCGCCGAAGTCAAGAAGGGCGACATGATCTGCGAGTGGGACCCCTACAACGCCGTTATTATTTCGGAGTACGAGGGCCGCGCCGTTTACGAAAACATCATCGAGGGCGTTACCTACCGCGATGAGCGCGACGAGCAGACCGGACTTTCGGAGAAGGTGGTCACCGAGTCGAAGGACAAGACCAAGAACCCCGTCATCAAGATCGTCAACAAGGAGGGCGAGGAGGTCAAGCAGTACAACCTGCCCGTTTCGGCCCACGTCGTGGTGAAGGACAACGCCAAGATCAAGGCCGGCGATATCCTCATCAAGATCCCGCGTGCCGTCGGCAAGTCGGGCGGTGACATCACCGGCGGTCTGCCGCGTGTTACCGAGCTGTTCGAAGCCCGCAACCCGTCGAACCCCGCCATCGTTTCGGAAATCGACGGCGAGGTGTCGTTCGGCAAGATCAAGCGCGGTAACCGTGAGATCATCATCACCTCGAAACAGGGCGATATGAAGCGTTATCTCGTGCCCCTGTCGCGTCAGATCATCGTGCAGGAGAACGACTACGTGAAGGCCGGAAGCCCGCTGTCGGACGGCGCCATCACTCCGAGCGACATCCTCAATATCCTCGGCCCGACGAAGGTGCAGGAGTACATCGTCAACGAGGTGCAGGAGGTGTACCGCATGCAGGGTGTGAAGATCAATGACAAGCACTTCGAGGTCATCGTCCGCCAGATGATGAACAAGGTGCGGATCGAGGATCCGGGAGACACCCGTTTCTTCGAGGACCAGACCGTCGACAAGTGGGAGTTCATGGACGTCAACGACGAACTTTACGACAAGGTGGTCGTTACCGATGCCGGCGATTCGACGTCGCTGCAGCCCGGACAGATCGTTTCGCTGCGCAAGCTCCGCGACGAGAATTCGAGCCTCAAGCGCCGCGACATGAAGCCCGTGCAGGTGCGCGATATTATTCCCGCAACCTCGACGCAGGTGCTGCAGGGTATTACCCGCGCCGCGCTGCAGACTTCGAGCTTCATCTCGGCCGCATCGTTCCAAGAGACCACCAAGGTGCTCAACGAAGCTGCCATCCAAGCGAAGGTCGATCCGCTGGAGAACCTCAAGGAGAACGTTATCTGCGGTCATCTGATCCCCGGCGGTACGGGTCTGCGCGAGTACGACAACCTCGTGGTCGGTTCGAAAGCCGAGCTGGAATCGCTTCAGCAGGCGCAGTAAACCTACGTTATATATACGATTCGAAAGAAGCCGTTCCAGAAGGAACGGCTTCTTTTTTACCTTGTCCGGATTATTTCATTGTCTTTATCACGTCATTGTCCCGATAATTATGCGTAAATCGAAATGGTTCATAATCCCGGCGGCTTGGCTGGCTGTTTTCTTATCGGTCGGATGCGTTGGCTGCCCCAAACCGGGTGTTTCGGCGCAAGCGGAGATGACCGCTGACGGAGTTGCTGCGAATAGCTGAAAACCCTGTACGCTGCAGCGAAGCGTGCTTGGCGCTGTTCGAACTTACGGGACCGGCGAAAACCTGCCAAGAGAGCTGGCAGACCGGAACTGCCGAAAAAGAGTGCGAGGAGTGGAGAGGATGCGCAGGCCGGGATGTCGGCGTTGCTGCCCTGTGATACCGCAGGCCGGATCGTTATTTTCATACGATGACGCCGGGCGGCTGACGCGGACCCATGCGAATCCCGGCCCGCAAAAACTGCGGGTTCCTGCCGGGGAGAGCCTGTCCGGGTTATTTTTTGTCGTTGTAACGCTTGGCGAGACCTCCGGTCGATGTTTCGCGGTAGAGACTCGGCAGGTTGTGGCCGGTTTCGTTCATCACCTCCACGACCTTGTCGAAACTGACCATATGCGAACCGTCGGAGAGCGTGGCGTAGGCGTTGGCGTCGAAGGCTCTGGCCGCGGCGATCGCGTTGCGTTCGATGCAGGGGACCTGCACAAGTCCGCAGACGGGGTCGCAGGTCAATCCCAGATGGTGTTCGAGTCCCATCTCCGCGGCGTATTCGATCTGCGCAGGCGTGCCGCCGAACAACTGGCAGGCCGCGGCGGCAGCCATGGCGCAGGCCCCGCCGCCCTCGCCCTGACAGCCGACTTCGGCGCCCGAAATCGAAGCGTTGGTCTTGGCGACGTTGCCGAAGAGTCCCGCCGTGGCCAGCGCCCGCAGGATGCGGATGCGCAGGAAGTTGCGCGAATTGGCCAGATGGTAGAGCACCGCCGGGACGACGCCGCACGAGCCGCACGTCGGGGCCGTTACGACGGTGCCGCCGGAAGCGTTCTCCTCCGAAGTCGCCAGCGCATAGGCGTAAATCTGGGCGCGGGATTTCAGCGAATCGGTGTAGCTCTTCGATTTGACCCAGTAGGTGCTGGCTTTGCGGGCGACTTTAAGCCCTCCGGGCAGTACGCCGTCGTTGTTCAGGCCGCGCTGGATCGTCTCGCACATCACGGTCCATATCTCGTCGAGGTAATCCCAGATTTCGGGACCTTCGCAGTCGGTTACGTATTCCCAGTAAGTCTTGCCTTCGTGGCTGCACCACGCTTTGATCTCGCTGACGGTAGTCAGCGGATAGATGCTGTGCGGCGTTTCGAGACGCGACGTCTCGTTTGCCAGCGCACCTCCGCCGATGCTGTAGATGGTCCAGCTGTCCGTGACATTGCCTGCCTTCAGCCCTTCGAACAGCATGCCGTTGGGGTGGAAGGGCAGCACGACCTCCGGTTTCCAGACGATTTCGGTTGGAGCGAGAGGTTCCAGCACCGAGAGGATCGCGGTGTCGGTAAGGTGGCCTTTGCCGGTGGCAGCCAACGACCCGTACAGCGTCACGCGGTAGGCGTCCGCATCGTGACAGCGTTCGGCGAAACGTTCGGCGGCTTTCTTGGGCCCCATCGTGTGGCTGCTCGACGGGCCGTTGCCTATTTTGTACAACTCCTTGAGTGATTCCATCGTATCGTTGTTTTCGGGGCAAAGACAGTGCAGGCCGGGGGCAAAGACGAATTTATTCGAACCGTGCCGGGACGCCGCCTGTCTGAGCGGAGGTTTATCCGCCGCAAAGATAATGTAAATGTCGGAATTTTCTCTTCCCGAAAGAGATTTGAAGAGATCGGAGGCCTGCCCGGCGGGTTTGAATGTGGTTGGCATGGCGCGGTTTTTTGACAACTATTTGACAACTCTTGCGGGCAAATATACAAACGAAGTGTGCTAAAGTGAACGAAGCGACGGAATTTTCCGTCGCTTCTTGTACCCTCGCCGGGAATCGAACCCGGATTTGCGGTTTAGGAAACCGCCGTTCTATCCGTTGAACTACAAAGGCTTACAACTGCTCTATATAATCCGGCGAAAAAGTCGTATATAATTTCGCGCGAATGTTTTATCTCGCTCTGCCCCAAGGTTAGGAAACCCTCGTTCTATCCCTTGAACTATGAGACCCTGAAAAAAGCGGTGCACCTCCGACGAAGCGCACCGCAAAGATAATAATTTTTCCTGTTTTTAGAAACTGAAACCTACGCCGATCGAGAACGTGTGGGCGCGGGCGGTGTAATTACCCGAAAAATCGGCGATCGGGCTGGTGAGCTGGCTTTCGGGAACGCCTGCCGCCGTCAGTTTTTCGTTCACGATGCCCAGCACCGAATTGGTGTAGGGATAGGAACCCGTGCGCTCCGGATCGGCCGAATTGACATAGCCGTAGGCGATGTCGATGTTCATCCATTTGATCGGGCGGAAGGTGACGCCGGCCGTATAGGCGAGCTTGGTCATCGACGGGGTTTCGGGATTGAGGTAGTCGCTGCGCACGGGGCTTTCGTCCACGTACATACCCATGCGGGCCGTCAGCCAGTCGAGAGCGTGGTACTGGCCGCCGAAGCGGAACGCCAGCGTATTGGAGTATTTCTTGTCGCTGACCGGAATGTTCAGCACGGGAGTATTGCTGTCGGGGTCGAGAATCCGGACGTCGAGCTGGTCGTAGGCGCTCCAGAGCACATATTGCAAATCGACGGCGAATTCCCACTTCGGAACGGGGCGGAAGCTGACGCCCCACGTCAGCGACGCCGGCAGGGGCAGTTCGGTCTTTACGACGGCCGACGTGAGTTTGGCGGGGTCGAGACCCAATTGGGGCAGGAGCTGGCCGATTGCCTGAGCGATCTGGGCGTTGTCGATCATACGCAGGTCGATCGAACCCGAATCCACCTTCATTTTGAGTTTCGAACGGTAGGTGAAGCCCAGCGACCACTGTTCGTTGATGTCCCACATCATGCCGAGGTTGACGCCGACGGCCATCTTGGCTTTGCCTTCGAGGCCCAGCGACATCAGATTTTTGTCCCCGGCCATTTCGAAGAGGTTGGGCATTTGCGGATTGAGCATTTGCAATGCGCCCATGAGCGCCTTGTTCTGCGCGTTGTCCGCACCGATAGGCAGCAGCGAACGCGAAAGGTCGAATTTACCCCATGTCATCATCAGACCACCGCCGACGGAGAGGTGCTCGCAGAGTTTGAACGAGACGGTCGGCTGGACGTTGTATGCCTTGAGATTGATCGACTGCACGAGCTGCGCTCCCGGCCAGTTGTTGCCCCAGTCCATCGAGGAGCCGAACGGCGTGTTGAAGGCCAGACCGACCGACATCCAGTCGAGGGGTTTGTAGTTGAAGTAGGCGTAAAGCGGAGTGGCTATGCTGTTGTCCGAGGTGTAGCGCTGCGGTTTGGTCTTGCCCGTATAGTCGGGGAGCGACGTATAGGTAGCCTTCGAAGCGATACCCGTGATGCCGACCGAAATGTCGAACTCGGAGTCCTGAAACGAAGCGGCGGCGGGGTTGAACCAGATCGATTCGGAGTTGAGTTTCATGGCTGTACCCACATGGCCCATACCGTTCTGCTTCGAGGAGAGGTTGTTCACCTGATATCCTTCGGCGTATGCTCCGGAGGCGGCGGCAGCGGCGGCCAGAAGTAGGAAGATTTTTTTCATAACGTATTGGTTTGGTTTATACTGTCCGCACTGCGGAGTGCGAAAAATCGAGGGCAAAAGTATAAAAACTATTCCCGCCGCCCAAACTTTTTGGCCTAAATTTCCTGAAAATTGACCTGAATGGTATAGGATTGGCCGAAAGGACGGGTGGGGCGGGGGATGCGCTGCCGCATGAAAAAAGTGCGGCATGAAACATGCCGCACCTGAGTCTTCGTTCCATGCCGGATTATTTCCGGTTGTTGTACGCTTCGAGCGCCTTGCCCAGAATGAGCAGCGAGCGTTCGAGGTCCTCTTTCTTGAGGACATAGGCGATGCGGACCTCGTTGCGGCCGCGGGTCGGGTCGGAGTAGAAGCCCGAAGCCGGGGCGAGCATGACGGTCTCTCCCTCGTATTCGAAATCCGAAAGACACCATGCGCAGAAGTCGTCGCTGTCTTCGACCGGGAGCCGCGCCACGGTGTAGAAGGCGCCCATCGGAATCGGCGAATAAACGCCCGGAATGCGGTTGAGACCGTCGATCAGGCATTTGCGGCGTTCGATATACTCTTCGTAGACTTCGGTGCTGTAGGAGCGCGGAGCGTCGATCGAAGCTTCGGCGACGATCTGGCCGATCAGCGGCGGCGAGAGCCGCGCCTGACAGAATTTCATCACCGCGTCGCGCAGTTTTTTGTTCTTGGTGATGAGCGCGCCGATGCGGATGCCGCATTCGGAGTAGCGTTTCGACACCGAGTCGATCAGCACGACGTTCTGTTCGACGCCTTCGAGGTGGCAGGCCGAAATATAGGGCGAACCGGTATAGATGAACTCGCGGTAAACCTCGTCGGAGAAGAGGAAAAGATCGTATTTCTTCACCAGATCGCGGATGCGCTCCATCTCCTTGCGGGTGTAGAGGTAGCCCGTGGGGTTGTTGGGGTTGCAGATCAGGATGCCGCGCGTGCGCTCGTTGATCAGTTTTTCGAACTCCGCGACGTCGGGCAGCGCAAAACCCTGTTCGATCGACGAGACGACCGGACGGATCACGGCGCCCGCCGAGATGGCGAAAGCCATATAGTTGGCGTAGGCCGGTTCGGGCACGATGATTTCGTCGCCGGGGTTCAGGCACGACATGAAGGCGAACAACACCGCTTCGGAACCTCCCGTGGTGACGATGATCTCTTCGGGCGAAAGTTTGATCTGGTATTGTTGGTAGTAGCCCGCCAGCTTTTCGCGGAGCGACCGGTAACCGTCGCTGGGGCTGTATTCGAGTACGTTGCGGTCGATCTTCTTCAACGCTGCGAGTCCCGTCTGGGGCGACGGCAGATCGGGCTGGCCGATGTTGAGGTGGTAGATTCTGATTCCCCGCGACCGGGCGGCTTCCGCCAGCGGAACGAGTTTGCGTATCGGAGATGCCGGCATCAGCTCGGCGCGTTGTGAGATTTCGGGCATGCGTAAAAAGGTTTTGAATGGCGCAGCAGACTATTCAAGCTCGATCGTCGGACGAAATTTGACGGCCTTGCGGGGTGGGATCTTCACGGCCGCACCCGTGCGGGGATTGCGGCCTACGCGCGCGGCTTTCTGCTGCACGCTGAACGTTCCGAGACCCGTGAGGGTAAGACGCTCCCCTTCGCGGAGCGACTGTACGGTCACCCGGATAATGGCATCGACGGCTTTGCGCGCGTCGATTTTCGAAATGTTCGCATCGAGAGCGATAGCCTCGACCAACTGCGCTTTGTTCATATTATTTGCGTGTGAAAAGTTGCGTCTCTTCCTAACCTATTGGCAAAGATATGCAATTTTCCTAAAAGTCAAAAATTATAGTGCGGAATTGGAACTTTGCCGCCCTCCGTCGGGAATAAACGGGATAAAGATTTGGCAGAATGGAAAATCCGTGCTACTTTTGTCCCCGGAAAGATGGCAGAGTGGTCGATTGCGGCGGTCTTGAAAACCGTTGAGCTGCGAGGCTCCGGGGGTTCGAATCCCTCTCTTTCCGCCAAGGAAGAGTGCAACAATTTAGGTTGCACTCTTTTTTTATATGTTTCAATTCGGAGGGGGGGATGAAACAAGCCCCGGATTCCGGGGCTTGTTCTATTGCGGTTATTTGCGTTTTTTGCCTTTGGCGGCGATTCGCTGGGCGGCCGTGACGGTCCGCTTGGGTGTCTTGCGGACGCTTTTGGCGCCCTTGCCTTTGCCGTTCTCGTCGCGGCCCCATGCCGTGCCGTCGTCGAATTTCATGAAGGCCGACCAGTCGAAGCCTTCGTTCGACATTTTGCTGAAATCGGGGATTTCCGGACGGGGTTCGGTTTGGATCTTGGTTTTGAGCTTGCGGCGCGGCGCGGCGGATTCGTCGCCGGCAGCCGGGGCGGTTTGTGCCGGGGCGGCCGGTTTCTCCCTGCGGACGGATTTTTTCGGGGCCGGGGCGTATTCCTCTCCGCCGGCGTCGGCCGTTTTCGCGCGCCGGGGTTTGCGGGCTGCGGCTTCCTCGCCGTCGCGGGCGATTTCGGCTATCGGCCGGCGGCCCTGGTTCAGGCGGTTGAGCTTGCGGACGATCTCTTCGGCATCGTGGAACGGCACGCTCACGAACGAGAAGTTGTCCGAGATCTGGACGTCGTTGATGTATTTGTCGCGCAGGCCGCACTTGAACTTGAGCATATCGACCAGCTTGCGCGCCGTGTAGCCGTCGCGTCTGCCCACGGCGAGGAACAGCCGCGCCGTGCCTTTGCGGTCCACCGAGAACGAACGGATTTCGGGGTAGTTGCTTTGGTCGAGTTCGCTGCGGAACGCCAGACGCAATAGGGCGCCCAGCGCCACGTCGGGCGTGTATTCGGCCAGCAGTTCTTCGGCGAACTCCCGGTATCCGTCGTAACTTTCGTTTTCGACGATCTCCTGCATCTCATCCTTGATCTTCAGCCGTTTCATCTCGACGATGTCCTGCGGCGAGGGGAGGGTTTCGCGCTTGATCTCGACCTTGATGTCGCGCATCAGGTTGTTCAGTCCCCGGAATTCGGAGGGCGAGACGAAGGTGATGGCTGTGCCCTGCTTGCCGGCGCGGCCCGTGCGGCCGATGCGGTGCACGTAGCTCTCGGAGTCCTGCGGCAGCGAGTAGTTGATGACGTGGGTCAGATTGCCCACGTCGATGCCGCGCGCCGCCACGTCGGTGGCGACGAGGATATTGACCGAGCGGTCGCGGAACTTGCGGAGTATCTTTTCGCGCTGGGCCTGCGAGACGTCGCCGTGCAGCACCTCGGCGGCATAGCCGCGGGCGGCGATGCGGTTTCGTCGGCCCCGATCTTGGTGCGGGCGAAGATGATGCCGTAGAATTCGGGCTCGACGTCGATGATGCGGGTCAGGGCGTCGAACTTGTCGGCTTCGCGCACCTCGAAGTAGATCTGCTCGGTGAGGTCGGTCGTGAGCTGCTTGTTCTCGACGCGCACGATCTCCGTGTCGCGCATGTAGGTTTTCGAGAGCCGGATGATGCGTTCGGGCATCGTCGCCGAGAAGAGCAGCACGCGCCGCTCCTCGCTGGTGTGGCTCATGATCTCCTCGACGTCCTCCACGAAGCCCATGTTGAGCATTTCGTCGGCTTCGTCCAATACGAGGTAACGGACGTTTTCGAGTTTCAGCGTGCCGCGGCGGATGTGGTCCAGCACGCGGCCCGGCGTGCCGACGACGATATCGACGCCTTTGGCGAGCCGGCGCAGCTGTTCGCTCATCGCGGCGCCGCCGTAGATGGCGGTGATCGAGAGCCGTTTTTCGCGGTTGTAGGAGAGCAGCTCCTCGGCGGCCTGCAGCGCCAGTTCGCGCGTCGGCACGAGGATAATGGCCTGAACCGGTCCGCGGGCGGGTTCGAGCGACTGGAGTATCGGCAGGCCGTAGGCCGCGGTTTTACCCGTACCGGTCTGCGACTGGGCTATGATGTCGTTGGTTTTGGTAAGCAGGTGGGGGATTGTGAGCTTCTGGATTGCGGTGGGCGTCTCGAATCCCTTGGCGCGGACTGCGGTGAGCATCTGCTCGGAAAGCCCCAGTGCGCTGAAATCGTCTGTAATGGTCATGTGCATATTTTAATCGGGGGCAAAGGTACGATAAATAAAGCAGATAGATACTGCGGCGCGCGAAAAAAGATGAAAGTCCGGCGGCGGGCGTTTGCCGGGATACAGCCGATTTATACCCGATCCGGGCGGTCGGCGCGGTCGATTGAAATATTTTTGTTATATTTGCCCGAATTTTTAATCTAAATAGGATGGCATACAATTTATTGAAAGGCAAGAAGGGCCTTATTTTCGGAGCACTCAACGAGCAGTCGATCGCATGGAAAGTGGCGGAACGCGCCGTTGAAGAGGGTGCCGAAATCGTCCTCACGAATACTGCCGTATCTATTCGCATGGGTACAATCGGCCGGCTGGCTGAAAAATGCAATACGATCGTCGTTCCGGCCGACGCCACGAGCGTCGAGGATCTGGAGAATCTGATCGACAAGACGATGGAACATTTCGGGGGCAAGTTCGACTTCATGCTCCACTCGATCGGCATGTCGCCCAACGTCCGCAAGGGCCGCACGTACGACGATCTGGATTACGATTATCTCTCGAAGACGCTCGATATTTCGGCCATTTCGTTCCACAAGGCGATTCAGGTGGCACGCCGCAAGGACGCCATCAACGACTGGGGTTCGATCGTGGCGCTGAGCTATATCGCCGCGCAGCGTACGCTTTACGGCTACAACGACATGGCGGACGCCAAGGCGCTGCTGGAGTCGATCGCACGCAGTTTCGGCTATATCTACGGTCGTGAGAAGCACGTGCGCATCAACACCGTATCGCAGTCGCCGACCCCGACGACCGCCGGAAGCGGCGTGCTGGGACTGGGCGACCTGATGGAGTTCGCCGAGAACATGTCGCCGCTGGGCAACGCTTCGGCGGAGGACTGCGCCGACTATGTGCTGACGCTCTTCTCGGACCTCACGCGCAAGGTGACGATGCAGAACCTCTACCACGACGGCGGTTTCTCGTCGATGGGTATGAGCCGCCGCGCCATGAAGACCTACGAGAAGGGACTTCGTTTCGACGACGTGCACCAGAATCAGTATCCGTTCGGCGATGGCGAAAAATAGCCGGCGGAAAAGGTCGGAATAAAAAAAGGGGGAAAGTCTCAGACTTTCCCCCTCTTTCGTGTCAATACATATGGTCGTTCCCGCGTATCTCTTCGCGGGTGATCGGCTTGCGGTTCATGGCCCGCCATGCGTACCAGATATAGGCTGCGACGAACGGGATCATCAGCGAGACGACGCTCATCACTTTGAGCGTGAATTCGCTCGACGACGAGTTGTAAATCGTCAGCGACGACTGCATCTCCGCCAGCGACGGGTAGTAGGCCGTGTTGTTCCATCCGGCGCACAGCAGCAGGGCCAGTACCGTCAGCACGGTGCCCGCGCCGCCGAACCAGACGGCATTGCGTTTTCCGCGCCAGCCTGAATAGATGCTCCACAGCACCGATACCACGCCGATCAGCAGCGCTGCGGCCACATAGGGCATTTCGAGCATGTTGTGCAGGTATTTGTAAGGCTCGGCCGAAATGCGGCCTGCGGCATCGACCGCCAAGCCGTCGGAAAAGAGCAGCCAGACGAAGAATGTCAGGAAGAAGACGAGGAACGGGGCGGCGAGGGTCAGCATGCGCCTGCGGGCGCGGGCGAAGAGCGTCTCGTCGGCGATGTTGTTCATGAAGTACTGGCAGGCCAGCATCCCGGCGAGGAACATCACGGCCAGCCCCAGCGCCACGTTGCGCATGTCTCCGAGCGCTTCGAGACCGTGCCACGGCGTGGTCCACTGCGAGATGACCGTTGCGCTGCCGCTGCCTGCGCCGTTGGCCAAGTTGAGGCGGTCCACCGTGAAGTTTGCACCCGTGAAGAGCGTCCCGACGGCCGTGCCCAGCAGCAGGGGACCTGCGATGCCGTTGATCATCAGGAAGACGTCGAACGTCTTTTCGCCGAAAACGTTGCCCGCCTTGCGGCGGAACTGGTAGGCGACGGGCTGTATGACGAAACTCAGCAGAATGGTCATCCACACATAGTAGGCGCCGCCGAACGAGGTGGAGTAGAAGAGCGGGAACGAGGCGAAGAACGCGCCGCCGAACGTCACGAGCGTCGTGAAGGTGAACTCCCATTTGCGGCCCAGCGAATTGACCAGCATGTTGCGTTCCTCCTCGGTCCTGCCGAGGCAGTAAAGCAGTCCCTGTCCGCCCTGCACGAAGAGCAGGAAGACCAGCAGCGCTCCCAGCAGGGAGATGATCAGCCACCAATAATGTTGCAAGAGTGTTATAGTTTCCATAGTAGTTTATTCTTTTTCTTGTTCGGGACCGATTTTAATCTGACGGAACAGAATGCTCAGTTCGGCGATCAGCAGCGCCGTGAAGAGCGCGAGGAAGATGAAGAAGGTCGCCGTGACCGACGTGCTGCCGATCTTCGACGCGGCGATGCCCACGGGCATCAGGTCCTGAATGGCCCACGGCTGCCGGCCGACTTCGGCCAGCACCCAGCCCGCCTGAGACGCGAGGTAGGCCAGCGGTACGGACCATACGGCGATCCATAGCAGCCAGCGTTTGTCCGCCAGCCGGTCCTTGCGGTTTAACCACCAGACGAGTCCCAGCAGCAGGATGAAGAAGCATCCGGCGCCCACCATCACGCGGAACGAGTAGAACAGCAGCGGCACGTCGGGAACGATGTCCTGCGGTGCGTCGAGGTAGCCGTAACCGAAGTAGGCGAAGTATTCGCGCAGGAACTCCTCGCCTTGGGGCGTTGCGGGATCGAATTTAGCGGTGACTTCGTCGATCGTGGCTTGGTCGCCCTCGTCGAGCGCCTTGCGGTAGCGGGCCAGCTCGCCGACGGCCACGCGGCCGCGTTCGATTTTCTCGCCCGCCGACATGACGCCGTACCACTCGTTGCCGTTCACCAGATCGTTGATGCCCGCCACATAGGCGTCCGCATCGCGGAAACTCATGATGGAGAGCAGTTTCGGAATGTCGATTTTGAAGTAGAACGCGTCTTCGTTCGACGTGCGTTCGGCTTCGGGCTTCACGATGCCGATTGCCGTCAGGGGGGCGCCTTGCGAACCGTCGTAGAGGGCCTCCATGGCCGCGAGTTTCATCGGCTGCACGCGGGCGATGACCGCGCCGGACCGGTCGCCGGTCGTGGCCGTGATCAGCGCGAAGATGAAGCCGAAGGCCGAAGCGATGGCGATGCTCTTGCGGGCCATCTTCTGCTCGCGCCGCCTGAGCAGGTACCATGCGCTGACGCCCACGACGAACAGCGACGCCAGCACGAACGACGAGGTGACGGTGTGGAAGAACTTGTTCATCGCCACGGGCGAAAAGAGCACGTCCCAGAACGAGGTCATCTCGTTGCGCACCGTTTCGAGGTTGAACGTACAGCCTACGGGATACTGCATCCATGCGTTGGCGACCAGAATCCACAGGGCCGAGAGGTTGGCCCCGATGGCCGTGAGCCATGTCGCCGTGAGGTGGAAGCCCTTCGAGACCTTGTTCCATCCGAAGAACATGATGGCGATGAAGGTGCTCTCCATGAAGAAGGCCATGATGCCCTCGACAGCCAGCGGGGCGCCGAAGATGTCGCCCACGAAATGCGAGTAGTTGGACCAGTTGGTGCCGAATTCGAATTCGAGGATGATGCCCGTCGCCACGCCGATGGCGAAGTTGATGCCGAACAGGCGCATCCAGAATTTGGTGGTCCGTTTCCAGAATTCGTCGCCCGTGCGGACGTAGAGGGTCTCCATGATGGCGAGGATGAAGCCCAGTCCCAGCGTGAGCGGCACGAAAAGCCAGTGGTAGATGGCCGTCATGGCGAACTGCGCACGCGACCAATCGACTGTTTGCAAGTAATCGGATAGCATAGATACGGAGTTATTTTTCGGGGGTTAGTTCCTTCATCACCGAGCGGCTGCGCTCTTCGGGGCTTTGGCCGGCCAGAAAATCGGGAAAGAAAAAGAGTTTGAGGACGGCGAACATGATGAACAGCTTGACCAGAATGATGGCCCAGAGCGTCTTGCCTACAGTCATGCTGCGGAAGCCGTCCACATAGAACCGAAACACTTTTTTGAGAGTCTGAACTGCCATTGTGTCTGCATATTTAATCAAAAATAGATAAAAAATCGGAAATAAAAAAGAATGCCGCCCCGAAAAGCCGCACCCGTATATTATCCGGCCGGAAATGCTTATCGCCGGTCATGCCGCAGGCGCTTTTTCGCCCGTCTGCGGGGAGTGTCGTATTTGCTGGGCGCCCGAATTGATTCTGGAAAACGATAAATATTTTCTATGTCTTCGGTTGAAAGAAAATTTATTTACTAAGCATTTTGGGGTGGTGTTTTGGGTTAGTCGTCAGATATTCAATATGTTTGTGTTATTGCGCTCTGTAAAAATATTTTATTTG
>OKRX01000765.1_pt1 | contig 25095 bp, 22 predicted proteins | sample 1601241 | NCBI WGS metagenome assembly OKRX01 (sample SAMEA3541500, study PRJEB24748) | human gut metagenome | biome: human gut; feature: human-associated habitat; material: faeces | place: China | collected 2012
AACGTGGCTTTGCGGCTGCCGGGCGGCGCTGTTTCCCCTTGTTTACCGATGCTACCTTTCCCTTGGACGAAAAGTACGGAAGCACTCCCATTCAGTATGCCCGGTTCACGTATTGCTCCATTCGTCCGTATCGAGAAGGATTGTCACGGGGCCGTTATTGACGAGAGACACCTGCATATGCGCGGCAAACATGCCGGTCTCCACGCGGGCAACGCCGAGCTCGCGCAATTTGTCCACATACAGCGCATACAGGCGGTTGGCTTCCTCGGGCGCGGCGGAATTCGTAAAGGATGGGCGGCGGCCTTTGCGCGTGTCGGCACAGAGGGTGAACTGGGAGACGACCAGCGCATCCCCGCCGATATCGAGCAGAGAGCGGTTCATCTTACCAGCCCCGTCCTCGAAGATGCGCAGCATGGCGGTCTTTTCCGCAAGCTTCTCCGCTTGTGCCTCCGTATCCCCCTGCATCACGCCCAGCAGAATAAGATATCCCTCCCCTGCCGCACCGACGGCTTCGCCGTCTATGGCGACGCTGGCCTGTGTAACCCGCTGCAATAAAGCGCGCATAAAAAGCCCAACTCCTTTGTCAAGCAAAAAATTTATTCGGCGGCTATCCGCAGGAAACGGGCCTCATATGGAGAAAGCGTGAGCCCTCCGGACAGATTCGTTTCCTCCCCTGAAATCAGGTCGACGGCATTTCCCTCGCTGACAGGCGCCGTATAGGGCACATTATCCGCATTGAGGGCGACGAGCACCCGCTCACCCTCGACGGCCCGCTCAAAGACGAGCTGCCGGTTGGTCACATGCACATTGCGGTATCCGCCCTCGCACAGCGCCCTGCTCCCTGTGCGCAGATGCGAAAGCTTCTTGACCCAGTCGGTCAGTTCATTCGGCTCCGGATGATCAAAGCAGGGGCGCAGCGCGTCATCCCCCGCCTGCTTCTCCCCCTGCGCGCCCCACTCGCTACCGTAATAGATGCAGGGAATCCCCGGCATGCCGAACAGTAACGCAAAGGCCAGCGGAACATGGCGCTCATTTTTCAAGATTGACGCAATGCGGGATACATCGTGATTGTCGACGAAGCTAAGCAGATGTTTCCCCTGATAAATCGTCCAGTTTTCCGGGCCGAACTGCCGGTTGAGTGAATAGGAGATTTCAAAGAAATTCAGCTCGTTTAAGCTGGAATAGATTCCCTTATAGCACTCATAATTCGTGCAGCTGTGGAGCATTTCATCATTGACCAGCAGATTATAGTCGCCGAAGAGCGTTTCCCCCAGCAGGAGGAACTCCGGCTTCAGGGTATCGCAGAAGGCGCGCAGCTGTCTGAGAAAATCGCGATCCAGGCAGTAGGCCACGTCGAGACGCAGGCCATCAATGTCAAACTGCTTGACCCATTCCCGGATATTATAAAAAATGTGGTCGACAACAGCAGGATTGCGCAGATTGAGCTTGACGAGCTCATAATGGCCCTCCCAGCCCTCGTACCAAAGGCCATCGCCATACACGCTATCCCGGTTAAAGTCGATCAGGAACCAGTCTTTGTAGGGTGACTGCTCCCGCTTTTCCAGCACGTCCTGAAACGCCCAGAAGCCACGCCCGACATGATTGAAAACCCCGTCCAGCACCACCCGAATTCCATGCGCGTGCAGCTCGCCGCACACCTTGGCGAAATCCGCATTCGTGCCGAGGCGGCAATCGATCTCTCCATAATTGCGGGTGTCGTATCCGTGGCGATCGGAGGAAAACACGGGCGAAAAATAGACCGCGCCCACACCGAGCGCCGAAAGATACGCCATCCATTCGGACAGCTTCTGAATACGCGGCACGGTAACGCCATCATTCTCGCGCGGCGCGCCACAAAAGCCCAGCGGGTAAATCTGATAGAATACACATGTGGTGGCCCACATAGGCAGCAAAGCTCCTTCTCATTCATATAAAAAGCGGCAGCCCAACGGTTAGCTGCGCGCCTTTCTCTTATGATTATTTCGTTCCTTCTTTTCCGTTCGTTACGCGGAATTCCCTGCCCATAGCGATATTGCCCACGCCGTTAAGAATAAAGCTGGGATGGTATGGGAAGCTCTTCGCCGTGCGCTCGCTGGACACACCGGAGAGCACGAGCACGGTATCCATACCGGTCTCCATGCCCGCGACGATATCCGTATCCATTCGGTCACCGATCATCACGGCATTCGCGCTATGGACGCCGAGAAGCTTGATACCGGTGCGCATCATCAGCGGATTGGGCTTTCCAACGAAATAAGCCGTTGTCCCCGCCGCCAGCTCAATGGGAGCGATAAAGGCGCGGCAGGCCGGGATGATACCCGCTTCGCTCGGGCCGGTCATATCCGGATTGGTGCCGATGAGCTTGGCACCGTTTCGCACGAATTTGACGGCGCTGAGGATCGAATCATAATTATAGTTATGGGTCTCGCCCACAACGACATAATCGGGGTTTACATCGTTCATCGTAACGCCCGCCTCATACAGGGCGTTGACCAGCCCCGGCTCGCCGATGACATAGGCCGTGCAGCCCGGCATCTGGTTATGCAGGAATTTCGCAGTGGCAAGCGCGCTCGTGTAAAAATGGTCCTCGCTGATGTCGATGCCCAAGCGCTGCAGCTTCTGCTTGAGCTCCCGCGGTGAACGCTCGCTGGAATTGGTCAGAAACAGGAACCGTTTCTTCTCCCGATAGAGCCATTCGACAAATTCCGACGCGCCGTCGAGCAGACGGTTGCCATGATAGATCACGCCGTCCATATCGCAGAGAAAGCCTTCCTTTGCGCGGATACGTTCGATTGCAGCCTCCATATCTAACATGTAAAATCCCCCTAATCCCCTTAATCAAAAATCTTTGTATCTAAGATTATACCGTTCTAAGAAAAGGATGGCAAGAGCAGGACGCGGAAAGAGGCGCTTTGCGGAAAATTTTATAAAATAGCCTCGTAATTTTAGCAGAAAATCACCTTCCGGAATGCATCTTTTTTTCCTTTAACAGGGCAATCAGACTGCGCGCGAGCATTGCAAGGGCGATAGCTGCGGCCAGCAGGCAATCCTCGGCCGGACGGCGCAGACATACCATCGCGAGCAAAAAGGCCGGGCCTATGGCGGCCGCGCCGATAGAAAGCCTTTGGGATACGGCGCAGACGAGCAGCATCAGGCCGATCGTGACCGCGCCGGCGGCAGGCAGATACAAAACGGACAGCGTACACAAAGCCGCAACACCTTTTCCGCCCTGGAACCGTGTCCAGAGAGGCCAGTTGTGCCCCAGTACCGCGCCGAGCCCGGCATACAGGACCGCGAGGCCTCCGAGCTCCGGAAACAGAAGTAACCTGCACATCAGACAGGCGAGCATGGTTTTTCCCACGTCGCCAAGAAGCACAAGCAATCCCCAGCCCGGTCCGAGTTGAAGCGCCACATTGGCGGCGCCGGGATTACCGGAGCCGAGCTGACGAATATCCGCTTTGCCTTTTTGGCGTGTGAGAAGATCCGCTGTGAGGATGGAGCCGCAGAAATATCCGATAAGGAGTGACAGGCAGCGTTCCAGCATGAATTCACAACCTTTCCCCGGCCGGGTCCATATTGACATCTGCCGTCCGGCATGCTATGGTACAAAGGAACAATCTTTATTATCATAAAAATCCATTGCGCCTACGCGCAATGGGCGGCAAGGCTGCAGGGCGATTGCCCGAACCAATGCTTTCATGTTCTCCGAAACTCAGAAATCTCTGATTTCGTGTGTGTTTCGTGAGGTTATTTAGCAGAGAACCGAAGCGCAGCGCGGTTCGATCGCCAATGTTCTCCGAAACACCAGAAATCTCTGATTGCGTGTGTGTTTCGTGAGGTTATTATAACCCAAACGATACGGAATGGGGTGCTCTTTTGAAGGAAGCGAAGAAAAAAAGAAAGAACAAGCGGATAGTGATCCTGACGGTCGTCATGATGACCGCCGTTTTCCTGTTCCTCGTCTATCTCAATCAACGGCCATATGCCCATATCGAGGTGCAGTCGCTCTCCGATCTCCATGCGGAACAGATTGTGCAAACGGCCTGCTCAAAAATGCGGCTCAAACCAGAGGATTTGCGGGTCACGCCGTCCGGTAAGGTAACGTTCGATGTGGATGAAAATGGGAAGCTCATTCGTCCGCTTCAATTCGATCTCCATGGCATTTCCGGGGAAAACGTACAAACCGGAACGCTTCTGCTTCGCAAGCCAGGGCTGTATCTCTACCGCAACCAGACGGAAAAGCTTCCTAAAAATTATGAGAATTTACCCGAATATGCGCAGGATTTTGACCTGAGCACCTTTTTGGCTGCCCTTCATGATTTGCCGGTCACACAAGCGGCCCAGCAGATCGACGCAGACAAAGTGCTCTTCTATACAGTGGAATGGATCTATGACACGGCTCCGTCGGACACGCTGACGACGCTAGTCTGGAAAAACGGCCAGGTGCAGCAGCAGGAACACACTGTTGCAATCACAGACAGGGAAAAGCAATGCCTCTTTACAGTCATGCCGCACACGGGGCATGTCAGCGATTATCAGGATCGGGTGCAGATTGTGATGGAGATGGAAAAATAGATATCCAGTATCAGACATCGGCATATGAATCTGAAGAGATTTAATCAACAAAATTTAAGATGGTCTCAGAACAGGCACCATTTTTGTCGTATCTATTCTTGCTTTACTGATTTATTTTTCCACCTTCCTCTCCCCATTTCCGTCATCCTGCTGATATAACCCTGTTCATCGCTCTGCCTGCAAATCTCCTTACGCTTCAACGCTTCTTTTACTCCCTCTCAATCAAACGTAAACGCCAGCGCCTGCTGCGCAAGCTCCCGCAAATTCATCCCGTTCGGTTCATCGGAATACGCATTGCGCGCGAGCACCCAGTTCCACTCCATCCGGAACCAGCCTTCCGCCTGCTCTTTTTCGTCTCGCTTGTCCTTGATCCCGCTGACAAGCTCCTCTCTTCGATCTGCTACCCATTTCTCCCAGCGTGGACGGTAATAATCACTCGTCAGCCCCGCCCACTGCTTGTTGGAATAGTCGCGCAAACCGCCTTCGTTCGCCTGCCGCAGCGCGCCCCAGGTGGTGATCAGAGCGCGGGCATTGAACTCATAGAGGTCTCTGGTGAAATCGTCCGTCCCCTCCGCGAGCTTCTGCGCACCGCTCAGCCACGTGCCGAGCAGGAATTCTTTGCGCACGCCGAGCACCTGCTCTGTCAGGTCAATCAGCTGGAAAAATCGTTTGCTGAAGTCGTCAAACTTGGACAGATTCTTCTCCCGATACGCCCGCACCATGGAATGATGGTATTCCTGCGCCGTGTTGGAGAGCACCTGTTTTAAGCAGTCCGCGAGGTCGAAGAGATAACCGTCGCTCAGCTTGAGTATCTCATAATCCTCCAGAAGCAGCCGCACCGCCCGCTCAAATTCGTGCTTGTCATAGCCGATGACCGCCGTCCCCCACGAGGAGGCGGAACGGATTTGAAAAGCCGGGCGCGCGTTGACAACGGATTCCGGCGCACCCTCGCCATTGTGATTGAGGGATGGGTGATAGACCGTTTTGCGCAGCAGGCAGAAGGCATCCTGTGCCGCTTTGCTCTGAGCGCCGTAGCGCCTGCGCACATACTGGCGGAGCCAGGGGTCCAGCTCGATGGGAGAAAGCTTTTCGGGCGTATCGCTCCAGACCGTTTCAAAGAAAAGATCAAACAGCACGGGATTGCTGAAGGTCGCCTCCGGCGTAATGCCGATGCCCGCCATGCATTTCGCTGTATTCGCGGCGCGGGCAACCTCGCTCGCGACGGTATCCATATGCCCATTGAGGCCCATACGTCCGCCAAAATTATTGAGCATGCACCACAGCCACGGGGTATTATCAAACTCGCCGCCCGCCCAGGTTTCCCAATGCGGGCGCGCCTCTGCGTACAGGTCAAGCACCAGCGCGTGCTCCTTACGCCCGCGCAGACCATGAAGCAGAGCTTTGGAAGGATTCTCTCCCCACGACTGGATCACCCAGATGCTTTCCGGATCGTTTTTGAGCATCTCGTCGAGTACAAATTCCGCCATCTTCTTCGGAGACATGCCGCCGTTTTTCCCACCTTCATGGAACGGATCGGTCGCGTAATAGTGGCTCACATCGCCGAAGACCTCGCACTGGCAGCGGTAGAATAGGGTGGCGAGATCACGATAAACCTGCGTTGTCGTCTTGAGCATGGCAGGGCGCGGGAAGCCGTTCCAGAGGCCCTGCTCAATGATCATCGCATCTTTTACCTTTTGCTGGATATCAGAGGGAACCATGCCGCTGTAGCCCTGCAAAACGGGCTGCATCCCCAGGCGGCGCATCATGAGATGGTTATGCCGCGCCAGGCGGGTGCGCGAAGCGAACCAGCTATCGTGCACCGGGCCGCCGAAGCCGCTGATATTCGCCATATAGGCCCAGGCGTAGTAGGCGGGACCAGTGATAAAATCCTTGCATTCCAGATGCGAATAGCCGAGCGCGCTGAGAAAGCGCCGCCAAACCTCCTCCTGCGCCGTGATATCGAGGACGAGATTGACCCCGTTCATGGCGAGCCAGTAAAGCTCCCGCTTCCACTCCTCCTCGCGCCAGAAGGCCATGGTATAAGAAAGCGTACAATAATTATAGCTGTAGCGTGTTTGAAACGGGGTTTCACGGCGTACCTCCTCCCCTACCGGAACAGGCGAATCGGGCAAAGCGACCTGAAAACTCATCTGCGATATATGCGCATGGCAGAAATATTTGAGATAATGGTGAAAGCCCACGGCCAGACAAACACCGGTACGGCCGGTGATGGCGATTTTGCCATCCTCGTCAGAGAGGGTAAAGTAATCCTGCCCCGGCTTTGGGTCATTCTCCGCAAGGCGCAGCTGGAACCAATCCGCATATGCTTCTCCCACCGTGTCGGCGATCAGCTCACGCACCTCACGCAGGGTATCCGCCTGCGTGACAGGCACGTTAAATTGGGACTGCTCATAATCCTCCACGGGGATAAATGCCGCCGGTTCGCGGGCCTGCACGCTGGGCTCGCCATAGGCCTCCACACCGCAGAGCACCGCGCCGTCGGACGCGCTGTGATAAGTCACGCGTACACGCAGAAAGCAGGCCTCACAGTCGACAACGAAGGAATCCCCCTGCGGCGGGCAGGGTGCCTCCTCGGTCTTCTGCGCAATCCGAGCAAAATTCGCGCCGTCCAAGCTCGCATAGACGTCAAAGCGCGACGCACCCTTTTGCGGCGTGTGGATTACCACCTCAGACAGGTGGTAGCAGCCCGCAAGATCGATTTGCGCATAAGCCGGGTAGAGCACGGAGGACCAGAAGGTATCTGGATTGCCGTCTGTGATGTGGGAAGCTGTGTCCCGGTTTTCATTCGTATGGACGCGCTTGTGAAGCGCCAGATCATTGCCAGGGGAAGCGATGGGCATAGAGATTCCCCCATTGTCTGGATTTTATATTTGTAGATACAGCCCCCTTTTTTCAAGCGGGCTGTATCTCCTCCTATTCTTCTGAATCATCCTCGGCCTGTACCGCCGGAATATCATCCGACATCGCGTTCATCTCCAGCCACTGCTGCTTGGAGATGAGCACCTTGCGCGGCTTGCTGCCCTCAAACGGGCCGACGATGCCGCGCGACTCCAACTCGTCCACCAAACGGGCCGCGCGCGCATATCCCAAACGCAGCCTTCTTTGCAGGAGCGTGGTGGAGGCCATCTGCGCCTCCACGACCACCTCGATGGCCTTTGGAAGCATCTCGTCGGAATCCTCACCGCCCTCACCCTCTGCTGCGCCGCCGCCCTTTTTCTTCTCCGCGGCGGCCTGCCGGTCGATCTCCTGGATGACCTCGTCGTCGTAATCAGCCTTTTCCTGCCCCTTGATGAAGTCCACGACCGATTCTACCTCACTGTCGGAGAGGAAGCAGCCCTGGATGCGCACGGGCTTGGAAATGCCGACGGGGCTGAAGAGCATATCGCCATTGCCGAGCAGCTTTTCTGCGCCGGTCATATCGAGGATCGTGCGCGAATCCACCTGCGAGGAGACGGACAGTGCGATCCGGCTCGGGATATTTGCCTTGATGATACCGGTGATCACGTCGACGGATGGGCGCTGCGTGGCAATCACCAAATGCATGCCCGCCGCGCGCGCCATCTGGGCGAGGCGGCAGATGGAATCCTCCACCTCATTGGGAGCGGCCATCATCAGGTCGGACAGTTCGTCAATGAAAATGACGACGCTCGGCAGCGGCTTTTTCTCCGGATCCTTTTTGCAGAGCTTATTGTAGCCCATCATATCGCGCACGTTATTGTCCGCGAAGAGCTTATAGCGGTTGAGCATCTCCGTCACCGCCCAGCCGAGTGCGCCCGCCGCCTTGCGCGGATCGGACACGACGGGCACCAGCAGGTGCGGAATGCCGTTATAGATGCTCAGCTCGACCTTCTTCGGGTCGATCATGAGGAGCTTTACCTCATCGGGGCGCGCATTATAGAGGATGCTGACGATCATCGAGTTCAGGCAAACGGACTTGCCGGAGCCCGTAGTGCCCGCGATGAGCAGATGGGGCATCTTGGCAAGGTCCGCGCAGGTGATGTTGCCCGCGATATCCTTGCCGAGGGCGACGTTCAGCTTGCTTTTCGCCTGCAGAAAGGCGGGCGTTTCAATGATCTCGCGCAGCGTTACCATGGTGCGCGTGCGGTTCGGGATTTCAATACCCACGGCGGCCTTGTTCGGGATTGGCGCTTCGATTCGCACGCCGGAGGCTGCAAGGTTTAGGGCGATATCGTCCGCAAGATTGGAGATGCGGTTGATACGCACGCCTGCAGAAGGCTGCAATTCGTAGCGCGTAACGGCAGGGCCGCGGCTAATATCCACGATTTTTGTCTCCACGCCGAAGCTTTTCAGCGTGTCGACGAGCTTGCGAGCGTTCGCCTTGAGCTCCTCGCTGTAGTTAAAGGAATCAATGATCTGTGGTTTTTCCAGGCAATCATAGGGCGGCAGCGCATAATCCGCGCCGTTTTCCCGCGCGCGTGGTGCGGAATCCTCACGGGCAGAGGCGGTCACCGCGGGCTTTGCCGCCTTGCGGATGATGTCATCGAGCGCAAAGGATGGCTGCTGCACCTGATCCTGTGCAGCGGGAAACACTTCCGCCGGCGCTCCCTCTGCGGAAGCCTCATTCTCCGAAGAAGGCCCATCCTTTGTCTCCTGCGTGCCCGTCCCAAACAGGATCTCGGGTGGCAGATCGGGCAGCGGAGCTGTGGAGCCCAACATGTCGAGCGGGACATCCGGATCGAAGCCTTTTTTCAAGGGCTGGCGGCGCTTTTTTTCCCGGCGGGCAAGCGGCAAGAAGGTCTGCGCCCGTTCCGGTGTTTTGATGGAGGCCTCCATCGGCTCCTCCGGCTCCCGGATGCGCTTCTCCCGCGGCGGGCGGGGATTTTCCTCACGCTCCTGCAATCGCGCCGCAATCTTGGGCCAAAACAGCAGCGTCAGGTCGACGAGTATCAATAGAATCACCGTCACAGCGGCGGGCGCTTTTCCAAAAAAGAGCAGAATACCGCCTAACGACGCGCCGACCACACCTCCGCCCACGCCGCTGAAGCCGAGAGCGTAGGCGTCCTTCAAATCTTCCACCCAGCCCGCGCCCACGGTATCGTGGCTAAGAATATGTAACGCGCTGCTCAGCAGCAGGATCAAAATGGCAAGCTGCATACCGCGCACGATCTGCGGCTTCTGCACACGGCGAAGAAACAGCAGCGCGGCAAAATAAACCAGCAGGCCGATCCACAAAAACACGCACCAGCCGAACACGCCCAGCAAAAATCCCTGCACCTCGCTCCACAGGCTCTGCCCCGGAACAATCGCGAGGCAGAACAGAAACACGGCGAGAAACAGGAGTAAAATGCCGTCGCGCTGCCCGGCGCGCCTGAGGCGGCGCTCCTCCTCCGCCTGACGCGCCTTCGCAGACTGGCGAGAGCCGGTTTTTGGCTTTCCTTTCCCGCTGGCGCCAGCTTTTTTATTTGCCGCAGAGGGCTTTTTTTTCGTCTGACTGGCCATTGCGATAAACATCCTTTCGGCCCGGAGGGCTTAAAGCAGTGGCGCTTTCAGCCCTAAATGCCGTTATTGAAACAAAGTGTATGATTGATTCGATCCCTAGCCCCTCCGGTCAAACGATCCCAGCGTATTCGAGCGCGCTGAAGATCACCACCGCCGTGCCGAGCACGAGGCAATAATAGCCGAAGAATTTGAATTTATCCTTCTTGACGAGCCACTCAAGCGCCTTGATCGCAGCCACGCCGACGCCCGCCGCGACGACAACGCCGATGATGACATAGATCCATTCGATCGGCTCCGGGGATGCGATGGCGTCCTTGAATTCCATCAGGTTGGCCGCGAGGATGGCCGGGATGCCGAGGATAAAGGAATACTGCACCATATAGTCGCGGTTGACGCCGCACATCATACCGGTAGCGATCGTTGAACCGGAGCGGGATACGCCGGGCAGGCTGGCGGCAAGCATCTGCGCAAGGCCGACCGCTACTGCGTCTCTCCCCTCCACCTGATCATGCGTTTTGCGATGGTTATACCGCCAGGTGCCAAACAGGAGCAGGAAGGCCGTGAAGAGGAAGCAGAAGCCCTCGACCATGATGTCGCTGTCCTCCGCTAGGCCGCCGACAGCGTCCATGAGACTACGCCCGCCGCCGACCGGCAGGAGCAAAAGCAGCAGCGGCACACAGGAGATGACGAACATCACGAGCATGTGCTGCGTTGCATCCATCTGCTTCCACTTAAATTTTCCCGTAAAAATATCCCGCAGCATGGAAAACAACGCCACAACAAGCTTCCAGATCGTCTTATAATACACCAGGAAAACGGCGAGTAGTGTACCCATGTGGAGCATGACGGAAAAGAAAAGGGAGCCTTCCCCGCTGGTATGTAAAAAATGCTGCGCGAGCGAAAGATGCCCGCTGCTCGAAATCGGCAAAAATTCGGTGATCCCCTGCACGATGCCGAGGATGATCGCTTTGAGAACCGTCATCTGAACTGTCCCTCCAAATTCATCATAATGATAAGGCTTGCTTTATATGTATCCTTTCCGCGCCGTCCTCATGACGGGCAGAAGGGCATTATATTCAGTTTCATGCTTTTCGCCCCGCGCGGTAAACGCTTCCCGGCGCAAGGCTGGGATCGAGATAGTCAAACGGATTCGTTGAGATCAAGCTCTGGATGACCGGGCCATCCGGCCCTTTAGTGCATTCAACGCCCCCGCAGCCGCGCGGATAAAACGCCGGGCGGACAATTGGCTCTGGCGGGAAGATATCGGATTCGGAAATGATGGTGTGAAGCATATTATTGTCCACCCTCTTTTCTCTCCTGCTCAATGAGGCCGTACAGGCAGTCCATTGCGTCCGATAAGCCGCCGAGCGAATCAATGAGCCCCTCCTTGACGGCATCCTCCCCGTTTAATACCGTGCCGACATCCATCATCAGCTCCCCCGTCTCCATCATCAGACGGCGGAATTCATCAGACGTGATATTGGAATTTTCACAGACAAAGCGGACAATTCGCTCCTGCATCTTATCAAAATAAGACAGCGTCTGCGGCACGCCAATGACAAGCCCGTTCATGCGCACAGGATGGATGGTCATCGTGGCAGACGGCACGATAAACGACCGCTTTGCCGAAACCGCCAGTGGCACACCGATAGAATGGCCGCCGCCGAGCACGAGCGAAACAGTTGGCTTTTTCATTCCGGCGATCAGCTCCGCGATGGCAAGCCCCGCCTCGATATCGCCGCCGACGGTGTTGAGAATGATGAGCAGCCCTTCGATGTCCTTACTCTCCTCGATGGCGACGAGCTGCGGGATCACATGCTCATACTTGGTCGTCTTATTCTGAGGCGGCAGAATATAGTGCCCCTCGATCTGGCCGATGATGGTTAGGCAGTGGATATAATGGCCGTTTTTATCCACCGTAATCGAACCGGTCTCGATAATTTGATGGATATCGTCCTGCACCTGGCCGCTGTTCCCGGAATTGCCGTCCGCATTTTCCTGCTCCGGCCCCGGGGCGGAAAGCGGAGGCTGCTCAGTGGTAAAGGCTGTTGCCTGCTTTGCTTCCTTCATGATGAAAGGCTCCCTTCCGTTGCTGTTTTCCGTGCTATTTTGCCCGAAAATGAAAGGGTTATCACAAACGAAAGCCGGACAACTTTGCGAAAAATGCCTGGCGGTTTATTATACCAGTTTTTTGGAGGGAGAGCAACTATGCAATCAATGCTGAAACAGTTTGCCTTTTATCGGTTAAAAAGGAAAAAGACGGTCTTTTATAGAAAATCATCTCCCTGTCCGCGCACTTTTCATCATTGTGCTATATTGTATTTCAAACAGTGAATGCTATAATGAATATGTGATTGGATCACTATTTTTGTATCATTGGAAAGGAGTACTATGTGATGTTGAACGAAAAGACTTCCCAATTACTGAACACACAGATCAATAAGGAGTTATATTCGGCTTACCTGTATCTCCATTTTGCAAATTATTATGTGGAACAGGGCCTCAATGGATTTGCCAACTGGTATCAGGTACAGGCGCAGGAAGAGCGCGATCACGCGCTGTTGATGGTCCAGTACCTGCAAAATAACGATTCCAAAGTCACCTTTGAGGCGGTCGCACAGCCTGACGCCGTGCTCACAGAGAATATGGAGCCCCTGAAAGCCGGCCTTGCGCATGAGCAATATGTCACCAGCCTGATCCATACCATTTATGAAGCGGCCTATGAGGCAAAGGATTTCCGCACCATGCAGTTTCTCGACTGGTTTGTCAAGGAGCAGGGCGAGGAGGAGAAGAACGCTACCGACTTAATCAAGAAGATGGAACTGTTCGGCAACGACGAAAAGGGCCTCTATCTGCTCGATCAGGAGCTGGCGGCCCGCGTTTATGCCGCACCCAGCCTGACCTTATGAGCCGGGATTCCGAATTGGCGGAAGCCTCTAGTGTTACAGGCCGGGATGCACTATTTTAATCACCAATAAAACGAACCTGAAAGAGAAGAACAGGCTCTTTCAGGTTCGTTGCTTTTTCAGCAAAATGATAGAGGCCGCACGAAAGCGGGTGGCACGCTGTCACTGCTTCTGGCTTTTAATCACCTTCAGCCTCGAGAAATCCTCGCGTTCCTTCTCCTCCAGCGCCTCGGTGATGAATTTGATCGTCGCCTCAAACTGCGGGATCATAATATTATGAAGGGCATTGGCGCGCTTCTGCGTCTTTTTGATCGCCTGCGCCAAACGGTAAACGCTGTTTTCAATTTCCGCAAGCTCCGCGGTGAGGTGCTTGACCTCGTCGAAGCAGCGGTAGGCGTCGTCCAGCATGGAATTGGTGGAATGAAGGCCGTAATAAATATCCTCCTTTGTTTCGCCGATCGATACCGTCGGCAGCTCCACGCCCATAACGCTGCGGAAATCAATGGTAAGGCTCTTATCCACAGGGACGGCCTGCGCAAAGGACGAGCACATGCCCAAGGTTACATTCGCCCGCTGCAGGGAAGCATACGCCTTCGTATAGGTGCTGTCGATCCGGTTCTGAACCTCGTTTGCCTGATCGATCATCAGCATCATCTCGCGCACCAGGATGTTGCGCTTTCTGTCCAGCAGGTCATAGCCGAGCTTGGCAAGGTCCAAAGACTTGCGGGTGCTGATTAAATTGCTCTTGGTTGGAAACACCTGGCCAGCCATGGCGGTCACCCCCTAATCAGATATCAGATAACAGATGTCAGACGGCAGACAAAACACAGAATACGGCATGTGAAATCGGCTGATGGAGTGCAAAACAAATTTCTGTGCTCTGACGTCTGAAAGCTGTCATCTGCGATAGTGCTTATCGAGCATTTCCTCATCCACACGGTCAAGCTGCTCACGCGGCAGCATGGAGAGCAGCTCCCAACCGAGATCGAGCGTCTCCTCGATGGTGCGGTTCTCCGTATAGCCCTGATTGATGAATTTCTGCTCGAAGACGCGGCCAAATTCCATCAGCTGCTTATCTGCGGCAGAGAGCTCATCCTCGCCGATAACGGAGGCGAGCGCTTTCGCGTCCTGCACTTTCGCGTAAGAAGCGAAAAGTTGGTTGGAAAGCATGCTGTGGTCGTCGCGCGTGTAGCCCGCACCGATGCCATCCTTCATCAAGCGGGACAGCGAAGGCAGCACGCTCACCGGCGGATAAACGCCGCGCGTGTCGAGATCGCGGTCGAGCACAATCTGACCCTCCGTGATATAGCCAGTCAGATCGGGAATCGGGTGCGTAATGTCGTCATTGGGCATCGTAAGAATCGGAATCTGCGTGACAGATCCATTTTTGCCCTTGACGATTCCGGCGCGCTCATAAAGGGACGCAAGGTCAGAATATAGATAGCCCGGGAAGCCCTTTCTGCCGGGAATTTCGCCCTTGGAGGAGCTGAATTCGCGCAGCGCTTCGGCATAGGATGTCATATCCGTGAGGATCACGAGGATATGCATGCCGAGATCGAAGGCCAGGTATTCCGCAGCGGTCAGCGCGCAGCGCGGGGTAAGGATTCTCTCAATGATCGGGTCGTTCGACAGGTTCAGAAACATAACGACGCGGCCCATAACGTTGGCGCTCTCGAAGGAACGGCGGAAATATTCCGCAACGTCGTTTTTCACGCCCATCGCGGCAAAGACGATGGCGAATTCAGAATTGTCTTTGATCGACGCCTGCTGCACGATCTGAACTGCCAGCTCGTTGTGCTTCATGCCGGAGCCGGAGAAAATCGGCAGCTTCTGGCCGCGGATGAGCGTCGCCAGCGCGTCAATGGAGGAAATGCCGGTATTGATATAGTCTCGCGGATAGACACGCGAAACCGGATTGATCGGCGCGCCGTTGACATCCCGGCGGCATGCAGGATAGACCTCGCCCATGCCGTCGATCGGGCGGCCGAGGCCGTCAAATACACGGCCCAGGATCTCCGGAGAAAGCGGCAGCTCCATCGGATGGCCGGACAGGCGCGTACGGGTATTCACCATGGATACGCCGCGCGTCCCCTCGAACACCTGGATGACCACGCGCTTACCGTCGATCTTAACAATCCTGCCCGCGCGCACGCTCCCATCGTCGAGATGCAACTCCACCATTTCCTCGTTGCTCGCGTTATCCACGTCATCAAGGACGACTAGGGAGCCGTTTATTTCCTTTAATCCAATGTGTTCCAGTATCATATCAAAATGACCACCTTTCCGTAGCTGCCGGGGAACCGGACAATGCGCGGTTTATTTCAAAAAGCCCTTGAGCGCCTGATCGATTTCAGCCTTGTAGCTGTCGAACAGGTCGAGCTTATCGTTGGGAATATCGTATTTCATCTTGACGAGCTTGTCGAACAGGCCCGTCTGCATGATCTTTGAAATCGGTACCTGGCGGGCCACGATCTCCTGGCATTTATGATAGAGATAGAGGATAACCTCCATCATCTTCATCTGCTTCTCCAGCGGGACATAGGTATCCTCCGCATGGAAGGCGTTCTGCTGCAGGAACCCGACGCGCACCACGCGGGCAATCTCGATGATCAGCTTCTGATCGTCAGGCAAAACGTCCGCGCCGATCAGCTTGACGATCTCCATCAGCCGGTTCTCCTCGAGCAGGATGCCGCACAGCTCTTCACGGTAAGCCATGAATTCCCTGCCGACATGCTCCTCGTACCAGGGGGAGAGATCGTTGATATATTCGCTGTAGCTATCGTTCCAGTTGATCGCAGGATAATGGCGCGCATAGGCAAGGCTTTTATCCAGTGCCCAGAAGCAGCGGGTAAACCGCTTGGTATTCTGCGTGACGGGCTCTGAAAAATCCGAGCCCTGCGGAGAGACCGCACCAATCACGGTGATGGACCCCTCCTGCCCGCACAGCGTCTCCATATAGCCGGTACGCTCATAGAACTCTGACAGGCGCGATGGCAGATACGCCGGGAAGCCCTCGTCCGCGGGCATTTCCTCCAAACGACCGGAAATTTCTCTCAAGGCTTCTGCCCAGCGAGAAGTGGAGTCTGCCATCAAGGCAGTGTGATAGCCCATATCGCGGTAGTATTCCGCAAGGGTGATACCTGTGTAAATCGACGCCTCACGGGCCGCCACAGGCATATTAGAGGTATTGGCAATCAAAACGGTGCGGTCCGTCAGCGGACGGCCCGATTTCGGGTCGACCAGCTCGCTGAATTCGGTCAGCGCCTGCGTCATCTCGTTGCCGCGCTCACCGCAGCCGACATAGATGATGATATCCGCGTCGCACCACTTGGCAAGCTGGTGCTGCGTCATGGTCTTGCCGGTGCCGAAGCCGCCGGGGATCGCCGCCGCACCGCCCTTCGCGATGGGGAACAGCGTGTCGATCACGCGCTGGCCCGTGATCAGCGGCCGCTGCGCGGGAAGCCTGTTTTTAACCGGGCGTGGCGTCCGGATCGGCCAGTGCTGGCAGAGCGTCAGCTTATGCTCCTGCCCGTCTGCATCGCGCAGAACGACGATTTCATCCTCCAGACGGTATTTTCCGTCGGGCTTGACGGAGACAACCTCACCCGAAAGCGCGGGCGGAACCATCATTTTATGGGTAATCAGCGGCGTTTCTGGGCACTGCGCATAAACCGAACCGCCCTCGAGCCGGTCGCCGGGCTTAACGAGAATCGTCACATCCCATTCTTTGGTAGGATCCAGAGCGGGGACACTCGAACCGCGGCCGATAAACGCGCCGAACTGCTCCTCGATCGTATTCAAGGGCCGTTCGATGCCATCGAAAATGCTCCGAATGATACCGGGGCCAAGCGTTACGCTCATCGGGCCCCCCGTGGACACAACCGGCTCCCCGGGGGTAAGCCCCGTGGTCTCCTCATAGACCTGAATGGTCGTCTGATCCGCATCCAGGCCGATGACCTCACCGACCAGACGGGCATTGCCCACATAAACCATTTCCATCATGCGCAGGGTTGTTGCGCCGCGAATCGTCACAACCGGGCCATTGATGCCGTAAATTATATTTTTATTGGAATCGGACACTTCTGCTCACCTCCGGCGCATTTATTGTTCCAGCGTTAGTCCTGAATGCTCCAAAAACCAGCCGTGCTGGTCTTGCAGCCTGCTGTCAAGCGTATCGTCTGCAAGAAGGCCCTTTGCCTCGCAGGAGGCCTTCAGGCCGCCGATCCGAATGGAAGCATCCGCGCGCACCTCGCAATCGCGGTCAAGCACTGCGCGCAGTGCGTCCGCATAGCCCAGATCTGCCTCGCGCACAGAAAGGACGACCGCTTCCCCCTGCGGCAAAAGCGCAGCACAGCGCACAGCGCTATCGGAGAGAAACCGTTGGTATTCCGGCTTGCCAGTAAATTCAGAGAGCGCCTTTGCAGCATCAGAGAAAATCTGATCGGCAATCTCTGTGCGCCGAGCCGCAAGAGCGGCGCGCAAATCCGCCTCTTCCCTGGCAACCCTCTGATTGAGAGCCACGCGCCGCTTATACAGCTCCCTGCTGATCAACTGCTGCGCCTGTGTCTGCGCATCAGCTCTGGCACGTTCAAGCGCCTCTTCATTCGCCTTGTCTACCTGCGCCTCGATTTGCCTGCGGCGCTCCTGGGCATCTTTATCAATCGCATCCAGGAATTTTGCGATTCGTTCATCTTGTTCGAGCATGTGCCTCACCTCAAATCTTCACGCCGATCGCTTCACGTACGTATCGGGTAATGGAATCCTTTGCTCGGCCGGAGCCATGCCGGTCGGGTATCTCCACGATCAGCGGCCGGTCGCAACTCTGCTTGATCTTCGATATCTGCTCCGGGCACAGCTTTACCAGCAGCTCCGTAATCAGTACAATACCGACGTCCTCTGCTGCCATAGCGGTATTCAGCGCTTTTTCGACGCTTTCCGGATCGTGGACGACCTCGCCCTCAATCCCCGCTAAGCGCATGCCGGTCAGGGTATCCATATTATCGCTGATCAAATAAAAGCGCATAAAACTCCCACCCAGTCAAATCTCAAATGGCTCCCGCTTAGCTAAACAGCATCAGCAGGGCGATAACCAAACCGTAAATGGCGATTGCTTCGCCCAATGCGACGAACAGCATGGATTTTGCAAAGGATTTCGGATCTTCGCTCGTCGCTGCGATTGCGGCAGGCGCACCGGAACCGACCGCGATACCACCGCCAATACCGGCAAGGCCAACAGCGAGGCCAGCGGCGATCATCGTAAGGCCCTTGGAATTATCCGCTTGAGCGGCGTTTGCATCCGCATTTACGGCCTGCTGCGTCTGAGCCGGCTGGGAGGGCTGCTGCGCATCATTCACGGCGGAGGCGCCGAACGCGAGCGCAGACATGAGCACAACGAGCACGAGCAACGTAGCGATATGGGAAACCATAGCCTTCTTCATCGGAACACCCTGCGCCCTCTTATGAAACAGGGAATAAAAAGAAGCTAACAGCACAACAATCGGAACGATGGCAAGCATAGCATACAGAAACGTGGACATAATCGTTACCTCCAAAATGCAATTGTTTTTTCAATTTATCTAGAACTGACGCCCTGCGTCATTGAGCGGACTCGGATACATGGTGCAGGTGAACCGGCTCGAAGGAACGCCCCTCGCCTGCATAGCAACGGCTGAAGAGCTCGTAGAACTCAAGCCTCATGACCTGAATTGAGGTAAACAGCGCCTCCAGGCACATGACGAAGATATTGCCCAACACGACGACGATCAAATTGACGACCGTGCTGCTCGTAAGACCCGCGATGGCAAACACCGCAGTCATCATACCGGCATGCACCAGGACGAACGCGCCGATCCGCAAAAAGGAAATGGTGTTGCTGAAGAAGGACAGAATATATTCAAACAGCTCAAAGAAATTCTCCAGGATATAATCGGTAACGCTCTCCGGCTTCCAGTCCGGATGATGGTCGATCAGGCCGATAATAATTTCCTTAAAGAACAGAATGACGGCGGAAATACCGATCAGGATGCCGAGAACCGAATTGGGTACGACAGCCGAGCCTGTCATGAAATTATAGACAAAGCACACTCCGGACAGATACATTACGATTCCCGTCAGCCCACTCTGGCTAAACAGTGCCTCTCCGAACTGCTTATGCTTGAGGCAGCCATAGATATTAATCAGCATCGTAAAGACCAGAAGCACAACGCCGATGGCGATGGAAACGAGCAGTAGCCCTGTGATCGACTCCATGATATCGACCGGCTTGCCCGAAAGGCCGATCGCATGGTATAGCGGGTCGAACCAGGTTTCATACCCGAAGCACTCGCCGTAAACCAAGCCAAACACACAGGCGGACACGCCGCAAGGGATGAGGATCTTGCCAATCTGCATCCCCTTGAGCTTCCACATCAGGAAGCCCGCAATTCCAAGCACGATGCCCTGACCAAAATCGCCGAACATGATGCCGAACATCACCGTATAGGTGATTGCGACAAAGGTGGTCACGTCGATATCCTTTCCAGACGGAAGGCCGAACATGCCAACCAGATATTCAAACGGGCGGAAGATCCGGGGGTTTTTCAATTTGACGGGCGGAATCGTCTTTCCCACCTCGTCGGTATCGTTGATCTCATAGGTGACCTTTCTAAACTTTTTCGCATGTTTCTCAAAGGTCTTGACCGAATCCTCCGCAAGCCAACCCACGTAGAAGAAAGAGTCCCCATGGCGGGCCGCATAACGGCGCAGGTTGAACAGGCCGCTGAACCATTTCAGATGCGTATAAATCCAATTGCAGTGATCGGCCTCTTCATTCCAGTACGCGGCAATCTTTCGGTCGAGCTCTCCAATCTGCTCATTGAGCAGGTCAATATTCTTCTGAATCTCTTCAATGATGTGTTCCGGCGTGCCGACCGCTCCCGGAATCCGAAGCCGCTCGAAATAAAGGCTTGCAAAATTGCGGTCCACTTCTTCGATCTGCTCACGCGGAGCAAAATATACGCCCCAGTCCTCCTGCGCATCGCTCGAGCACGGGATGAACACCATATAGGGATTGTCCGCATAGGCGATCAGCTTTTGTGTGGATTCCTTCGGCATATGACCGAACCGAACTTTAATGAATTCGCAGGCGAACAAATCGTCCAGATTAATGTCCAGACCAGTAAAATGCTGAAACTGTGTGATCGCATTTTCACAGGTCGCAAGCTGGTCGGTGAGCACCTTGCGCTCATCATGCAGCTTGCTCATGCGGCTTCCGAGCTGACGGATGAAGGATTCCGTCTCCTCATCGGTCACCGGCTTCGGAATCTTTTCCACCTCGTGCAGATGAATGCCGGACGAAGCGGCCAACTCCTCAATCTTCTGCAGCATCGGCGCATATGGGTTTTCCTCCACAAGCTGGGTGTAGCCCATCGAATCCGACATATACTGCATGGCCTGTTCCGGCTGGAACGTGCCGTCCACACAGCAGGAACCGAGGAATGCATCCAGCTCGCTGAGCAAGCCGATGACCTTAACAAATTTCATATTTGCGATTGCCATATCTGTGACCCTTCCTTTCGCAGAAGTGGGGAGTTTCGCACGGTTTTGCAAGGCGGAAACTCAGATTTTCGCTTAGCACGCGGAAAACGCCTGGTTGAAAAATGCATTTTCAAACCTTCCCCTCGCTCCCCTAATCTCCCACGCCGATAAGCATCCGGCTGATTTCCTCTGCCGGAACCTGATAGCGGATGCCTTCGATGATATGCGTAATATTATTAACCTCATTCTCCGCGAGGAACATAAAGCTGAGCATTACCACGCTCGGATTGGTGGAGAAGCGCAGATCCTTTAGGCAACGGCCATATTGCAGCTTCTGCGCAGAATCCTCAATATAGGAAAACTCCTTCTGGAATTTGCGCCCGTATGGCGTTGCGTCCAGCAGCTTTACCATCTCGGCGGCGCTTTGCGCCTCAATGAGCATCTCAAACTGACGCTTGCGCAGCCCACTAATCGGGCCAATCATCACGGAGCGCCGGATTTGTTCGGGAGAATGGTTTCCCATCCGCTTGAGCCGGTAGATATTGACGATCGCCTCCATATCCAGCTGCAGGCCGATCGCACGCAGCACTTCCTTGCGGTGCTTGCCCTTGAAGCCTTTTTCGATCAACTCTTCCAGCCGGTCGTAGAGATAGCGCTGGAAGACCGCCTCCATGTCGAGAAAATCGATCTCTGACGGCGCTTTGCGAGCGAACAAATGCATCATGTCATAGTAAGGCGACCCTTCCAGGGCCGCGAGCAAGCTGTCAAAGGAATTGACCGATGCAAGCTCATACAGATCCAGCTTTGTGTGCTGGTTAAAGAACGCCGGCATGGCAAACAGGTAATCGCCCGGATGCCCGGTGCTCAGGAAGCGGGCGCAGGATAAGATCTGGTCGATATCGCTGCGCACGATAAAATATTGATAGAAATCCTGCCCAATGGACATCTCATACCGGCACAGCGACGCGTATTGATCGAAGACCCGCTTTTTGAGCATCGTCTCAAGCTGCCCGCGATGGATATCTGTGGCGGTCGTCCCTTCGAACATATCCGCATAAGCTGTCCGGTTTTTTAAATAGTTGGCTACCTCATTGACGCTGTGGCAATTGAGCAGCTCCGTATAATTGCGCTCTGTCAGCCTACGGCCGTACATGGCGCGCGACTTTGCCAAAATCGCATTGGAAGACACGGTTGTAAGCATAAAATGGTTCACCCTTTCTCCGTGCCTGGATTGATTTATTTCAGGAAGGCCCCGCGCAGCCAGGGAAGCGGTGCCCACAGGCATCCGCAAAGCAATACATATATACAAAAGAAAAGCGCTTTTTCAGAAGAATGAACGCTGCCTTCTCCCGAAACACCTTTACGCAAAGCCAACAAAATACAGCCCGCTGCACGGACTGCAATGTCTTTTGTTTTATGCCTCCAGCACACGGCGTACAATCTCCTGTACCCACTGTGTGCTCCTTTCTTTGTATAAAGCTTCCATTTTCTGCACGGCGGCATCATTGCCAGACCTAGCTTCATCCAGCTTTTTCCTGGCCTCCTGCTCCTCCCCACGGGCAAGCTCGTCGATTTCCACCCTTGCCTGCTCCAGACGCTCGGAAAGCAGCCTTTTTTCTTTGAGCTCCAGCTCTTCCTGCGCCTTGCGCTGATAGGCTTCCGCTTCTTCTGTCCGCTTGCGCGCCTGCTTATCCATTTCAATAATGGTCTCGACCATCTTATCCAAATCGGTCACCCCTTCCGGCAACACTAGTTATGACATTTAGAAAGGGCCCGGCGCCTGACGCCGTCCCTTTGACGGTCTTTATTATAGCACTCTGAATTGAAAAAACAAGGGTAAAAAGCATAACAATAGCCTGTAATTTTCAGGGAATATGGTGCAAAATTCTGTCGTACGATGCTTCCGGCTTTTCTATTATGATGTAGGAGCAAACCTGCCTGAATCCCGAAAAAGAAACGCTCTTCCAGCAAAAAAGTCAAAAACTGCTTGCATTTATCTGCAAGACCTGCTAATATAGTTCTGTTATTCTGTATCTGTCTAGTAAAAAGGAGGTGCGACACATGGCGAAATGTGAATTTTGCGGCAAAGATGTGTCTTTTGGTATTCAGGTTTCTCACTCCCACAGGCGCTCCAACAGAACTTGGAAGCCCAACATCAAGCGTGTCAAAGCAATCGTGAATGGTTCCCCGCGCAGGGTATATGCCTGCACGCGCTGCCTGCGTTCCGGCAAGGTGACGCGCGCGGTGTGAGGTTAGATGCCAGACGTTAGACATCCGATGTCAGACGAGAAAGAGGGAGGCCGGGTGGCCTTCCTTTTTATTTTTGTATACAAATCGGGCGGCGAGAATGATCTCACCGCCCGATTTGTGTCATTTCGTGCACAGCATCTCCAAAAGATCTAGACACTATTTCAATCCAACAAGCCCAACTAGGCTTGACATATATTTTATCTTTCACATGTTTAATAGCATAAATTGTGAAAAACAAAATCAAAATTAACATATATGTAAAAGTTATCCTTGACATATGGAAATCATTGTATATAATAGGACATATAGATGATATCCCTTTCGACACATCATAATCAAAAAGACCTATACACTAAACAATTTATATTAAAAATCAGCCAAGCCTGAAGACGGGAACTCCATTGAAATATTGAAAGTATTCAATGGAGTCGCCCCCGACAACAAGTATCCCTTTAAAAAAGAGATCATTACATTTATTCAGTATAATCATTTGAAGGGATTCTGTCAAATGTTTTCGGTAATTTCTGTCGTGAAAGGAGGAACGTTTTTACAGAAGGACTGCTTCAAGCTTACTGTTTATATATACTTTATCTATCTTGAATATAAGGGGCGATTTATATTAAATATTTTTTAAACATATCGGATGATCCACACAATCCTTCCCATACACATAAGGTGCATCGGGAAAATTGTTACTGGCTCCCGACCGTTAAGAACAGAAAATATCTTGGCGATTATGCTCGCTACCAAGATGCACTTGAATACGCCAAAAACCTCCATAGCGGGTACTGCCCGATCGACGGCTGCAAACGCTGCTGTTGTCCCTATATCTACGATGATGAGACGCAACTAAACCTCTTTCACTAATTGTAAGCTCTGCGGATTTATTTAAAGTCCGCAGGGCGCTTTTTCTCTCTAAATCCTTGACAAAGAAAATCGATTGGCGTATACTTTAGCACATAAAACTGCTAAATTGAAAGGACTTGTGATAGATGGTAGTCATCCTCAAACAAAACGCAGATAAACAGCAGATCAGCACCCTCTTAAAAGCCGTGGAAGCGCTCGGCCTCAAAACCAACTACAGCGAAGGCCAGGAGACGACTGTGGTCGGACTGGTGGGAGACACTTCCCGTGTGGATATCGACGCGCTCAAGGCCAACGAGATCGTCGAGGATGTCAAGCGGATTTCCGAGCCGTATAAAAAGGCCAATCGCCGGTTCCATCCGGCGGACACCATTGTGCAGGTGGGAAATGTTAACATCGGCGAGGGCTTCTTCAACGTGATTGCCGGCCCCTGCTCGATTGAGAGTGAGGAACAGCTCTGCACGATCGCGCAGGATGTCAAAAAGAGCGGTGCAACGCTCCTGCGCGGCGGCGCGTTCAAGCCCCGCACCTCCCCCTATTCCTTCCAGGGCCTAGAGACAGACGGGCTGAAGCTGTTGCTGGAGGCCAAACGGCTCACCGGCCTGCCGATCGTGACGGAGATCATGGGGCAGGATCAGATTGATGATTTTGAGGATGTAGACATCATTCAGGTCGGCGCGCGCAACATGCAAAATTTCCGCCTGCTCAAGGCGCTCGGCCAGCTTCGCAAGCCGATCCTCTTAAAGCGCGGCCTTGCCAATACGATTGAGGAATTTTTGATGAGCGCGGAATACATCATGGCGGGCGGCAATGAAAACGTGATCCTCTGCGAGCGCGGCATCCGCACCTTTGAGACGATGGTGCGCAACACGCTTGATATCTCCGCCGTCCCCCTTTTAAAGCAGCAGTCCCACCTGCCGGTTATCATTGATCCGAGCCATGCGGCGGGCATTGCATGGATGGTGAAGCCGCTGGCGAAGGCCGCCGTTGCGGCGGGTGCGGACGGACTGATGATCGAGGTACACAACGATCCAAAGAACGCGTTGTGCGACGGCGCACAGTCGCTGACACCGGCGCAGTTTACTGAATTGATGGAGGATGTGAAGAAAAGAGCGGCGTTTGAGGGGAAGAAAATGGAGTAACCCCTTGGTTTAGCTTTGCTATCTCCCCTCCCCTTTCGATCATTCTTTGCAATTGTGAGTCCCTGCGTAAGGCATGGTTGCGCAGGGACCTTTTCTTTACGGTGTACATGCCGCACGGGACGAATTTTAGTCTCATGCGTATTTTACCGGTATGACTGCATGTTTATTGCTCGTTTTGAATCACGAATCAGGAAATTGGAACGCGCTCAGGCCGCGCGGGCCCTTCCTTTTCCGTTCGGCCGGAAAAGGAAACAAAAGGGGCCGTATTGCACGGCACATCGGCAGCGGCAAGATGAAGCCACGAATCAACCTGTTCGGCGAACCTTCCCAAACTCGACGATTCACATCGTCTCAAACACATG
>OKRX01000770.1_pt1 | contig 25030 bp, 23 predicted proteins | sample 1601241 | NCBI WGS metagenome assembly OKRX01 (sample SAMEA3541500, study PRJEB24748) | human gut metagenome | biome: human gut; feature: human-associated habitat; material: faeces | place: China | collected 2012
TTGCTTCCTTTTCCGGCCGAACGGAAAAGGAAGGGCCCGCGCGGCCTGAGCGCGGTCTAATTTTTTCTTCCCTTGTCAGGGCAATCAAAAAGGCAAGCATAACGGGGAAATTTTACGAAATGGTTCTTACATTTTGACGCAACGATATCCCTTTTTCGACAGGCTGAGGCCTCCTGAATGTTGTTCAGAAGGCCTCTTTTTTCACTGTCCGTTCTTTGAGATATAGTCCATCGAGCCTTAACCGCCTACAGGCTCCTACTTTCAAATTTTATTTCATCATTCCGCTGACTTCTGCCCCGTCCTTCGGATCGTCGTCTTTACCTCCACTGTCAACTTTGCCTTTGGCAAAACCTCGCGCCAGGTATCCTCCACCCTCCGAAATTCCTCCGGCTGAGCGAGCCAGAGCCGGTTTCCCAGCCGTAGCACGTCACTGCGGTAGCTTTTCAGGCAGATTTCCGCCGTGTGCTGAAGCTGGCCTTCCAGCATCGCGGACACCGCCTTTTCAATCTCCGCGCTCAGTTCCCCGCGTACGCCATGAAAGCCCGCGTGATCGATTTCATTGAGATCGCACACGCAGTCGACCGTCACGCGGTAGGTGGGCACACCATTTTGCATCTCCGTCTTAAATTTTGTATCCGATTTGATGATTTCGAGCGACGCTTTGCCGAATGCCTCTCCCTGTGTCACAAGGTCGCCGCTCTCAATCTGATCGGTCAGGAAGAGCAGGCCCCGCGTTTCAAGCGCATCCAGGTCGCCCACATACTTCCCATCCCGGAAGATTGCAAGGCCGTCCGTGAGCACTGTATCCATATTTTGCGCCTTGTCCTTGACAGGCTTCAACAGCGGAAGATACACGTCTGAGGTCTTGTCTTCCATGAGTGTGACCGCATCATGCAGCGGAAGTTGAAGTGTTTTCGCATTGACCGTCCCCATCTTCAGAGCCATCTGGATTTCCCTCGCCGGGATGGAGCTGCCGTTGAAGGGGGATTTGATGATGTCCGCCGCCTTGCCGCGTGCCACGGCAAGGTCGACCGTCGAGCGAGTCGCATAGTCCCGCACGAAGAAATCGAGCGTCTCATTGAGGCCCTCGCGCGCGACATCCTCCCCAAAGACAATGATCCAATTATGCGAATACAGCGGCCTGCGTCCGGAAGTGAGCGTGATATTGCGCATCGCGTCCGCGATCGTTGCGCCGCTCGTCTCATAGACCTTCGTGACATTGCCGGACATGCCGTTGTCCTGTCCGCCCGCCACGGCCGTATTAAAGGCCTGCAGAGTCAGGCGGTATCCGTCCCCATCCCGGTCCACGCCAATGCCCTGCACGATCAGGCGGTCGCGGATTTCCCGCCCGCTGTCCCCACCGTTTTTACAGCCTGTCAGCGTTAGAAGCAGCAGGATGGCTGCGAGAAAGGCCATTCCTTTTTTCATACGACGGCCGCCTCCTTTTCCCGCCTGATCTGCTTTTTGACCGCCGGCAGCAAACACAGCGGAATCAGAACGACAAATATTGCAAAAAGAACCATCATGATCTCCGGGCGTGCAATCGCGGCAAAGCGCTCAAAATCTCCGGAGATGATCACGGCGGCAATGCCAAGCACGACGATGCACCCGGCGATATACGTCTTTTTGAGCTTCTTTCCAAATGCTTTGCGCAGGCAGGTCACAGTTAGCAGCGTGAAGAAGGCGAGCTTGACAAACAGGCAGAGAATCCAGACGCCCGTGTGAAAGGCGTCGAGCCGCTGCAATACGCTGAATTCCGCGAGTACGGCGAGTGAATGAAAGGGAAAGAGCTGCGTATTGAAAAACGCTCCCAAAACAGAAATTGCACAGAAGAAGAGCAGGCCCATCGCAAGCGTCAGCCACAGCGTCCACTTGACAAAGCCCTTTTCAAGCTTTCCACGCACGCGCGGCGCGATGACCGCGAGAGCCGCCGTTTCCGCCGTGCCGGCGAGGAAGGTTGCCGCCCCGCGCAGGGTGGGTGCGAGACCGTCGTAAAAAAGCGGAGTGAAATTCAGTGGCTCAAAGCGCGGCAGGAGGACAGCGACGACGAAGCCGAGCGTTATGCACACCAGCAGCACCACAAGGCCTGAAAGCCGACCGAGCGCCTCCAGGCCAAAGCCCGCCGCCGCGCAACCGATGAGGATGATAATGAGCAAAAAGATCGTGAAATCAGAATCCGGAAACAGCCGTGAGGTGGCGAAAAGGTCGAAACGCGTCACGCTCAGAAGCGCCGTAAAGAGGAAAAACAGCGCATACAGTACCGCCAGCACCTTCGACAGAACAGGTGAAATGCGATAGGCACAGTCGAAGAGATCCCAATCCGGCCGAGCTGTGTAGAGAGCGTACAGCGGCAGGGCGCTCACGAGCATCCCCAGCGGATACAGGAGCGTCTGCACGAGCAGGTCTGAGGAAAGCACCACCTCGTTAAGCGTCGGGATATAGGTCAACGTTACGAGAATACGGCTGACAAAAAAGATGGAATATAGCTGCGCCGGGCTGATCTGATGCGTGTTTGTCATTCTGCAGGATCTTCCTTTCTGTCCGAAATGATCAAAAATCCTCCGGCTCCTGCTTATTCGAACCGTTGAGATTCTGCACCTTCATCTTATAGCGACCGAGGCGCTTCCAGCCGACGCGCAGTACAAGATCCCGCATCGCGCCCTTTTCAAACGGGGTGATCGGCGAGGAATACGGCACGCCGTATGGATTGATGGAGCAGGCGTTGAGAATGAGCAGGCCCAGGATGAGCATAATGCCATAGAGCCCCGCCAATCCCCCGACGATAATGAAAAGAAAGCGCAGCACCGCCGCCGGTTCATAGAGAGACGGCACAACAAAGGAGCTGATCGCCGTCAGCGCAAGCACGATGAGCATCGGCGCGGCGATGAGGCCCGCCGTGACCGCTGCGTCACCGATGACGAGTGCGCCGACGATACTCACCGCGTGCCCCACGGTCTTCGGCATCCGCAGGCCCGCCTCGCGCATGATTTCATAGATGAAATGGATCACGAGCGCTTCGAGCATAACGGGAAAAGGTGTACGCCCCTCGGATACCGCAATATCAAAGAGCATGCTCGCGGGCAGCAGCTCCTGATGGAAGATTGCCATCGCCACATAGATGCCGGGCAGCAACATGCTGATCGCGAAGGCGATGAATTTCAGCGCCCGTAGGAACAATGCATAAAACGGGCGGTTAGAATAGTCGTCCACAGATTGGAAATTTTCGATAAACAGGTGCGGCACGATCAGCGCAAATGGCGTCCCATCCACCAGTACGCCCACCCTGCCCTCGCTGATCTTCGCGCACAGCGTATCCGGCCTCTCCGTCACGCCCACACCGGAAAAGAAGGAAAGTCCCTTTTGGTCGAGGAAGGGCTGGATATAGCCGGATTCCAGTACCAGATCAAGCTTTGCATTCTGTAGTCGGGTCTTTACCTCCTCCAAGATATTGGGGTCAATCCGATCGGACAGATAGCAGAGGCAGACCATTGTCTGGCTGGTATCGCCCATATTGAGCATCTCAAAGCGGGCGTAGGGCGTTTTGAGCCTGCGGCGGATGAGCGTGGTATTGACCTTGAGCGTTTCGACGAAGCCGTCGCGCGAGCCACGCTCCTGTACCTCGGTTTCCGGATCAGAGATGGAACGCCGCTCAAACCCCTGCACTCCAAAGACCTCGCAGCGCGTCACACCGTCGATAAACAGAGCCGCGAAGCCGGACATCATCAGGTTCATCATTTCCGTCATGTCGAAGGCTTCCTTGTGGTCCGTGCCGGAGAGCACATGGTCCCGCAGGTATAAAAACTGCTCGTTCGGATCCTTCGGGATATCCGTCGCATGCAGGATCGGCGTCACGGCGATCTGGGAGAGCAGCAGGTCGTCGCACATTCCCTCGCACAGCACAAAGGCCGCGCGGTTTCCGTTGATAGGCAGCTCGCGCACCATCAGATCAAAGCTCGGGCCGAATACGCCGCGCAAATAAATCAAATTTTCCTGCAGGGACGCGGAGATCTCCGCGGGCGGCACCTGTGTCGTTTTCGCGTTGACCGGGGTAAAGTCTTTTTGTACGGCATCCTTGAGCCATTGAAACATGAAAATCACTTCCCGCTACTGTTTTTTCCATCCATTTGTCTTTTATGCGGCGGAATATTACCGTGCGAAGCTGCCATACTAGATACCGCTAAAGGCGGAAGAAAATTGAGAGATCTTTGCAAAAATCGAAGATGCATTTTCAATTGAAGTTTTGCGTTTTCCCGGAATTCGGACTCGCCGAACCGTACAAAACTTCCGGTTGGACGGAAACGACACGGCTCTCGGATCAAACGACTGCTCCACAGCGCCCGGCCGTCTTCCGGCTTTAGGCGGTCAATCAGTCTTGCAAGGGAGGAAACAGGATGATTATCACGCTCATCCGCGCGGCGATCCTATATTTTTTAATCGTCTTTTCCGTACGTATTATGGGCAAGCGGCAAATCGGAGAGTTGCAGCCTACCGAGCTTGTCATCACCATCCTCATTTCGGAAATCGCCGCCATTCCCATGCAGGACAACGGGGCGCCCCTGATCAATTCGGTCGTCCCGGTTCTGCTGCTGATCTCCTTTGAAGTGATCGCCTCTGTCGTGAATATGAAATTCCCAAAATTCCGCGGCCTCATGCAGGGGCATTCCCTCATCGTCATCCGCAATGGAATCATTGACCAGACGCAGCTCAAGCGGTTGCGCTTTACCGTGGACGACCTGATGGAGGCGCTGCGGCAAAAGGACGTGTTCCGCATCGAGGATGTCCAGTATGCGATTGCTGAGACCAACGGTACACTCAGCGTACTGCTCAAGCCGGAAAAACGCGTTCCCACGGCGGAGGACCTGAACGTAACGCTTCCCGACGATGGCCTCCCGTGCGTCGTCATCAGCGATGGGCGCATCATCACCTCCTCCTTCAAGGACTGCGGGATGACAATGAAAAAACTCAATACCCATATCAAGAAAAGCGGCCTTGCGCTCAAGGATATTCTGATCATGGAAGTGGACCGGAGCGGAAACACAACAGTCATCAAGCGAGACGAGCGGCTCAGCAATGGAAAAACGGATTAACCCACGCTTGCGCGCCATTTTTACGGAGTGCATCGATAAAAAAATAGGACGGGTGCGAAGGCCCGTCCCTTTCTACAGATTCCATTTTCAATGTCCGAAATTGCGCAATATAACGCCGGACGAAAGGAGCAATTTACGATGAAGCGCCTGATCACAGCACTCTCGCTGCTTGCGGTTGCAGGCATTTTATGCAGCATCGGGTTCCTAAGCATGAAAAAAGAGGTCAATACGCTGACACACCTGTTCAACCAGGCTGCTCAAGCCGCTCAGGAGAAAGACGAAGACCGGCTCCACGCATACACGGAAAGCCTTCAGAAAGCTTGGAAAAAAAGCCATGTCGTTTTCTCAATGCTCATCCAGCATCATGACCTGGACGATCTGGAAACGGACATTCTGGATTTGAAAAACCTTCTGAAAGAGAAGGACTTCAAGGGGTATCAGCGGGCGTGCGAGGCGGGGATCATCGAGCTGGATCATATCTATAATTCGGAGATCCCGTCGGCAGGGAATGTGTTTTGATGGTTTTAGTTTTGACTTTCTGATTTCTTTAATAATGGCTTAATTGTTTTAACTGCTGCGACAATATCTTTTCTCTTGATGAAAAGATAAAATACATATGCAATCAAATATATCATAACACTTATTACGCCGCCAATGCACCAAGAGGCCATCATAAACACAACCGTTAAAATGATTTCTGCAATGATATCCTTGCTTACAGAAACCTTTAATTCCTTTGCTAGTAAGCTTTCTGCAATGACACAACGAATTGCAAGTAAAAGAACAATCGATACAATTGCCAATGTCAAATTATGCAAGATATATACTGTTAGAATCGTTGAGATGACACTGAGGCCAACTGTAATCAAGTTGACAATTAACAGCCATTTTTCTTTGCGCATAGATTTCAGATAGGTGTTGATCAGCATAGCCATTTTGCATTCAAAAATACACATCGGAAACAATAGCGCCATATAAGTTAAACTATCTGCATATTGAGGCAACCAAACAGATAAAATTACTTTGACCGGATAATAACCGACCAAAAGCAAAAAGAGAGGAACCATTAATACAGTACGAAGGAGGCTATAAATTTTCGGAAGATTTTCCTCCGCAGTGCGACGCAGCATTGGAAAAAGAACAGTCCCCACCGAATTAATAAAAACTAAGAGCATATTGGAAACACTCAGTGTTAGAGATACCTTACCAAAAGTCTCAATGCTCCATTTCTGTTCAATACCCATTCTAACGATACCGATTATTAGCATGCTTGCCAAACTGGCAAACAACAGCTTCGAACCGACGGCGATATTCGTCTTAATCTCTTTGACAACATTTCTCGAAAAAGTCGGACGGCTCAATGTAATCTCTTTACACACATAAAGCCCGTATATAGCGGATACTATTTTACCAATAATATCGGTAGAAATCAAAAGGATAAAGTTTTGTTGATGAAGCACGATACAACTTATTACAGCTACAAAATAAACAGCTTTTTCAATCATCAAAATAATGGAATATTCTTTAATACGATTGGTAGCTTGAAGCACAAAAACAAATAACGATCTAGGGACAATAATCAAACCGCAAACGCATACAAGTATAACAACTATTCCTTTATTAATATCATTAAGAAAATGAAAATATGTAAAGCAAATTGTTAGATCGCACAGAAAGTTAAATACAATAAGTACAATATGTTGTGTCGAAAGTGTAGAATAATTTAACTTAGAGTATTCGTATCCACCATAACGTAAATAAACTCCATCAGTTAACCCTAAGCTTAAATAGGAAATATATGTAACATAAAAATTATATAACTGCCAATATCCATAGGATGAGGTACTGATATAACGTGGAATAATAAATACCAGTATACTAGAAATTAAAGTAGATAATAAATTAGCAAATACCGTATATGAAAAATTTTTCGTAAATACTTTCAGGGTTTTATTCATCTATAAAGCCTTTCTTACACACTTGTTACTCCATATCGCTGCATTATCAATTCACACATCAAAGTCAATTTATATTAAAGTTCCTATTTTTTCTTTTAAGAATAGTAGTATTTAAAAAGCCTTAACTGTGGAAGATTATTATAGTTTGCATTTATTACTATACGTCATTTCTTCTAAAGTATTTTCTTTTAAATCCAACTAACCAAGACAATAGTTTGGGAGATATAAAACAAATCAGTGCTTTTATTTTTTCGCTTGAAGTAATAATCTCAGATTTTAATAAAAGCAATAAATTTTGATTCAACTCATTTTTTAATTCTTTCAAAATCAAGTCATTTTTATTATTTTCTAAGGATTTCGATAGAAGTTCAACACAAGTGTTAACTCGTCTCACAATAATGTCTCTTTCCAGAGTTATATCTGTAGCACAATTTAGCAAGTCATCCCAAACGTCTAATTGTTCTAAATACTTTGTGTTAAAGCTCTTTTGATATAATACTCTTCCTGTCACGCTTTCATTTCTCTGAACATAATGATAAAGGGGTGTTGTCTCATAACAGATGGAATTACAACATTGAATATATCGAAAACAGAACTGTAAATCTTCCATATATGAAATATCTTGTCTTAGATAAAGGGCCTTCCTGCTTATGATTTCCTTTTTAAATAACTTATTACATAAAAAGCCCTTAAAGCCATCCCCGCGGTTTGATAAAAGCTTAGTATATGCTTCTCTCCTATTAATATTTAATACCTCACCTATTATTAAATTAGAAGTCAAATCTAATTGTTGATCATATCCACATATAGATAGGTCCGCGTTATGTATAGACATATTACAATATAAGCGCTCATACATGTCTTCAGAAATCCAGTCATCGCTGTCAACAAAACCGATAAAATCGCCCTTCGCGATTTGTAAACCTACATTTCTAGCACTTGATACTCCTGCATTTTTCTGATGAATTACAATGATCCGTGAATCCATCTTCGCATAACGATCACAAATTTCTGGACAACGGTCGGGGGAACCGTCATCTACCAAAATAATCTGAAGTTTGTCATAGGATTGTCGAAGCAGACTGTCAATACATTTCTCTAAATATACCTCTGTTTTATATATGGGCACAATAACCGATATTAAACACATAATAATACCTCAAATCTTTACAGCCACACATTCTATTGAACTACATTATTATTCTCTCCGTAAAAAATGTTTTATTGCATTATACTTATCTCCACCAATTATCTTAGCTACCATTCTTTTCACAGCTAACAATTTCTTTTCTCCCGTCGGTAACCAGCTCGCCGAACAGTGGTGGATACAACATGTATTCTCGGTCACTTCATAAGACAGGCAGACACCGTTATATGCACTAAAATAGTCTGCTGGATACACCACAATATCAGTATCCAGCTTCTGGAATCTTCCATCGCAGATTAATCCGTGTTTGCAAAGAATAGCCGTCCAAATCACAGGGTTAACAGTTAAATCTAAACTTCCGTCACTTTTCATAAAGTGTTTATCATTATAATATTCAAGTATTTCCTCTACGATTTTATTTTCCTTACTAGTGGCCAAAAAACACGTAGCCAATTTATCATTCGACTCAAATCCGCATATCATACCCATATCCTGAAGGTATGCACGCATATCCTTTACAGCCTCAACATCCGTGTCAAAGTATATTCCCCCATACTTAAAAAGGACCTGCAGGCGAACAACATCGCTTACGAACGCATATTTTTTATTTTCATAAGCCTCTTTAATAAAAATATTTGATTCAATATCTGTATTGTTCTCATCCCATTCCCGTATTTCATAATCAGGAAAATATTTCTTCCAGGAATCAATACATCTTTGAACATCTCTTCCTTTTTTCTGACCTCCATACCAGCAATAATGAATGATATGTGGAATCATAAGCATTAGCCCCCAATTTGTTTATATCGAGAAATAATTAAAATAACTAGGGTCAAGCATCAGTGTACCAAACTTATAAAAATAATAAAGGAACAAGACTATCACGCTAAAAAAAGTCAAATAATTCATATTAGTGCTTATATCCACTATTCTATATAAAACGATTGACTGTCTTGATTCACAACGAACTAAGCCTTTTTCCCGTAAAGCTGAAAACCACTTTAATGGTAATATATTTTTGTAATTTGCAGCAGATAGTATCTCAGCTACCATGATCAATTCAAAGCAACGGAAAATCGCAGAACTTCTGACGGCCAAAATGGAGATAGAGTTGAAAACTAAAAAAATTATGATCCCATAAAAGTATCCATTTATCATAATTTTGGTTTTAAGCTCATTCGAATGCGCACGATATACAACAATATAATATAAAAATAAAACAAAAATTCTGAGAAAAAAGGTTATCGAAAAAATACCTTCTATTGTTTGACCCTGATACAACATAACCTTTTCCTGAATACGTGCATTATGCAAAAACGTATCATTAGCCCAACCTAAAATCGCCATAAAATTAATTTGAGAAACAACCAGGGAGCCTACCAAAAGAAGTACAATCTTTTTTATACTCAAATTAACTTTTCTGAAAACATACAGTGGAATAAAAAGAATCGCGGAGGAATGGAGTAAGGACGCAAACAGACAACAAAAAAAATATTTTAGAGGTTTGTCTTCAATTGCGTAAACTACCGCATATAAACAAATTCCAATAGCTATTCCATGACGTATCTGTTCCATATCATTGATTATAAAAAACAGGAGATAATATATGAAAAAACTTAAGAAAGGCATAGGGCTTAATTTTTTAATGAATTTATATTTCAAGCCAATCGAAACAAAAGCTATAAACAGCAAAAAAGAATGGAATCCAAAATGCGTTTGTTTAAAAAATAGAATCAAAAAAGTATACCCTTTATCAAACGAACTACGTAGTACGTCTGAAAAAGTGTTAATTTCATTCCAATTCACTAAGTAATTTGCGTAATCAAATCCATAATCTTTCCTCAGACCAGCTATTAAGATCAGCCCGGCGCACAGTAAAAATGGAATGCTTGCAAAATCTTTTTTTTGATAACAGATTAATCCGTAGGTAAGAAAAAAAAACAAGATCAATAGAAACAGCAAAAAGTCTCCCTCCCATACTTAGTTTAGTCTAACTTTTCCCGTCTGAGATAACGAAGAAGTCTTTGAGGAATCAATCCGACAATTAGTGGCTTGATAACATAGAGCCACCCATATGGAAGAAGACCAACCCGTTTAAAACCCTCATAACGCACTTTAGCTTCATCAAATCGGAATTTATAAGATCGGCGTTTATAAGATTCCCTTCCTTCATAATATCTGTATAGGACTTCTTGTAAATTATAGCCTTTATATCCTTTTGCATACATACGCATCCATAAATCATAGTCCTCTGCCCTTAACGTTTCTTTACAGACTCTGTATCCATTAAGCTTTTTTAAAACGTCAGCTCTCATAAGTACTGTAGGATGTATAAAAGGAGGTCCGAAGAGCAAATCCTTTTTCCCAGGTTTTTCAGGATATTTTCTTATTCCCCAAACACTTTCGTTTTCAAACAATTCTGCCCAAGAACCCACCAAAGCATACTCCTGATGCTTTTCCAAAAAATCAATTTGTCTTGCAAGCCGCAAAGGTAGAGAAATATCATCTGCATCCATTCTAGCAATATATTCACCTTTCGCAAAGCGAAGGCACTGATTTAAACTATAGCCCAAACCTTTATTTACTGGATTCCTAAGCAATACAATTCTTTCATCTGTAACAGCTACCTGGTTTAATAATTCCCAAGTCCCATCCGTCGAACCATCATCGCAAATAATTAGCTCAAAATCACTAAAAGTCTGTTCTAAAATTGAACGAATTGCTTGATTCAACAACTTTGGGCGGTTAAAATTATATATTCCCATAATCACACTAATCCGAGGATTCATTATAATTCACCTACCCCCGTTTTCTCCAAAAATTTTATATTGACAGTCTCATAAATCTCTTGCATATTTTTTAGTGCTCTATCAAGTGAATACTTTTTAACATCCTCCACATTATATAGAGCTATTTTCTTTCGTAATGAAGGGTCATAGTACAGCTTCAAAATATTTAGATAAAGCTCATTTAAATCCTCTTTAGAATACAAAAAGCCATTTATACCGTCTTGAATAATATCGACCTGTCCCCGAATATTAGCACAAACAATTGGGAGCCCAGTAGCCATACCCTCAATGATATTGATCGGCAATCCTTCTTGTACACTAACTGAAACGAGCATATCAGCCATATTACACATAACATTAATATTATTACAGTATCCCATAAAAAAAACAATATCATCCAGATGAAGTGTGGATACTTTGCGTTGTATATCTGGAAGTAAATCTCCAATTCCACAAAACAATATTTTTAAGTTAGGAATTGCTCGTCTTAATTCAGGTAGTATATCAACTAAAAAAGCATGCCTTTTTCTAGAAATAAATTCTGCTGTATATATCAATATAAAATCATCAGGACGAAAACCGTATTGTAGCCTAAGACTTTTCTTCTGTTCAGTTGAAATTGGAATAAAGGAGGTTAAATCGACTCCTACCCCATCAATCTTTTTAATCGTTTTCGCATGTAACTTATTCACTGCGAGCCGATAATCTTCACGATTCATTGTCACTAAACAGTCTGTATACCTAGACAAATATTTCTCAACTGGATAATAAAGCATCCAATTGCGTTTCGGTGCACCACGGTAAAAGTGAAATCCATGGGCCGTATAGATAACTTTTGTGCCTCTCTTTCTTGCATCCCTTGCTGCAAGCCGTGTTACAGCCCCGCCAACAGGCGTATGGCAATGGATAATTTGATAGTTCTGGTTATCAATTAATTCTTTGATCTGTTTGTAAGCGACTATATTATCCGTGCTATAAGGTGACCTCTGGAAAGATATCCGAAAATGTGCATCGCAAACATCGTCTGGAAAAGGCTCCTCTTCTGCAGAAGCATAATGCACCAGCCAGCCCTGATCCCGAAACCACTTCATATAGGGCAAATTAAATTTGATGAAATTCGTTGTATGCGAGACAAATAAGACCTTGGGCTGCATATTCCTTTCTCCCTTATGTTGCAAATCCGTTCATATCTCTCATATGGTCTTTTTAATATTAAATGTAGAAAAAGGTCGACACGATAATTAGGTTTATTATATTGCATTTTCAATCCATTGTCAAATGATCGAGTACCGATGTGTATGGATATATATCCATATATCAACACATAAGTGCGATATTCAGCAATCCAAATTCCATGTCACCTCCTCTCCCCCTCCCCCATATACTAAATATCGAGAGCAGACCATTTTCCAGCGGTACCATTCCGTCCGCTCCGGTCTGCTCTCTTTTTCCATCATAAATTAGCAAAGGAGATTCTTTTTATGCATAACATAGATTCCCTCGACAAGCTCTCCGAAGGGCAGAAGGCCCGTGTGGAAGAGCTTCGCCTCAACGGCAGCATCCGCCGCCGGATGCAGGATATCGGCCTGATCGAGGGCACGCCTGTGGAGTGCCTCCAGAAAAGCCCATCCGGGGACCCGGCCGCCTATCTCATCCGCGGTGCGGTCATCGCCCTGCGCCGGGAGGATTCCGGCCGCGTTATGGTCCACCTGAGCTGACCTTTCCTGCGCGCCGCATCAATGGCGCCGGTCCAATAAAGCAAATCATAAGGGAGCGGTTTTATGGGATTCACTCGAAATTCACACAAGGGAGAGCCGGTGGACGGCCCGCTTCTCATTGAAAAAGAAGCAGAAAGCGACCGCGTCGTCGCGCTCGCAGGCAATCCGAACGTTGGCAAGAGCACGGTCTTCAATGCTCTGACCGGCATGAACCAGCACACAGGGAACTGGCCCGGAAAGACGGTTGCAAGCGCGCAGGGCCGGCATGTCTACCAAGATACCGGATATATCATCGTAGACCTGCCGGGTACATACTCCCTCATGGCACACTCCGCAGAGGAAGAGGTGGCGCGCAACTTCATCTGCTTCGGTGGGGCGGATGCAGTCGTCGTGGTATGCGATGCAACGTGCTTAGAACGAAATCTGAATTTGGTCCTGCAAACCATTGAAATCACACCGCAGGTGGTCGTCTGCGTCAACCTCATGGACGAAGCGAAGCGCAAGGGAATCCACCTCAACCTTGAAAAGCTGAAAAAGGCCCTTGGCGTTCCGGTGCTCGGCGCGAGTGCCCGCAGCGGTAAGGGGCTCGAGGAGCTGACGGCGCAAATGAGCCGGGCGGCAGCTGGAGAAGCTCCTACCAAACCAATCCGTGTATCCTATATTACCCCGATCGAAGAAGCACTCGCTGCTCTCACCCCAGTGGTCGACCAAAAGCTCTCCGGCATCTCGAGGCCTATCAGCAGCCGCTGGATCGCCCTGCGGCTGCTCGACGCCGACGCCAGCCTCAGGCAGCCGCTTGCAGAATACCTGGGCTTTGATCTGACGCAGGACGAAGAAATCCAAACGGAACTAGCGGCGCTTTCCGGCCTGTTTGAACGCTACGGCTTGTCGCAGGCGCGTATTCAGGATAAGATCGTCTCCGGCCTTGTCCGCACGGCGGAACGCGTCTGCCGCGGCATCGTTACCTATCAACGTAAAGATTACGACGTCCGAGACCGGCGGCTCGATAAGCTCCTGACAAACCGGTGGACGGGGCTTCCCGTCATGCTTCTGCTGCTCGGTTTGATTTTCTGGCTGACGATCACAGGGGCGAACTACCCCTCCCAATGGCTGTCCACAGGATTATTCTGGATCGGAGACCGTCTGACGGAATTTTTCCTGTGGCTCGGGACGCCGCCCTGGGTGGAGGGTTTGCTGGTGCAGGGCGTTTACCGGGTGCTTGCCTGGGTGGTATCCGTAATGTTGCCGCCAATGGCGATTTTCTTCCCGTTATTTACTCTCTTGGAAGATTTTGGATATCTTCCGCGTGTTGCCTTTAATCTGGACCACCACTTCAAAAAAGCGCACGCCTGCGGAAAGCAAGCGCTGACGATTTGTATGGGCTTCGGATGCAATGCCGCCGGTGTCATTGGCTGCCGCATCATCGATTCCCCCCGCGAACGGCTGATTGCAATTTTGACCAACAATTTTGCCCCCTGCAACGGGAGGTTGCCCACGATCATTGCACTGATTACCATGTTCTTTGCCGGCAGCGTGATTGCGCCCCTGCAATCGGTCGTATCCGCGCTGCTGCTCGTCGGCGTGATTGTGCTCGGGGTTGCCATCACCTTTCTGGTCTCGCGGCTGCTTTCCGGTACGATCCTGAAGGGAATCCCCTCCTCCTTCACCTTGGAGCTACCACCTTACCGCCGCCCGCAGATTGGCAAAGTGATCATCCGGTCGATTTTTGACCGTACGCTTTTCGTCCTAGGGCGCGCCGTAGGTGTCGCCGCCCCCGCCGGCCTCATTATCTGGCTAACCGCAAACATTCAGATCGATGGGATGAGCCTCCTGATGCACTGTGCGCATTTTCTCGACCCGCTTGCCCGCCTGATGGGGCTCGACGGCGTGATTCTCTTTGCTTTTATCCTCGGCTTCCCCGCCAACGAAATTGTGATTCCCATTATTTTGATGGCCTATATGGCAACGGGCCATATCATCGACTTTGAAAGCCTTTCCGCCCTACGGAAGCTGCTGGTCGCCAATGGCTGGACATGGCTGACCGCAGTGTGTATGATGCTCTTTTCCCTCCTGCACTGGCCCTGCTCCACCACCTGCCTAACCATCCATAAGGAGACTGGCAGCTGGAAATGGACTGCCGCCGCCTTCCTGATTCCCACACTGACCGGCATGGCGGCCTGTATGCTGGTGACGTTCTTTGCACGGGTCACAGGTCTGGCATAACCCATCCGCACAGTAAGTTTCTCTGGGAAGGCACAACAAAAGCCGCCGTCCGGCAATTGCTGGCCGGCGGCTTCCGCCAATAAATCTTTTATTCCATATTGCGCACCATCTGCTCATAGGGCAGAAGCTCAAACCCATATCGTTCATACAGCTTTTTTACGCGCTGGTTGCGCGGACAGACCTCTAGGCGGAACCGCTTTGCGCTCCCTGCATATTCTCGGAGCATCCACTCCATGAACTGCGAACCAAAACCGCATCCGCGCGCCTGCTCGGAGAGATAAAGCTCTTCGAGCTGCACCGTTTTGCCGCCCGCCTCGCAGCTCCAGTAGAAAACCAGCAGCGCATAACCGACGGCCTGCCCCTCATGCTCCAGAATACAGCCGCGCAAGCCAGGCTCGCCCCGCATCAGGCACTCAAAGGTATCGAGCAGCTTCTGGTCTGAAATTGGAAAAAGGGTACCGTCTCCTGCATAAAAATCCTTGCCCATCGCAAGATAAGCGTCTTTGTCCTGCGGCGCAAAAGCGCGGATCACCATAAAGCTTTTCATCCTTTCACTGTCATTCACCAGAAGCGTCCGGTACAACCGTTACAATAATCTGTGACGCTTCCTCCGTCTGAACCTCGCTCCAGACCTTCACATAGACCTCCGTGCCCTTTTTATAAGCCTTCTCCGGCTGAGTGATCATTGCAGCGATCTTTCCGGCGCGTTCGGGATCCTGATTGGCCTCCAGAATCGCACGGCACTGGAACCCCATCTCTTCCAGCTTCAATTTGACTGTGGCATAATTCTGCCCTTTAAAATCCGGGAGCAGAATCTCTTCATTTCCGCTGCTGATGACCAACTTGATTTTCGTTCCCTTGGGAACCTCCGTTCCATCCGCAATATCCTGTGAAATCACAACATCTTTCCCGCGCATATCGCTATCCTGATACTCTGTTTCGAAGACAAAATTGTCCATATAGCTCTTATCATTTGCAATGTTGGTATAGTTTTGGCCTGTAAAATCCGGCACCTTCACCAACTCTGCTGCGTTGGAAGCGAGCGTAGTCTCTTCATCCCCCTTGACAAACAATCCCAAATCATCGCGCCACACCGTCATAACCAGCACCATGAACAACAAAAGGCAAACCGCAATGCTGATCAGCCCTGCTTTTAAGGCCGTTTTGGACACAGAGGATGCTTTTTTCTGCTTGCCGCGCGCCGGTTCCTGCCGGGATGGCATCGTTTCCTCTTTTTCGGCATAAGCAATAGCTGCGGTGGACGCGCTGGGAGATGCAGAGAGCTCCGCACGTAGCTGCTCCACCGTCCGGGTACGGTCCTCCGGGAGAATTTGCAGGCCATTCATCAGCGCATTGATAACATATGCGGGCAGCTGTTCTGCAAACTTCCCAGGCACCATCAGCCGATCATTTGTTACGCGGGAGGTAGCTTCCAGAGGCGTGCTGCCAATCAGCGTCCGATACAGCACGGCGGAAAAGGCATAGATATCCGTCCAGGGGCCTTGCTGCCCCTCAAAGCCATATTGCTCAATTGCAGCATAGCCCGGGTAAAGCTGCGCCGTCAGGTCTCCCCGAGCCGTACGCGCCTGCCAGATGCTGAAGCCTGTAATCTGCATTTTCCCGTTTTTCCCGACGACCAGCGTCGTGGGAGAAAGTCCGCGGTGGATGATCCCGGCGCTGTGCAGCGTCCCGAGTGTGGAAAGCACCGGCATAAATAAAATTCTCGCCTGTTCCCAGGAAAGGTAACCGGAAGGGCTGCGCAGGAGATATTCCCGCAGCGTGACCCCCTCCGTATATTCCGAAATAGCATACGCAGTGCCGTGATCCTCCACAATGTCAAAGACCAGAATCAGCGCAGACAGGCCCCGCATGCGCGCAAGCTTGCGCCATAATTCCAAAAAGCTCTGATAGCAATCCCGATATGTAATCTCGCAGCCCGACATGGGAGTGAGCGACAAATCCTCCCCACGCTGCGCAATTGCATCAGGTAAAAATTCGCGGATGATCACCGGCGTGTTCATTTCCAGATCCCAGCCCATGTACGTCGCGCCGTCACCATTGTAATCGAGCAGCTTTCCCGCCAGATAACGCTCCGCCACGGCCGTACGCAAGGGCAGATATGGCGCAAGCTGTGGCGAATCGACATGAAATCCGCAGTAAGGGCACTGCTCCTCATCGCCGATTTCCCGCATACAGCTCATGCACAGATGATCCGTATTCATCATTCAGGTCACTCCTCTTTTGCTCCCATCAGGCGGGCACGGATCGTAAAGCTCCACCCTCTCAGACGATCCCGGAAAAGCGCGGCCAAAGCCGCTGTTCGTTTCTGCACTTCTTAAGGAAACGGAAGAAATCTTTTTGTTTAGAGCTATCATATCAAATTGTACTTGCCATTGTCAAGCGAGGCTCCTTTCCAACGAAGCGGTTACGCATGCCCATACTGCCCTTACAACTTGTCGGTGGAGAAGAAATATGATATATTCAATTTACAGCATCGGTAAACAAGGGGAAACAGCGCCGCCCGGTAGCCGCAAAGCCACGTTTGCTGCGTTCTCGGCCTCGGCTGGCGGAAGCCAGCCTTCGCCCTGTGGCCTTGCAAATAAACGGATACAGTGGCTCAACGGCGTTGAGATCGAGCTGCCTGACGACGGTATCGATGAGAGCGCAGCGGACGCGGGTGAAGAGAAATGAAGCGAGCGCGCATACGTATATTTCATTTCTTCTTGCCCAGACTATCGAACAGCGGATTAAATATTGGAAAAACTTTCGCGGGAGGCAGCAGGATGATACCTATTTTTTTGCTGGGCGAGGAGAATGATGCAGCGATCCGGCTCCCTCTCTGCCGCGTTTTGGAACGGCACGGCGGCGTGCTTCACATCTGTGGAGCACATGCCGCTCAATATGCCATCGGTCCGGCACGATTCCTCCTGTATGAGACCAGCCGGCTGGATTCCATTCAGGCCGAACAGGCACTTCTGATCTTCAAAACCCGGCAGGCCCTTTTTAGCCATCCACTTGCGCTTTCAGACGGGGTCATCTCTATCTTGGAAACCGAAAACGAAATCGCCGCACGCATGCTTCTGCACACCGGCACTACCGCGCTGACCTGTGGCCTTACCGCACGGGATACGCTGACGCTTTCCAGTATTTCAGATACGGACCCTGTGGTCAGTATCCAGCGCGCCATTACGACAGTCGATGGACATACGCTTGAGCCATGTGAAAAACGCATCGTCCTGCACGCACCTCTTTCCGGCTATTCGCTATTGAGCGTGTGCGCCGTGCTTCTGCTCACAGGGCAGGCCTCGGAGAGCGTGCTTGAGCTGTGACGCAAAAGCTTATCATTCCATGGTGCTCTGAATCAAAAAACAGGGAAGCCAGCGCCAATGCGCGGCCTCCCTTTGCCTACAGACGATTGTTATTTCATGCCGTTTTCATAAGACTGGATCATCTTTTTGACCATCTGTCCACCGACAGAGCCAGCCTCACGGGACGTCAGGTCGCCATTGTAACCCTGCTTGAGGTTTACGCCGACTTCGCTGGCAGCCTCCATCTTAAAACGGTTGAGCGCTTCGCGCGCCTCCGGAACGATGCTGGAATTACCGCTTCTAGCCATTTCGTTATACACTCCTTATTTCAAAATTTACTTTTCGCGTTTGCCTTCCTAGTATCGGATGATACGGAGCAATTATAACTGTAAACTTTTTGTCGCCTTGCCAGCTTTTTCAGCAGATAAAAGTCATAATAAATGAGCTGGCATCTTCTGTAGACACCTCTTAAATCAATTCAAAACAAAGGGACGGCTGCAAGCAAGTCAGCATGAGCGCGTTGCAAAATGTAAAAATTTGCATTTTGCAACGCGCCCTTTTCATTAGTATCGGTTTTATGATAGCGTGCAGGGAAAAATCTGCCGCAGCACAAATTTAGCAATTGCAAACGCCGACTCCACCAAAACGGCATACGGGCCCAAAATCTCCTCCATCACGTATTGCCAGCCTCCAGCCGGGTTTCCTCCTCCAGCGGTACTTGTGGCTTTGTTTTTTCAATGGCATAGGGCGAATCGATCAGTGCATTGGTGTCTGTGCGGTAGGCCCTTACGGTCAGTACATTTCCGCGCCCGACGTCAATGCGATCTGTCCAACGTCATCTTTGACCGTTTCCCAATAGCCGTCCCATGCTTCCTGTGTCTGTGTAAAATCAGGTAGCGGAGCGCTTGCGCCGAGCGCAGTAGGCACGGCGCTGAAAGCCAGCACAAGCAGTAGGAAAAGCGCAGTTCCGTTGCATAGCTTTTTCTGCATTCCAAATCCCTCCTGTTTCAAGGGCTCATGTTGATAAGCCCATGATAATAAAACGTTTCAAAATTCCATACCTTCGGGCAAAAAAGTGAATATTCCACCGCAAAGCGCCGCCTTTCCGCTTTTCCCACAAAAATCCTTTCGCCATGAATTTCTTTCGTAAAATTTACCGGGCAGGCGCTTCTTGATTGTTCTGTGCCGGTATTGTATAATAAACCATCAAGGATTATGCATTTTTGTATACTCCCTGCACGTTTTAGGGAAAACAGCCGTTTGCGATCGTTCGGCAAAGAGCAAATGCCTATTTTCCACGAAAGGATGGTCATAAACATGAAACGTGAACTGCAAATCGCCACGCTGCCCGTCGTTGCGCTGCGCGGGCTTGTTATATTTCCGAAAATGATGCTGCATTTTGACATTGGCCGCAAAAAAAGTATTGCAGCGCTCAATGCAGCCATGGAGGGCGACCGGGAACTTTTTTTGGTCGCGCAAAAAGAGCTGCAGGTTGATGATCCGAAACAGGAGGATTTATATGCCTGCGGCGTCGTCGCCTCCGTACGCCAGGTATTGCGCCTGCCCGGCACGGACAATATCCGCGTTGTGGTCGAGGGGCGCTACCGCGCGGGCCTCATCGAGATGACACAGGATGAGCCGTATCTCTGCGGCATCGTGCGCGAAAAGCGCACGATCCGCGCAAGGGCGGCAGACGATTTATATCAGACGGCACTCGTGCGCCATATCAAGGATCTGTTCGGTGATTACGCCGAGGTCGCGCCCAAGGTGGCGCCCGACATGATGCTCGCTATCCTCGCCAATGATGAGGCGGGCGACCTTGCCGACTTCATCGCCGGCAATATCATGCTTGATTATACAGATAAGCAGCGCATCCTCGATGAGCTCAATCCCATCAAACGTCTGGAGGCGCTTTCCGTCATCCTCACACGGGAGACGGAGCTTCTGAGTGTGGAAGAGGAAATCCAGCAGCATGTGCAGGAGCAGATGGACAAAAATCAGCGCGAATATTTCCTACGCGAGCAATTAAAGGTTATCTCCGAGGAGCTCGGAGATGTGGATAATCCGCAGGACGAGGCAGAAAGCTACCGCGAAAAGATCCTTGCCGCTTCCATGCCGCAGGAGACGGAGGAAAAGCTGCTTGAAACCTGCGGCCGGCTCTTTAAAATGGGCCCCGGCTCTCAAGAGGCAACCGTTTTGCGCAACTATCTTGACACCGTCCTGGCGCTTCCGTGGAACAAATGGACCAAGGATCACCTCGATTTGGCAGCGGCACGCAGGCAACTCGACCGCGACCACTATGGCCTGAACAAGGTGAAGGAGCGCATGATCGAGATGCTGGCCGTGCGCAAACTGTCGCCGGACAGTAAGGGGCAGATCATCTGCCTGGTTGGACCGCCCGGCGTAGGCAAAACGTCGATCGCCCGCTCCGTCGCGAAAGCGATGGGCCGCAAATACGTTCGGATTTCTCTGGGCGGTGTGCACGACGAGGCGGAGATCCGCGGCCACCGCAAGACCTACATAGGCGCGATGCCCGGCCGCATTATGGATGCAATGAAGCAGGCGGGCAGCTCCAATCCGCTGATCCTGCTCGATGAGATCGACAAGGTGGGCGCGGATTACCGCGGCGACCCTGCCTCGGCACTGCTTGAGGCGCTCGACGGCGAGCAGAATTTCGCCTTCCGCGATCACTATATCGAGGTTCCTTTTGATTTGAGCAAGGTTCTTTTTATTACCACTGCCAATGATGCAAGCACGATCCCCGCTCCCCTGCTCGACCGCATGGAGCTCATCGAGCTTGCCAGCTATACGCACGAAGAAAAATTCCATATTGCAAAAGATCATCTTATCCCCAAGCAGACAAAGCGCCACGGTTTGAGCGGACGCACCCTGCGCATTCAGGACGATGCGCTCCATGCGCTCATCGACGGCTACACCCGTGAGGCGGGCGTCAGGAAGCTTGAGCGCGCCGTTGCATCCCTCTGCCGCCGTGCAGCGGTGCAGATTGCCGATGGAGAGAAGAAGCGCGTCACTGTCACAGCAGGCGAGCTGGAAAGCTTCCTCGGCCCGCAGAAATTCAAGCCGGAAACCATCCTGCCCCGTGATGAAATCGGCGTAGTGACGGGGCTTGCGTGGACTTCCGTCGGCGGGGAAACGATGCCTGTGGAGGTTGCTGTGATGGACGGCACCGGGAAGCTTGAGCTAACCGGTTCGCTTGGCGATGTAATGAAGGAATCCGCCCATGCGGCGGTCAGCTTTATCCGCAGCCATGCGGATGCGCTGCATATCGATAAAAATTTCTATAAAGAAAAAGATATCCACATCCATGTGCCCGAAGGCGCCGTTCCGAAGGACGGCCCTTCCGCAGGCGTTACGCTGGCCACTGCCCTCGTCTCGGCGCTGACGGACGTACCGGTGCGCCGCGATCTCGCCATGACGGGCGAAATCACCCTGCGTGGGCGCGTGCTTCCCATCGGTGGCCTGAAGGAGAAATCCATGGCTGCCTACCGTACCGGCGTGAAAACCGTGGTCATCCCGGCGGACAATGTGCCGGACCTTGCGGAAATCGATCCGGCGGTGCGCGCGGGCGTGGAGTTTGTCCCTGCAAGCGAACTTTCCACCGTATTCCGCACCGCCCTGCTGCCGCAAAACAGCCAGCAGAACGCGGCTCCGGAGGAAGCGGAAGCCCCCGTAGACCCCATGCCGCACATAAAACCGCGGCAGCAGCCCACGGTGGCACAGTAAAAATAGCCGTAAGCTTTTCAGTATCGGGAAGCAGTGTGCATCTCTTTGATTGATGTGCAAGTAGCGGCTTTTGCTCTGCTACTCGCTGCGCTTCGTAGCTCAGATTGTCATACAGAAAAGAGGGATTTCATGCGTTTCGATAATGCCCGCTTCGAAATGGCCTGCGGCACTTTTGCGCAGTTGCCTGCCTGCACGGCGCCGGAGATCGCGTTCTCCGGCCGCTCGAATGTCGGCAAATCCTCCCTGCTCAACAAGCTGCTCAATCGCAAAAGCTTGGCTCGCGTCAGCGCGAAACCCGGCAAGACGATTACGATCAATTTCTACGCGCTGGACGGCGTGCGCCTGACCGATCTGCCCGGCTACGGTTATGCCAAGGTAGCGCAATCGGAGAAGAAACGGTGGGCCGAGATGATGGAGGGCTATTTCGGCTCCGGGCGGGAGATCCGCCTGGTCATCCAGCTCATTGATCTGCGCCATCCGCCAAGTGCGGACGACCTGTCGATGCTCGACTATCTGGCCCAGATGCAGTATCCCTTTGTAATAGCCCTGACCAAATGCGATAAGCTCAATAAAACGGAGCGGGCCGCGCGTATGGAAGCGCTGAAGGACGAGCTTGCCGCGTACCCGGAGATCCGTAAGATCCCCTTCTCGGCCGTAACCGGCGAGGGCGCGGAGGAGATTCGCACGGAAATTGCCGCAGCTGTGGAAGAGAACACCTGAAAATTTTTTGAAAATTTTGTGGATAAGGACTACGAGTGTGAAGGAGTGTTTTGGAGATGTTTGTTTCAGACTGCCTGGATGTGAATGAGCAGGGTCACCTGACAATCGGCGGGCTTGATACGGTGGAGCTTGCAAAAGAATTCGGCACGCCGGTCTATGTGATGGACGAAAATCAGATTCGGCAACACTGCCGCGATTTCGTGGAATCTATGAACGAGACCTATCACGGCCACGGCCATGTGCTCTATGCGAGCAAGGCCTTCTCCTGCAAGGAGATGTGCCGCATCTGCAAGGAGGAGGGTATGGGGCTCGACGTTGTCTCCGGCGGCGAGCTATATACCGCACTACAGGCAGGCTTCCCGGCAAACCGCATCTATATGCACGGTAACAATAAAACCATTGAAGAGCTCCAGATGGCACTTGATGCAGGGATCGCTCGCATCATTGTGGACAATCTCACCGAGCTGCATACACTCAATACGCTCGCGGAGCAGGCTGGCAAAAGGGCCGATATCATGTTTCGCATCAAGCCCGGCATCGACGCGCATACGCACAGCTTTATCCGCACCGGGCAGATTGATTCCAAATTCGGCCTTGCGCTCGAAACGGGTGAGGCGATGGAGGGCGTGCGTGAGGCGCTGCGGTTGGAGCATATCAACCTCTGCGGCCTGCACTGCCATATCGGCTCCCAAATTTTCGATATTGATCCGTTTGAGCTGGCGGCCAAGGTGATGGTCGAATTCATCGCGGAGATCAAAAAGGAGACCGGCTTCGCCGTCAAGGAGCTCAATCTCGGCGGCGGCTTCGGCATCAAGTACCGCACCAAAGACCGGCCGGAGGCCTACCGCGCCTATATGGGCCGCGTCGCCAAGGCCGTCAAGGAGCATTCCGCATTCTGCGGCGTCGAAATGCCCGATATCCTCATTGAGCCGGGCCGCTCCATTGCAGGCACGGCGGGTATCACGCTCTATACGGTCGGCGCGGTCAAAAATATCCCCAACGTGCGCACCTACGCCTCCATCGACGGCGGTATGGATGACAACCCACGCTATATCCTCTATCAATCGGACTATGAGGTCGTCTGCGCCAACAAGGCGGACAAGCCCAAGGATATGACCGTTACGATCGCGGGCAAGTGCTGCGAGAGCGGCGACCTGATCCAGGAAAACGCTCCCGTTCAAGAACTCAAGCCGGGCGACATCCTCGCCGTGCTTTCCACCGGCGCATATAACTATTCGATGTCCTCGAACTATAACCGGATTCCCCGCCCGCCTGTCGTCATGGTCAAGGATGGCAAAGCCCGCGTGGTGGTCAAGCGGGAAACATATGACGATTTGATTCGCAATGATCTCTAAAGCTCAAGGATAATCACCAGGGGACTGTGCAGTTGTTTGGCACAGTCCCCGTTTTATTTGAGATGAGCGGCTAGATCGGTATACTGTGAAACATTTTCATAATAAAAGCAGGGACGATAACCGTCTCCCGGAGAAAAGCTGAAAAGCAGAGCGTCAAACAGCATTGTCAGATTATGCATATTGGACCCAATGCTTTTATGAAACCGGATCAAATGGCGGATTTCCAGCTGCCCTTCCCGTTCCAGATAAAGCTGCAGAAGAGCTCTTCCCACATAGGAGGGGCCTTCCAGTATATTGGTAGAAATCACCGGCCGCTTCTGCCCCTTTAATTCTTCCAAAAGCACCTGACGAATCACACTTTCCACGCGGTACTCCCCGCGGATGCAGGCAATCGGTTCTGTAGGAAGGCCGTTTTCCCCTGCAGCTACTGCATCCCCCGAAAGCTGCGGCCGGCACGCTGCAAAATCATTCAAATGTTCAAGGCGTTCCTTGATATAAATCCTCTGGCGGAAGACGCTCTCGCCGTTTTTCAGGATATTGTAATTCTGTGTCAGCTGTTCCCGTTCCTGCGGGAACAGCCGCAGGGTTTTCACGATCTTCTGAAAAAAGGAGGTGCTGGGAGTCAGCTGCCCCTTGAGAACACGATGCAGTGTGGGCCGGTCAACACCCGCCTCCTGTGCAAAGCCATAGATAGAATATCCATTTTCTCGGATCAATTGCTCCAAAAAAATACTGAAATCAGACATAAAGCCCTTCTCTCCCTCGTTTGTATCCCATTGCGGCGCGAGAACCCCAAATACAACCGTGGTTCAACAAAATTTTACTTTACCACAGTTCACACCACAGGTTGCAATTTCTTTTTCAATCGGCTATGATAAAGAGGACATAAGTAAGGGTGTCTCTTTTACTTATGGGTGTGACTGCATGTCATACACCTTTCCATACCTGCTTTGGCAGGCGCGAAGAGCCGCGGCGTTGGGG
>OKRX01000773.1_pt1 | contig 24948 bp, 27 predicted proteins | sample 1601241 | NCBI WGS metagenome assembly OKRX01 (sample SAMEA3541500, study PRJEB24748) | human gut metagenome | biome: human gut; feature: human-associated habitat; material: faeces | place: China | collected 2012
GGCTGACCGAGTTTGGCGACCGGCTGGCAAAACAGTATTCGCTGGGAATGAAGCAGCGCTTGGGCTTTGCCGGGGCGCTCTTGGGTCGTCCGCCGATTCTGATTCTGGACGAACCCACAAACGGTCTTGACCCGTCTGGTATCCATGAAATCCGCAATCTGGTAAAATCCTTGCCCAACCTTTACGACTGCACGGTGCTGATCTCGTCCCATATGCTGTCTGAAATCGAATTGATTGCAGATGACATTGGGATTCTCAACCACGGGCGGCTGCTGTTTGAGGGAAGCATGAATGATCTGCGTCAATACGCCCTACAATCCGGCTTCGCTGCGGACAATCTGGAAGATGTGTTCCTTTCTATGGTTGAGAAAGATAACATGGACAGAAAGCAGAGGGCAAAATTATGAAAACGCTGGCAATCGAACTTCGGAAAGAAAAGCGAACCGGCGTGATTCCCGTGCTGTTGGCCGTTGGTGTCTTGGGAGCCGCCTACGCATTTGTCAATTTCATTATGCGGAAAGACACACTTCTGAATCTGCCGCTGGCCCCGATGGATGTTTTGTTGACCCAGCTCTACGGCATGATTATGGTGCTGAATCTGTTCGGTATCGTGGTTGCTACCTGCATGATCTACAACATGGAATGTAAGGGAAGTGCCGTAAAGAAGATGTATATGCTTCCCGTCAGCGTCCCGGCCATGTATCTGTGTAAATTTCTGATTCTGACGGTCATGTTTTTGGTTGCTATCGTGCTGCAAAACCTGGCACTTGCACAGATCGGAATGACGGACTTGCCGGACGGAGCGTTTGAGATGGGTACGCTGGTACGCTTTGCCGGATACTCTTTTCTCACATCCATGCCGATACTGTCGTTTATGCTGCTGATTTCCTCGCGCTTTGAAAATATGTGGGTGCCGCTTGGAATTGGTGTTGCCGGTTTTCTGAGTGGTATGGCCCTTGCAAATTCGGGGCTGACGCTTTTGCTGGTGCATCCTTTTGTGATTATTCTGAAACCAGCAGTAGCCATGAGCGCCCAGCCTGATTCGACGGTTGCCCTTGTCGCTTTGGTGGAAACACTGTTGTTCCTTGCTGTGGGCTTGTGGCTGGCGAAGTACAGACGCTACGAGTAAGGAGGGATAATAAGAAATGAGTTTTTTGGATTTACTCAAAATCGAGTTTATGAAAGTAAAACGCTCCAAAATCGTACCCCTGATTTTCATTGCACCTTTATTGGTGGTGTTTTCCGGGGTTGCGTATTTGAGCAACTACTTTACACCGGAATACACCAATGCGTGGGCTGCCATGTTTATTCAAAGTGCGCTTGTTTACGCCTACTATCTGCTTCCATTCAGCATGATCGTGGTTTGCGTGATGATCGCAGGACGAGAAACAGGAAATAACGGGATTCTGAAAATGCTGGCGCTGCCGGTCAGCCGCTGCGCATTATCCATTGCCAAATTCTGTGTGCTTACCTTTTATCTGTTTATGGAGATGGTGGTGTTTCTTGTCGTATTTGTAATCGCTGGGTTGATTGCGACACAGACAATGGGAGTAACAGAAACCCTGCCGATTCTATATCTTCTGAAATGGTGCTTGGGGCTGTTTCTGACTATGCTGCCGTGCATTGCGGCTATGTGGGCCATCACTGTGCTGTTTGAAAAGCCGCTTCTTTCTGTGGGATTAAATCTGCTGCTTGTGATTCCCGGTGTATTGGTTGCGAATACGCCGCTGTGGATCGCCTACCCGTACTGTTACAGCGGTTATCTCGTTTCCTGCTCTCTCTATGACTTTACAGCAGAAACTTCCGACGCCGCTTTTTCGGTGTTTCCGTTCCTGCCGTGCGCGATTGTAGTGTTTGGCCTGTTTTTCGCGCTGGCTGTCACCCAATTTGGGAAAAAAGAAATGAGGTAAAACTATGGAAAAGAAAAAATTTCAATCAGTTAGTATCGCTGCGCTCATTGTGAGCATCATACCGCTGGCGGCTCTTGCCCCATCGCTTCTGCACCTTTCGCTGTCGGATGGAGTCCGAACCGCTTGGGCCGGAGCCAATATCGTTTTTGTCCTGCTGGGTCTGATTCTTTCGGTGGTATGTGTGCGGAGCAGGGGAAGCCGCAGCGTTATCAATATCGCATCCACGGCAATCAGCGCGTTTTGGGCGCTGCTGATGTTGGGAATTGTTGCGCTTGCCATGTTCCTTACTTTCGTTCAGTGAGGAAACGGTTATGCATAGAGTTGGGAAATTTATTGGATGCTGCCTGATCGCGGTTTCTTTGCTGGCTTGTACTGCCTGCTCCGTCTCGATAGGTTAGAGCAAAAAGCCAAACTGTACTATGGTAACTATTGCTGCAAAATGGATTTTGATTTAGTCCGAAAAATTAAAGCCTTAGTCAGTAACTAACTACAGACACCATTTGCCGGACGACGGCAAAAGAAAAAAAGCCGTCGTAGAGCAGAGGTATCTTCACGTGCCATTTCTAAATTACGGCGGCTTTGATTTTCAGAGCCGCCGCTTTCTTTTTGCCTATCGGAAAGTCTACGACGACCCGAACACTGTAAAAATACGGCGGCTAATGGCGGCTATATGCTGGAAAAACGACCGGAAGAAATTTCTCTTATGTGGCTGTCCGATTCTGGGAGCGGTTTTGGGAAGATAGTAAAGTGTCAAACGGATTTACAAAAAAAGTGTCAAAAGGGGTTGCACAATGACATTGAAAAATCGCGGAAAAGCCCATAAATAAAGGCTTTGCGGGTAGTCAGAAAGACCAAATGGAGTTAAAAAAAATTTTTTTCTCTTGTTTATATTCCAGATTCACCTGCAAATTTCGTGAAATCAGTTATTCTCATAAAATAAAATTAGAGTAAATATGAAGAACAGTTTGTTTTGATTGAAGTGATTTTCGTCAAAGGTACTTGTGGTCACGAATGGCAGACAAGCGTTAAGGCTCGTTCAAATGGAGAAAAATGCCCGATATGTTCCGGTGCGAGAGTGATTGCAGGTATTAACGATTTGGCGACATTAGAGCCATTACTGGTAAAACAGTGGTCGAAAAAGAATAAGATAAAACCGACAGAGGTTTCTATTGGTTCTCATAAGAAAGTGATTTGGAGATGTGAGAAAGGACACGAGTGGGAAGCTGCCGTTAAGAGCAGGACAATAAATAAAACAGGTTGCCCGTATTGCTCCCATAATAAAGTGTTGGCCGGATTTAATGACTTTGCAACGCTTCTGCCGGATATAGCTGCCGAGTGGTCGGACAGAAATTATCCGTTACTTCCAACTCAGGTTACGGTCTTTGCCAATCGTAAGGCTTGGTGGAAGTGTAAGGATTGCGGCAGAGAGTGGAACACTCTTATTTCTACTCGTTCCGGTGGCAGTAAATGCCCGTATTGCAGTGGGTACATATTCTCGAAAGGGTTTAACGATTTGCAGACAACACACCCTGAAATTGCTTCGGAGTGGTCGGAGAAGAACTTGCCATTGAAGCCTGATGAAGTAAATGCAAAGTCGAGGAAAAATGTCTGGTGGAAGTGCAGAAAATGTGGTAATGAGTGGAAATCAGTTATCAATGCCCGTGTGAAAGGAACGGTGTGCCCCGTTTGTGCGGAGAGAGAAGTTCTTGCCGGATATAATGATTTGGCGACAACAGACAGTCAGCTTCTCAGTGAATGGGATTATGAACAGAATAAATTGAAGCCGACAGAAGTATCACGAACTTCAGCAAAGAGAGCGTGGTGGAAATGCAGGCACGGTCATTCATGGAGTATGAAGATAAATGAAAGGACGATATTGAATAAAGGCTGCCGAATTTGTGAGCAAGAATATTTATCTCTATTTCCTGCTTTGGCTGTCAGCTATTATTCTAATAAGAAAGGCTTGAAAGCAGAACTTGGTTCTGACCGATTGCTTGGAGTTCCGCTTGAAACATACATACCTTCAGAAAAGTTGGCTATTGAGTCAGGAAGTGCTGACGAGAATATAGAAATAATGAAAGCATATATGTGTGAGCAACGAGGAATAAGACTGATTAAACTGCCGATGAAAGGCAGTATACTCTCCAATGGTTGCTGAGCCGCAGGAGTATCAGTATAATGCAGAGTATCCGATTGTTACAGGAGATATGGATGAAACTGTTATCATCACATACTCCCCCAAATATAAAGCCTACCAGCAAAAAATCCGTGAAGGACAGATTCAAAGAGCTATGAAAATGATGCAGTCTCCCGGAAAATCCAGAAAAGGTAAAAATCCCAATGATCCTGCCCGTTTCATCCAGAAAACTTCCGCATCATGAAATCAGAATTCGAAGCAAGACCTGTATTTGTGAGGCGGGAAGACAGAATCAGGGCTCACTTTTTAACCTGCCACATCAGCCTGCTGGTTTACCGCCTGTTAGAGAAAAAACTGGGTAAAGAGTTTACCTGCAGTCAGATTTTGGAAACCCTTAGGGGTCTGAATATGACACTGCTGTCTAAAGACAGTGGATATATACCTTCCTACAAACGTACAAAACTTACGGATGCCCTGCATAATGCGTTTGGCTTCCGAACAGACTACGAATTCATATCCAAATTTTCCATGAGGTCGATTATAAAAGAAACAAAACAGAAAAAATAGCACAAATCCAAAAATAGTACATATCGATGCAAGACAAAGAACAGCCACAACGCTGATAAAATACTGGCGTTATGGCTGTTTTACTATTTTCAAGTGTCAAAGATGGGATTATATCATACTTGGCTCTGTTTGTGTATGCAAAAAATAGGCCTAAACCGGGCTTGAACCGGGATTGGGTTGCGGAAAACGGAAAAAGGAAACTCTCTTGCGTCTGACGCAGAGGGGCTGTATTATTTTGATTGTATTTTGAACTTTGAACGTGAAAAATGCATAGAAGAATGGAGGGAAATGCAAAGAAATGCCAGTAATTGAAAAAAATGAACAAAAATATTTTCTTCAACAAATAAAAATGAAGCATATTGACATATATTGCAAGTAATGATAATATAAATTTGCAAAAAATATTAAAAAGATTCATTTTGAATCGATATTAGAAAATACGTGCAAAAGAATGAATCAGCATGCAGAAAAACAAGGAGGAAAAAATGAAAACGAAAAGATTACTGGGATTATTTCCTTGATTGTCAGCAGGAGCTGGGAGTGAAATGTGTAGATCTGCTTGCTGCGCATCAGGGGTTGTGGCTTGATGATCATGGTTATCAGGATCCAGTGCCGATCAAGGAGAAACTGGATGATCACGGTCTGACATGTCCTGTATTTACACCGGAAAACTGTTCTTATGGCTATCAGTTTGCAGCAAAAGAACCGGAACTGAAGGAGCGCTGTTTCCGCTACTTCTCAAATGGAATTAAATTTGGGCACGAGCTGGGGGCAACGATCCTTGAAGCAAACTCGGGCTGGGGCTACTGGAATGAACCGGAAGAGGAAGGATTCAAGCGTTCAGTAGAAATGTTTCAGAGGCTGAGTGAAGTGGCGGCTGAAAATGATATGATGATTGCATGTGAGTCGCTGCGCCCACAGGAATCTTTGATAGGGTGGCGTATAGATCAGATCAAGCATTTGTTTGATGAGGTGAATCATCCGAACTTTAAGGTCATGATTGACCTGACAGCTATGTCTGTGGCAGGAGAAACCATTCAGCAGTGGTTTGATACTTTCGGGACTGAAAATATTATTCACAGTCATTTTCAGGATTGTAATCCTTATGGACATTTTGTGTGGGGAGATGGAAACCGTAATCTCAAACAAGATATTCTGGATATGCTGAATAATGGCTATACGGGAAAATTTACCCAGGAACTGACAGATGGAAAATATTTTGCAGATCCATTTTATCATGACAAGAGAAATATGCGCAATCTGAGAATGTATTTTGGATAAGAAAAAGGAGATATACAATGTCTGAGCTTTTAATGTCGCAATTGGCCGCGACAAATATGGTATATAAGAAATTTTCTTTTGATTATTTTCTGGATTCTATGGATCGGCTGGGGGTTCACAGACTGGAATTATATGGGTGCAGCCATCATTTCCATATGTATGACGGTGATCCCAATATGGCTGCCAATATGCGAAAAAAATTGTCAGCGCGGGGATTTAGTGTTGTTTCTCTGATGCCAGAGGAAAATACTTATGCAATTAATATTGCGGCACCGGAAGACAATATCCGAAATAAAACTGTAGAGCAGTATAAGAAATTTATTGAGGCAGCAGTGGAACTGGAGTGCCCACAGATGTTGCTTTGCCCTGGAAGACCTTACTGGGACAGGCCGTTGTCGGAAGGTTATAAGCATGGAAGAGATTCTGTGGAAAAGCTGACACGGCACGCGGAAAAGTATGGCATTACTTTGATGTATGAAAACCTGAATGAAAGAGAGTCTCCGTTAGCAACAACCAGATTTGACCAGTTTCGTGTGGTAAAAGATATTGATTCTCCTAATCTGAAGTGCTGCGTGGACACGGTTCCGGTAGCATACACAGGAGAAACGCTGGAACAGTATTTTGAAGTTTTGGGGGATAAACTGGCTCATATTCACCTGAACGATGGACGTCCATTTGGACATATGAAATGGGGAGATGGGTTCCAGAACCTCGATGAACATTTAAATGCGATGCGAAAATATAATTACAAAGGTACGATAACCATGGAAATGGCTAATGGTGCATATAGGCTGGATCCGGAGCCACATTACCGTGCAAATATTGAAACTCTCAGAAAGCATTTTGATGGAGGGGAACTTGTATGAGTATTATGAATAAAGAACAGATCAGCATTTTGACAGCGCCTTTTCTTCACCACACGTTTGCGTATGGCCTGGACTCAATTGAGGCAAATGGTTTCCGGTCTATAGAATTGTGGGGAGCATCTCCTCATTTCTGCCTGGATGATGATACACCTGAGGGCCATACTGCCCGGATCAGGGAGATCAACCAGATGCTTAAGGATCGAGGACTTAAAATGACTGTTTTCCATCCGGAACAGTGCAGACAATATCCGATTAATATTGCATCTCCTATTCCGTATGTGAGAAATTACAGTATTAATATGATGAAACAGTATTTGGAGGATACAGCTGCGTTTGAAACCGATAAAATGATGCTGCATCCCGGATGGGAATATGTGGACTCGCCATCGGAAGATAATTTTCTTCGACTTGTAGAATCGGTTCAGATATTGTCCGAAAAGGCAGAAGAATTGGGAATAGTGATGGTGATGGAAGAAATGTCTGCAGCTGTTTCCTTATTTGCCAGAGATCTGAGCCATCTGGAAAAGTTAATTAAGTCTGTGAATTCTCCATGGGTTAAAGCCGGTCTTGATTTGATTCAGGCAGAGAATAATGCGGAGACGATCTCAGATTTTTGCAGCCGTCTGGGGCTTCCTGCCCATGTGCATTTTGCAGACCGAAAAGAAGGGTATGCAGCTTTGGGTAAAGGTGATTTTGCATTTGCAGGCCGTCTGGAGGAATTAGAGCAGCTTGGCTACAAGGATACCATTTCTTTGAGCCTGTGGGGAGCCGATTTCTATAAAGACCCGGATGAGGCTCTCAGAGCTTGTGCGGATTGGTTCCGCTTTCGGTCTTGAATGCCGATCTGCTGATTGCCAATGAAAGCGACATGGATCTGCTTATACGTCAAATGCTCAATATTGGTGAAGCAATGTATTATGCAGGTGCAGAGATCAGCCGTATAGAGGAGACTTTATACAGGCTGGGCAAAGCGTATGGTGCAGAGCACATGAATGTTTATGCGATTACATCCAGTATTCTTATAACAATGGAATTTCGGGGAATGGAAGCGGTTACTCAAAGTCGAAGAATCAGGCGGGATGCAATGGACTTGTCCAAATTGAACCATCTCTATCGCCTTTGCTGTGACTGCATCGATTCCCCGATACCTGTAGAAGCTCTGAAAGAAAAAATCCTTGTGATTTTGGATGAAAGACTGGATGATCTTACAAATGCTTTGGGAAAGGTTATTGCGGCATCGGCGCTTACGATTTTTTTGGCGGTGGATTGGCTGATGCGCTGTGTTCCGGATTTGAGGCATGCTTCATTGTGTTAAGGTTAAGGAATGTGTAGCAGTACCAAAGAGCAAAAAGCTTTTACAATTTACTCTTGATGATGGTACAGGTGTAGATAGAACAATTCTTTCTGGTATTCATGCATATTATGAACCAGAAGAATTAGTTGGAAAGACACTTATTGCTATTACAAACTTTCCACCTAGAGCAATGATGGGAATTGAATCTTGCGGTATGTTACTTTCAGCAGTAAATAATCTTAAAGATTCAGAGGATGAAGAACTCCATCTTCTTATGGTGGATAACCATATTCCGGCAGGAGCAAAGTTGTATTAATAGAATAAGAGAACACGTTTAATAGGACTCCTAGAAATAGGAGTCTATTTTTTGCCTTATTTAAAAATGAGTATATGTGCAGATGTTCTTGATATATATCAAGAAATAATTGAAAAAGAATGAGAATCATGATATACTTGCATTAGTTGCAAAAGCAAATTTAAGAGAGGTGAATTATGAGCACTGAATCCCTAATATGTTATAACCGCCTTTGGAAATTGATGGTGGATAAGAATATAAATAAGACTCAGCTAAAAGACATAGCACATATTAGCACAAATGCAGTTGCTAAAATGAGTAAGAACGAATATGTTTCATTAGATACGATTGTTAAAATATGCTATGCATTAGACTGTGGAATAGAAGATGTTATTGAAGTGGTCATAGAAAGGCAGGAAAACCAATAGATGCAGGGAATTGACTTTGACGAAATACCAATTAATCGAGAAGAAATATCACAAAGTAAGTTGAATATAGAAAATAAAACGCGGTCAAATTTGTTTAACTGGAATGGACAGTTTTAGCCTCAGTTTATTGAGGCGTTCTAAAGTTCACATTAAATGATGGAACTGACAAGAAACGCACGATTTTAAGCGGTATTCATGAGTACTATGAGCCGGAACAGCTTGTTGGAAAGACATGCGTAGCGATCACAAATCTTCCTACCAGAATGATGATGGGAATCCCATCAGAAGGAATGTTGATTTCAGCAGTGTATGAGTATGACGGACACGAAGGATTGAATCTGCTTATGTTAGATGACGCAATTCCTGCTGGGGCTAAGCTGTATTAAGAAAGTAAATGCATGTATTTTACGACAAATGATGAGCTATGATATAGTAAAAAATATTTCTAAACTTAAAAAACAGGTTGCTAAATTCAGAGAAACTGTATATACTAAAGATAGAAGTAAATGTTTGCCGCTTGCTGATGGTGCGGGGTATAAATAATTCAGTTCGTAAATGAAGCCACTTGCTATACAGGTGGGATAAAAATAGTATAGTTTGTAAATGTTCCCCATCAGTGAATGCTGATGGGGAATTTTATCACATAGGAAAGGTTATTTATGGAGATACAACAGGGATATTCGTATCATATCAAGGATGAATTTTTTGACTTGGTTCAGGATAAATATTTGATGAGTAATAAGGAACAGGGGAACTATCGTCCTCATTACTATGCAATTCAGGATAGAAAAAATCCAAAATTGTATTGGATGATACCAATTAGCTCACAAGCTGAGAAATACAAGGAAATCGTTGAAAAGAAAAAGAAACGATATGGTAAATGCAATACGATAGTGATTGGATTATTTGCAGGGAAAGAAAATGCTTTTTTGATACAGAATACATTTCCTGTTATTGAAAAATACTTTGACCATGTTCATACGATTCAGGAACAGCCTGTAACGATACATAAAAAGTTGGATAAGGTACTTGTTGAAAATCTGAATGAAGTACTGGCTATGTATAATCGTGGAATAAAATTGACTTTTACGGATATTAAAGCGATTAGGAATATTATGGAAGAAGAACTTGGAAAATAGAGAGGACACCATTGCTTATGCAAATGTAAGTAATGGTGTCCTTTTGTATGAGCAATGTTTATAAACCCACTGTAATTCCAACAAGAAAGGATTCCTCACCGGGAACAAGATCAAGATCACCGCCATGGCTTTCAATGATTTTTCGGACAGAGGAAAGCCCGATTCCATGATCAGCAGATGTACCCTTTCGGGAGAGAAATGTTTTTCCCTCTTGCAAGGCCAGACCGTCGTAAGTGTTTTCAATCTTCAAAAAGTACATATTGCCTCTGGTTTCGCCTGCAATGAAAACGCGGCGCACCCCTTGCTTTTGGCGGCTGCACGCCTCAACGGCATTGTCCAAAAGATTGCCCAGCACCGTACACAGTTCCACATCGGTAAGCGGCATATGATCGGGAAGATCGAGCCGCACCTGAAATTCTGTCCCTTGTGTCTGCGCCATGCCGTAGTAGTATTCAATCAGTGCATTTACGACGGGATTTTTGCAGAACTGGGCAGGGGAGTGACCCGATGATGCCGCAACCTGTTCCTCTACCTGTAACAGGAAGGAGCAGATCTCCGTCTGCCCACGTTCAGAGGCCATGCGGTCTATGGTGCGCAGATGGTGTTTGATGTCGTGGATCAGCCTTCTGTTTTCTGCCGCTGCTTCAGAAACCTGACGGCTGTATTCGGTCTGCATAGAAAGCTGACGGATGACCTGCTTGCGTTCTTCCTGGAAAATCAGGCTGTTTCCATATCCTTCTATCACATCGCGCCAGAGGGAATAACCGATGGCTGCTGCTATGAAAAAGCTGCCCCATTCCAAAAACCAACCGCCGATAACCGGCTCATAAACCGGCAGAAGGCGATCCCATATAAAGGCGCAGGTTGCGGCTGCCGCAGCATAGAAGATCGGCCTGCTCCGTTTTTCTCCTCTGTGAATGGCAAGCACAGCGATGATAAGCAGATAGAGCGCAGATGCCGCCTTATAACAAAAGACCGATGCAGAGAAAAAGCGAATGGCTCCAAGGGAGAGATGGGAAGCCATCATGCCATACACAAACGCATATACCAGAAAAGCAGCGCCCACCCCATTACTGATGGCCGCAGGCAGGAAGCCCGGTCTGCATATCCGGTTTTGCAGAACTACGATCAGCCAGGTAACCAGATAGATACAGAACAGTTCAATCGTGTACCAGGGGAATACGGGAACCGCAGCCAGCATATGAAGCACAGGATAGGATGACAGGCCGCACATGGCAAGGCAGATCAGTCCGAACAGGAATGTATTTTTCTGTTTCATCCGGCGGCTGAAATAAAAGGACAGCAGCGCACAGACAAAGGTAACTGTACAGCTGAACAGGCAGAATGCAAACCGGATTCCTCTGGTTGTATTGACCGCCAGCATCGTTCCGAAAGCAGGCGGATAGACAATTCCTCCGTAAAAGTGGTCATAGTTGCTGACCGCTATGGTGAGTGTGACCGGTTTTCCGCCATGAAAAGTGACCATGCGGTTTTGAACCAATGGTGTCCCCTGTGCCGGTTCCCCCATTTGCAGGATCAGGTCATGATCCAGATAAAGGTTGTAAGCAGAAAACACTTCTGGGATTTCCAGCGCATATGTTTCCTTCCGTTCCGGCAGAAAGAATGTCATCTGATAAGTCCCGCAGCCATAGGGAGAAGGGTTTGCAGGGCTGGAGAAATTGGTCTGCTCTCCGATGGAAAGGTAGCGCATATAATGGCTTTCATCCCGTATTTCTTCCGGGGTCAAAAGCGCGTCAGGATAAAATGCCCAGCCGGATACCAGAAAGCGCACCGGTGACTTTTGAAGTTCTTCCTCAGAAAGCGCCAGAATCCCATTTGACGCCTGGATTGTGTTCTGGCTATATTTATTATTGAACTGATACAGGCCAAGAAAAAACAGGGATGAGCACAGGCAGACCATACATAAGGCAGCATATTTTTTTACCGCAGAAGATACCATCTTATTTTCGCCTCCTCCTTAGGAAAAACACACCGGCAGACAGAAGAAGCAGACAGGTCGGAATCAAAAGGAGTATGGGCGACCGGCTATGCTCTGTGTCGGCGGCCTGTGCCAGGGAAACGGCATCTTCCTTTCCCACAATGGTGTATGCCCCTGTATGGCTGATCTGAAAGGAGACGGCTTTTGCCGCATCGTCATAACCGGTCATGGGAATTTCCACGCCGCTTTCATCACAGAGGAACCATGTGCCGGCTGCCGGGTCATTTGGACAGGGCAGCATGACAGAAACATCCGGCAGGGAGCTGAGCGCAGTTCCATTGATGGAAAACGAAAAAGAAAAACCGCCGTCCGTATCCTTTTGGATGATGACTTCAATCTGATCTTCGTTTTGGATGCCCTCCGGCAAGGCGTCTTTTGGTATGCTGATAGTGATTCCCTGTTTGGAAAAGACGGCTCTTTGCTCCCCTGTTTGCAGCATCATCAAAAAGCGCGTGCCGGAAATCCGGTCGGTGGTTTCATCGAAGAACTCTGAAAAATCAGGGTTTTTGGAATCCGCATCTTCCTCTGTATCACCGTTTGCCTGTTCCGATGGGAAATCGTCTTTATCTATATCTATGGAATCATTCTTTCCCTCCCAGGATGGCTCGGAAGACTTGTGGGATGGTTCATGATCCGCAGGATCATTTTCTTCACTGACAGGTGGTGTTTTTTCAGAATCGTTGGAATCCACTCTGCCGCCATTTGTTGCAGGCGGTTTTGGAGGCTTTGTGGAGGGCCTGTCTGCGAAACCGTCATCCTGATCGTCGGTATCTTCAGGAGGCGGTTGAATGATGGTATCGGGAGGATTTCCGCCTGCATCCCCTCCATCCCGGTCGCCTTCATGGTACCCTTCAAGGACAATTTCATCTGCGTAGGTAAAGGAGAGGATGCCGGTCTGTCCGCCGTCATAATCCACCTGAAGGCGGTAACTGCTGCCCGGCATCAGCAGACGGGTAGCAATCGAGAGCATTTCCTGACCCACATAAACGCCACTTTCCAGACGGTTCCATGAACCGTTGTTTTTGGACAGCCATATACTGACCTTGTCCAGATTCCCCGGCGGTGTGACCCAGGGAAAATAAAGGCTTCCTCTGCGAACCAGGAAGCAGTTGATGTCTGGGCTGCCCGGAGCCTGAACAGAAACAGGAATTGAAATTTCAGGGAAATCGACACGATCCGCAAATATGGTATTTTCCGGTGCAGTCAGCCTTCCTGCTGCATGGTACAGTCCCACAGTATTCAAATCAATACCAGAAAAATCCCATTCCACCACAGCGGTGTAGCTGGTTCCATTTTCCGCATAGCATTCCAGATAGTAAGGGGAAAAGGCAAACAAATTTTCCAGCGTTTCGGTTTCGCTGTCCTGTTGAACCGCAAACGCGTCCGTATAAGGATACCATTTCTCTATGGAGGTAATGACAGCAGGCGGCATTTCTTTCACCCGGACGGAAATCTGAAGCTCCTGCAAGACAGCTTCACCAAAGGCATACCCCTCCGGCAGTTTAATCCGACCTGCTGCGGTATATTCGCCTGGAGTGGTCTGGTCAATGGCCGAAAAATCCCATGCGACAGAAAATGTTTCCTGCCGGATTTCTTCACCTGCTGTTACCGTGGCGCAGACGGTTTGATACCGAAGGGCCAGCTGATAAATTTCCTCCAGGTCATCATCAGACGGTGTGGTTCTAAGGGGCAGGGTGAAATCTGGCAGGGAGAGCAGTTCGTCTTCCTTTTGTATTTCTGTGACAAGGACGAGGGATACTTCTTCCGATGCTTCCGGGGTTTTGCTCTCCAGTGTCCCTGGAGTCTCGCTTTCTAAATCCGGCAAAATCTCCCTTCTTTCATCGGCATTGGATGGGGTTGCAGTTTCGGCGGCAAATGCTGGGATACTGCAGGTGAAGCAGAGGAGACAGGCCAGACAGCCCTCCAGAGTACGCCTGTGCATTTGCTTCATTCTCATACGATACCCCCCATTCCAGAGAAAACATATTGACGGTAGGATTCCCGCAGCTGTTTTCCATTGCGGAGGGCAATCGGAAGTTCCTCCCCGTTTATCAAACGGAAGGTCTGACTGTCAACCTGGCTGATGTAATCCATGTTGATTAAAATGCCCCGGTAGCAGGGCAAAAAACGCTTGTCCTTCTGCAATGCGGCAGTAACCTCCTGAAAGCCTCCGCTTACCGGTATCACGCGTTCCGCCGTATGAATCCGTGTCATACGGTTTTGATAATCTATGTATAGAATCTTCTCTGTGGGAAGTTCCAGCTTTTGACGGTCAGCCATAACCGAAAGTGTCATCACTTCATAGGGCGGTTTTAGCTGGCACAGCTCCATCGCTTCTTCAAAATCTGCCTGATGGAGCGAAAGCGGCTTCAGCAGATAATAGCTGGCGGACAGGCTGTACCCCATCCGGGCATAATCTTCTGTAATGGTCAGAAAAACGATCTTACAAAGCCTGTTTTTCTGGCGCAGCCTTCTGGCGGCCTCTATTCCATCCATGTTCTCCATATAGATGTCCATAAAGACAAGCTGAAAATTGACCTGGGCGGCAGCTTTCAGAAAATTCTCTCCGTCCTCAAATTCTGTCAGCGTATAGTCCAGCTGATGCTTTTTCATATAATTTTCCAGGCAGACAGACAGTTCGGCTCTGTCCTCTGCTCTGTCATCCACAATCGCAATCTGCATCGTGCCATCTCCTTTGCACAATAATCCAATAATAGTATAACATAAAACCGCAGGAAAAAACTTGCGTCTTAAACAGGAAACCTGCGTCTTAAACAAAGTCGGTTGCATTTCCCTTGACAAGATGCTACTCTAATTATACTACCAGACTTTCCGATGAGAAGGTCTGGTTTTTTATGTCATAGGAAACTTCGTCCTATGACAAAAAAACGCTCCGCGGGATGCGCACTCGCGCGAAGAAGAAACATGTCGCAAGCGACTGCGCTCGGCACGAGAATGTGCCAAGGCACATTCTTTTTTAACTGAGATAAATAAGAAAAATGGAGAAGGATACCAGGAAGGTACAGCGGTTCAGCAGGGATCGCACTTTTCTGATATCCTTTTGTTTCATAAAGAAAAATATAGGAGTACAACAGAAAATATGAAAAAACGAGAAAATACAGGCAAAATCATTGGAAAGGTGTTCGGAGAAGCCAGGGCACTTGGCGTCACTGCCTTAGCGGCGGCAGTCATGCTTTCCGGATGCGGAAACGCTGGAAATCAGGCGCAGAAAGGCGGTTCCGGCGCAGAACAGACGGAAAATACCCAAACAAGCGTTATTATCGCGATGCCGCCGACTTCAGAGCCGGAGGCGGGCTTTGATCCGGCATATGGCTGGGGCGCGGGCGAGCATATGCATGAACCGCTGATCCAGAGCACCCTGACGGTGACAGAAGCAGATTTGAGTATCGGGTATGATCTGGCGACGGATGTGGAGACCTCCGAGGATGGAATGACATGGACGGTGACGATCCGCGACGATGCGAAATTCACGGATGGCGAGGCGTTGACCGCGGAGGATGTGGCATTCACTTATAACACATTGAAAGAGACGAGTTCCGTCAACGATTTTTCAATGCTGAAACAGGCGGAGGCGATCGATGATGTGACGGTTGTGTTTGAGATGGAACGCCCGTTTGCTATCTGGTCATACACGATGGCGGTGACGGGAATTGTGCCGGAGCATGCATATGGAACGGATTACGGCACACATCCGATCGGTTCCGGGCGATATATCCTGAAACAGTGGGACAAGGGGCAGCAGGTGATTCTGGAAGCCAACCCGGATTATTATGGGGATGCGCCGAAGATGCGGCAGGTCACGATTCTCTTTATGGAAGAGGATGCGGCATTTGCGGTGGTGCGCGCCGGGCAGGTGGATGTGGCGTACACGGCGGCGTCCTATGCAGACCAGTCGGTTCCAGAATTCAGTCTTTTGGACTGTGAGACGGTGGACAACCGTGGATTTAACCTCCCGGCAGTGCCGGAGACGGTACGGGAGGATGGCGTAAAAATCGGCAATGATTTTACCGCGGATGTGCAGGTGCGCCGGGCGATCAACCTGGCGATTGACCGGCAGGAAATGATCGATCATGTGTTAAATGGTTACGGCAGCCCGGCATATAGTGTCTGTGACAAGATGCCGTGGTACAACGATGAAATGGAGAACATTTCCTATGATGTGGAGAAGGCGGAAGAGATGCTGGATGCGGCGGGATGGAAGAAAAATGCCGACGGCATCCGCGAAAAGGATGGAGTGAAAGCCATTCTGGAATTTCTCTATCCGACCGGGGATTCGGTGCGTCAGGCGTTGGCAGCCGATACGGCGCAGCAGTTAAAAGAGATTGGAATTGACGCATCGATCCGCGGCACCGGCTGGGATACTGCGTATGACGAGGCACAGTCGCAGCCGCTTCTCTGGGGCTGGGGCGCGCACACGCCGATGGAATTTTATAATATTTACCATACAAAGGCAGATACGGGGCTGGCAGAATATTCGCCGTATGCGAATGAGACCGTGGACGCTTATATGGATGAGGCCCTGGCAGCACCGGATCTGGAAAGTTCATATGAATTGTGGAAAAAGGCGCAGTGGGACGGCGAGACGGGCGTTTCAGCCGAGGGTGATCTTCCGTGGATCTGGCTGGTGAATGTCGATCATCTGTACTGGGTGAGAGACGGGCTTCATGTCGCAGAGCAGAAGGTGCATCCACACGGTCACGGCTGGTCCATCGTCAACAATGTCGATCGGTGGTACTATGAGTAGGATGAAATGGTTTGGGCGCAGCCTGCTGCACCTGATTCTGCTGCTTTTGGCAGTCAGTCTGGTATCGTTTCTGCTGGTGTCGATGTCTCCGGTCGATCCGCTGCAGACGAATGTCGGGCAGACGGCGCTCGGCTCGATGGCGCCGGAGCAGATCGAGAAGCTGCAGGCGTACTGGGGCGTTGGTGTGCCGGTCTGGAAGCGCTTCTTTAGCTGGATTTCGGGCATCTGTCATGGTGATTTTGGCATTTCCCTTCTGTACCGCAGACCGGTGCTGGAGGTGATCGCGGAAAAGGCGTCTGCGTCAGTGTGGCTCCTTCTGTCTGCGTGGCTGTTTTCGGGAATCGTGGGGATATTTTTAGGAATTGCAGCGGCGGCAAAACGGGGCAAGTGGGTGGACCGCCTGATTACGGGCTATTGCATCGTGATCGCGGGAACGCCGTCCTTCTGGCTGGCGCTGGTGCTGCTGCTTCTCTTTACAGTGCAGCTTCCCATCTTCCCAATCGGGTTCAGTGTCCCGGTGGGAATGGCGGCGGACGAGGTCAGCCTGGCGGATCGCCTGTATCACGCATTTCTGCCGGCGTGTACGCTGGGACTGACAGGGATTTCTTCGATTGCGATGCACACGCGCGAAAAAGTGATTGAGATTCTGGAAAGTGATTACGTACTCTATGCGCGGGCGCGGGGCGAGAGCGGTTGGCGGCTGATTTTCCGGCATGGACTCCGCAACCTGCTTCTCCCGGTAATTACGCTGCAATTTGGCTCGATCAGCGAGATTTTCGGCGGTTCGGTGCTGGTGGAACAGGTCTTTTCCTATCCGGGACTCGGACAGGCGGCGGTCACGGCGGGGCTGGGAAGCGATATCCCGCTTCTGATGGGAATTACACTCATCAGTGCCGTGCTTGTATTTGCAGGAAATGCAGCGGCGGATGGGCTGTACCGGCTGGTCGATCCGAGACTTAGGAAAGGAGGCAGGGCATGAGAAAGAAAACACTCTGGCTGCTGGGAATTTCCCTCCTTTTCCTGATTCTGGTGACAGTGCTTGGAATCGTCTGGGAGGATGCTGCACAGCAGGTCGATTTTGCGAGAAAAAATCTGCCTCCGGGAACCGACGGGCTGTTTGGAACCGACTGGATGGGGCGGGATATGCTGAAACGGACGGTTGCGGGGCTTTCTTTAAGCATCCGGCTGGGGCTTCTGACCGCGGCGATCAGCGCCGCGGTGGCATTGACGCTTGCATTGCTGGCGTCGCTTGGCGGGGGACTGATGGATTCATTGGTATGCGGGCTGATTAATCTGGTAATGGGAATCCCGCACATGCTTCTCCTGATCCTGATTTCCTACAGTCTGGGAAAGGGATTCCGGGGTGTGGCAGCCGGGATTGCCCTGACGCACTGGGCGTCGCTGACGAGGCTTTTGCGGGCGGAAATCTTACAGATCCGGGAAAGTCCGTATGTGCGGATCTCCGAAAAACTGGGGAAAAAGCCCTGGTGGATTGCCTGGAACCACATCGTCCCGCAGGTATCGCGGCAATTTGTGACCGGGTTAATTCTTCTCTTTCCCCATGCGATTCTTCATGAGGCGGGCGTGACCTTTCTGGGCTTCGGTCTTTCCTCCGAGCAACCGGCGATCGGTGTTATTTTATCCGAGAGTATGTCGTACCTGATTACCGGAAAATGGTGGCTGGCGCTCTTTCCGGGCGCGGCACTGGTGCTGGTAACGCTGGGATTTCAGGCGATCGGGCAGAGCCTGGGGCGGCTGATGGATCCGGGGAGCGCGCATGAGTAGAGGATGCTGGAAATGAGGCAGAAAAATATATATTTTGATAAAATGATGCGATTAAGACAAAAACAATCAAAAACGATGCGGCTATCAGATTTGGAACAGACAGACGTTCTCAAAGAACGGAGATTGCGTGAAAATCGTGATTCCATGGAAAAGCCGATATTGAAAATTCAAAATCTAAACTTATATTTTACGCAGTACGCGCGTGGGCTTAGACGGCGCGAACTCCATCCGCTCCGCGACCTTTCCTGCAAACTTTTCAGTGGGGAGCTGACGGCGGTGGTCGGGGCGAGTGGTTCGGGAAAAAGCCTGCTGGCGCACGCGATTCTGGGAATCTTGCCGTACAACTGCCGGATGGAAGGAAAAATTTTCTATCAGGGAGAGGTTCTGGATGAGACGCGGCTTGCCGGGCTGCGGGGCAATGGGATTTCCCTGATTCCGCAGGGGGTTTCCTACCTCGATCCGTTGATGCGGGTCGGGGATCAGATCTGTGGCGGCAGAAAAGATGAAGCGACGCGGGCAAAATGCCGCCAGCTTTTGAAGCGGTACGGGCTGGATGAATCAGTGGAAAAATGTTATCCATTTGAGCTGTCGGGCGGCATGGCGCGGCGCGTCCTGATGGCAGCGGCACTGATGCAGGAGCCGAGGCTGATTGTGGCGGATGAACCGACACCGGGGCTGGAGGCGATGACCGCGCGCCATGTGATCCGTCATTTAAAAGAGATGGCACAGGACGGGGCAGCGGTGCTTCTGATTACTCATGATCTGGAACTGGCGATTGAGATGGCGGACCGGATTCTGGTGTTTTATGACGGGACGATTCTGGAGGAAGTAAAGCCGGAGAACTTCCGGGAGGGACGGAATCTGAAAGAGCCATACACGCAGGCGCTCTACCGGGCACTGCCGGAACATGAATTTTTTGGAGGAGAATGAGATGTCACTAAAGGCAGAAAACCTATCTTTTTCGTATGAAAATGGAGGGCGCCACGTGCTGACGCGTATTTCCCTGAAAATTGAGCCAGGAGAGCGCGTGGGCCTGGTGGCGCCGAGCGGATATGGAAAAACGACGCTGTGCCGCCTGCTGGCGGGATATGAGAGACCGGAGGCGGGAACGGTAGAGATTGACAGCATACCGATTGAGAATATCCGGGGCTGTATGCCGGTGCAGTTAATCTGGCAGCACCCGGAGCAGGCGCTCAACCCGCGCTGGCGGATGCGCCAGGTTCTCAGTGAGGGCGGTCAGGTGGATGAGGAGAGCCGGGGACGGCTTGGCATCCGGGAAGAATGGCTGGATCGGTTTCCATCGGAGCTTTCCGGCGGCGAACTGCAGCGGTTCTGTATTGCCAGAGCGCTGGCGGCAAATCCGCGGTATCTGCTGGCGGATGAGATCACCGCGATGTTTGACGCAGTGACCCAGAGCCAGATCTGGCAGGCGCTTTTGCATGAGGCAAAGGAGCGGGAGCTGGGAATGGTGATTGTGAGCCATTCGGAATCTCTTTTGAAGCGGATTTGCACGCGGCGGATTGATTTAAAGGCATTGCAGGAAAAGATGCCAGCAGTTTAGCCGGTTCACATATTGACAGAGAAAATCGGGATTGACCGAGCTCATAAGAGCGAGGGATGCTTCTTGTCCAAAGGACAAGAAGATGGGCGATAGTAAGAGATTAATAATTCGGGATTTGGTAAGGAGGAGGAAAAATGGATGTTCGGAAGCTGTTGGAAGAGGTAAAACGGGGGGATACGAGTATTGAGGAAGCGGAGAATGCGTTCAAGAATCTTCCTTACGAAGATTTAGGGTATGCGAAGCTGGATCTGCACCGGAAATTGCGTTTGGGATTCCCAGAGACGGTGTTCTGCCAAGGAAAGCCGGATGCCTATCTGGCGGATATTTTCGAGACGCTGTACCGGGAAAATGGGGAAGTACTCGGAACGCGGGCGACGCCGGAGCAGTGGAATCTAGTGCGGGCGCGCATCCCGGAGATAGAATACGATCCGGTTTCAAAAATTTTGCAGGCGAGAAAATCATCGGAGACACCGTGGAAGCTGGAAGGGCTGGTGGCAGTCTGCACAGGCGGAACCGCGGATATCCCGGTTGCGGAGGAAGCTGCCAAAACGGCAGAATTTTTCGGCTGCCGCGTGGAGCGCTACTATGATATAGGGGTGGCGGGCATCCATCGCCTTTTATCCAAACGCGAGGCGATTGCGCGGGCAAACTGCGTGATTGCGGTGGCGGGAATGGAAGGCGCGCTTGGCACAGTTGTCGCCGGGCTGGTGGAAAATCCGGTCATTGCGGTTCCGACCTCGGTCGGCTATGGTGCAAGTTTTCATGGACTGTCGGCATTGATCACGATGATTAATTCCTGTGCGAACGGCATTTCGGTTGTAAATATAGATAACGGCTACGGCGCAGCATATCTGGCGGCGCAGATCAACCGCCTGGCGGTGCGGGAGCCGAAGAAGACGGCAGAGTGATAGTGGTTTGTGATAATTGCATAAAAGCGAAAAACGGAAATGTATCAATAAAATGAGAAAAGTAGAGGGAGAAGTAAAAATGGATGAGAAAATCTTATATCTGGATTGTGCGTCTGGAATCAGTGGAGATATGACGGTTGGCGCACTGTTGGATCTTGGAGCAAGCCGGGAAAAACTGGTACGGGCACTGGACAGTCTGGGCGTATCCGGGTATCATCTGCATTTTGGGCGGACGAAGAAATGTGGAATCGATGCGTATGATTTCGATGTACATTTAGAGGAAGAAGAGCATCATCATGACCACGAACATAGCCATGATGAGCACAACCATAGCCATGATGAGCATGACCATGAGCATCATCACGATCATGAACACACTCACGACCATGAGCATCATCACGATCATGAACACACCCACGAACATGAGTACAGCCATGATTACGCTCACACCCACGATCATATGCATCCTCACGTCCACCGCAACATCCATGACATTTTCGAGATCATCGATCGTCTGGATGCATCTGACCGTGTTAAAAACCTGGCGCGCCGGATGTTTGAGATTGTGGCGGGGGCAGAGTCGAAAGCACACGGAATCCCGGTCAGCGAGGTTCATTTCCATGAAGTCGGTGCAATTGACTCGATTGTGGATGTTATCAGTGCGGCATTCTGCCTGGAGGATCTGGGAATCCACCGCGTGGTGGTATCGCCGCTTTCCGAAGGTCATGGATTTGCGCGCTGCCAGCACGGTTTAATGCCGGTTCCGGTTCCGGCGACGGCAAATATCGCAGCGGCACAGGGCTTGGAACTGACGCTTCGGGATGTCGAAGGAGAGATGGTAACGCCGACCGGCGCGGCGATCGCGGCGGCATTCCGGACAGAAGCGGCGCTTCCGAAGAAGTACCAGATCGAAAAGATCGGTATCGGCGCCGGAAATAAGGATTTCGCGCACGCGAATATCCTGCGGGCGATGCTTCTGACGGATAAAACGGTGGAAGTAGAAACCGGAAAAGACGGTCACGACGAGAGCTCCATGTGGGTCATGGAGGCAAACCTGGACGACTGCACCGGCGAGGCTCTGGGATATGCGATGGAGGTGCTTCTGGAAGCGGGCGCCAGAGATGTGTGGTACACACCGGCATATATGAAGAAAAACCGTCCGGCGTATGTGCTTCATGTACTGACAACGGCAGAAAAACGGGAAGAATTAGAACAGCTTGTCTTCTCCTGTACGACTACGATCGGTGTGCGCCGTTATCCAGTAGAGAGGACGATATTGCCACGGGAAGTAAAGGAGATCCAGACCCGTTACGGGGCAGCAAAGGTAAAAATCTGCAAGCGCGGCGGCATGGATACGTGCTATCCGGAGTATGAGAGCGTGCGCGCGATCTGCCGGGAGACAGGGAAGCGCTTCATGGAAGTATTCCACGGAGTAATGGAAGACGGAAGTATTAGTTTACAGTAGGCACTTTTGAGATTGAAAAACGGCACAGTGCATTCTCGTTAGATAATTAAGAGGAGAATCAAGAACCATGGAAAATAAACCAATGATATCAGAGACAGAAAAAAGAGAAGCTTTAAAACAGTTCATGGCAGAAAAAGCGAAAGCACCGGTCTGTGTCGCCTTTTCGGGCGGTGTGGACAGCAGCCTGATTCTCAAGCTGGCGTGTGATACGGCGAAGAAGACGGGAATGCCGGTTTATGCCGTGACATTTCACACCATGCTGCACCCAGCCTGTGATCTGGAGATCGCGGAGCGGGTGGCAAAGGAGCTGGGCGCGATCCATAAAATTATCCAGGTCAATGAGATGGAGCTGGAAGCCATCCGGACGAATCCGGTCAACCGCTGTTATATCTGCAAACACCACCTGTTCGCGACACTTCTGGATTTTGCAAAAGAAGAGGGGATTCCGTGCGTGATGGACGGAACCAATGAGAGCGACCTGCATGTGTACCGCCCGGGTATCCAGGCACTCCGTGAGCTGGGTGTCGTCAGTCCACTTGCACAGTGCGGACTGGAGAAAAAGGATGTCAAGGCATTTGCGGCTGACTTAGGAATTTCCGTTGCATCCCGTCCGTCCATGCCATGTATGGCGACCCGCCTTCCATATGGAACTTCCTTTGACATGGAAGTTTTGAAGCGGATTGAGAAAGGCGAAGATTATCTTCGAAGCGTGTTTGGCGGAAATGTGCGCCTGCGCCTGCATGGCGATATTGTCCGGATCGAGGTGGATGCGGATAAATTTGAAAAAGCGATTGCCGAGCGGGAGACGATCTGCAGGACATTAAAAGAAATGGGATTTCTGTACATTACACTCGATCTGGAAGGTTTCCGGTCGGGAAGTATGGATATAGTGGAGAAATTCAACGCGCTGGTCGGGAAATGAATGTAAAGGAGATGGAAATCCCATGCAAGAAGAATGTATTGTCTGTAAAGCACCTCTTATTTATCTGGAACAGGATGAATGGATGGAGTGCGAATTATGTCATAAAAAAGAATTGAGCAAGACCAGATGCCAGAACGGGCATTATGTTTGTAATGATTGTCATACGAAGGGACTGGACACCATTCTTTCCCTGTGTATAGACGAAACATCCAGAAATCCGATCGAGATTGTCCGGAAGATGATGGATGCATCGTTTTGCCATATGCATGGACCGGAGCATCATGTCATGGTGGGAGCGGCGCTGCTTACTGCATATAAAAATGCGGGAGGTGCTATTAATCTGCGGGAATCTGTGATGGAAATGCTGAACCGTGGGAAAGCCGTTCCAGGAGGAACCTGCGGATTCTGGGGTGCCTGCGGAGCGGGAATCAGCGCAGGTATGTTTGTATCTATCTTGTCTGGGGCGACGCCACTGACGGAGGAATCCTGGGGACTTTCGAATCAGATGACATCAAAAGCACTGGAAGCGATTTCGCGCACCGGCGGTCCGAGGTGTTGTAAAAGAGATTCTTATCTGGCGATTCTGGCGGCGGTTGATTTTGTAAAAACGCATTTTGGAATCGAAATGGAATGCACAGAAGTCCAGTGTACGCATTATGCTCAGAACAATCAGTGTATTGGCAAGCGCTGTCCATTTTGGCGATTTGATGATAGTATTTGACTATAAATGGATAAACGGAGATAATAAAGCTGCGATATAATTAGATTGTGCGAGATGGGATTGCAGTTTGCATAATGTGTGAACTGTGATGAGAGAGCAATTTCTCGTGTAATAGGAAATTCCCTGGAATGCCCTATTACACCAAAAGGCACATCCTTTTTTACGTGGAAAAATCGGAATTGACCGAGCTCTTTGAGCGAGGGATACTTCTTGTCCGAAGGGCAAGAAGGTGGGCGTAAAAAAGATTAGAACAATCGGGATTTGAGGAGGTGTTCATATGAAGAGAGCATTGCTTTTTATTTTCATGACGGTTTGTGTATTAGGAATGTCCGCCTGCAGCAGCAAAGACGCCATGCCAGAAACATCAGATTCTGCCAGCAATCCGGTTCAGAATACAGATATCAGTAATCTGAATGGAGGAAAAATCTGGTCTGAACAAGATATTGTGTCGATGTTCTCTCTTGTGCAAGAAACAGATTGGGAATACATAGACTGTGTTTTAATTCCAGATCATGCTAGTGACCGTGTTGGTGCAGTACTCTTCCGGAACGATAAGGAGCAAACAAGCAATGTTGCGTTCTTTGATGCAGACGGATACTTTCAACAGTATGGCACATATGCAAGAATGTCTGACGAACCTGATTTTCAGTATCTCGGAGGTGGTGCGGTAACATTTAGGCTGGAAACAGAAGATGGTATAATCTATAACTACACGATCACAATCTCGATCGATGACAGTAATGTGAATTTTAAAGCGGAAGATGATTTGCCAAAATAAATTCAAGTTTGTCAGCTTCACATCGGGTCAACTTGCCCCGAACTTTTACAATTAAATACCCGCCGCCCACATAGCGGCACACCGAGCAGGAAATCTGAAAAAGGTCTCCTGCTTTTTTTCTGCCCAA